>Ga0335085_10016045_pt1 | contig 10843 bp, 9 predicted proteins | sample Lox_Sample_45_FD_206712 | JGI IMG/M metagenome (GOLD analysis project Ga0335085, IMG submission 206712) | Soil microbial communities from Loxahatchee National Wildlife Refuge, Florida, United States - Lox_Sample_4.5 | ecosystem: Environmental > Terrestrial > Soil > Wetlands | place: USA: Florida... | reverse complement strand
CCAGCGCCAGGCCGAGGCCGCCGCCGACGGCGTGGCCGTTCATCGCCGCGATCGTCGGCATCGGCAGGTCGAAGACCTCGAGGAACGGCTCGTAGGTGCGGAAAAGGCGCTCGTGATCCGGCACCCCCGGCTCGGCGCGCGGCTCGGCGGGCGAGGCGCTCCGGAAGTCCGCCCCCGCGCAGAAGCTCGAGCCCCGGCCCGTCACCACGACGGCGCGCAGGTCCGGATCGGCGGCGGCGCGGCCGACGCATTCGCGGAACGCCGCCATGACATCCGGTGTCATGCTGTTGCGGTTCTCGGGGCGGTTCAGCGCGATCGTCGCGATCCCGCCCCCCACCTCGTACGAGACTGCCGGCTCGCCCATGCGCGGAAGTGGTAGCATGGGGAGGAGGGCCCCCCGATGATTCGCACCCGCTCGACCCTCGCCGTCCTCGGACTGCTCGCGGCCGCAGCCGCGCGCTTGGCCGCGGCCGACGAGACCTGCCAGTCGCCCTACCTGCCCAAGCTCGTCGGGCAGGAGGACTTCGTCTACGTCTGGACGCTCGGCGTGGACGGCCTGGGCGACGGCTCGGACAAGCTCGTGACGATCGGCGCGAACCCGGCGCGCCCCGACTACGGCAAGGTGGTCTCGACGCTCTCCGTCGGCGGCCGCCACGAGGCGCACCACGGCGGCTTCACCGACGACCGCCGCGCGCTCTGGATCGGCGGGCTCGACGACAGCGCGATCTTCGTGCTCGACGTCGCCAGCGATCCGGCGCATCCGAAGCTGGTGAAGACGATCCGCGACTTCTCAGCCAAATCCGGCGGCGTCGTCGGCCCCCATACCTTCTACGCGCTGCCGGGGCGCATGCTGATCACCGGCCTCTCGAACGCGAAGGACGGCGGCGGGCGCACCGGACTCGTCGAGTACAGCAACCAGGGCGACTTCATCCGCACGATCTGGATGCCCGCGGGCGCCGAGTACGGCTACGACGCACGCGTGAACGCCGACCTGAACCGCATGCTCACCTCCTCCTTCACGGGCCGCGTCAACTACATGCGGCCGCTCGGCGAGCTGCTGAAGGACGCGGCGGCGATGAAGAACTTCGGCAACACCATGGTGGTCTGGGACTTCCACACGAGGAAGCCGCTGCAGACGCTGGCCGTCCCCGGCGCGCCGCTCGAGATCCGCTGGGCGCTGCAGCCGGAGCACCACTACGCCTTCACCGCGTCCGCCCTCACCGCGCGGCTGTGGGGCGTCTTCCGCACCCCCGACGGACGATTCGAGGCGGTCGATTTGGCGCCGATCGGCGATCCCTCGAAGGCGCCGCTCCCGGTCGACATCAGCCTTTCGGCCGACGACCGACACCTGTTCGTGTCGACGTTCGGAGACGGCAGCGTGCACGTCTTCGACGTGTCCGACGCGCGCCAGCCCCGCGAGGTGCTGGTCCAGAAGATCGGCGGGCAGCTCAACATGGTGTCGGAGTCGTGGGACGGCCGGCGGGTGTACTTCACCTCGTCGCTGCTCGCGAACTGGGACAAGTCCGGTCCCGACGGCGAGCAGTTCCTGCGCGCGTTCGACTGGGACGGCAAGGCGCTGGCGCCGCGCTTCGCCATCGACTTCCAGGCCGAGCGGCTCGGGCGCCCGCACATCATGAACTTCGGCGCGCTCGGCTTCTATCAGGGGCGGGTCGCGGGCGGAGCGACCGGCGCGCCCGGAGGCGGCGGGTGACGCGGCGGATCGCACGGGCGGCGCTCGCCGCGGTGGCGCTGGCGGGCGGCGGGGCGGGAGCGCACGAGATCGCCCCGCCTCCGGCGCCGCCCGCCTACGCGCTGCCTACGCCGGGGAGCTACGAGCTGCCGGCGATCTCGCGCGTCCCCGACTTCACGCTGCTCGACGAGCGCGGCGCGCCGGCGCCGCTGCTCGGCCTCGCGTCCGACCAGGTCGCCGTCGTCTCGTTCGTCTACTCGCGCTGCACGGGTGGCCAGGGCTGCCCGCTGGCGCTCGCGACGTTCCAGGGGCTCGATCGCAAGCTGGCTGCCGACCCCGCGCTCGCCGGCCGCGTACGCCTTGCGACCGTGAGCTTCGATCCCGCAAACGACACCCCGGAGCGTATGGCGGCGCTGCGCGAGCGGCTGCGACCCGCCGCCGACTGGCGCTTCCTCACCGCGGCGAGCCCGGGTGCGATCGCACCCGTCCTCGCTGCCTTCGGCCAGGACGCGCTGCCGTTGGTCGACGAGCGCGGCGCCGGGCTCGGCCTCTTCCGTCACGTGCTGAAGGTCTTCCTGGTCGACGCGAGCGGCGCGGTTCGCAACGTGTACAGCGCCGGCTTCCTATCGCCCGACCTGCTTCTGGTCGACGCGCGCACCGTGCTGCTCGAGAGCGGGCATCGCGCGGCGCTCGCGGGGCCGTGATGATGCGCGATCTCCCCACCGCGATCGAGCCGGACGGGGCCGCGCTCGGCGAGCTGCTGGCCGCGGCGGGACCGGGGCTCTTCGGCGCGCTTCCGTGCCATGCGATCGCGCGGGGCGCGCGCGCCATCGAGGCCGCCGATCCCGACGAGCCGCTGCAGGATGCCGTCAGCCGGATGTGGTGGAAGCAGGTGGGTGCGCTCGCGGTCGTGGCCGAGGGCGCGCTGCTCGGCTCGCTCTCCGAGGACGATCTGCTGCGCGTCTGTGCAGGCCGCCTCGCTGCGCTCGGCCCCGGGGACGAGGCCGCGCCCGGGCTCACGGTCTGGGACGACCTGCTCGGCGGGCTCCGGGTGGGCGACGCGATGACGCCGCATCACGAGCTTCCGCGCGCTGCGACCTCGACGCCTCTGCTCGAGGGCGTCGAGCAGATCGCGTCCCCGAGCGCCGCGGGCACGCGCAGCCGCCACCTCTGGGTCGTGACCGAGCGCGACGAGCCCGTCCGCGTGATCTCGATCCGGGACATCGCCCGCTATCTCACGCGCCTCTACGACCGAGACTTCCCGGCGGATCCCTTCGAGAGCGCCGATCTGCACGCGGGCGCCGGCCGCCTCTCCGCCGCGGTGCTCGACCTGACGATCGGATCCCTGCGCGAGCGCATCGCGATCGGCGGCAAGCCGGTCGCGGTCGCGCTCGAGGCGTCCGGCAGCGAGACGCTGCGGCGCATGTGGCAGGACGGGCGCGGCTACGCCATCGCGCTCCTGCCCGACGGCGCGCCGCTGGGCATCTGCACCCGCCGCGATCTGCTCCGCGCGCTCCGCCATCCGTACGCGAAGCTCGCCGACCTCCGCGCGGCGCGCCTCATGACGCTGCGCGTGAAGACGGTCACCGACGTCGATACCCTCTGCGGCCTCTTCAAGCTGATGGCGATCGAGGGCTGCCGGCACATGCCACTGGTCGACGAAGGGGATCGCGTGCAGTGCGTGATCTCGATGTGGGAGGCGGTGGGCCTGCTGGGTCTGCGCCCCGAGCCGGGCCGCTGATGGCGGTCGGGGCCGCGGTGCCGTCGGAGCCCGCGATCGAGGCCCTCAAGGCCGAGCTCTGCCGCAGCGTCGATGCGCGGCGGCTCGAGCTCACGGCGGTCGCGCGCGAGATCCACGCGCACCCGGAGCTCGCGTTCGAGGAGCATCGGGCGGCGGCGCTGCTCATCCGCACCTTGCGCGACGCCGGGCTCGAAGTCGTCGCGCCCTGCTACGGCCTCGCGACGGCGTTCGAGTGCCGCGTCGGCGCCGCCTCGGGACCGACCGTCGCGCTGCTCGCCGAGTACGACGCGCTGCCGGGCATGGGCCACGCCTGCGGCCACAACCTGATCGCGGCGGCGGCGCTGGGCGCGGGGCTCGCGCTCGCCTCGCTCGGCGCCCGGCTGCCCGGCCGCGTGCGCGTGCTCGGCACGCCCGCGGAGGAGGCCGGCTGCGGCAAGGAGCTGATGGCGCGCGCCGGCGCCTTCGACGACGTCGACGCCGCGCTGATGGTGCACCCGGCAGGGCTCGATCTCGAGACGATGCCCTCCATCGCGCTCGCCGAGGTCGAGGTCGTCTACCGCGGGGTCGCCTCGCACGCGGCCGCGATGCCCGAGCGCGGGGTCAACGCGCTCGACGCGCTCGTCACCGCCTACCAGTCGATCGCGCAGCTCCGCCAGCACATCCGGCCGACCGAGCGCATCCACGGCATCGTGACCGACGGTGGCCAGGCGCCCAACGTGGTGCCGGCGCGTGCGGCCGGTCGCTTCTACGTCCGCGCGCGGAACGCGGAGGAGCTCGCCGCGCTGAAGCCGCGCGTCGAGGGCTGCTTCCGCGCCGGCGCCGAGGCGACCGGCGCCGCGCTCGAGGTCGACTGGCGCGAGCCCGACTATCTCGAGCTCCGAACCAACGTTCCGCTGGCGCACTGCTATCGGCGCAACGCCGAGACGCTCGGGCGGCGCTTCTTCCCGCTCGAGAAGCTTCCGCCCGGCGTGCTCGGCACCACCGACATGGGAAACGTCAGCCATCGCGTGCCGTCGATCCACCCGATGATCGCGGCGGCACCGATCCACTGCGCGATCCACAACCCGGAGTTCGCGGAGCACGCTGGCTCGCCGACCGGCGACGCCGCCGCGCTCGACGGGGCGAAGGCGCTCGCGATGACGGCGCTCGATTTCCTACTCGATGCGGAGCTGCGCGTGCGAGCGCGCGAGGCCTTCGCCGAAAGCCGCGCATGAGCCTGGTCCACGCGCTCGACCACGCGATCGTGCTGGTGCGCGACCTGGAGGCGGCGTCGGCCGACTACGGCGCGCTGCTGGGTAGGTCGCCTTCGTGGCGCGGCTCGCACGCCGCGCTCGGCACCGCGAACGCGCTCTTCCGCGTGCGCAACTGCTACCTCGAGCTGCTGGCGCCCGCGGGCAGCAGCGGCATCTCCGGCCTGCTCGGGGCGTGGCTCGACGAGCGCGGCGAAGGCGCACTCGGCTTCGCACTCGGGACCGATGACGCGCAGCGCTGCGCCGACGGGCTGCGCAAGCAGGGCGTCTCGGCGAACGACCCGAGCGAGGCCGAGAACCGCGAGGCGCGCACCGGGGTCGTGCGGCGCTGGCGGCACGTGATGTTGCCGCCGAGCGCGACCCGCGGCCTGCTCGTCTTCGCGGTCCAGCACCTGTCGCCGCCCGACGCGCTCCAGGTCGCGGCGCCTGTCTGCGACGAACGCGAGGCGGTGTCGGCGCTCGATCACCTGGTGATCCAGAGCGATGATCTCGAGGCCGCGCGCGAGCTGTACGGCGACGCCTTCGGGATCCGGCTCGCGCTCGACCGCAGCTTCCCCGAGCGGGGCGCGCGCATCCTGTTCTTCCGGATCGGGGGCGCCACGATCGAGGTGGCCGGTCGCGCCGGTCCGCCGCCGCGGGTCTCGGATGCGCCCGACGCCCTCGGAGGTCTGGCCTGGCAGGTCCCCGACGCGGAGGCGGCCCGCAGCCGCCTCGCGGCGGCCGGCTTCGACGTGTCCGAGACGCGCCCCGGCCGCAAGTCCGGCACGCGCGTGTGTACGGTGCGCAGCGGCACGCACGGCGTTCCCACGCTCCTGATCGAGCCCGCCGTTCAGGCCGCCACGATGTAGTCCACCCCCTCGCAGCGGCCGAGGCGCGCGAGCTGGCCGCGGATCTCGGCGCGCGCGAAGGCGCCGGATACCGAGACGAGCACGGGCAGCGGGGGCAGCGAGGGCAGCGACTCGGGCCGCACCACGATCGCGCCGTGGATGCGCTCGCCGATCCGGCCTGGATGCAGCTCGACGATGGCGGCCGGCCGCTTCCCGTGAGCGAGCAGCGCCCGGCGCAGCGCCTTGCCGGTCTCGCCGTAGCCCCAGAGGACATACGCGTCTCCGTGTCGCAGGGGGCCGGTGGCGAGGAAGCTGGCCTTGCACGCCAGGAAGCGCTCCCGCGCGTACGCGGGGTGCGTGCGCCAGAGCCGCGCCGGCGCATCGCGCCACGAGAGGAGGCGGCGCGGGACCACGCCGACGCGCAGGCCCGCCGCGAAGAGCCGCAGCAGCAGGTCGTAGTCCTCGGGCCAGCCGCACTCGCGGTAGCCGAATTCGCACAGCACCTCGCGCCGCAGCATCCAGGTCGGGTGCGGCAGCGGGCACTCGACGAAGCGCTCGCGGCGCACCGCGTCGGCCGAGTCGACGCCGCGGAGCCAGCGCTCGTAGTCGCGCAGGCCCGGCCGCATCCCGGCGCGCGGGAACACGCGCACGTGGCATCCGACGCCGCAGAGGGTCGGATCGGCGCACAGCGCCGCGCTCTGCGCCGCGAGCCGCGCGCGGTGCATCAGGTCATCGCCGTCCATGCGCGCCACCAGCTCGCCGTGGCACGCCGCGAGGCCGGTCGAGAGGGCGTCGACCAGTCCGCGCGCTCCGGTCGCGATCACCCGGAAGCGCGGGTCCCGCGCGGCCGCTCGGTCGGCGCACGCGCGCGTCGCGTCCCGCGAGCCGTCGTCGACGATCACGCACTCGAAGCGCGGCTCGCTCTGCCGGCGGATGCTGTCGAGGCAGGCGGGCAGCGTGGACGCGGCGTCGCGCACCGGGAGCAGGATCGAAACGAGCGGGCGGCTCACGGGTCGGGCAGGGCGGGGAGGAGTGGTCCAGCGAGCAGGCGGGCGCCGAGCACGCGGTGGTCGAGGCCCGCGGCGCGGTCGAGGTCGGCGAGCCACGCCGGCAACGCCACGCGGACCTTGGGCGCGGCCTCCTCGACCCCGCGCGCGGCGAGCGCCTGGGCCCAGGCAGACCAGTCGGGATTGGCCGGGCCTGCGAGCGGCTCGAAGACGAGCACGCGCACGCCCGCCTCGATCGCGCGCAGGATCCGCGCGAGCAGCTCCGCCCGGGCGCGCTCGTCCATCTCGTTGACCGCCCACGCCAGCACCCAGAGCTGACCCGCGAGGGGCCGCGGCGCGGCGTCCGGCAGGCGCCCGCGCCGCGCGCGCGCGCGCAGGCCGAACGCCGCCCAGGTGCGCCGCGCCTCGGCGAGCGCGAAGCCGGAGCGGTCGACCCCCGCGACGCGCGGCGGACCGGGGAGCGCCAGCGCGACGGCGGCGCCGGCGGCGCCCGTGCCGCAGCCGAGGTCGTGCACCTCGGAGACGGCGCCGAGGCGCTCGACACCGATCTGCGACATCGCGTGGGAGACGGTGAGGAAGTGCAGCGCCGCGTAGTAGGTGGCGATGGCCGCGCGCTTGGCGCGCCCCTCGATCGCGCGCGCCGCGAGGTCGGTCCCTTCGCGGCGCTCGACGTAGAGCGACGAGAGCGCCTGCACGCCCTTGCGGACCTCGCGGAACGCGAGCTCGCGGGTGTGGCGCGACACGGCCTCGGCCAGCCAGCGGTCGAACGCGGGGGCCGCATCGCCGCCGAGATACGGCACGGGCGCGCCGAGCCGCGGCGTGCGGACGGGGCTGCGCGCGCCCGCGCGGGAGCGGCCGCTCCGGCCCCTGCGCGCTTTGCTCCAACGCGACACGCGGCGATCATACTGACCGCTGGGGCGCTTTGGGTCAGCGAAATCCGTTGGCCCGCGCCGCGCGGCTCGCCATCCTACCGCTCGAGCTGGGGGGTCGTCCGCGCTGAGCGTCCTTTCGACCATCCGCGAGCCGCACGATCTGCGCAGGCTGTCACGCGCCGAGCTCGGCGACGTCGCCAGGGATCTGCGCTCCGAGCTGATCGCGCTCGGGGCCGCGGCCGGCGGCCACTTCGCCGGCAGCCTCGGCGCGGTCGAGCTCTCGGTCGCGCTGCACACCGTCTTCGAGACGCCGCACGACCGCGTGGTCTGGGACGTCGGCCACCAGGCCTACGGCCACAAGGCGCTGACCGGCCGCTGCGAGGCGCTGGCGCGGATCAAGCAGGCGGGCGGCCCGAGCGGCTTCCTTCGCCGCGTCGAGAGCCCGTACGACGTGTTCGGGGCCGGCCACGCCGGCACCTCGATCTCGGCGGCGCTCGGCATCGCCGAGGCGTTTCGCCGCGGCGGCGATCGCCGGCAGGTGGTCGCGGTGATCGGCGACGGCGGTGCCACGGCCGGCATGGCCTTCGAGGCGCTGAACCACGCCGGGCACCTCTCGACACCGATCCGCGTCGTCCTGAACGACAACGGCATGGCCATCGCGCCGAACGTGGGCGGCCTGGCCCGGAGCGGCGACGTGCGCGGCTACACCTCTGCCCTGGGCCTCGGCTATCTCGGCCCCGTCGATGGCCACGACCTGGGCGCGCTGCTCGACGCGCTGGTCGCCCTTCGCGCCGCGCGCGGGCCGAGCCTCCTGCACGTGCGCACGCGCAAGGGCTGCGGCTACCCGCCGGCCGAGGCCGATCCCTTCGGCTGGCATGCGACGGCTCCCTTCGAGCGAGCGACCGGCGCTCGCCGCTCCGGCCCGCCGGGCAGTGCTCCGACCTGGACGGCCGTCTTCGCCGAAGCGCTGGCGCACCTCGCCGATCGCGACCCGCGTGTCGTCGCCATCACGGCGGCGATGCCCGACGGCACCGGCCTCGATCGCTTCGCCCGGCGCCATCCCGGCCGCGTCTACGACGTGGGGATCGCCGAGCAGCACGCGGTCACGTTCGCGGCGGGGCTCGCGGCCGAAGGCCTGCGGCCGGTCTGCGCGATCTACTCGACGTTCCTGCAGCGCGCCTTCGACCAGCTCGTGCACGACGTCGCGCTGCAGGATCTGCCGGTGACCTTTGCGCTCGACCGCGCCGGCCTGGTCGGGGGCGACGGCCCCACCCACCACGGCGCCTTCGACCTCGCCTACTTGAGGGTGATCCCCAACTTGGTGGTGGCCGCGCCGCGCGACCCCCAGGAGCTGGCGCGGCTGCTCGCGACGGCGGTCGACTCCGGCCGCCCGTTCGCAGTGCGTTTCCCGCGCGGGGCGGCGTGCGGCGCAGCGCCCGACGCCAACTCGGCGCCGCTCCCGATCGGGCGCGGGGAGCTGCTGCGCGAGGGCGACGACGTCGCGCTGGTCGGGATCGGCAAGGCGGTCCCGGCCGCAGCCGCGGCGGCGGATCAGCTCGCGCAGCGCCGCGTGTCCGCGGCGGTGGTGGACGCGCGCTTCGCGAAGCCGCTGGACGCCGACCTGCTGTGCGAGGTCGCCGAGCGCTGCCGGCTCGTCGTCACGGTCGAGGACCACGCGCTGGCCGGTGGGCTCGGGAGCGGCGTGCTCGAGCTCCTGGCGGATCGCGGGGTCGAGGCCCGGGTGAGGCGCCTCGGCCTGCCGGACTGCTTCATCGACCACGACGACGTCGACGCGCAGTGGCGCGAGGCCGGGATCGATGCCGCGTCGATCGCTGCCGCGGCACACGCCGCGCTCGAGGCCCGCCCGCGCGGCGCCGCGCGCCGCCGCGCGCTGCGTCCGCTCGCCGTCGTCGCCGGAGCCGGCGATGGCTGACGAGCGGCTCGACGCGCGCGTGCTCGCAGCCTACGACCACTGCGCCGACGTCACGCGGCGCAGCGGCTCGAGCTTCGCCGCGGCGTTCTGGATGCTGCCTCGCCCGAGGCGTCGCGCGATCCACGCGGTCTACGCCTTCTGCCGGCTGGCCGACGACATCGCCGACGACCCTTCCGTCCGGGGCGATCGCGAGCGGCTGCTCGAGCGCTGGCGCTCCGAGCTCGACGCGGCCTACCACGGCTCGGCCGAGCACCCGATCGGGGTCGCCCTCGGCGACGCCGTGCAGCGCTTCGACCTGCCGCAGGACGTCTTCCTCGACCTGCTGCGCGGGATCGAGTCCGATCTGCGCGGCGAGCCGATGCTCCGCTTCGACGATCTCCGCCGCTACTGCTACCGCGTGGCGTCGACGGTCGGGCTGCTCCTGGTCCGGGTGCTGGAGGCGCGGGATCCGCGCTCGCTCGACTACGCCGCGCACATGGGGATCGCGGTCCAGCTCACCAACGTGCTGCGCGACGTCGGCGAGGACGCCGCCAGCGGCCGCGTCTACCTGGCGCGCGAGGACCTGCTCCGCTTCGGCGTCGACGAGTCGGACCTGGCCCGCCGCCAGCTCACCGAGCCGATCCGCCTGCTGCTCGCGCTCTACGCCGAGCGCGCGCGCATCGAGTACGAGCGCGCCGGAGCGGCGCTGCCCGAGCCGGATCGACACGCGCTGCGGCCGGCCGAGGCGATGGGGCGCATCTACCGGCGCTTGCTCGAGACGATGTACGAGCGCGGCTTCCCGTGCCTCGAGCGCCCGCTGCGGCTCTCGCGGCCGCGGCGCCTCGCGATCGCCGCCGGCGCCTGGCTCGGGCTCGGGGCCGCCGCATGAGCGGGATCGGCGAGCGCAAGCTCTCGCACCTGGAGCTCTGCGCCACGCGCGACGTGGAGTCGCACGCCTCCACGCTGCTCGACGAGGTCCACCTGCTGCACGAGGCGCTGCCGGAGCTCTCGGCCGCCGAGGTAGACCCGTCGGTCGAGCTGCTGGGCCGCCGGCTGCACGCTCCCATCCTGATATCCGGCATGACCGGAGGCGCGCCGGCCGCGCGCGAGGTGAACCGCGCGCTCGCGACGGCCGCCCAGAAGCTCGGGCTCGGCATGGGCGTCGGCTCGCAGCGCGCCATGCTGGTGGATCCGGCGTGCGCGGACAGCTACCGGGTGCGCGACGCGGCGCCCGACATCCTGCTGCTCGCCAACATCGGGGCGGTGCAGGCGCGCGAGGCGGGTCCGTCGCGCGTGGCCGCGCTGGTCGAGGACATCGGCGCGGACGCCCTCTGCGTCCACCTGAACCCGGCTCAGGAGCTGGTGCAGGACGAGGGCGACCGCGACTTCCGAGGCTGCGTGCGCGCGATCGAGCGCCTGGTGCGCGAGCTGCGCGGGCGGGTCGTGGTCAAGGAGACCGGATGCGGCCTCGGTCCCGCCGCGCTCGCGAGGCTGGGAGAGGTCGGCGTCGCCACCGTCGACGTCTCGGGCGCCGGCGGCACGAC
>Ga0335085_10016044_pt1 | contig 10843 bp, 10 predicted proteins | sample Lox_Sample_45_FD_206712 | JGI IMG/M metagenome (GOLD analysis project Ga0335085, IMG submission 206712) | Soil microbial communities from Loxahatchee National Wildlife Refuge, Florida, United States - Lox_Sample_4.5 | ecosystem: Environmental > Terrestrial > Soil > Wetlands | place: USA... | reverse complement strand
TAGCGAGCGTGTTGGCGAGCGGTTGTTTGCGGGCAGCTGACGTTGGGCCCTCCAAGTACACCGGGCCTGGTTCCTGCAGTTCACCAAGTTGTCACGGAGCGGTTCAGTCTCGCGAGGAAACGTCAGTGCAGCAAAACGAGTACAGCACCTGGGTGGTCCGGGATAAGCACGCGCACGCCTTTATCAATCTGACGAATCCGGTCGGCACGAGGATCGCGAAAATCATGGGACTGGGGAAACCAGACCAGGCGCCGCGATGCTTGGCTTGCCATGCTCTGGATGTTCCGGTCGAGGAGCGCGCACGCACGTTCGATCTCACCGACGGCGTCGGCTGCGAGAATTGCCACGGTCCGGCATCGGCCTGGCTGGGGCCGCATACAACGCGCGGCTGGAACTATGAGAAGTCGCTTGAACTCGGGATGTACAACACGCGCGACCTGGCGAAGCGGAGCGAGAGGTGCCTGACTTGTCATCTCGGGACGTCTGAGAAGTTCGTCGATCATGAGTTGATCGCGGCAGGGCACCCGGATCTTTACTTCGAGCTGGACTCGTTCATGTCGGTGATGCCGGCGCATTGGAAGGAAGCGGACAAGGATCCGTGGCTTGGCGTGCGGGCGTTGGCCGTCGGCCAGGCGGTGCAGTTGCGCGAACAGCTGAAGCGGGTGGCGCGGGAATCGCAAAGCGGCATTTGGCCCGAGTATTCCGAGCTGGACTGCTTCGCCTGCCATCACAACTTGACAGCCGCGAAGGACAGTTGGCGGCAAGAGCGCGGTTACGAGGGGCGGCGGCCGGGGAACACGCCGTTCAATCTGTCGCGGTATGTCGTGCTCCGGCATTTAATGGAACAGACGGATGCGGCTGGGGCGCAGCAGCTCAAATCGGAGGTCGAAAAGGTGTATGCGCTGGTTACCGCGCCCGGTTCGGACCGGCGGCAGATCGCGGCGCAAGCCACCAGCGCCGCGGATTTGGCGGACCGCCTGACTGGACGATGGAACGGCATGAAATTTGAACAGGCCGAAACGCTGCGGCTGATGAAGAGCATTGCCGCGGACTCCGAGCAGATCGCCGAGCAAGGCGAGCGCGCTGCCGAGCAGGCCACTATGGCGCTGGATTCTCTCTTCGTGGCTTATTCGAAGAACGGGAAGCTGGCCAACGAGCAGCAGATCCGGGCGGGGGTGAATGCGCTGTTCCGTCAGCTGGACGACCCGTCGGCGTACAACGGCTTTCAGTTCGCGCGGGAGCTGAAGAGCCTGAGCGCACAGCTCCAATAATGTTCAAAACATTTGCTGCCGTTTTGGTGTTCGTGGCCTCGATGCGAGCGCAGTATCCGCCTCCGGTCCTTACGGCGGCCGACGTGGACTCGGTGGTGCAGAGCGCAGCCGCATCGGTCAATTCCGAAGCGCTGGTGATTGCGGTAACCGACCGGCAGGGGAACATTCTCGCGGTCTATCAGAAGCCCGCGGCTCCGCCCACGGCCACGGCCAACTTCGGCGCGCAAGCGGATTCCAGGGAAGTTGCGGTAGCGCTGGCGCGGACGGGGAGTTTCTTCAGCAACAACCAAGCGCCGCTCTCTTCAAGGACAGTCCGGTTCATCAGCGGCATCCATTTTCCTCCCGGCATTCCTTTTACCGGGAATGCTGCGCTGTATGGGATCGAGAATACGAACCGCGGATGCCCCTTCAATGCCGATTACCTCCCCGGGCAAGCGTTTCCGCCAGCGCGATCGATCGATGGCTCGCAGCCGGGTCTAGGCATTCTCACAGGCAAGGCGGATTTGAACGACAGCGACTCGGCGGCGGTGAACCCGGGTGGCGTGCCGCTGTTTAAACAAGGCGTGGTGGTGGGAGGCGTTGGCGTGGCGGGCGTGGCGCCAAACGTTGCAGAATTTGCCGCGTTCTCGGGAGCGATTGGCGCGGGCTTCGGTCCAAATCCAGCGCCGCCAGGAGTTGTGATTATCGATGGAATCGCTCTGCCCTTCGTCAATCAAACCACGATGCCGGCGGGATTCGGGCCGGGGCCGGCAGATGGCAGCTACGTCGTGGGGCCGCAGGACAGTCCGGGGCCGGCGCCGGAAGGAGACCTCGTCGCGCCGCACGATGGTTCGGTTGGAAGCCTGACGCACGATGAAGTTCGGCAGATCATCGATGCGGCGGTGGCGGAGGCGGATCAGACACGAGCGGTGATCCGCTTGCCGCTGGGCTCGCGGGCTCGCATGGCGATCGCCGTAGCCGACTTGGACGGCACAGTTCTGGCGCTTCATCGCATGCCCGACGCAACGGTGTTCAGTCTAGACGTCGCGGTGGCAAAAGCTCGCAATGTAATTTTCTTTAGCGGGCCGAATCGAACGCCGGGAGATTTGCCCGGAGTACCGATGAACACCGCGGTTACCAATCGGACGATCGGCTTCGGCGCGCAGCCTTTCTATCCGCCGGGCATCGACTATTCGCGTCCAGGACCTTTTTTTAATCTGTACCAGTTTGACACGCTGAACCCCTGCACACAGGGCTCGCAAGCGGCTAATCCGAACCAAAACGGCATCGTATTTTTCCCAGGAGCGCTGCCACTGTATAAAAACGGCGGGCTGGTGGGCGGGTTAGGAGTGAGCGGCGATGGCGTCGAACAAGACGACTTTGTCACCTCCGCCGCAGCAGCCGGATTTGAAGCGCCCGCGTCGATTCATGCCGATCGCGTGATCGACCAGGGCGTGCGTTTGCCCTATCTGAAATTTCCGCGGAATCCTACCGATTAGCGTTCATGGCCCTGCGCCGGCAGTTGTTCGCGACTCTCTTCCTGGTGATGCTTCTTAAAGCTGACGACCTGATTGTTCCCGGCGTGCGCGTTGGCCCAGTGAGCCGCGCGAGCACGGAGCGGTCGTTGCTGGCGAGCTTGGGCAAGGCCGCGGTCAAAGAGGATGTCGCCATCGGCGAAGGGATGACTGAACCGGGCCTGGTGATTTACAAGAACGATCCGGCTCGGCGGCTGGCTGTGATCTGGAACGACGAAAAGCCGGCGCATCCGGCGACGGTCTTCATTTGCTACGACGCGTTGGAACCCGCGCCACCGTGCCGCTGGCACACGGCGGGCGGCATCGGCATGGGCACTCCCTTGAAAGAACTGGAACGCCGGAATGGCGGGCCTTTCGAGATGACGGGCTGGGGGTTTGACCTCGGCGGGAACATTGTGTCGTTTGGAGGGGGCAATCTGGAGCGGGAACTTCGGGGGACCGGCGCGCTGGGTCTCACGCTCTACCCGCGTACGAATCAGCAGGGTGAGTACGTGCCGAAAATTGCCGATGAAGAATTCAACGCGGTCCAAGGGGACCAGATCTTGAAATCGAGCGATCCCATACTGCAAAAGCTGAATCCGAGAGTGATCGGCATGTCACTGGACTTTCCCCGGAAATAGCGGCTCCCGCCGGACTGCTTTGGCGGGGACCGCCCCGGTCCAACTTAGTAGGCATGCCAGGCGCCGAATTGATCGTAGTAGCCGTAGGGGTGCCAGACGCCGTACTGGTCATAGTAGCCAGTTGCGGCCGGCGCAGGCGCGGGGGCTACGATCGGAGCGGGCGCTGAATAGAACCCGACGCCAAAGTTAAATCCGGGGCCGCCGCGAAACCGGACATCGCGGTCATGGTCACGGTCGCGAACTACTTCATGGTGTCCGAGATCGCCGCCGCGGTGATCGTCGCGATCGCGGGCCAAGGTTACGGTGGGAGCCGCCACGGCCATCGCCGTCGCCAGCGCCAAAGTCGGGATTCCAAATCTCTTTAACATTTCTTTCCACCTCCACTGCTTTGGATGCTGAGCGCCAACTGTGGCCTGTCAGGGCTTGTAAAGATCGGTATGGTTATTTGTTGAGCGTGGCTTCGCCGCCGAACCTGATAGTGGAGTCCACTTGGTAGACCTTCACATCGGTTTCGAGCGGCCGGAGCATTTGCAGGACGATGCCGTCGCCTCGCGTCTTGATGGAGAATTCCGAGCTGCCGTCGCGCTCGACCGGGAACTGGATGCTGGCGAACGGCGGGACTTGGATATCGAGCGCTGAGCAGATCGGCTTCAATTCTGACGTGGGCCGCCCGGGCGTGGGAACCGAGTAGAGATTTCCGGACGAGTAGCACAGCGAGGCAATCGCCGGCCGTTCGGTGGTGTTCACCAGCGAGATCAGATTGCCACGCATTGCGGCGGCCTCGCCGGAATACCACGGATTGCGGATGGGGAACGCTACTTCGCGAGTGGTGCTGCGAAGCTGGTCCGCAGCGACGCATTCGGTGAGGCCGGAAAGCGCGACTACGGGAGATAACTGCGGCGCGGGGATGGTCTCTCGGAGCTTCACCCAAGCTGCGCCGGTTTCGTCTTTGATTTCGAGGCGGAAGCTGGACTGCTGGCCGGGAGCGAGCCGAGTGGTCATGGGAGAGGCGCCTTGGAGAGCGACCAGAGCGCCGCTTGAGCGATGCGCTTCCAGTGCGACGGCAGCCGGGCGGTCGCCGAGATTTTGAATATTCACTGTCGACCAACAGGACGGGCCGTAATCGAGCGAAGGAAGAACGCTTTGCACGACGCGCTCTTGTTGACCCGCGAACAGCATGCCGCCTACCGCCAGAAGCCCGAAGATAATGCGCCTCATCTCTCCTTCTCTTCGGCGGAACCCCGGCTGAACTACAGTTTCAAATCGACTGGTACTTGGCTGCTTCAGGCAATTCCAGGCGGATCTCGGAAGCCGCGCCAATCAGGTTCGCGGCCCAGCGGTAGATATTGTGCTGCTTGACGATGCGCCGCATGCGCCGCATCCTTTCCCTTCTCTGGCGAGGATCCATCTCGACCGCTTGCAAGATGGCGTCGGCGAGCTGGTCGGTATCGTAGGGATTCACGACCAGAGCGTCCTGGAGCTCGCGGCTGGCGCCGGTGAACAGGCTTAGGATCAGCGCACCGTCTTCATCGTTGCGGCTGGCAACGTACTCTTTGGCTACCAAGTTCATGCCGTCGTGCAGCGAGGTTACCAGGCAGACGTCGGACACGTGATAGTAGGGCTCAATCTCGTCGTGATCATGGTGCCGTTTCAACAACACGATCGGCTTCCAATGTTTCGCTGCGAAGCGATGATTGATGCGTTCGGCTTCGGCTTCTACTTCCTCGACGAGCCGCTGGTAGCGATCGATGTGCGTACGGCTCGGCGCGCCAATCTGAACGAAGGTGAATCGCCCTTGATAGGCCGGGTTCTTTTCCAAGAATCGCTCTACTCCGCGGAAGCGCTCGGGGATGCCTTTCGTATAGTCGAGGCGATCGACGCCGATCCCTAAATAATCTGCTTCGACGCCAAGCTGTTTCATGAGAGCGGATTTTTCGGCGCGGGCTGCGTAGCCGTTTCCCTCCGGCACGGCGAGGTCCTTGAAGTCGACGCTGATGGGGAAAGGGTGGACCGACGTGATATGGCCACCGCGGTTCACCGCATAGCGCTCCCACTCAATGCGCGATTCAAGCGAGCGGTCGACGGTTTCGAGGAAATTGTTGCAGTGCGATTGGATGTGGAAGCCGATCAAGTCCGCACCCAGCAGGCCTTCGAGCAGCTCGCGCTGCCACGGGCAAATGCCGAAAGCTTCCGGATTGGGCCAGGGGATGTGCCAGAAGATGGCCACGCGAGCATCCGGGCGCGTCTCCTTGATGAGGCGCGGGAGCAATGCGAAATGGTAGTCCTGCACCAGAACCGTCGGGTTTTCGACACCATCCATCTCATCCAAAACAGCGCGAGCGAATTTGGCGTTCACTTCCCGATAGGCGTCCCAATCCTCGGAGCGGAAGATGGGGCGGGTGTGGGCGATGTGGCAAAGCGGCCAAAGCCCTTCGTTGGCAAATCCGTAGTAGTAGCGTTCTTCTTCCTCGCGCGTGAGCCAGACGCGGCGGAGTGTGTACTGCGGCTCATCGGGCGGGACGCGCAGGCGATCGTGCCCGTCCACGGTTTCGTGGTCGGCGTCGGCGGCTCCATGCGCGATCCAGGTGCCGGCGCAGGCGCGCAGGATCGGCTCCATCGCGGTGACCAGGCCGCTGGCCGGGACTCTGACTTCCACCGATCCGTTGCGATGGACATGCTCGTACGGCTCGCGGTTGGAGACGACAAGCAGCCGGCTGTCTTCGAGCGCGTACTGCTGATAGACGCGCAAGCGCTCGGCGGTCCAGAGAGAATCGGCCGAATCGCGGAGACGGGCCTCTTCCTCGGCCGAAGCGCGAGCCATTTTAAGGCTCGTCGCCAGGTGGGTTACCTCGCGTGTGATGGGCTGCAGCACATCCTCGGACGGCAGGTCGGGATGGGACATCACGGCGCCCGCGCGCAGCTCGTGCAGCCATTGCGCCATGCGCGCGATCGGGCGCTCCATGCTCCAGCGCACGATCAGCAGAGTGATGGTCACGATCAAGAGCATCTGTACCAGCACGTGCTTAAACGTGTCGCGCCAGATCTCGCTATTCTGCGCGTTGATATAAGAGGCGTCGTGGAAGACAGCCAGTGCGCCGGCGATGCGCCCGTCGTTGCGGATCGGCACGGCGTAGACGTGAGCCTCTTCGGGCTCCGAGCCAAAGAAGCGGCCGTGGCCCTGGCCGTTGAGGATGCTCTCATCAAGCGGAGGCGGCTCGACGCCCAATCGCCCCCTCAGGTTGGGCGTCATCAGCGAGACGCGCCCTTGCGCATCGTAGATGGCCACGCCGTCCAGACGTTCGCGGTTGCCGAATCGCTCGACAATCCGTCCGAGGTTGTTTTGCGCGCCGTGGGCGAAGAGCGACTCCACCGTTTCCTGCAGACTCTCCGCGAGCACTTGGGCGCGTTTTTCCAGATCGACCCGGCGGGTGTGGTTGTCGGCCCGCACCTGGTAGAAAGCAAAGAGAATGGAGACGATCGTGACGGCGGCGACCAGGGAGAAGATCAAGCGAAGGCTCATGCGCATGCCGGGTTCTTCCTTTCTCTCGCCACCGTCACCTCAATGGAAGCTGCTTTTAGAGGATGTTGAGCAACGAGACTGCCAATCGGCGGGCCCACGCCCTATGTCGTTCTGTGACAAGAGCATGAGGGGCTGGTTGGAGGTCTGAGCAGGCCGCCGAAATCCGAAATATTTACTGGGTACCGTCAATTCCGGGTACTGCCGCCATCTTCCGCAGGACGGCAACGACGGCGGCCGTGTCGTGGCCGGTCATGCCTTGCGCGGCCGCCGCGGTAAATAACGGAATGCTCGTGTGAAACAGAGGGGTTGGGCATCCGGACTGGCGCGCAAAGGCCGCGATGATATCCAAGTCCTTTTGGAAAGTCTCGACTTTGATCATAGGCTTGTCGTACGTGTTGGCGACCATGCTTGGTCCGCGCACTTCGAGCATCCGGGAGTATCCAGCTCCGTCGGTCAGAACGCCGAGGAGCATGGACGGATCGAGACCAGCCTTCTCGCCTAACACCAGAGCTTCGGCGGCGGCGAGGGTGTGGATGGCTACCAGCAGGTTAGCGATGTACTTCACTTTGGAACCCGCGCCAAACTCGCCGACGTATCGCACCGAACGAGCAAAGTGCGCGAGAATGCCGCGGGCACGGTCGAATCCGGAGCGCTCGCCGCTGACCAGCACAGAGATGTCCTTGGCCTTAGCTTGCGCGCCGGTGCCGCTGACGGGGGCATCCAGCATGCCGATGCCGGACTCGGCGAGTCTCGCGCGGGCGCGCTCCTTGGCATCAAGAGGCAGGGTGCTGGTCTCGACAACGAGAAGGTGATTGCGGGTGGCCTCGATCAGCCCGTCCTTTCCAAAGAGCGCTTCTTCGAGAGCCTTCACGCTGGGTAGAGACGTGATGATGATTTCGGCCTCCGCAGCAATCGCACGCACCGACGGCCGGACGAGGCCGCCTTGCGCGGTGAATGCGTCCATCTTATCTTGAAGCACGTCGTATCCCACGGTAGGAATGCCTGCGGCGAGGAGGTGTCCCGCGAACGCCCCACCCATGATCCCGAGGCCCACAACGGCCGGGCGCGTTGCGCCGGTAGCGATATCTCTTGTCACGAGAGCATTCTACCTGCTTCACCGGCCCAGCCGTCACGTGAAGCGAGTGTAGGGGAAAAACCGATAGCAAGTCGAGTCGAAGCGCGGTAAAATCGCGACAAGCAACCGACAATACAAAATGTTCATCGGACACTTCGGGGTTGCGCTAGCTGCAAAACCCATCGCGCCGAAAACCTCCCTGGGCACGATGATGCTCGCGACCTCGCTTCCCGACCTGCTGGGCTTTCTGTTCCTGATCGTGGGGATCGAGCATTTCTCCATACAACCTGGCATCACGGCCGCGAATCCGCTCAATCTTTATGACATTCCGCTGAGTCACAGCCTGGCGATGGATGTTGTTTGGGGGGCGCTATTCGCCGGGATTTACTACTTTGCGCGGCGCGATTCCCGCGGGGCTTTGGTGGCGTTCATGGCCGTGATAAGCCATTGGTTGCTGGATTTCGTGAGCCATCGTCCGGATATTTCGTTCGCGCCAGGAGTGAACAAATATGTCGGCCTCGGGCTTTACGATTCGATCAAGGCGACGCTCATCGTGGAAGGCCTGGTGTGGGCGATCGGCATTGTTGTATACGTTTCCTACACTTACGCCGAAAAGCGGGCGGGCATTTACGCCTTCTGGGGGATCGTCGTGCTGCTGACCGCGTTGTGGTCAAGCGGCATTGCCGGACCGCCTCCACCGAACGCCGCTACCGTTGAAATCGCGAACGTGATCATCTTTTCGCTGGTGGTGGCGTGGGCATACTGGATCGATGGGATTCGCGCGCCCAAAGAGCCGGAGGTTTCGTTGGAGCGAATTCGGTTCTGATCTGACCACTCCCTTTGGCCGTGGCTCGGTTTGTCTGGTCTGGTTGTCTGGTTAGTTTCGTTCGTATTTCATGATTACCGATACGCGGCGATTGCGGCTATCGGCGGGGTCCGATTGGATGAACCTCCGGCGGTCGGCGTAGCCGCGGATTTCCGAAACCTGATCAGCTTTGAGGCCCGCCGACACCATGATCCGCCGGGCCATATTCGCGCGATCGAAGGAGAGTTCCCAGTTGCCGTACGCATCCAGGCTGGATGCGCGGAACGGCTTGGAGTCGGTGTGTCCTTCGAGCGCGATCATGTTTGGCAGGCCGCCGAGTTGCCGCGCAAGCACTTCGAAAAGCCGCTGGCCGTTTTCGGTGGGGCGCGGGCTGCCGGTTTCGAAGAACATGCCGCTTTCTTTTTCGAGGAGCTCGATGCGCAGGCCTTCGCCGGTCACTGTGAATTGAACATAGTTTGAAAATTTCTGGAATCCGGGCAGATCGCGCATGGCCTGCTCCAGCTTCTGGCGCAATTGATTGACATTGGATTTGTCTACGGCCAGACCTTCGCCGGCGCCGGCGTGCGCCGATCCTCTTAAGGCCTGATGACCCAGGGGATCGCGGAAGTAGCCACTGACGGCCTCGCGCACTTCGCGGCCTGAACTGACCAGCCAAAGCACGATGAACAGGGCCATCAAGGCGGTGACGAAGTCCGCATAGGCGACCTTCCATGCGCCGCCCCGGTGTCCGGCCTCTTCGTCGTATTCACGCCGGTCGTTCATGGCGGTCAGGCTTCGCGTGCCGCGAGGGCTTCTTGCTGCGCCGGGGTCAAAGGGATTTTCTCGCGGCGCAATTGCTTCTCCATTTCATCGAGGGAGGGTCGCAGATCGAGTGGAATGGTTCGGCGCGCTGCTTCGGCGGCCACGATGGGTGAAGCGCCATGAAAGAACGAGGTGACCGCCACGCGCAATACCTGGAGATACTCCGAGCGGGCTTTGCTCAAGCAATCCACGTGATTCGAGATCGGGCCGATGACGCCGTAGCAGAGCAGGATTCCGAGAAAAGTGCCTACCAAAGCGGCTGCTACCTTTTGGCCGATGTCCGCGGCTGGACCTCCCAGCGCTTGCATGGTGACGACCACGCCCAGGACCGCGGCGATAATTCCCAGGCCGGGAAGCGAGTCCGCCACGTTGGCGAGAACACGAAGTGGCTGCTGGCGGCCCGAGCGCTGCACGTCCAGATCGAGCGCCATCAAGCGTTCGATTTCCGGGCCGCCCAGCCCGGCAGAAATCGCCATGCGAAAGGAGTCGCAGATGAAGTCGGTAGCTTCGGGATCGGTCAGCAAGCTGGGATGCGCGCGGAAGATCGCGCTTTTCCGCGGCGACTCGACGTGAGACTCGACGGCGGCTCGTCCCGCGCCGCGGCCCAGCTGAAACAAGACGTACAGGACTTTCAGCGCTTCCAAATAGTTCTGCTTCGTGTAGCGGCGCTGCGTGTAAATGGTGGCGACGACTCTATAGAGAATGCGTAGATGCCGGCCTGGGCAAGAGATCAGGATGATGCCGCCCGCTCCTCCGGCGATGATCAGCAGCTCGGCGGGCTGCATCAAGACCAGCAGGTTGCCCCGCTCCATCATGTAGCCGCTGACGACCGAGCCCAGGACGACCAGGAGCCCGGCTAAGATGAGCAACATCGGGCCTCCCGCCGAGGGAAGGCGTGGATTACTTTCACTGATGGGCCTCTGCCGTTACATATCGGCAGCGGGAGCAGGATTTTAGGCTCGTGTATTACGCCGCGCTGCTTCGCTTCTCCAGCCGCAACATGCGCCGCGCATTGCCTTCGTATATGCGGTTCTTGTCTTCGCGGCTCAGATCGAGGGCTTCGATGCAGCGAATAGTCTCGCGTATGTACAGGCCCGGCGAGGGCTCGAAAGGAACGTCGGAGGCGAACAGAACGTGATCGACTCCGAAGAAATCAAGGCCGCATTTAGTCGCCGCCAACGCTCCGAATAGCGCGGTATCGGCGTAGAACATGCGG
>Ga0335085_10016043_pt1 | contig 10844 bp, 9 predicted proteins | sample Lox_Sample_45_FD_206712 | JGI IMG/M metagenome (GOLD analysis project Ga0335085, IMG submission 206712) | Soil microbial communities from Loxahatchee National Wildlife Refuge, Florida, United States - Lox_Sample_4.5 | ecosystem: Environmental > Terrestrial > Soil > Wetlands | place: USA: Florida... | reverse complement strand
GCGAGCAGCGCGCTGCGGTCCTGGCCCCGCGAGTACACCGGGCCGACCGTGTGGATGACCCACTGGGCCGGAAGCTGGCCGGCCGTGGTGGCCACCGCCTGGCCGGTGGGCAGGCCGTCTGGGAACTGGCTGGCCCGCAGCGACCGGCACTCGGCCAGGATCGCGGGCCCGCCGCGGCGGTGGATCGCGCCGTCCACGCCGCCGCCGCCGAGCAGCGAGGAGTTGGCCGCGTTGACGATGGCGTCGGCCGCCTGCCGGGTGATGTCGCCTTCATGCAGCGTGATCCGGATAGTCATCTGGCTGACACGATAGCCGGTTGCCGCGGCGCGGCAGCCGGCCGCGGGTTCCATCCCGGCCGGCCGGAACTGTAACGTGTTCTAATCTGGGGTCAGCCGCCCTGGTGGCCTCCATGACACCGTGCTGGGAGCCGAGTTGGCCGTGCCCGCCGCACCCGCCGCACCCGCCACCGTCACCGACCTGCTGCTGGCCCAGGCGGGCAATCCGCGGCCCGGGCTGCTCTTCGAGAATCAGCGGTGGACCTGGGCGGAACACGTCAGCGAGTGCGCGCGCTACGCGGCCATGCTGCGCGCCCAGCGCCAGCCCGGCAGGCCGTTTCACGTCGGCCTGCTGGCCGACAATGGGCCCGAGTTCTCGTTCCTGCTGGGCGGCTGCGCGCTGGCCGGGGCGGTGCTGGTCGCGCTCAACCCGGTGCGCCGCGGCGCGGCGCTGGCCCGCGACGTGGCCCGCACCGATTGCCAGTACGTGCTGACGCAGCCGCAGTACACGCCGCTGCTGCCCGAACTGGACATCCCGGTGCTGCCGCTGGACCGGCTTGACCTGCCCGCGCAGGCGCCGCTGGAGCCCGCGCCGGCCGCGGCCGGCGACCTGCTCATGCTGATCTTCACGTCGGGGACGAGCGGTGAGCCCAAGGCGGTCAGGTGCACCCAGGGCAAGATCGCTGGCCCCGGGCAGTATCTGGCCAGCCGGTTCGGCCTGGGCGGCGCGGACACGGTGTACGTGGCCATGCCCATGTTCCACTCCAACGCGATCATGGCGGGCTGGGCGGTGGGCCTGGCCGCCGGGGCGGCCATCGCGCTGCGCCGCCGGTTCTCGGCCTCGGCGTTCCTGGGCGACGTGCGGGCGTTCGGCGCGACTTACGCCAACTACGTGGGCCAGCCGCTGAGCTACGTGCTGGCCACCCCGGCCCAGGCCGACGACGCGGACAACCCGCTGCGCATCGCGTACGGCAACGAGGGTGCCCCAGCCGACCTGGCCCGGTTCGCCGCGCGGTTCGGCTGCCAGGTGATCGACGGGTTCGGGTCGTCCGAGGGCGGCGTGTCCATCGCCCGCACCCCGGACACCCCGCCGGGGGCGCTCGGCCGGCTGGACGGCGGGGTGGCCGTGCTGGACCCGCGGACCGGGCGGCCATGCCCGCCGGCCCAGTTCGGCCCCGGCGGCGGGCTGCTCAACCCGGCCGAGGCGGTGGGCGAGATCGTGAACACCAGCGGCGCCGGAATGTTCGCCGGGTACTACAACGACGCGGCGGCCGAGGCCAGCCGGATGCGCCAGGGCATGTACTGGAGCGGCGACCTGGGGTACGCCGACGAGCGCGGGTTCTGCTGGTTCGCCGGGCGCACCGGCGACTGGCTGCGAGTCGGCGGGGAGAACCTGGGCACCGCGCCGGTCGAGCAGGTGCTGCGGCGTCACCCGGCGGTCGCCGAGGCAGCCGTTTACGGCGTGCCCGACCCGGTGGCCGGCGACCAGGTCATGGCCTGCCTGGTGCTCCGGGACGGGGCCGCGCTGACCCCCTCCGAGCTGGGCACGTTCCTGGCCGCCCAGGACGACCTGGGGCCCCGGCAGCACCCGCGTTTCGTCCGGCTGGCCCGGGAGTTGCCCCGCACGCCCACGTTCAAGGTGCTCACCCGGGTGCTGGCCGCGCAGCGGTGGAACACCACCGACCCGGTGTGGTGGCGTCCGCCCGGGCCGCCCGGGCCGCCCGGGCCCGGCCCGGGCTACGCCGTGCTCGATGCGGAGCAGGCGGCCGCGCTCGACGCCGAGCTGCACCCGTCCCGGGGCGCCGCTAACTGAGCGGGACCGTGACCGCGGCGTTCTGCTTGGGGTAGTAGGCGGCCACGTCCTTCGCGCCGTACTTGGCCCGGAACTTGTCCACGATCTCCGCGACCCGGGCCGGATCGGTGACCGGCGCCGCGCTGGCGCTCTTCTCCGCACCGCCGGCGGCCAGCCGGATCGTGGGCGTGCGCAGCACGTTCTTGTACCAGTTGGTGTCCGACCCGCTGACCGGGACCAGGTACAGCGTGCCGCCGTCTCGCGCGAACCACACCGGCAGGGTGATCCCCCGGCCGGACTTGCGCCCGGTGACGGTGAGGTCGACTTCACGGCTGCTGTCCAGGGCCCGGGTGAACTCTTCGTCGGCCATCTATTTCTCTCCGCCCTGTCTCGGATGACCTCCATCGTTGCAGCCGACTCAGCCCCCAAGACCAGCCCCCCAAGACCAGGCCGGGGACCAGGCCCGGGACCAGGCCGGCACGGCGGGGCTCAGAGCTGTTGCTGAGGTGACAGGCATTGACCGGCTGGCGGCTGTGAGTTCTGATCAAAGTGGGTCCTGAGCCAGCAGCGGAGGCAGCCGTGGCGGGCAGGCGGGCAGAACTCATCAGCAGGCGGGCGGTGCTGACCGCCCTCGGCGGCGCGGCGGCCGGAGTGGCGCTGGCCAGCGCGATCCCGGACCAGCTGCATGCCGCGTCCGGCGGCTGGACGAGCGGGTACGTCCCGGACGGCACGGCCGGGCTGGCCCGGGCGTTCCCGCTCACGGCGGTGCGACTGCGTCCCAGCCCGTTCCGCGCCAACCAGGCGCGCGAGATCAGCTACCTGATGTTCCTGGACCCGGACCGGATGCTGCACACGTTCCGGCGCAACTTCGGCCTGCCGTCGCGGGCCAGGCCGGCCGGTGGCTGGGAGCGGCCCGGCTCCGAGGTGCGCGGCCACTGCACCGGGCACCTGATGTCCGGGCTGGCCATCACCTACGCCAACACCGGCCACCAGGCCGCCGCGGACCAGGGCCATTACCTGGTGGACCAGCTCACCCGGTGCCAGGCCCGGGCGCGGCGGGCCGGATTCCACGACGGGTACCTGTCGGCCTTCCCGGAGAGCTTCTTCGACCGGCTGGAGGCGGGCCGGCCGGTGTGGTCGCCGTACTACATGATCCACAAGATCATGGCCGGGCTGATCGACCAGCATGAGCTGACCGGCAGCGCCCAGGCCCTGGAGACGGCGGCCCGGCTGGGCGACTGGGTGAGCTGGCGGACCGGGCGGCTGTCCTACCCGCACATGCAGCGCATCCTCAACGTCGAGCACGGCGGGATCGCCGAGTCATTAACCAACCTGTACCGCCTGACCTGGGATGAGTCCTACCTGCGCACGGCCGGGCGGTTCTACCACGCGGCGGTCTTCGACCCGCTGGCCCGGGGGCAGGACGACCTGCGCGGCCGGCACGCGAACACCAACATCCCCAAGATCATCGCCTGCGTCCGGGTGTGGGAGGAGACCGGCGATCCCCGCTATCACGACATCGCCCGCAACTTCTGGCGGATCGTCACCGAGCACCACAGCTACGCGATCGGCGGCACCAGCAACTGGGAGCACTGGCACGCGCCCGACGTCATCGCCGGCCAGCTGAGCAACCGCACCTGCGAGAACTGCTGCAGCTACAACATGCTCAAGCTGACCCGGCTGCTGCACTTCCACCAGCCGCACCGGATCGACCTGCTCGACTACTACGAGCGCACGCTGTTCAACCAGATGCTCGGCGAGCAGGACCCGCTCTCGGCGCACGGCTTCAACATCTACTACACCGGGCTGTCACCGGCCGCTTTCAAGCAGCAGCCGCCATTCATGGGCAGCGACCCGGACGTTTACTCGACCAATTACCACAACTTCTCCTGCGACGACGGCACCGGGATGGAGACGCAGGTCAAATTCGCCGACACCATCTACTCACGGGACCGGCACGGGCTATTCGTCAACCTGTTCATCCCGTCCGAGGTGACCTGGGGCGACAACGGGATGCGGATCCGGCAGGAGACCAGGTTCCCTGACGAGCCCGGCACCCGGCTCACCGTGCTGGCCGGCCGGGCCCAGATCGCCATCCGGGTGCGCATACCCGGCTGGGCGGCGGCCCCGGCGCGAGCCTGGCTGAACGGCCGCGAGCTGGCCGGCCGGGAGCTGTCCGGGCGGGGCGCGCCGGGCAGCTGGCTGGTGCTGGACCGGGCCTGGTCGGCCGGTGACACGCTGCGGGTCAGCCTGCCCATGGAGCTGGCCAGCAGCCCGACCCCGGACCGGCCGGCCGTCCAGGCGGTGAGTTACGGGCCTGTGGTGCTCAGCGGCGGCTACGGCCGCCAGGACGCCATGCCCATGCCCCGGCTGGACCTCGGGTCGCTGACCATGACCTCCCAGCGGCCGCTGGCCTTCCAGGCGCGGGCGGACGGGCGCGCGGTCGAGCTCATCCCGATCGCCAGGATGCAGCACGAGCGTTACAACACGTACTGGATCATCTAGTGGCTGACCTGGGGCGGGTGGGCTGGGTCTGTCCTGCCACCAGACCGGTAGGTAGAGTGACGCCGTGAACCGACTGGGCGAACTCGAACGGGCCATCATGGACGTTCTGTGGGAAAGCGAGACTCAGCTCACCGTGCGCCAGGTAGGCAGTAGGCTTACCGACCGGGACCTGGCTCACACCACCGTGATGACCGTCCTTGACCGATTGGCCAAGAAGGGTTTCGCCCGGCGCGAGCGAGATGGCCGTGCCTGGCTGTACCGTGCCGCCGCGAGCAGAGAAGCATACGTCACCGAGCTGATGCTTCACGCGCTCGACCAGACCGGCGACCGGTCGGCCGCGCTCGCCAGCTTCGCGCGCCGTGTATCGGGCACCGAAGCACTGGTGCTGCGGCGAGCCCTGGAGACAGGCGGGGATCCCGCCAGGAGTTGAACGTCCGTGCTGCCCCCTGTCCTGGTCCTGGCGTCCGTCGCTATCGGACTGGTACCGGCCGCCACCGGCCTGGCCGCGGCCCGCTGGCCGCAGCGGTCGCCCGCCGCGGCGATCGTGCTGTGGCAGGCGATGGGCCTCGGCTGGGGGCTGGCCGCGATCGGCACGCTGGCCGCGCTCGGCACCGACCGGGGCGGGTCCGGGTGGGGCGTGGCCGGGGACGCGCTGACGGTGCTGGCCCGGGCGGTCCACGACCTCGTCGGTGAGGCGGCCCCGCCCGGGCTGCTGGCCGCGCTGCGGCTGCTCTGCCTGGCCGCGTCGGCCGCGCTGCTGGCGCTGCTCTGCTGGGTGCTGATGGCGGCGTCCACCGCGGTGCTGCGGGACCGGCGGCGGCACCGGGCGCTGCTCAGCCTGCTGGCGCACGGCGACCCGAAGGTGCCGGGCGCGCTGGTGGTGGACCACCCGGCCGCGGCGGCCTACTGCGTGCCCGGGCTGCGCTCCCGGATCGTCATCAGCGCGGGCGCGCTCAACCTGCTCGATCAGGCCGAACTGGCCGCGGTGCTGGCCCACGAGCGGGCGCACGCCCGGGAGCGGCACGACCTGGTCCTGCTCCCGTTCACGGCGCTGTGCCGGGCCTTCCCCTGGTCCGGGCCGGCCCAGCGAGCGCACGCCGCGGTCGCGCTGCTCATCGAGATGCTGGCCGACGACCACGCACTGCGGCACCGGCCGGCCCGCGAGCTGGTCACCGCGCTGATCCGGGTCGGTGCGGCCAGCCCGGCCGGCGCCCCGGCGGGCGCGCTGGCGATGGCCGGCGGCCGGACTGGCGACAGTGGGGTGTGCGCCCGGGTGGAGCGCCTGCTGGCTCCGGCGCCGGGACTCTCACTGCCCGCCCTGGCTCTGGTCAGTGGGGCCGCCGCGGCTCTGGTCGTGGTTCCGGTGGCACTGCTGCTGCTCCCGGTGTAACCGCTCGTTTCGAGCACGTACAGCCACAATTCACCCAGGAAACTTTCGCACCGGCCGTTCCGGTCCGAATGGTTCCCCACAACTGCCGGCACCTCTCCTACTACGCTGCTTACGGCAGCCCTGGTCTCCCAGGCGAAAAGGGGTGAGAATGGCCGCCGGGCCTGCATCCCGGTTTCCTTGATCATCCTGTGCCGTGCCCTGCCCGCTAGCAAGGACGAGCCATGAGCCAGTCCAGCCCCGCCCACGCACACCCGCGGGCCACCCCGCACACCGCCGATTACGTGCCCGACCTGCCCGCCCCCCGGCCAGGCCGCCGGGCCCGGCCGGGGCTGCTGGCCCGGCCGAGACAGGTGCTGGAGAACTGGCGGGTGTCCTGGCGGCTGATCGCGCTGATCGCCGTACCGACCGCGATGGGGCTGACCTTCGCCAGCATTCAGGTCAGCATGGCGGAGCGGAACGCGCAGACCATGGGCCGGGTGGAGCGGCTGGCCGTGCTGGGCCAGCAGATCACCGGCCTGGGGCAGGCCATGGAGGACGAGCGGGACGAGACGGCCGGTTTCATCGCGCGCGGCCGGCCGGCCGCGAGCAAACCCATGCTGACCCGGCAGTACGCGGTCACCAACGGCTGGGTCGCCCGGGTGCGGCCGCTCATCCACCAGCTCGGCGCGGGCTTCCTGCCGCAGACGTTAGCCAACGCCCGTGCGGTTCTGACCAGCATCAACGAGCTGCCCGCGCTGCGCCAGGACGCGGTGCAGGGCATCAGCCCCGGGCTGACCACGATCGATGCCTACACCGCGGCACTGGCCAACTTGTTCTCGTTCAACGACGGCATCGCCCAGCCGACCGGGAACGCCGCGTTCGCGGATGACGTGCGCACGCTGAGCGCACTGTCCCAGCTCAAGGATCAGGCGTCCCAGCAGCGGGCCATCCTGTATACCGCGTTCGTGGCCGGCCAGTACACGTCGGCCGACCAGACCGAACTGGTCGCGGCGCAGGCCCAGCAGGCGACCCAGCTCCAGGCGTTCGACGCCTCGGCCACCGCTCTGCAGGGCGATCTGCTCAGCCGGGTGGTGACCGGGCCGATGATGGCCGACGCCGATGAGCTCGAGCAGAGCACGGTGGCGGACGCCAGCAACCGGGCCACGGTCACCCTCTTCCCGGGCACGAGCCATGCCTGGTACGCCGACATGTCGTACACGATCGGCCGGATGCGCCTGGTGGAGCGGGACCTGGCTGGCCAGGTCGTGGGCAGCGCCCGGGCGCTGCACCGCAGCGCGGAGCGCACCGTGCTGGAGACCAGCGGCGTGGCGCTGCTCGCGCTGCTCCTGGTGCTGCTGATCACGGTGCTCATCGCCCGGTCCATGCTCGGCCCGCTGCGCCGGCTCAAGGAGGGCGCGCTCGACATCGCCGAGACCGGGCTGCCCGCCGAGGTCCGTGAGCTGACCGACTCGCTGGACACCGGGCGCCCGGTGCACGTCCGCCCGATCAACGTGCTGTCCGACGACGAGATCGGCCAGGTGGCCAGGGCGTTCGACCAGGTCCACCGGGAAGCGGTCCGGCTGGCCGGCGAGGAGGCCCGGCTGCGCAGCAGCGTCAGCGCCATGTTCGTCAGCCTGTCCCGGCGCAGCCAGTCGCTGCTGGAGCGGCTGCTGCGGCTGATCGACAGCCTGGAGCTGGGCGAGGAGGACCCGGAGCGGCTGTCCAACTTGTTCCGGATGGACCACCTGGCCACCCGGATGCGGCGCAACTCGGAGAACCTGCTCATGCTGGCCGGCCACGAGGCGCCGCGCCGGTGGGCCGACCCGGTGCCGCTGGTGGACGTGCTGCGCGCGGCGTCGTCGGAGATCGAGCAGTACGAGCGGGTGGTGCTGAACATCCAGCCCGACGTGGCCATCATCGGGGCCGGGGTGGCCGACACCGTGCACCTGCTGGCTGAGCTGCTGGAGAACGCGACCACGTTCTCGGCCAAGACCACCAAGGTCACCGCGTCCGGGTGGGTGCTGTCCGGCGGCGGCGCGGTCATCGAGATCACCGACCGGGGCATGGGCATCCCGGACCAGGTGCTGGCCGAGCTCAACGAGCGGCTGGCCAACCCGCCGGTCGCGGACGTGGCGGTATCCCGGCACATGGGCCTGTTCGCCGTGGCCCACCTGGCCGCGCGGCACAGCTTCGCGGTGCAACTGCAGTCGCCGGCCACCGGCGGCACGGCGGCCCGGGTGCACATCCCGGCGTCGCTGATCTCGCAGGGCGCAGCCGCCAGCGACCGCCGGCAGCGGGCTGGGGCGGGCCTGCGGCTGGCCGCCGGGCCGCGCGGACCGCAGTATGTGCCGAGCCGGTTCGCATCCGGACCAGTGCCGGATCCCCCGCTGCTCACCGCGGCGCTGGATCAGGCCACGCTGACCGCCGCCACGGTGGGCACCGGGCCGATGGCCGCCCAGACCGGGCCGATGGCGGCCCAGACCGGGCCCAACGTGATCATCCCGCCGGCCGGCGGCCCGCCGCCGGGCAGCGGCCTGCCCATCTACGAGTCACTCGAGTCCGACTGGTTCCGGTCCCGTGGTCGCGGCATGCTGCGGCCAGCCGAGTCCCCGGGCGCGGCGCCGGCCACCGAGCCACCGGCCTGGACCTCTCCAGGCGATGACGGCTGGCGGGCGGCGGCGGCCACGGTCACCCCGCGGGTGGGCGGCACCACCCAGGCGGGCCTGCCAAAACGGGTACCCCAGGCCAACCTGGTGCCGGGCTCGGCCAGTGACGAGCAGCCCCGGACCGCGAGCATGTCCGAGGCGGCCGAGATCGCGCTCAACCGGCTGGCCAACTTCCAGCGCGGTTCGCGCCGGGCCCGGGCCACGCCGCGGCAGCTCACGCCGGGTGACTGACCGGGGTGCAAGCTGAGCTGGTTCGGGGCAGGATAGACCGCGCGGGGGGCAGCTTTGGCCGGGCATGGATGGAGAGTGGGCGGGTTGTCTGTCGCAGATGGCCAGAAACAGGACCTGAGCTGGCTTGTCACTGACTTCACTGAGCGTGTCACCGACGTGGCCCACGCCCTCGTGGTGTCCTCCGACGGTGTGCCGGTGGCGGTGTCCGAGGGAATCGGCCCGGCTCAGGCGCAGCAACTCTCCGCGATCACCTCGGGCCTGGTCAGCCTGGGCACCGCGGTCGCCAAGGTGGTCCAGTGCGGCAACGTCACGCAGACCCTGGTGGCCATGGGCCAGGGCACCCTGGTGATCATGTCGATCAGCGACGGGTCGAGCCTGGCCACGCTGGCCACCGCGGAAGCCGATCTGGACCTGGTCGCCTACGAGATGACCATGCTGGTGGAAGCGGCGGGCGCCGTGCTCACCCCCGGCGTCCGCTGACCGCTTCCGCTGGCTAGGCTGCCCGCATGGACGACACGCAATGGCGCACGCACCGGCTCGAACTGGACGACCAGACGCTGCGTGAGTGGGACGCGCACGTGCTGGCGGCCAGCCCCGAGGGGATCGTGCTGGACCGGTCGGCCTTCTACCCGGGCGGCGGCGGCCAGCCGCCGGACCACGGCGTGCTGCTCTGGGGCGGGGTGCAGACCCGGATCGTGGACGCCCGCCGGGGCGACGACCTGTACCTGATCCCGGCCGAGGGCGACCCGCTGCCGGCCGAGGGCACCCCGGTGCGCGGCGCGCTCGAGGACGACCGCCGGACCGCGCTGATGCGTACTCACTCCGGTCTGCATGTGCTGTGCGGCGTGGTGTTCCGCGACTTCGGCGCGCTGGTGACCGGCGGCAACATGGAGCCGCTCAGCGCGAGGATGGACTTCAACCTGCCCGAGGTGCCGCCCGGCTTCCGCGATGCGGTCGAGACCGCGATCAACGCCGAGGTGCAGGCCGACCGGCGCATCGACGTCCGGGTGCTGCCGCGGGACGAGGCGTTCGCGCTGCCCGACATCATCCGGACCGCGACCAACCTGGTCCCGCCCCAGGTCAAGGACGTGCGGATCATCGACATCGTCGGCCTGGACCAGCAGGCCGACGGCGGGACACACGTCGCCTCGACCCGCCAGGTGGGCCGGATCGAGGTCGTCAAGATCGAGAGCAAGGGAAAAGGGTTCCGCCGCCTGCGGATCCGCATCGCGGACTGACGGTGGCGGGCAATAGCCGTTCTGCAAGTGGCTCGCTGCCCAGGGCAGCGGCCGGAAGCTGAGCGGCCTACCAGGGGCCGTACGGACCGGAACTGCTGCTGTTACCGCGGAACTCGCGGACCTTGGGCCGGACGTCGGTCAGGTAGATGGCCGCGGCCACGAAGGCCGCGATGGGCAGGATGCCCACGGCGCCGAATCCACCGGACAGCACGCCGAGGTACAGCCCGATCACCACGGCCACCCCGAGGATGATCAGCCACAGCGGCTTGGTCTGCTTGCCCGCGGCGGTGAACGCACCCTTCGGGCGGCGCAGCGCATCTACGAGCGCCCACACCTCGGTGACCAGTGCGGCGATCGCGAGTATCTCGAGGAACCAGTAGAGCGGGCTCATCGCTGACATGTTCAGCAACACGTAGCCAGGTTATCCGGTCCGGGCGGGAACCGGAACAAAAGCCGGCACCCGCCCGGGCCAGTGATCAGTTGCCCCGGCGTCAGCTGGCCGCGCCGGAGCCCTTCTTGCCGTTCAGCGCGGGCCGGTGCTTGAGCACCCGCTCGCCGTGCACGGCCAGCTTGTCGTACTCCTTGACCGCCTTGGTCCGGGCCGTGGTCACGTACCCGGGCATCTCGCTGCTCCAGCGGGAGATCCGCGCGGGCAGCTCACGCAGGGCCGCCGTGGCCAGCGCGCCCGCGCCCGCCGCGGCGTGCACCGGCTTGCTGGTGGCCAGCTTGCGCACTTCCGTCTTCACCGCATCAGTACCGTTCATCACT
>Ga0335085_10016042_pt1 | contig 10845 bp, 8 predicted proteins | sample Lox_Sample_45_FD_206712 | JGI IMG/M metagenome (GOLD analysis project Ga0335085, IMG submission 206712) | Soil microbial communities from Loxahatchee National Wildlife Refuge, Florida, United States - Lox_Sample_4.5 | ecosystem: Environmental > Terrestrial > Soil > Wetlands | place: USA: Florida... | reverse complement strand
CGTAGCAGGGGCGGTTCGCGAACCGCCCCTACCCTCTCGACATCCATTGGTGGCTTTTGCTAACCACTCGCTATTGTTCACTATCCACTGCTTCTCTCAGCTCTTCTTCTTGTCGTCGTCAACCACTTCCGCGTCGATGACTTCGCCTTCGCCTTTCGACTTTTCTTGCGCGCCGCCGTCGCTGGGGCCTTGCTGGCCTCCCGCCGCGCCCCCGTCAGCCGAGGACTTGGCCGAAGCCGCTTGCTTGTACATGGCTTCCGCGAGCTTGTGGGAAGCCGAGGTCAGCGTTTCCACGGTGGAGTTGATCTTGCCAACGTCGCCTTCCTTGATGGCCTTCTTGGCGTCTTCCAGGGCTGCTTCAATGCCCTTCGCATCGCTCTCGGAGATCTTCTCGCGATTCTCTTTGAGCATCTTCTCCACCGAGTAGACCATGGAATCGGCCTTGTTCTTGATCTCAACTTCTTCCTTGTTGCGCCGATCCTCTTCCGCGTGGAGTTCGCCTTCCTTGGTCATACGCTCCACTTCATCCTTGCTGAGACCGCTGGAAGAGGTGATGGTGATCTTCTGCTCCTTGCCGGTCCCCAGATCCTTGGCGGACACGTTCAGGATGCCGTTGGCGTCGATGTTGAACTCCACTTTGATCTGCGGAACGCCGCGCGGGGCCGGTGGAAGGCCGATCAGATGGAATTTGCCCAGCGTGCGATTGTCCTTCGCCATCGGCCGCTCGCCTTGCAGCACGTGAATTTCAACCGAGGTCTGGCTGTCGGCTGCCGTGGAAAAGGTCTCGTCCTTGCGCGTCGGAATGGTCGTGTTGCGCTGAATCAGCGGGGTCATAACGCCGCCCAAGGTCTCGACGCCGAGAGTCAGCGGGGTGACGTCGAGAAGCAGCAGGTCTTTGACCTCGCCGCCCAAGACGCCCGCTTGAATGGCCGCGCCCACTGCCACCACTTCGTCGGGGTTCACGCCCTTGTGGGGCTCTTTGCCGCCAAAGAGGTCCTTGACGATCTGCTGCACCCGGGGGATGCGGATGGAGCCGCCCACCAGCACGACTTCATCGATCTTATCGGGCGTGACGTTGGCATCCTTCAGCGCTTGCTTCACTGGGCCCACCGAACGCTGGAAAATGTCCTCGCACATCTGCTCGAAACGCCCGCGCGTCAGCTTCATGGCCAAGTGCTTGGGGCCGGTGGCGTCGGCCGTGATGAACGGCAGATTGATTTCGGTCTCGAGCACGGTGGAAAGCTCCATTTTGGCCTTCTCCGCCGCTTCCTTCAAACGTTGCAGGGCCATGCGGTCTTTCGCCAGGTCAATACCCTGGTCCTTGCGGAACTCCTCCACAATCCAGTCCATAACGCGCTTGTCAATGTCGTCGCCGCCCAAGTGCGTGTCGCCGTTGGTGGATTTCACTTCCACCACGCCTTCGCCGACTTCCAGGATGGAAATATCGAACGTTCCGCCACCGAAGTCGTACACGGCAATCGTTTCGTCCTTCTTCTTGTCGAGCCCGTAAGCCAAGGCCGCCGCTGTAGGCTCATTGACGATACGCAGCACATCCAGGCCAGCGATCCGGCCGGCATCCTTGGTCGCCTGACGCTGTGCGTCATTAAAGTACGCGGGCACGGTAATGACCGCCTGGGTAACCTTCTCGCCCAAATGCTGTTCCGCGGCGTCCTTCATCTTCTGCAAAATCATGGCGGAGATTTCCGGAGGCGAATATTCCTTGCCCAGGGCTTCCACGCGCACGTCGCCGTTCGTGCCTCCCGAGATCACTTTGTATGGTACCGTCTTGATTTCGCTCTGCACCTCATTGAAGCGGCGTCCCATAAACCGCTTGATGGAGTAGACGGTATTCTCCGGATTGGTAATGGCCTGCCGCTTCGCTACCTGGCCCACCAACCGCTCCCCCGACTTCGTGAATGCCACCACCGATGGGGTGGTGCGCCCGCCTTCGGGGTTGGCAATCACCGTCGGCTCGCCGCCTTCCATAACTGCCACAACGGAATTCGTTGTCCCTAAGTCAATCCCAATAATCTTGCCCATATCTCAAACTACCTCCTGTCTCGATGGGTGAACATTTCTTGTGTTTCCCTGTCTTTCCCCACCTATTCCGGCCCTTTCGCATGATTAGATGCGAGCAAGGACATATTAGTCGCACGCTAGAATATATATTGAGCGTATCATTGTCAAGATAAATCTAGATGGCTACTTATCCCCATTTTTATGAATAGCTTGAGAAGATTCATGGGAGCTCCCCGGGGATTGATCAACGCCCGGTCATTGTGGAAGGACGGGCAATCCCGGGGGGAGGGGACCCGAAGTCCGCCTTCCCATCTCTTGGGAATGCCAGGTTCACTTCCGGCCTTTTTCGGTTTATGCTGGATGATCCAGAGGAGACCACCATGCCCCGAAACCCGCACCAGTCCGAATACACGACCGAACACGCCCGCGGAGGGGTTCACGCCGCCCTGCCAGCCATCGAAACCTGGGAGAACCAGTACCAAGGATATGAGATTACAATTACCGTCCCGGAGTTCACCTGCATCTGCCCAAAGACGGGGTTGCCGGATTTTGGCACGATCACCATTCATTACCTTCCCCACAAGCTCTGCCTGGAATTGAAGTCACTGAAATCCTACATCGTCGCCTTCCGCAACCTCGGGATCTTTAACGAGAATGTTGTAAATCGCATCCTGGATGACGTAGCCAATGCCTGCAAGCCCAAATGGGCCGTGGTGACGGGAGAGTTCGCCGCCCGTGGCGGCATGCACACCAAGGTGGAGGCGCGATACCCTCGCAAAAGGAAGCCAGGAGTTAGAAGTTGAGAGACAGGATCCACCCGCCGAGCCCGCTCAGGCTTCGAACCCCGGACCTTGGGGGTTTCCTCCCGGCACCCGGCACCTAACACCTGACACCTTCTTTCCCCCTCCGTTTGTTTTCATACACATTCCGGCTTGGAACGTGACCATCTATTCTTTCCGGCTCCACCCCGGCTGTTCTGGTTGCAAGTTGTGGGGATTCGGGTCGAGGTCGGGACGCGCTGAGTTCTTCCATGCTGATCGCCCTTGCATAACGGCAAGAGGCGCACCGCCGGGCCGCAGAGACGGTCAAGCCGCAAGCTGCATCGAGCCTAGCACATCGGCAACCTCATGTCAAGCTAAATCATACATGATTGATAAATCATCAGTTGCGGATGGCCGGCTCGACATGAGCAATTGCTAATTTGACTTTCATTTGTGAGGGGGTCGCGCTACCCTTAGCGGCGCGCCGACGGCGAGCCAGGCAGCTTGTCTGTGATCACCCTCAGGAAGCACTTGCCCGGTCCGTCCTCAGCCATCCGTAGGTGAGCAGTGGCGTTGCCCTCCCGGCCTTGCAGCGCGGCGAGCCGCCCAAGCTTCCAGGTGCCCGCGACGCCACCGGGAAGGGTACGAGCAGTTAGCTGTCGACTGTCAGCTATTGGGCTTAAGCGAGGTCTCCATGGTCATCGCATCACAAGTCCGTCCCGGAATGGTTCTGAAAATCGGCGAAGACATCTTCAAGGTGTTCGAATCCACGTACCACCTGGGGCAAGGTAAAATGCCGGGTAGCGTGCACACGCGGGCGCGTCATGTAGTGAGGGGCACGCTCAAGGAATTCCGCTTCCGGCCGGAAGAGCGGCTGGAAGAAACGCAACTGCAAAGGCAGGACATGGAATTCCTCTACGCCGACGCCGATTCCGTGACGTTTATGAACCCTGAGACCTACGATCAGGTTTCCATTCCCCAAGAGGCCATAGGCGCCGCCACGAAGTTTTTGCGGGCCGAGATACGGGTTCCGGTGGAGTTTTATCAAGGTCAGCCGGTAAGCATCGTCTTCCCGCCGATTGTCGAGGCGAAAATCACCACCACGGCTCAGCCCGTCCACCAGCAGCAGGACAACACTTTTAAGCCGGCAACTTTGGACAACGGCTTGGAGATAATGGTTCCGCAATTCATCAAGCCCGGAGAAATCGTGCGCGTGGAGGTGGCCACGGAAAAGTATGTGGACCGCGTACGCGCGGATGCCAAGAGGTTTTGAGGGTCTTGATATCACTGAAATAGTGTCGGGAACAGAGAGTTGGGGGTAGGCAATGGTCAGGGCTGTCCCCAAAAGATGTCGACGCGCATTTTGAAATGAAGAAATTTGAACACAGGCCGGTTTCCGGCGTGGGGTAGGTGGAGCCCTAGACAGTCTTTGACGCCATCACGATGACCTGTGTGTCGAGCGTTAGCCGCGACCCTCACTTGTCAGCAACGTAGGGCCAGATTTTGCTTCTCGCTGATAGGGGGAACATTCAATCGCAGTGGCCAGGTTCAACACGGCCGCCGCCAACGAGTCTGGCATATGGCGTTGGTAGACGCTGAATAATCTTGTGGCTTCGTATGTCGAAAACCAAGCATTCGCTCTTGGTGCGGATTAGCACCAGGTCGTCTGACACTTCCACGCCGGCCGCACCGGTTAGCATCTCGATTGGAACCCCGAGCAGCCTTGAAGCTGGTTCAGACGATTTGTTTTTCAAATGCAAAATTCTAACCTCCTGGTGGAGGGCTTCCGGGCCGCCCCGATTCTCCTCATCCAAAAAGTAAATTACGCATGCATTGCCAAACCAGCCAAATGCCCCTGGAATGACATCTTCGCGGCCGTGTGCGAACTGGGTCGACAAATCAGTCAAGTGCGCTCCGTCTGAAGTTACCACAGCGGTCCCAAATTCAAAGTTCACCAGAATATTTTCGCCGTCAGGCGACCAAGACGGACTATTCGCAAACGCCGGGCGTCCGTCGGCGACGTTCATCGTTGCCGGAAGAATCCGGGTTCGGCGAGTCTTCAGGTCAATCACGGCCAGTGGTCCCGAGGCCATGACAATGTCGTTAGCGTCTCCCGCGTTCTCGTAATGAACGTCAAAAACGATTCGACCACCTTCTGGCGAAAAGTCCGGCTCGTCGTACACCTCTTGCTCCCCGCTCTCGAGTTGGAATTCTGGGCGCAGGCCTGCAGTGAGTCGTGCGAGGTGACCCGTGGTGAGGGTTAGCAGATAGATTTGCCCACCATAGACCCTCTTACCCCTCACAGGGAAAGCCACTTGGCTGGCATCAGGAGTAATTGCGAAATCGTTAATCACGGCCTGTGGTTTGACAGTTACGAGGATTTTCCCTGAGGCCGAAACAATACATAGTGTCCCTTGCAGCACGTATGCGACCCGTGGGGAGTCGCCCTGTCGGCTCGCATCGCCGGCCAAAGGCGCCAAGGCAGCCACGAGGATCAGCAACCCGAGGCGCCTCAATCTGAAAGCGGGCATTGGCATTGTGGTCCGGTTCTCCCAGGGACGGGCGGCGAGGGCGCCAGTTCCTCCTCATGATCGCCCTATTACTCTTCCAGCCAGCGGACAATATACACCTCCTCGCCTCTATTGGAATATTTCTTGGGGCGAGTCCACCCTGACGCAAAATCAGTCCCTACGAAGAGGCCACCCGCGGGAAGTGCGGGACTGGTTCTCAGAACCTCTCCGGCTGGCCGGTCATGCGGCGCCTCACTGGTTCTGCCCACCGCCGCTGGTTAAGGTTCTTTGTCTAACGGCGAATACATGAACGATTGGAGGACGTCGGGGTGACTTTGGTGCGCAAGTAAGCGACGTACGACTCAGGAACCGGATTAGTGAGCAGATCTTCGATGAGCGGGAGAAAGTAATGCAGGGAACGGATAGGTCCTAAAGGCATAGCCTCGGGCCGACGACCAGCGCGGCGAGCGGATGCCAGCAGGAAAGCGGCTTCGATGACCGTTAGCGGTATCTGGCGCTCCCATAGTTGGCGGGCCAAGCGCACGTCATGGCGGCCGACACGGCGGGGCGTGTCGGGCAAGCGGAGATAGAGATTCAGGAGCGTTTGGCGGTAGCTTTCAAGGTCGTTGGGCATGGGCGTCCCTTTTGGAGTTTTTCTTGGCCGCTTCGGCTTCCATCTGGCTTTCTCGCATGCGGTAGGAATCGCCCTCGATCAGGGTGACATCGGCATGATGGGTAAGTCGGTCCAGCAGCGCGGCGATGCAGGTGGCGTTGGGGAAGACGGTATTCCATTCCTTGAAGGCTTTGTTGGTGGTCAGGACCACGGAGTTGCGTTCGTAACGGTGGTTGACGATTTCGAACAGCAGGTCGGCGGCGTGGGCGTCGTAGGCCAAGTATCCCACCTCATCGAGCACCAGTAAAGTTGGGCGGGCGTAGAAACGAAACTTGCGGCGACGCCCGGCGGGGGAATCGCGGTCGAGGTCGGCGAGCAGGTCGGACACGGTGCGGAACAGGGCGGTGTGGCCGGCCAGGATGGCCGCGTGGGCGATGTTTTTGGCGATCATGGTCTTACCCAGACCGGCCGTGCCGTACAGGATCAGGTTGCGGCCGCGGGTGAGGAAGTCAAGGGTGAGGGCGCGCTCGATCAAGGGGCGATCGATTTTCTTTGGCCAGGCCCACTCGAAATCCGCCATCGGTTTGAAGCGGCGCAAGCGGGCCTGCGCGAGGCGGCGTTCCAGGGTGCGGCGGGCGGCGGCTTCGGTTTCGGAACGAGCGATTTCCTCCAGCAGTTGACGGGGACTCCAGCGCCCGGTCGAGGCGCGGGCCACCAGGTCGTCGAGCGAGTCAGCGGTAAGGACCACGCCGAGCTGCTTCAATTGCGCGACCAGGTCATTCGTCGGAATCGGGGTCTTTTTTGGGGTCTTGGGCGAGATCATCGTAAGCCTCCAGAGTGGGATTGGAAACGGTCAAGTTTTCCAGATCGGGACGACGCGAGTGCGGTAGCAGCAGCTACCGCCTTCTGATCTCGGTTCATACGGCAAACGGGCAAGGCCGAAGCTGGTAGCCAGGGTCAACGCATTTTTGACCGTGGGCTTTCCTCATGCCGCCCATAGCGATTATCGTCAAACACACCACCGCCGGAACAATCTAACCGACGTGCGCCATCGAAGGAAGAACCCACGGTCACAATTGCAGTGACCGTGGCTACCATAGCTCGCGCGCCGTGGGGCGCCGCGGAATGTAGCGCGGGCGAGACGCCCACGCCACGCCTCATGGCATGGCTATCTTGACCATGGCCGGGGACGGATGGATGGCACACAGTGAAATTGTGCGGCTCGGTCAATCGCAGAGCTTCGCTCTTCGCCAGCCCCGGATGCAACAATGCAAACGGATTGGGTAGTGGTGTTATTTGGAAGTGGCATGGGCGTTCCGCCCATGATCGGTCACGGCCAAGAGAAGCTGTGAAAAAACCACGGTTGTAGCGGCGGTCTACGACCGCCGGATTTTGAAATCAACAACTTCGGCGGTCGTAGACCGCCGCTACAAATGGCCAATTCGATTTTTTCACAGCTTCAGATGGCCGTGCCACGGCAAATGACACCACTACCAACGGATTGTAATCCTGCCGCAACATGCCGCTGGTATTATAGGGCGGGCAGATGTAATTATTGACCATAGTCTAACCTTGGAGGCTGCGATGGATATTGAAAAGATTTCGATACCTAATACGTCTTCAACCCTTCCTAACAATCCTCTGGGCGCCGATGAACTTCACCGAATGAACGCGTACTGGCGGGCGGCCAACTATCTTTCAGTAGGCCAGATTTATTTGATGGACAACCCGCTGCTCAAGGAACCGCTCAAGCTCGAGCACGTCAAGCCGCGGTTGCTGGGCCACTGGGGCACGACGCCGGGCCTCAACTTCATCTACGTGCATTTGAACCGCCTGATCAAGAAGCATGACCTGAACATGATCTACATTACCGGTCCCGGGCATGGCGGGCCGGGCCTGGTGGCAAACACTTATCTGGAAGGCACTTACAGCGAGGTTTATCCGAACATTCCGCAGAACGCCGCGGGCATTCAGCGGCTGTTCAAGCAATTTTCGTTTCCGGGCGGGATTCCGAGCCACGTCGCCCCGGAGACGCCCGGATCGATTCACGAGGGCGGAGAGTTGGGATATGCGGTGGCGCACGCCTATGGCGCGGCGTTCGACAATCCCGACCTGATTGTGGCGTGCGTGGTGGGCGATGGCGAAGCGGAAACGGGACCGCTGGCGGCTAGTTGGCATTCCAACAAATTCCTCGACCCGGTGCGGGATGGCGCCGTACTGCCCATTCTGCACCTGAATGGGTACAAGATTGCCAACCCAACTGTACTCGCCCGCATCCCGAAGGAAGAACTGGAAAGCCTCTTTACCGGCTACGGCTACAAACCTTATTTCGTCGAAGGCCATGATCCCGAACCACTGCACCAGCAGATGACGGCGACCCTGGAAATGGCGCTGGCGGAAATTCAGGCGATCCAAAAGGACGCCCGCACCCACGGCTTCCGCACCCGGCCCTGCTGGCCGATGATCGTCATGCGCACGCCCAAGGGTTGGACCGGGCCGAAGTTTGTAGACGGCAAACCGGTGGAAGACTCCTTCCGCTCGCACCAGGTGCCGCTGGCGGATTTGGCCACGCACCCCGACCGGCTGAAAATGCTGGAAGAATGGATGAAGAGCTACAAGGCGGAAGAACTCTTTGACGAGACCGGAAAGCTATTGCCGGAACTTTCCGAACTCGCGCCCCAGGGCACGCGGCGGATGGGAGCCAATCCCATTGCCAATGGCGGAGTGCTGTTGCGCGACCTGGTCATGCCCGACTTTCGCGACTATGAGGTTAAGATTACCAAGCCCGGCCACGTGGAAGCCGAATCCACGCGCGTGATGGGCCGCTTTCTGCGCGACGTGATGAAGCTGAACGCCGAGAGCCGAAATTTCCGGGTGGTGGGCCCGGATGAGACAGCCTCCAATCGCCTGGGAGACCTCTTCGAGGTGACCAATCGCGTCTCCACGGCGCAAATTCTTCCCACCGACGACCACTTGGCGCCCGACGGCCGCGTCATGGAAGTGCTGAGCGAACACCTCTGCCAAGGCTGGCTGGAAGGTTATCTGCTCACCGGGCGCCACGGCTTCTTTTCCTGCTATGAGGCGTTCATTCACATCATCGACTCGATGTTCAACCAGCACGCCAAGTGGCTGAAGGTGACGCGGCATATTCCCTGGCGGCGGCCTATCGCCTCGCTCAATTACCTGCTCACTTCGCTGGTGTGGCGGCAGGACCACAATGGCTTCAGCCACCAGGACCCCGGCTTTATCGATCACGTGGTGAATAAGAAAGCCGACATCGTGCGCGTTTATCTTCCTCCCGACGCCAACACGCTCCTCTCTGTCACCGACCATTGCCTGCGCAGCCGGCATTACGTCAACGTAATCGTGGCGGGCAAGCAAATGGCGCCCCAGTGGCTGGACATGACTTCCGCAATTGCCCATTGCACGGCGGGAATCGGCATTTGGGACTGGGCCTCGAACGACGAAGGCTCGGAACCGGATGTGGTTATGGCCTGCGCGGGCGATGTGCCCACACTTGAAACCCTCGCCGCTGTTGCCCTGCTGCGCCAGACCGTTCCCGACCTGAAGATTCGCGTCATCAACGTGGTGGACCTGATGACGCTGCAACCCGCCAGCGAGCACCCGCACGGGCTCTCCGACCGCAACTTCGATCTGCTTTTTACCGCCGACAAGCCCATCGTCTTTGCCTTCCACGGGTACCCGTGGCTGATCCACCGGCTGACCTACCGGCGCAACAATCACCCCAACCTGCACGTGCGAGGATACAAAGAAGAAGGCACCACCACCACGGCGTTTGATATGACCGTGATGAACGAAATCGACCGCTACCACCTGGCCATGGACGTTTACGACCGCGTGCCGCGCCTGCGCAACGTGGCCGCGCTCTCGAAACAGCGCCTGCATGTCAAATTGATCGAGCACAAGCAGTACATCGAGCGCGTCGGCGATGACATGCCGGAAATCCGCGATTGGAAATGGCCGTTTTAATTTTCGATTGGCGATTTGTGATTGACGATTGAAACCCCAAGCGGCAGTTGGCTGAGGGATGGCGCTTGCGTTGACTTTGGTGAATGCGCCACACGCCCGTCACCTATTGTAGAATGGCAAGCAGAGGGAAGCGTGATCGCCGTCTTTACTGATTCGGTTTATTTCCTCGAAGCTCTTACAGCCGACCATCACTTTAAGCAGGCAGGTTTCGCTACACTTCTTGCTTAACGGGCTGTAAGGCATTTGCCACACCATGGACCCTGCACCCGCCATTCCGGAGACTCACGCCATTGCCAGTCCCTCCTTGCCCGAAGTACACCGGTCCATCATTGTCCCGCCCGGGGCGGGTTTCTGGCGCAAGGTTCTAGCCTTTTCGGGGCCGGGATTTCTGGTGGCCGTCGGTTACATGGACCCGGGCAATTGGGCCACCGACATTGCCGGCGGTTCGCGTTTCGCCTATCAACTTATCTCCGTCCTGATGATATCGAACCTGATGGCGATTCTCGTTCAGGCGCTGGCCGCCCGGCTGGGAATCGCCACGCAGATGGACCTTGCGCAGGCATGCAAGGCCCATTATTCGCAGCGAACGAGCATTATCCTCTGGGTGCTTTGCGAAATTGCCATCGCCGCATGCGACCTGGCGGAGGTGATCGGTTCGGCCATTGCCCTCAACCTGCTCTTTCATATTCCGCTGCTGGTGGGAGTCTGCCTGACAGCACTTGACGTGCTGGCGATCCTCTATCTCCAGCACAAGGGATTCCGCTACCTGGAAGCTGTCGTCGTGACACTGATCGGGATCATTGGTGGTTGTTACTTGATTGAACTTCTTCTCGTGCGCCCCGACGTAGTTTCCATTGCCAAGGGGTTTGTCCCCACACCGCAAATCCTGACCAATTCCGAAATGCTCTACATCGCGATTGGCATCCTGGGCGCCACGGTGATGCCGCACAAT
>Ga0335085_10016041_pt1 | contig 10845 bp, 8 predicted proteins | sample Lox_Sample_45_FD_206712 | JGI IMG/M metagenome (GOLD analysis project Ga0335085, IMG submission 206712) | Soil microbial communities from Loxahatchee National Wildlife Refuge, Florida, United States - Lox_Sample_4.5 | ecosystem: Environmental > Terrestrial > Soil > Wetlands | place: USA: Florida... | reverse complement strand
GGTCAAAGATGATGGCGCGATTGCCGGTCGTGCCGAGGTCGAGGGCGAGGATGAGCATGAGGCGCATTGTAGCGAGCGTCAGCGTAAGTACAACGCCGGTAGGGACGGTGCTCCGAGCCGTCCGCCCATGACAAACCGCGCAGCGGCGCGCTCGGAGAGCGCGCCCGACCGGTCACGGCTTCAGCGGCTGGATGGCTTGGACGCGGTAGAACCGGTTGTTGGTAGCTGCGCCCGGCGCGTCGCGTGTGGTGGTCAGTCCGAGATCGGGGCTGACAACCCCCGGCGGCGAGTTGGTGCCCCATGAACCAGTCGTCAAGCTGTCCCGGCTCTGAACCTGATACAACCGCGTGGGATGACTCGTCCACGTGACCGTGGATGTCGACCCACCGCTGTTCGCCGCGATGGCCGTAATGCGTAAGTTGTCGTTCGGATCCATCGGGTTGGTGTCCGCCAGATACTCGTTGACGTCGGACACGCCGTCACCGTCCTGATCATGACCGGCCCCGCTGAGCACGGTTAGGTTTCCCGCGTACTGGAGTTCCCACGCGTCAGGAATGCCGTCGCCATCGGTGTCGGCGCCGGGCACGCAGAAATCCGTCTTCACGGACGCGAACGCGTTGCTGAGCGAGATCCAACCGCAGTTGGCGCTGTACACGAAGCCGTTCAGGTTGCCGGTGAGCAGATCGATTTTCGGATTGCCTGTCGCCTCGAAATTGACCCAGCCGATGTTCGCGCCGTAGGCGAAGCCGCGCAGCCGGCCGTCGCCGACGTTGTTGACGCCGAAATCGTTGCTCGATGTGTTGGAATACTGGATGCCGTTGGTCGGGCTGCCGGAGCCGAGGTTGATCCAGCCGACGTTGGCGGCGTAGATGTAGCCTTTGACGACGTGCTCGCCGATGACAACGCCGTTGGTGCATGCGACGCAGCCGTTGGTCTCGTCGCCGCGCCAATCCATCCAGCCGATGTTCGCGCCGTAGGCGAAGCTGTTGTTGGTGCTAATCGTCGAGGCGGCGAAAGACGATGCAGTGAAGATTGGCGACGAGAGCAAGAAGAAGATGATTCGCTTCATGGGTAGCTCACGGGCTGTTGTACTTGTGCGTGGCCGGGAACCCGTCGGCTTCGCAGCCGTTGGCGATGAACGCTTTTATGCCAGTGCTCCCTCCGCTGTTGGCCACACAGTTTTCGGCCACGGTCGCGACCATGCCAGTTCTCGCCGCCGAGCTCGCGTAGGTCGACGAGACGGCGAACGCGTTGACGCCGTAGTTGCCGCCGACTCCATAACTACCTACGACCGTGTTTGCGAAGATTCCGCCGCCGCCCGGGTCCGAGCCGCCGGTTCCGTAACAGTTGTTGGCGCAGAGCGTGAGCAGTCCCTTCCCGAATGAGCTTTGGCCATAACAATTGCTGGCGAGCTTTTCGGCGTTGATTCCGGTGCCACTGGCGCTGCTTACGCCATAACAATTGGCGGCGATGCCGGCATGGATTCCTTCGCCGTTGCCGGTGCTGGAGCCGTAACAGTTGTTCGCTATGAAGGTGGCATACAATCCGGTGCCGGCGCCAATCGCAGTGCCGGTGCAGTTGTGCGCGGTGAGGGCATCAACCCCGATGGCTCCGCAGTTTAGAGCGGACGAGTCGGAAACTGTTTGCGCGTAAATTCCCACATAGCTGACCGTGTCCACAGTGCAGGATTCGACGATCGTGCCGGTCGCCTCAACGTAGATTCCCGACGACTGGCAGCCCGAAACCGTGACGCCGGTAACGCGCACGTTGCGCGGAGCGCCGGCATCGCCGATGCCGGTATCGAAACCGCTGCCGCTGTACAGGCCGCCGGACTGCGTGACGCGGCCCACGATGTGGCCGTTGAGAATCGTGATGTTGGCCCTGCTGCCGCTCAAAAGGATGCCGTAGCCCGTCGCCGATGGATTCGTTGAAATGACGCTAAAGCCGTTGAGATCGAGCGTGACGTTGTTGGCGGTGATAGTGATGGCATTTCCGGAGCCGACGGTGATGTTCGTCGTCAGATAATATGATCCCGGCGCGCTGATGGTGACCGCCGTGGCATTGGTGATCGGCGCACGCGGCTCGACTTGGTCGAGCGTCTTCATCGTCGGCGCGGGCGGCCCGGGCGGAGTCAGTGACCCTTGTGCCCAAGCGAAGCGTGAGACCTGAAGTGTGAAGACGACAACGGTAAGACTGAGAAATACTCGTGAACGATTCATGGATGAATACCTCCGATGGAATTGGGCGGTGAAGATGATGGTCGCGCTGTCAGGCAGGGTTAAAACTCTGTCCGTGTGGCCACCCGCGCAAACAAGCCTGGCGCTCATTAGGCTGATTTTCGCTTACGCGAACGCTTCTCCGCGACCCCAGAAAATGCTGGCACAAAGGACCACTGGAGACAAGACAATTCGGGGGGGATGCTACGCCCTAGGGTGCGCCTTTTCGTAAACCTTCTTCAGTCGTTCCGGCGTGATGTGCGTGTAGATTTGGGTCGTCGAAAGGTTGGCGTGGCCGAGAAGTTCCTGCACACTGCGGAGATCGGCGCCGGCGTCGAGCATGTGCGTGGCGAAACTGTGCCGCAGCTTGTGTGGCGTCAGCGATGGATCAAGCCCGGCAGCGATGAGATACTTCTTGAGGGACCGTTGCACGCTTCGCGCTGTCAATCGCTTGCCGAACTTGTTCACAAATAGCGGACCGCGTGAACTGCGCCCACGAACATCGAGATACTTCTGAACCGACTCGACAGCAGGAGCTCCAAGCGGTGCGAGGCGTTCCTTCTTGCCCTTGCCGCGTACCCGCGCGACTTCGCCGACCAGATCAACATCGTCATCGTTGAGTTGCACGAGTTCGTGGACGCGCAGCCCGCCGCTGTAGAGCGTTTCCAAAATCGCCTTGTCCCGCCACGCGGCAAGGTCGCTGGAGGGCGAGGCTCCCGCCAACCCGTTTGCAGCATTCGTGGCTCGCCGGGAGCCTCGCCCTCCAGACTTCAGTGGCGCGTTGAGAAGGGCTTCGATCTGTTGGATCGTGAGAAACTTCGGCAATCGCCGCGCCTTCTTCGGCAGGGTCAGCCCGATGACGGGATTTTGCTTCATCCTCTCCTCGCGCACGAGCCAGCGGAAAAAACTGCGCAGCGCGGACATTTTCAGATGAATCGTCGCCCGGTTGTAGCCGCGTTCGTTCAAGTGAACGAGGTAACTGCGCGCCTGCAGTTGATCGACGCTTGTCCAGTCGCACGCTCGTTTGAATTTTCCGTCGAACCAAGCGCGGAAGGCGTCAAGATCAGCAGCGTAGTTACGAATCGTTAGCGGGGAGGCGTCGCGCTCGGCGCGCAGGTAGTTGGTGAATTGTTCAACAAGCGCGTCGGTCACGCGACTGCTGGCGCCAGTTTTTTGATGTTCTTGCACTTCGGGTAGGCCGAGCAACCGAGAAACTCTCCAAACCGACCGCGACGTCTGACCATCGGGGACCCGCATTTCTCGCACTTCTCATCGGTCATTACGACGGGTTCCTTGGGGGGCGGTGGCGGGGCTTTGTGTTTCAATTCTTCAGGAAGAGGCTTTGCATTGCGGCATTTCGGATAACCTGAGCACGCCAAGAACGGCCCGCGTCGGCTGTTGCGGATCAGCATCGGCGAGCCGCACTTCTCACACTTGATGTCAGTCTCGACCGCCTTCGGCTTCTCGATGATCTTGATCTTGCCCTGCTCGTCGCGAATGAACGATTTGGTGTTCTTGCACGTCGGGTAACCTGAGCACGCCAGGAACTCTCCGCGCTTGCTCGCCTTGATGGTCATCGCCGAGCCGCACTTCTCGCAAGTGATTCCCGTCTCCTCCTTCTTGACGATTTCAATCTTGCCGTCCTCCTTGCGAACGAAGTTGGCGGTGTTCTTGCACTTGGGATACGTCGAGCAGGCCAGGAATTCGCCGTTGCGTCCCGGCCGAATCACCATCATCTCGCCGCACAATTCGCACTTGATGTCGGTCGGGATCGGCTTGGGGCGCACATCCTCCATGTTTTCGGTCGCGGCTTTCAGGGTCGGCTCGAAATCCTTGTAGAAATCGCCGAGCATTGCGTGCCACTCGACCTTGCCCTCTTCAATCTCGTCCAGCAATTCCTCCATCTGCGCGGTGAATTTGAAGTCGAGCAGATGCTCGAAATGCTTCACGAGCATGTCGGTCGTGATTTCGCCGAGTTGCGTCGGCGTGAGCCGCCCCTTTTCCTTGTGCACATAGTGGCGCTTCAAAATCGTCGCGATGGTCGGCGCGTAGGTGCTCGGGCGACCGATGCCGAGTTCTTCGAGCGCCTTCACCAACGTCGCTTCGCTGTAACGCGGCGGTGGTTCGGTGAAATGCTGCTCGGGATGCAATTTCACCAGATGCAGCGATTCGCCTTCGCTCAACGGCGGCAGCTTCTTATTCTCTTCCTCTTCCGAGGGTTTCTCGTGCTCCGCTTTCTTCTCAGCTTCTTCTTCGACGCCGTAAATTTTGAGCCAGCCCGCGAACACAACTTCGGTGGCCGTGGCGCGAAACAGGAAAAACTTCGTCTCCCGCCGTGCGTCGATGTCCACACTCGTCACTTTCATTTCTGCCGGCGTCATCTGGCTGGCGACGAACCGCTCCCAAATCAACTTGTAGAGGCGAAGCTGGTCGTGGTCGAGATACTGCCGCATGCTGTCAGGCGTGCGGCGAACCGATGTCGGCCGGATCGCTTCGTGCGCGCCCTGCGAATCCTTCTTCGACCTGAAGAAATTCGGCGTCTCCGGTGCGTAATCATTCCCGATCGTCTCGCGGATGAATGCCAACGCTTCCACCTGAGCTTCCTTCGACACATTGAACGAGTCGGTGCGCATGTAGGTGATGAGACCAACCGACCCTTCGTCGCCGATCTCCATGCCTTCGTAAAGTTGCTGTGCGACCATCATCGTCTTGGATGTGCCCATGCCGAGCGCCTTCGACGCCGATTGCTGCAGCGTACTCGTCGTGAAAGGCGGCGGCGCGTTGCGCTTCTTCGGCTTGATGTCGATCTTGACGACTTTGTAATCCGCGTGCTGAAGGTCGGCGAGAATCGTGTCCGCCTGCTGCTTGCTGCCGATGATGATCGTGTCGTCCTTGCCGTTGCCGTTGGGCGCTTTGACCTTTTTGTCGCCGGCCTGGATCAAGCGCGCGAGGAAATGATCCTTCGGCGCGACGAGCTTGCGCAGTTCAGCTTCGACCGACCAGTATTCCTGCGGCTTGAACGCGCGGATGTCGCGCTCGCGTTCGACAACGAGTCGAACGGCGACAGACTGCACGCGACCAGCGCTGAGCCCGCGGGCGACGCGCTTGTTTAGCAATGGCGAAATCTTGTAGCCGACGATGCGGTCGAGGATCCGCCGGGCCTGCTGGGAATCCACGAGTTTCATGTCCACATGGCCGGGATGATCGAACGCGGCGCGCACGGCGTTCCTGGTGATTTCGTTGAACTGTACGCGGAAAAACTCAGGCCCGTTCTTCTTGCTCTTGAGCAATTCCTGCAAGTGCCACGCGATGGCTTCACCTTCGCGGTCAGGATCGGTAGCCAGAAAGACCTGCTCGGCATTTTCCGCCACCTTTTGCAGCTCACTGATGAGAGTCTTGCGCTTCGCGGTGACCTGGTAGGTCGGTTTGAAATTGTTCTCGATCTCCACGCCAAACTTGCGCTCGGGCAGATCGCGCACGTGACCCATCGACGCCTTCACGCTGAAGTCGGAGCCGATGTATTTGTTGATCGTCTTCGCTTTCGCGGGCGATTCAACGATGACAAGTTTCTTCGGCATAAATCAGTTGATCGTGTTGCGCACAAACATTTTCCCGGGCAATTGTCGCACGAGTCGTTTCATCTCCAGCGCCAGCAAGGTGGCGGAAACCGCCGCGCTTGTCAAACCGCTGGCCCGGATCAACTCATCGATCGCAACCTCTTCGTTGCTGATGTGCGCCATCAGTTTTTCCTCCATCTCCGTCAGCTTCAATGCAGGTTTGGTGCCGCCGCCCTCTCCGCCTTCGGTGCCTGATTTCTGACCGGATGTTCGGATTAAGTACTCAAATTCGCTCAGCACATCCTCGGCGTCCTCGGTCAATTTTGCACCGTCCTTGATCAATTTGTTCGTTCCTCTGGACAAAATTGAATCTGCCCGCCCCGGCACCGCGAACACTTCCCGCCCCTGCTCCATCGCCTGCTTCGCCGTGATCAACGCGCCGCTTTTCAGGTTTGCCTCGACCACCACCACGCCGAGCGACCAACCGCTGATGATCCGATTGCGCATCGGGAAATTCTGGCGGTCAGGTGGAACGCCGCATGGAAATTCCGTCACCACCGCGCCACCCTTCTCTATGATGTCGTCCGCCAGCTTTTTGTTCTCGCTTGGATACACGATGTCGATTCCACACCCGATCACCGCGACCGTTCGCCCCTTTGCCTGCAACGCGCCGCGATGCGCCTCGGTGTCGATGCCGCGCGCCAGTCCGCTGACAATCGTCATGCCGACGCGTGCCAACTGATACGCCAGTTTGCGCGACATTTCCTGCCCGTACAACGTCGTGCGCCGCGACCCAACGATCCCGATCGCCAGCCGCTCGTCTTCCAGAAGCTTGCCACGCACGTACAGCACCAGCGGCGGATCGTAAATCTCCTGAAGATGGTTCGGATACTCCGCGTCATCCCGCGTGACGATTCGCACGCCCGCCTTTTCGATGCGCGCGAGTTCCGCATCGAGATCGACGCGCTCGCGCCAACCCGCGATGTTGCGCGCCACTTCGTCGCCCACGCCTTCCGCGCGCATCAATTCGGGCCGCGGAGCCGACAGGATCGCTTCGGCGGTTCCGAATCGATCGAGCAGCGCGCGGACGCGAATCGGCCCGACGCCGTCGATCATGTTGAGTGCGATATACGCTTCGCGCGACGTCACTTCTTACGGCTCTTGGGCTTGAGTTTGAACTCCAACTGCGGTTCCTTCAACAGATCGTAATTCTTGAGCAAGCGCAGGACTTGGAGCAGGTCGGACTTCTGGTAATTGCGGTTGGTGTGCACACTGGCGATGAGTTCCTGCAAGATTGAGCGGAACGAAATCACGCCATCAACGCCTTTCGCCCTTAGAACCTCGATGCTTTGCTGACGCAACTTCGCGTTCCGGGGCAGTCCGGGCACGATCAGAATTTTCACGAGCGCGTCGTCACCAACAAGCCGCTTCGCTTCCTCCACCGCATCCTTCCCGACAAATCCAAAAATCTTCGGCTGATGCGCCAGCACGCCCGGCGCGAACACCTCCGTGTGCCAGCCTTTCACCGCGACGATGGCGCGCGACACTTGCTTGAGGGCCGCCGACGTGATCTCGAAATCCAACGCAGACTCGCTCGCCGCGCCGCGCGGGTTAAGGACGATAAGATTGATCTCTTCGTCCGCCGTCTTCTGTCGCGCTTGCACGACGTATTTGCGGCGCTGACACACCAGAAACCCGTGCGCCTCGAAATACTCGCGCACGATACTCTCATCAACGGCAGACATTCACGACCTCTTTCACGTCCTCATCGGTCACCGCGTCGGACACGACGGCCTCCCCGAGCCGATTCAGCAGCACGAAGCGCAGCTTGCCATTGCGCACCTTCTTGTCGAGGCTCATCGCCTCACGCAATTGATTCAACTCGAACTTCTCGCCAAGCCGCGTCGGCAATCCGCTCACTTCGATCAACGCCTTCAGTCGCGCCGCCTCCGCTTCGCTCAAACCCGTCCGCTTGACCGACAACTGCGCGGCGCACACCATGCCCATCGAGATTGCCTCACCGTGCAACAGCCCCTCGTACTCCGATAACGCCTCCATCGCGTGGCCGATTGTGTGGCCAAAATTCAGAAACGCGCGCACACCCGACTCGCGTTCGTCGGCGCTGACAATCTCCGCTTTGAGTTCGCAGCACCGCCGAACCGCTCGTCCAACCGCATCGGGTTGGCAGTCCAACACTTGCTGACCATCACGCTCCAGCCAGGTGAAATACTTCTCGTCGCGGATCGCGCCGTACTTGATCACTTCGGCGAACCCAGCGCGGAGCTCGCGTTCGGGGAGCGTCCGCAGCACGTCCGTGTCCGACAAGACCAAACGCGGTTGATAGAACGCGCCCACCATGTTTTTGCCCTGCGGCAGATTCACACCCGTTTTGCCGCCGACTGCGCTGTCGACTTGCGCGAGCAGGCTGGTCGGAATCTGAACGTATGCTAGACCGCGAAGGTACGCCGCCGCCACAAACCCCGCGAGATCGCCGACCACGCCGCCACCGAGCGCCACGACGAACGATTGTCGGTCGAGGCGGAGCGACGGAAGTCTCTCGAAGAGTCGATTCGCTTGGCGGAGCGATTTCGACGCCTCGCCCGCGGGCACGTCGAGAACCTCGGTATTGAACCCTCCCTGCTTCAGCGTGTCGCGCAACAGTTTGGCGTAGAGGTGTCCGACGTTGGAATCGGTGATGATGACGCCGTGCTTGCCGAGCTTGAGCGGCTGCAGGAACTCAGCGGCGCGCATCAACAGTCCCGCGCCGATCACGACATCGTAGCTGCGCTCGCCCAATTCAACTCGCACGCGTTGGATTTCCGAAGCCATTCCCTGTGCCAATACCCGTCGTGTGTGCGGGTTGTCAACCCTTAAAGCTCATCCGCAATACGCGCCGCGTCCGCCCCGTCACCTTGAACGGCTCAGCGATGCGATGACCCAAAACCCAGGCAATCCGCCCGTCCGCAGCGCACAACAGGGGTACCCGTCCTCGTCGATGGCGTGGCACTTTCTCGTCGACGAAGAAGTCCTGAAGCTTCTTCTCCTGCATCATCCCGAGCGGCTGAAATCGGTCGCCATTCTCCCACGTGCGCACGAATACGCCCGTGCCCAAAGCATCCGCATCGAACTGCTCACCAACCTCACCAATGATCAATCGCACTCCCAATTCTTGAATTGCCGTCTCACCTTCGACGTTCAGCGGCCATTGTCCGCGAATCGGTTCGAGATCTTGGCGCGACGCTTTCCTCAGCACGTCGTACTCGCGATAGACGACGACATCATCCGGTAACGACACCTCCGCGCTCGGCGATTCACTGATCGCGAGTTGGCGCACCGCCTCGATCTGCTCGAAACTGAACCGCGGACCGACTTCGTCTTCCGCGCCGAGCCACAGCCGCAACACGCGACGCTGAATCGCGGCAGGATAACTCGCCAACGCCTTCAGATTCACCGCGTCGCCGTGACAACTCGCCATGTAGAACGACTGCGCCACGTGATGCAGAAGATAAAAATCCTCGTCGCGCAAAATCTCCGCCGTACGCAACAGCACATCGCGAATCGCCGGATTGAACTCGCGTTCGAGCAGCGGCAGCAACTCGTGACGCACGCGGTTGCGCGTGAATCGCGTATCGGCGTTGCTCGCATCTTCGCGCCACGTGAGCCTGCGTTCCCGCAGATACTCCAACACTTCCTCCCGCCGCGCGCCCAGCAGCGGCCGAATCACGCGCAACTCGCCGATGCGTCGTTCGGGCCAGATGCCGACCAGTCCCGGCACACCCGCGCCGCGCAGCAATCGCAGGAGGAATGTCTCGACCTGATCGTCGGCCGTGTGGGCCAACGCAAGCTTGTTGATGCCCGTCCGGGCAGCGATTGACCTGAAAAACTCGTGGCGCGCGCGCCGGGCCGCGTCTTCGTCGGACGCGACTTTGCGCGACTCAATTGTGCACGCCAATTCATGCCGGGCGGCAAGTTGACGGACAAACTCCGCGTCAGCATCGCTGTCAGCACCACGCAATTGGTGATTGAGATGACACACGTGCGGACGCCAACCACCTGCCACGAGTACGTCGAGCAGCGCGACGGAGTCCGCCCCGCCCGATACACCGACGAGCAACGATTCGCCTGGCGAGAGCAACCTGGCGAGCGCTGGTTGGATCTTTGAGAGCATAGGCTTTTGTGGAGCGTGAGGCTCCTGCCGAACCATAGCCTGTGGCTCGCCGGGAGGCTCGCCCTCCAAATTCTACTGCGGCTGTATTTCCTTCAGTCCGCCCATGTACGGTAGCAGAACCTCGGGCAATTTCACGCTGCCGTCGGGCTGCTGATACGTTTCGAGCAACGCGACGTACAGCCGCGCCAGCGCCGTGCCGCTGCCGTTGAGAATGTGAACAAACCGGTTCTTGCCGTCCGCGCCCTTGAATCGAATGTTGGCGCGGCGCGCCTGAAACTCTTCCGTGTTCGAGCAACTCGAGACTTCGAGGTACGCGTTCTGTCCCGGTGCCCACACTTCAACGTCGTAGGTCTTCGCGCTGGCAAATCCGGTGTCGCCCGTGCACAGCAGCACGCTGCGGTAATGCAGCCCGAGCAACTGCAGCACGTGCTCGGCGTTGGCGACCATCTTCTCCAGTTCGTCGTAGCTCGCCTCAGGTTTCACGAACTTGATCATCTCGACCTTGTCGAACTGATGGACGCGAATCATCCCGCGCGTTTCCTTGCCCGCCGCGCCCGCCTCGCGTCGGAAACACGGCGTGTACGCGCAGTAGTAAATCGGCAACTGCTCTTCGCGCAGAATCTCCTCGCGATGGATATTTGCGACGGGCACCTCGGCTGTCGGCGCCAGATACATCTCCTCGTCGCGCAACCGGTACATGTCTTCCTCGAACTTCGGCAATTGACCCGTGCCGATCATCGCGTTGCGGCTGATGAGGAACGGCGGAAATACTTCCGTGTAGCCGTGCTCACGTGTGTGCAGGTCCAGCATCCAGTTGATCAATGCGCGCTCCAATCGCGCGCCCGCGCCTTTGTAAAGAATGAATCCGCTTCCCGAAATCTTTGCGGCGCGCGGGAAATCCAAG
>Ga0335085_10016040_pt1 | contig 10845 bp, 8 predicted proteins | sample Lox_Sample_45_FD_206712 | JGI IMG/M metagenome (GOLD analysis project Ga0335085, IMG submission 206712) | Soil microbial communities from Loxahatchee National Wildlife Refuge, Florida, United States - Lox_Sample_4.5 | ecosystem: Environmental > Terrestrial > Soil > Wetlands | place: USA: Florida... | reverse complement strand
CGCGGATGTCGTTCGCGGTGATGACGGTGGCTGAGCCGGATTCACGGTAAGGAATGCCGGAGCAGTAGACGCCTGCGCGGTAGCCGCCGCGCACCACGCCGTCGGCGAAGGCGTGAATGTAGGCGCGCTGTTCGGGAAGCATGCGCCCGCCCTGTTCCTGGTCGAGAAAGATGACGGCGTGTTTCGGGAAGCCCTCGCGCTGCGCCACTTTGACAGCGGCCTCAGCGTCGCGCGTGCCGGTCTTAGCCGCGTCCCCCGACGCCTTGAGGTCCGCGTATTCCCGGCCATTGAACAGTAGCAGGAACCCGTAACCCATCGTCTGCAGAGCCTGACGCTTACCGGTCCACGCGTTGCTGGCGGAGCCGGGTGGATTGTTCAGCCAGTATCCGGTGAAGGCGAAGGTTTTCTTCAGCGCCTGCATGTTTGCGTCCCCGGGATAGTCGTTGCGATCCATCCCAAGAAAGCCGGTCTGCGCAACCGCTGCACAGCTGATCGAGATTAATGCCGGAAAGAGCAGTAACAGATGATTGATACGGCGAGGCATCAAGTTAACTATCGCACGACGAGGCGAGACACCGGGAAACCCGCAAACCACAAGCGGCACATCTTGCACCCGATACCGTGCCTCCGTACTCTGATATTCTTGCTCGCTGTCTCTTATGAACCCAATCGTCACCAGCATTCTCCTCGGCCTAACCGCCGCTGCGGCCAACGTCTTTGGCGGCGCAGTCATTGTCCAAAAAGATTGGGACCGGAGTTATCTGCGCTACTTCGTCGCTCTGGGCGCCGGGTTCATGCTGGCGACATCGCTGGTCGAGATGGTGCCCGAGAGCTTGCGCATGGGGGAGCGGTACGGCGCGCTGCTGGTGCTGACGGGTTATCTGATCGTTCACTTTTTCGAGCACACCATAACACCGCACTTTCACTATGGCGAAGAGACTCATGCCGACGAGTTCGTACACTCGCACAAGCGGGCGTCCGTGCTGGTGGGCTTGATGATTCACACCTTCTTTGACGGCATCGCTATCACCTCGGGCTTTCTCATTTCGTCGTGGTTGGGTTGGATCATCTTTCTCGCCGTCTTCCTCCACAAGATCCCCGAGGGGTTCACCGTCACCTCGGTGATGCTGGCCAGTGGATTAAGCAAGCGAAAATCGTGGCTGGCGTCCGTGTTTTTGGGCGTGGCGACGATTGCGGGTGTTCTTACCATGGCAATAGGCCAGCATGCCGTGCGCTACGGTCTGCCGGTCGCCGCGGGAGTCACGATCTATGTTGCTGCCTCCGACCTGATCCCCGAGGTCAATCGCGAACCTGGGGTAAAGATGGCGCTGGTCGTCTTCGTCGGAGTGGCGATGCTCTTCGTTCTCGACTACCTCGTGCACCTGTAATCCACAAAGTGACGCCGTTATTGCCGGACGCATCCTACAAGGCCTGAGCGCCGGGGCGGACCAAGCGGAGACCGATTTCCCGAAGCTACAATTAAATGTGCGAGGGGTTGGCTTTCTCGTGAAGGCGGACCACTCAGCGGAGTTATCCCGATGCAAAGGTACGGAATCGTTTTCAGGCGGCTCTCATGGCTGATGGCGGTGGTGCTGGCGGCCGGCCAGTTGCTCGCTGTGATCAGCGGACCCGAATTGCCGAATCCCGGCAACGCGGGCATGACGAAGGAACAACAGATCCAACTCGGCTACCAGGCCGCGTCCCAGGTTTACAAGCAGATGCCGGTGTTGCCCGACAACAGTCCGGTGACGCAATACGTGCGACAGGTGGGCGCCAAGCTGGTGGCTCAGATTCCGCAGGAGTATTCCTGGCCTTATCAGTTCCACGTGATCCCGCAGAAGGAAATCAATGCCTTCGCACTGCCGGGTGGTCCGATGTTCATCAACCTCGGCACCATCGTCGCCGCAGATAACGAAGCCCAGTTGGCAGGCGTCATGGCGCACGAAATGTCACACGTCTACATGCAGCACTCGGCCAAGCAGGCGGGTAAGACGAATTGGATTGCGGGTCTCGCCGGATTGGCGGGTGCTGTGCTCGGTTCCGGTGGCTTTGTCGGGCAGCTTGCAGCGCTCGGCATTCAGTTCGGCGCCAACGGCATCATCCTGAAGTACTCGCGAAACGACGAGGCGCAGGCCGACGCGGTGGGCGCCATCATCATGTACAAGGCGGGATACAATCCGCAGGCCATGGCCGACTTTTTCCAGAAGCTGGCCTCGGAAGGCAGCAGCGGACCGCAGTGGCTGAGCGACCACCCCAGTTCCGGGAACCGCGAACAAGCCATCCAGCAGGAGATCGCGAACTGGCCACCGAAACGCTACGACACGAACAACGCCGCTTTCATCACCGCCAAGCAGGAAGCGCAGCGACTAACGAGCTACTCCGCACAACAGATTGCTCAAGGCGCGAAGTCGGGCGAGTGGGCCGCGCTCAACCAGCGAAGTGGCGCGGTCTTTCGCCCGCCATCAGGGGTTGCGGTAAGTCAACCAACTTCAGCCAGCAACGGTGGGCCGTCGAGCACGGTTGCGTTGCAGAGTGTGCTTCCCAGTTCGCGGTTTGTCAGCTCCGATCTGGGGCCCTTCACCATTTCGCGTCCTGAGAATTGGCCGGTGATGTCTGCCGGCCAGGGGGCCGATCTCTTCATTGCACCCAGAGCCGGCATAAACGGCAACGCTGTGGGCTACGGAGTCGCTATCGACAGCGTGCCATCACGCGAGCAAGGTCTGAGTATCGATCAGATCACGTCCGATCTGGTGCGCAGCTTTGAACGTGGCGGCAATATGCAGCCATTGGGAGGCGCGCAGCCGATCAACGTGGGAGGAGTGCAGGGACGGTCGGTAATGATGCAGTCGGCATCGCCATTTCCCGACACACAGGGTCAACGACAGCCGGAGCGCGACTGGCTGGTGACGGTTCCGCAGTCCGATGGATCGGCTTACTTTCTCGTCTTTGTTTCGCCGGAGTCGCAGTTCGACCGCTTCCGGCCAACCTTTGAAAACATGGTGAAGAGTATCCGCTTCTGAAGTTGGCCTGCGGACTGGCTGAGTTGCGAAGCGTCGAACGCTTACTTAGCGTTCGCCCCTGCCTGCTTCAGGACGTCTTCGGCGAAGAAGTTTTCGATCTTTGCCTCATCGTGGATCACTTCGTAGTAGGCGGCCTTCAACAGCTGTTCGCGGCGGTCGCGTAGCTGTTCGCGGATAGCCTGTTGTACGCGCGGATCGGTCAGCTCACGCTGACCGGCAGCCTCTTTCGTGATCAGCTTTACCACGCGATAGCCAAATACCTGCGTCCCGTTCGGGCTACCGACAGGCATCGGTGGGGTGTATTGGCCGGGCTTCAGCTTGTTGATGGCGTCGTAGGACATCCGGTCCTGTTTCAAGGAAGACTCAGGAATAAAGCCCAGGTCGCCGCCGTTTTGCGCGCTCTCCGGTTGTTCGGAGAAGGCCATCGCGACGGTGGCGAAGTCTTCGCCGCTGTCCAGGCGGTTCTCCACCGTCTGGATCTTCTTCTTCGCCTCGGCCTCGTTTTGTGCCTTGTTGGCCATCTTGATCTGTGGGTTGGGCTGCGTGGTGACGACGATCTGCGCCAGATGGTACTGCGGCTCGATCAGATTGAACTCGGCCTTGTGCTGGTTGTAATAGGCAGTGATGTCAGTGTCGCTGATGTTGATCTTTGACGTGACTTCCTTGTTGAGCACCTTCTCCACCGTAATGGAGCGGCGCAAATCACGCTTGAAGTCGTCCAGCGTGAGGCCTTTGTCCTTGAGGCGCTTATCGAACTCCTCTTGACTGAACGGAGCCTTGATCTCGGCAAGCTTGGCGTTGACTTCGTCGTCTGTCGCCAGCAGACCAAGCTTCTCGGCCCGCTGCATCAGGATTTCATTGTCGATGAGTTCCTTCAGGATGCTCAAGCGCAGGCTGTCGCCCTGCTCTTCGCCGGGCTTCTGCGGCGAACCCGCGGTCTGGTTGTTGTAGTACTTGTCGACCTCGGTGCGCTCGATCTTGTGGCCGTTGACGACAGCCATCACCCCAGGGCCGCCCTTGTTGGCGTTGCATCCGGCGACGAGCAGCAGCATCGCTGTGGCGCAGGCCAAGGCAGCACGCGTCAACGCGACGGAGAAGGTTGAATGACCGATCGTTGAGACAGAACTTTGCGCCATTCCATCGAATGGACTTTCAGTATTGTTCATCAGAATTTGTAGCGGCTCCCGGCGCCCTACTTCGTAGGGGCAGCGGCTCCTGCGGACTTTGTGTCGGCTGGTGGCTGAATCCCCGCGGCCTTCAGTTGCTCGTTCAGCACCGCCCTCACGTCGTCAGCGTCCACTGCGCCTTCCAGCTTTTGTCCGTTGATAAACATGGTCGGCGTGGCCTCCACGCCCATCGACTCGGCTTCCTTCATCGAAGCTTTCAGCCCCGCGTCGGGCTGGTCCTTGATGCAGGCCTGCAGCGCCGAGGCATCTGCTCCATTCTTCTTGCCCAGATCCAGGGTGACACGGTCCAGGCTTGCGACAGACTTGGTCAAGTCTTTATCACCGCTGATCTCACGCTGGTTAGCGTGCACATAATCGGCAAATTCCCAGAAGCCGGCCGGACTCAGCTTCGCCAGGCAGTTGGCATCATTGGCGGCATGCTTTGCCCAGGGATGCATCGGCAGCGGGTAGTCCTTGTAAACAATCTTGATCTTGTCGCCGTACTGCGGAAGGATCTCGTTGGTCAGCGTAGCGTGCAGACGCGAACAAAAGGGGCACTGGTAGTCGTCATAGTTGACGATGGTGACCTTGGCGTCGGGATTGCCGCGCACCGGCCGACCCTGCAGATCCACCTTGCTGGCACGCTCGGCGTAGACATCGTGCGTCAGGTCCATGCGCGTCATGCGAGCCAGCGTCTTGTCGTCGGCGGACAACAGGAAGTCGATCTTCTGTTGCTTGCCGCGCCCGTCCAAGATGACCGTAACCGTATGAAACCCGGCAACATCGCTGGGATGGGCGGGGCCTACGCTGATCGTAATCTCGGGAGGCAGATCGTACTGGGCCCGAACCGAGTGCTCGATGCGTTGTTGCAACTCGGGCGAAAGCGTGGTGCTGGTTGCAGCATCAGCCTGGGAGGTTGCCGCGGCGGGCTTGGGAGCATTGTTGGTCTGTGCCGAACACCCGGCGCAGACCAGTAGAAACATCACAGCTAATCTTTTCATCAGCAACAAACGCAGACCTTTACGGGAAAACATTCGAAGTTCGATTATCTCATGTGGGCAGTCCCGGCAGAGGCCGGTAACGCTCAACTCGCTCTGAGGGCTTCGATCGGCAGAATGTCGTTCATCGATCCCGAACGGAAGCCTTCCAGATCGAGGGTAACGTATCGAAAGCCGAGCGCTTTGAAAATGCGCGTGAATTCTTTTGCCATGGTGGGCGTCATGGCGTTGGAAAGCTCCTCGCGCGCAATCTCGACGCGAACGATTTCGCCATGATGACGGACCCTGAACTGCCGGAAGCCGAGATCGCGCAGCGCTTCCTCCCCCTGTTCGACGGCGGCGAGGGCTTCGAGGGTCACAGCACGTCCATACTCGATGCGCGACGAGAGACAAGGGGAAGCGGGCTTGTCCCAGATACGAAGGCCAGCCTCGCGCGCCAGATGTCGAATGTCCGACTTGCCTAAGCCGGCATCCAGCAGCGGAGCGGCAACGCCATGCAGTCGTGCTGCCTGCTGTCCCGGCCGGTAGTCGCCCTGATCGTCGACGTTTACTCCGTAGGCGATGGTCTTGAAGTTCGTCCGCTCACGATACTGTTTCATGGCGGAGAACAGCTCATCCTTGCAATGAAAACAACGTTCGCCGTCGTTTCGAACGTACGCCGGATCGTCAAACTCGCGGGTGTTCAGAACTGTCAGTGGAATGCCATTCTCTTCGGCAAAGGCGAGCGCATCGCGCTTCTGCGAGCGCGCCAAACTGGGTGAGTCGGCCAGAACCGCCAGCATGGAATCGCCCAGTTCCTCATGTGCGGCCCACGCCAGATAACCGGAATCAACTCCTCCGGAGTAGGCGACCATGACCGAGCCAAGCGAGCGAAGATTTGTTTGCAGTGCTGCTACCTTGGCTGCAATCACAGTGAGTTCAGGAATTGGGGGTGATACTGCCATCCCCACATTTTAAGCCAGCTTCAGAAACACTGCGCCGGCTAGAACAGGCGATCCTGACGTCGGATCGTGCCGAAGGTTCCGAAGTTAGTCAGGCTCAATGCGAAGCGGAAATAGTTCTCGTTGCGGACCGTTCCCAGCCCCCAACGGCGGTATTCGAAAGTCACACCGCAGCAATCCCAGTTATACGTGGCCTGGGCACCACCGTACTGCAGCTCTTTAAGTTCGTAGTCGTAGCCGATGATGGTTGCCGCATTGAATCCGACGCGTCCGATGTTGCCATAGCCGCCATAAAAATTAAGCTGGTTGAAGGTGTTCGCCGGGATGGTCTGGCCGCCCGCCACCAGAGACGCCGGAACCTTCATGAAGCTCTGGCCGGCGTTGGCGTACCACTGGCGCCAGCGATGTCCGACACTGATGGTGCTGGCATTCAACTGCTGCAAGAGCGGATCGTAGTCAATGTCCCACTGAATACTGAAGTTGATGTACTGCATCCGAAGGCGCGAGATCAGGGGCGAGTAGTGGCGTGGGCCATAGATGAAGGCGATGCCCGTGAAGTCAGCAGAGGTGTCGAACACATTGCGCGAGCCGGTGACTACGGCGCCGCCGAAGGTCGGATTGAAAAAGTACTTCTGCGCCAGCTTCCAGGTGACGATCTCTCGCGCCGTACCCTGAGCGTCGTCGCAATAGCCCTCTTTTTCCTCTTTGTCGGTCCATTTCTGCGCCCCGGGCGGCAGGTAGTGCGGATCGTGAAAACACTTGCCGGAAGAACGTGTCTTCTTGGCATACAAGCGATTGATCACGCCATATTCAACCTCGTTGGTGTCGGCCAGGATGTCGCGATAGTCGAAGCGAAGAATATCAGCGAAATTAGCGATGCCCGTTTGATACCTATAGGTGGCATAGGGCTCGAACGTGTGTTTGTACACATAACCAAACGGCTTGTGATCGAAAACCTTGGCCAGCGTGGGAGGCCGAACTTCCATCGATGTATGCAGGACATTGCGGTTAATGGTTTGACTGATCGCCTGTGGCAGAGAGGTGGCCGTGGTGGCCGGTTGCAGCCGCTGGCTATAGATCGTCTCTTCGGCTCCCAACTCAGGCCGTAGCGTCCAGCCGTGGATGAATTCGGGCAGGCTGATCGCAGGATGCACATCGCCGCGGCCAACCGCGGTCGCGGTTTCGAAGCCCGGCTCGTGCCGGCTCAGAACTTCGGCGGCGGCATCGTAGGTGTACATGAACTGTGAGCCCGCGATCGGCGTCTCCAAACCGGCGAACTGAAAGCTGGTCAGGTGAGCGATGTCGATCACGTCGCCCTCGACGGAGCTCTGATAGTTCTGATAGCGCGAAGCCATCACCGCTTCATACCTTCCGTCGACGCTGCGGCTGACGAATCCGGTCGAGCGCACCTCCGAGTTGACGGCTTCGACGTAATTCTGCCCGAACGCCAGACGGAAGATGTACGAGCTCAGGTAATCGATGGAGGCCACTCCGCGGAATCCTTTTGGAAGCTTGATGTCGCCGTTGAACTTCGCTTCCTCGCCGCCCTGGTTCTGACCTGTGCCCGGCTGGCCCTTGGTATCGACCACCCCGAAATACTCGCTGGTGACGTGCCAGGTGTACCCGATAGCGCGATAGCTCCCGTGCTGGGCCCATCCGCGTCTGGAATACAACTCACCGCCGATGGTCGCGTCGGAGCTGCGATTGATCGCCCAATAAAAACCGTCGCCGATGATAGTGCCACGGGTGTTGGAAACGCCGATCACCGGAATCAGGAAGCCGCTCTTCCGGCCCAGGTTATCGATCGGATGCTCAGCAAAAGGGAAATAAAAAATCGGAATGTTGCCGATGCGCAAGGTGGCGTGGTGCATGCGCGCTTCGTCGCCCACTTCCACCAGCGCCCTTTCGGTGACAAAGCGCCACTTGGGCTTGGGAAGTTTGCAGGAGGTGATGTAGCCGTGATGGACCAGATAGCGGTCCGGTCCGAGCTTATCGACCACTTTGCCCGCAAAGAAGAACGGCGTGGACGAGGTGAGAAACATCAGCTTGTTCTTGAAGCGCACTCCGGTTGAGCCGTTCGCGTCGTAGAACGTGCCGGTGTCGCGGCTGACGTCGTAGGTCCCGTGCGTCGCGGTGAGGTGCTCGTTGTGCTGGCCTCCGTCATACACCACATGTCCGGTAGCGGTGACGACGCCCGTGGTCGAGTCGTAGACCGCGTCATCGCAATGCAAAACATTATTGCGGTATCGAACGACCACGTGCCCGGTGGCGTAATAAATGTCCTGGTCTTTTTTCTGATGGTCAGCGGTGATCAATACTTCGTCGCGCCCGATCGGTACGTTGAGCGCCGGCCGCGGGGTTTCATCCTGGGCGCTGCCTCCGGCTTGCATCTCCTGCTGGAGAAATCGTTGCGCGTCCTCGGCGTCCTGCTGCTGGACTTTGGCCGGCGAAGTGTCGCCTGCAGCCTGCGGCTGAATTTCAGCTCCGCTCTGCCCTGAGGTCCTCCGCAACTGACTCGTTAATAACTGAGGCGACAGAAAGCAATGACAAGCCAGGATGACCGTGATAATTAATCGATTGCGGGAAATCATCAATCGCCGCGCGTTCCTTCGCCGGTAGATTCGCTGATGAAACCAGAACCTTGCACGTTAGCATGCTCCAGCGCCTCAGGCAAAACGGGAAACGGCAGTCTGCTTTGGCAGACACGCAAGACGGTCGAAGTCGCTAGTCGCGCCACGACATGACAGAGCAGCAACCATCTCTCGATGACTCCGGTGAGGCGCCCGAACTCTGGCGCAACGAGGTGCAGTCGCGCTTGGAGCGTTACAAGCGCCGCCGGGGCCGCCGCATCGAAGGCGCCTTCAGCATGCGCTTTCCGTTTCCGCCCGAGGAAACGGCGGCAGCGCAAGCCACCGCTGTGCTCGAAGCGCTGACTGACCAGGAACCGGTCCCCGTCGGCTCTAATGATCCACTCATCGAGGTAAGAGCTGAACCTCCAATCGAAGAGCTCGAAACTCGGCCAGGCAATGAAGAAAGCACTTCGCCAGAGAAAGAAATCAAACCGACACAGACCGCACTTGCTGCCGCCGAGGGGGTAAGCGTTGCTGTAGCGCCACACGAGCCCGAATCGGAGTCGGAAGAGACGACAATTCCTGTCATCGAACTGCCTCCACGTCCCCAGCCGCGCCGCAAGGTGATCGCCTTCCCCGCGCCGGCTTACGCCGCTCCGGTCGAGATGGCGCGCCGCATTGCCGACCCGGTGCAGCCTGAGCAGCTACGCATCCTCGACGTTCCGGAAGAATTGCAAGCGGTTCCTGCGACCCCTTTTCTCGAAGGGCTGCTCGATGCTCCCGCTGCGCCTCCGGCGAGCGTGCGCACCGACACGGTGGAGTTGCCCTGCGCTCCGGCGCATGGAGCACGGCGTGCCGGCGCAGCGCTGATCGATATTGCGGTCACCTTAGCCGGCGTGGGCATCTGTGCGGCTGTCGCGAGTCGATTTGTGACCGAGCTTCCGTCTGTGAAGTTTGTCGTGGCGGGTGCGGCAGCGGTGTCGGTCATGCTGTGGGCGAGCTACCAGTATCTGTTCGTCGTGTATGGCGGCCGAACCCTGGGGATGAGGGCAGCGCGCGTTCGCCTGAAGACCTTCAAGAATCGCGCTCTTAATTTCCGCCAGCGCCGGCTGCGCGTCTTCGGACTCTATCTCTCGGTGCTCTCGTTGGGCATGGGAGTGTGGTGGTATTTCGTAGATACCGATTCGCTCTGCTGGCACGATCGCATCAGTCAAACCTTTCCTGCGGCTGCCGGAAGTCCTAGGCAGTTGCGATAGCATGGATTCACCGCATCTTGACTGCTCGAAGACCATCCAAGGGCAAGCGCTTTGCGATTCTTGCCGCCGCTGTCTTTCTGCTGGGGGTGTTCGCCGGCTGTGACGTCGAGCCGCGCAAGACGGACGCAGAGCTGGGCCTGAACCCGCAGCAGGCGAGCGGACGACGCGTCTATGACGCGCGCTGCGCCGAATGCCATTACGCTTACAGCACCCGCAATCTGCGAGGACCGAGCTTGCATGGGCTGTTCAAGAAGCAGTTCATGACCAACGGAATGCCGGCTAACGGCGAGCGCGTGGCTGACATCATCCTGATGGGCCGCGCCAAAATGCCGGGCTTTCAGCAGAAGCTCACACAGCAGCAGTTCGATGACCTGATGGCCTACCTGCACACCCTGTAACTTGCTGAGGCCGGGTACAATCAAATCAGACATGGCGACTGCCCCGGAACTCATTCAGATCGACATAGCTCCTCGTGTCCCCGCCCCCAAGCCGGAATGGCTGAAGGCGCGCGCTCCCATGGGCGACAACTATCACGATCTGAAAACGCTCGCCCGCAAGCTTGATCTGCATACGGTCTGCGAGTCGGCTCGCTGCCCAAACATCGGCGAGTGCTGGAACCATCGCACCGCAACGTTCATGCTGTTGGGCAATCTGTGCACGCGGCGCTGTGGATTTTGCGCCGTGCCCAAAGGCCGGCCGATGCCGATTGATATGGAAGAGCCGGTACGGGTGGCGGAGGCGGTCGAAAAGCTGGGACTGAAGTTTGCCGTCGTTACCAGCGTGAATCGCGATGACGATAATGTCGGAGCAGCGCGTGTTTTCGCCGACACGATCACCGAAATTCGCAAGCGCGTTCCTGACTGCCGCGTCGAAGTGCTCATCCCCGACTTCCAG
>Ga0335085_10016039_pt1 | contig 10846 bp, 9 predicted proteins | sample Lox_Sample_45_FD_206712 | JGI IMG/M metagenome (GOLD analysis project Ga0335085, IMG submission 206712) | Soil microbial communities from Loxahatchee National Wildlife Refuge, Florida, United States - Lox_Sample_4.5 | ecosystem: Environmental > Terrestrial > Soil > Wetlands | place: USA: Florida... | reverse complement strand
CCAAGCACTTCTAACGCGACAAGCAAAGGTCCTGTAACGATTAGTATCCTGACAAACCGCTGGCCAAACGTACAGCCCCGTCGATGCATTAGCTTGTAGACCAAGCTCTTTGGATTGGGCATCCGCTGATTTTCCCGTCGGTGAATCATCCCACTATACTCGCTCGGGATGTATGGTCGGCAACTCGTCAGTAACCAAGTAGTTATTTCCGAGTAGGCGGTTACTCGGGAAGTTGCGCTCTTTCAATGCTTGTTGATTGGGGTTCGTGCTATCCCAGGTCCGAAAATCCGGACCTGGGGCACCCGGCATTCGATGAGATGTCGCGCCTGACGTTTCAGCTTGCAGGATTGGCTCCGTCGCTCCGCATCATCAACTTCTCAACCAGCTTGACACACCCATAGACTAGGCTATAGTCCAAAACTGCCACCGGAAGAAATGTGATCCACGTAAGGCTCCGATCGTTCCACGGAATCAAAAGAACGATAGGTGTCTGGAGTAGCCCTGCAAACACGATTGTTATCCAGAACCACGCATGCATTCTCAAATCCCAGCGTGCCCTCACAACCAAGAGAACTAATCCGGAACAAATCCATATGCCGAACCCAATCCAGATTCTCCCAAGGACGGCAAAGACGATGAGTATGGGTAACAAACACAAAAGAATTAAATAACCAGCTTGTGCCGTCAGCTTCCGAGGGGATTCGCCTAAAGTTGCAGCCATAGCCGTACCACTCTCCTCGCTCAGAAATATACTCCGTCCACAGTGCCAGCAGAAAGTGAGGCTCTCATCGGAAAAGTGGTTCCGGTCGGTTTGTCGGCAACTCGTCAGTAACCAAGTAGTTATTTCCGAGTAGGCGGTTGTCGTTAGCACATAATATGTCCGGTGTTTTTAGCAAGTGAAGTGTCCGCTTAACGGGCGGTGAGGATGGAGCCATGCGCGAGAGCATGGAGATCTATCCGAGGACCGCTGCGGAGCGGGCGATGAAGTTGCAGGAAGTGTTGTTGCGAGCCACATCGGGCAAGATCAAGTGGTGGCAGGCGGCGGAGTTGATCGGCATCAGCGAGCGGCAGATGCGACGCTGGCGGAAGCGGCTTGAGGAGCAAGGCCCTCAGGGATTACTCGATCGGCGGCGGCGTAAGCCAAGCAGCAGACGGGTGCCGAAGGGGCAAGCCGCAGAGGTTCTGAGCTTGTATCGGGACCGGTACTTCGATCTGAACGTTCGGCATTTTCACGAGAAGCTTGTCGAGGATCATCAGATCGGGTTGAGCTACACGTGGGTGAAGCAGGCGTTGCAGGCAGCCGGTCTGGTGAAGCGCAAGGCCAGGCGCGGCGTGCATCGCAAGCGTCGTGAGCGGCGCCCGCTGCCGGGCATGATGCTGCACATCGACGGCAGCGATCACCAGTGGTTTCAGGATGAGCGCCGGCACGATCTGATCGTGATCCTGGATGACGCGACCAGCGAGATCTACTATGCGCAGCTGGCTGAGGAAGAAACGACCGCAAGCGTAATGGCCGGTCTGCGCGCAGTGATTGAACAGAAGGGGCTGTTCTGTTCGCTCTATTCCGATCGCGGAGCCCATTTCTGGCTGACGCCGAACAGCGGCGGCAAGGTCGATTATGAGCGTCCCACGCAGGTGGGCCGGGCCATGAAGGAACTGGGAGTGCATATGATTCCGGCCTACTCTCCGCAGGCGCGGGGCCGCTCGGAACGCAACTTCTCCACCTGGCAGGGACGGCTACCGCAGGAGCTGCGCTTGCGCGGCATCAGAACTCTGGAAGGGGCCAACCGGTTTATCAACGAGCACTACATCGCCGAGTTCAACCGCCGCTTCACAGTTCCGGCAGCGCAGCGCGGAACGGCATTCATCTCCTGTCGGCACAGGAACCTCGAAATGGTCTTCACGCAAAGATTCGAGCGCACCGTTGATCGGGATAACACCGTGCGCTTTCGCAACCTGGTCATGCAGATCGAGCGCGCCGAGTGGCGTCCCACACTGGCTGGATGCAAGGCGATCATCCATCAGCACCTGGACACGACCCTGACGCTCATGATCGCAGGACATCGCGTCGGACATTACAGCGCAGCAGGAAAACTGTTGACGCCGCTGACCAAAAAACAAATCAAGGCCGTGGAAAAGACGTTAACAGGAAAAGTCAAAGAACAGACTTTCCCTCTTAACTTGCAAATCCCGCAAGCTGCGCGGGATTCGCACTTTACCACCGCCTCTACTACGGCTGATGATTAACTATCCGGACACTTCACTTGCTACAAAAAGCGGCCATTTTCACTTGCTAACGACATTTCCGAGTAGGCGGTCAACCGCTCGGAACCTCTGAATCTACCCGCAGGTCGCGGTTCGCGCGACGGTCATCGGCTTATGAGGATGATGACAAGAAACGCAAGTGAGATACCTCCAAACATCTTGCAGAGGAACAGGACTGTATCTCGGTCCACCTGTCGTCCTGTCGTCCTTCCCCAGCCAATCGCAAGCAAACAGCCAAGCACCCCGACTGCAACATCAATCTCAATGAGTGGCCAAAACGCTCCAGGCTTCAAGGTCATCTAATTTCTCCGGTAAACCTAATCTACTGCCGGGCAACCGACCTTGCCAGATAGAGTTTGGGTTCTGGGTGTGTAGTCGGCAATCCTTCCCTATGACGTTTGTTCGCCTGCCTCAGCTTCGCAGATCATGGCCCCGGTGGAAATTGGAGGCCACCGACCATGAAGCACAAGCGGCATTATCGGATGAAAGGAAGAAGAGGCCAACTTTGGTACGGTGGCCCATAGCAACATTTAGCAACGCTTGTTTACTACTGTTTCTAAACCTAATCACTTGAAAATAAATGTAGTTATACTTATTCCGCACTAGAACCCGTACCCTTCAAGACTGTATCGACGATCAATGGCCGCAGCGGACGACGACTTTGGTGTTGGACGCGACCATCGAGCCGGCGTCGGGGGCCTGCTGGCGGCAGGTGCCGTTGCCCACAATCTGCACCTGCAGTCCCGCCATGGCAGTCTGCTCGATCACCTTTCGGATCGGCAGCCCGGTCAGGGAGGGCACGCGAACCTTGGAGGGTTCGCCGATGGTGACGGTCTGTGGCGCGGGATTTGCAGCCGCTTGCACTGAAGGTTTGGGTGCGGCCGGCGACGGTGCGGGAGCATTGACGGCCGCGGCGGGCTGGGCTGCCGCGGGAGCAGGTTGCGGCGCTCCGCGAAGAGGATCGTCGGTGGGGAGATCGTTGGCAGTCTCGTAGAGCGCCTGAATGTCGCGCTCATCTTCAACCGAATCGTCTTCCGTGACCTGCTTTTCGGGCTTGCTGCCGGCTGCCGGCTTCAGGTCAACGTCGTGTGGCACGCCGAGGTATTCCAGCACCTGTTGCGCTACTTCTGAGAAGACCGGTGCGGAGACGCTGGCTCCGTAGTAGTCGCCTTTGGGCGTGTCGATGATGACCGCGACCGATATTACGGGATTGTTGACCGGGGCAAAGCCCGCGAAGGAGGCAATGTGCATCACCTTCGAGTACTTGTGTGTCGCGGGGTCGATCTTCTGCGCGGTTCCAGTTTTTCCGCCGGACGAGTAGCCGTTGAGCTGCGCCGATTTTCCGGTACCGAACAGGACTACGCCTTCCATCATCTTGCGCATTTGCGCGGCTGCCATGGTTGAGATGACGCGATGCGCGCCCTCGGGAAGGGAAGCGGGAAGATCTTCGCCGGCCTTGAAGGGCTGGGCTGCGAGCGGCGGCTGCAGGGCTGGTTCCAACTGTCCCGGGAAGAGGATGTGGGGCGGCAGATACACGCCGCCGTTGGCGATGGTAGACACCATGGTGACAAGCTGCACCGGCGTGACGGCTACTTCCTGCCCGATGGCGATGGAACCGATTGACGAACCGCCCCAGCGCTTGACCGGCGCAAGCAGGCCGCGGGTTTCGCCGGGCAGCTCAACGCCCGATCGCGAGCCGAAGCCGAAGGCGCGAATGTAGTCGTAGAAGCGATCGGGACCGACCTTGAGCGCGAGCTTTACGGCGGCCACATCGCTGGAGCGTGCCAAGGCCGTGGCAACCGAGACTGTGCCCAGGCCGCGATCGCTCTTGTCGTCGTGAATGACGCGCCCGGCCAGTGTGATCTGCCCGCCCTGGCAATCGATCATGTCGTCGGGCGAGGCCACCTTCTGGTCAATCGCCGTGGAGTAGGTGACCAGCTTGAACGTCGATCCCGGCTCGTACACGTCGCTTACGGCGTGATTGCGGAGCCGGTCGGGAGTTGTGTGGCGAAAATCATTCGGATTGTATGAAGGGCGAATGGCGAGCGCGAGAATCTGGCCGGTGTGCGAGTCCTGCACAACCACGGTGCCGTTCAGCGCCTGCGTGCGCTGCATGGCGTGATCGAGAGCCTTCTCAGCCATGAACTGGATGTTCTCGTCGATGGTTAGCATCATGTTGCGGCCGGGCTCGGGCTCATGCTCGCTTGAGCCAAGCACCTGGCGCCGCGCGTCCATGGCGGTGAGCATCTCGCCGGCCGAGCCATGCAGTTCTTCGTCGAACTTCTGCTCGATTCCTCCCAGCCCGTTGTCGTCGACGCCTACATAACCCAGCACCTGCGCGGCGATATCGTTGTCGGGGTAGAAGCGCTGGAACTCTTTCTGGAAGAAGATGCCCTTCATATTGAGGGCACGCACACGCGCGGCCACTTCAGGGCGTACGCGCCGCGCAATCCACGCGAAGTTGTGACCGGCGGCCAAGCGCGAGGCGATTTCGCCTTCGGTGGTGCGGGCGTCGGCTGGATCGGTGTGGACGATGGCGGCAAGCACGCGAGCCGCGTTCTTCTTTTCGTCGATCTGCGCGGGGTCGGCGTAGATGGAGTCGACCTGCACCGTCATCGCGAGCTCGCGCAGGTTGCGATCGTAAAGCACGCCGCGGCGCGGAGCGACTTCGAAGGTGCGCTGCTGCTGCCGGGAGGCGCGATCGACATATGCCTTATGCTCCACGACCTGGAGCCAGAAGAGCCGGCCTGCGATGGCGAAGACCCACAGGCCGAAGAACAGGCAAATCAGCCAGAAGCGGATGCGTTTGAGAGGAACAACCTGGGAAGGGTTATTGCGCGAGCGAATGGCTCGAACGGCCGATTGTGCGTGTGTTGCAGTTCCCAACTGTCAGCCCCCGAATCAAAGTTCGATCTATCGCGCAGGCTGCGCCGGAGGAGCCATGCGGGCTTCAACCGGGGCCGACGAATCGCTGTGCGCATTGGGATGAATCACTTGTCCAGGCTGCGGCGCAACCAGGCCCAGCCCGCGCGCCATGGCATCAATGCGTCCCGGCTGGGTAAGCTCCGCCTGGGCAAGCCGCAGTTGCCGGTTATCTTCGCGCAGTTGATTCAGCGTCTGCTTTTCCTGCTCCACGCGATAGCTGCCCTCGATGGCGTAGAAGTGCTGCATGCCATAGACCATGACCAGCGTGAACAAGACGAAGACGGCGGCTGAAAACAGGCGCATCTCGCGCACGCGCACCGGGTCAGGCGACTTGAGCAACCGCGAATTGTCGATGTGATGCACAAAGAAGAGTTCAGGCGTGCGCACGCGACGCCGGCGAGCGGGCTGCTGCGCCAGCAATTCGGCATTGCGCTCGGCAACACGAGCCTGCCAGGTAAGGCCGGCCTCAAAGTAGGTTGTTGTGCATGCCGCCATCGTTCTCTCCCAGCTACTAGCTTTTAGCTTCGAGCTACTAGCTCCGTCGTGCTGAATCTGAATCCAAACTGCTTTTGCCAGTTTCCAATTTTGCCGAGACTGCCGACTCGCCCGGTCTGAAGCTAAGAGCCAGCAGCTAAAAGCTAGAAGCTGCTTTTCGTTCTTTCCGCCGCTCTCATCTTGGCGCTGCGCGAGCGCGGGTTGCGATCCGTTTCTTCTTCGCTTGCCGTTGCCGGCTTGCGGGTTAATATCTCCCAGATTCCCTTGTGCGCGCCCTCGCGCAGGCTGTCTTTCGCGATGCGGTCTTCTAAAGAATGAAAGCTGATGACAACGAGTCTTGCGGAGGGCTTAAGTAACCGGGGTGCGGCCTCGAGCAAGTCCCTGATTTCGTCCAACTCGCGATTGACGTAAATACGAAGAGCTTGAAAGGTCCTGGTTGCCGGGTTGATGTGCGAGTGTTTCATTGCCGGGACGGCTGAAGCTACAATCCGGGCCAACTGCCCCGTTGATGTAACCGGCCGCCCCCGAACAATGGCTCTGGCGACTGTCCGCGACCTCCTTTCCTCACCGTACTCGTAAATGAGATTTGCAAGCTCGCGCTCGTTCATCTCATTCACCACTTGTTCGGCGGTTGGCCCCGATCGCGTATCCATACGCATATCCAATGGGCCGTCCGCCTGAAAACTGAATCCCCTGTGGGCCTCGTCCAACTGCAGGCTGCTTACGCCAAAGTCGGCAAGCAGGCCATCCAGCGAAGCCGGTTTTACGTGTCTGCCGATGGAACTGAAGGCTTCGCCGATCAACGTCAGCCTTGGCGCCTTGCTTCCCAGCTCCCGCAGAACGTTCTCGAGCCTGGCCCTGGCCAGCTCCATCGCTTCCGGGTCCCTGTCGAGTCCGATGAGGTGGCCTTCAGGCCCCAGCCGCCGAACGATGGCTTCGGAATGGCCGGCGAACCCGAGAGTGCAATCCACGTAAGTCCCGTTGGGCCGCACACGGAGAAAATCAATCGCTTCATGTAAAAGAACAGGCACATGGCGTACATTCGACTTCGTCATGTGCTCCCCCCTGAGGGGTTTTGCTTAACCGCGGCGACTGAGAATCGAGGCCAGTGCCTTGCGATCGTCGGTCGTCATTTCGTTCGCCGCGAGATTCTGCTCGAAGATCTCGCGGTTGTGAACTTCCAGGTAGACCATCTTGCCGAAGACGGTCACATCCGCATCGAGCTTTGCCTTGCCGCGCAGAATCTGCGGCATCAGCACGCGGCCCTGGTTATCCATCTCCACCTGCTGGCCGTAATAGCTGGTCAGACTGAGATACTTTTGCACCGCATCGTCCAGGGTGCTGTACTCGGCCAATGTCTGTTCCCGCTTTTCCCACTCCGGCAGAGGCCAGATCTCGGCGCTCTTGCCGTCGGCGCTGGTGATGTAGAACCGGGCCACGTTCTGGGCGTCCAGAATCTGCTTGAAAGCAGCCGGAAGCTTCAGCCGTCCCTTTTCATCGACCTTCGCCGGGTGGTTACCGCGAAACATGACATCGCCTCAAAAATCCTCCGCAGGGGCGTTTATCGGGCGCCGAGCGGTTGGTTCTAGCCGTTTCCCGGTTGGTTTTGCTGGTTCGCCAGCTGAAAAGGCCCGGGAAAAGCGACTACGGGGAGAAAAAGCGAGTAAACTTGGTTTGGAAATCTGCTTGGTGGCTCCCAAAAACTCCACTTCGCTCCAAATTTGACCACTACAACGTGAATACTAACCTTGATCGGCAGTGCATGCCAGTGGAAAAACGGTCAAAAGTGGTGGATCACGCGGCGCGATGTGGAAAATTCATCTAATAGGTCTGGATTTTCAATTAGCCACAATATCTTGTGTTAACGGCTTAGGTTCCTGGGCTGGACAGGCGATTCCGGTCGTGGTAGGTGAATAAAAAGCGAAAATCCAGGCCGGTTCATCGGCTCATGCGCTCAGCCAGTTATTCACGAAGACCGTTTTCGACGGAAGCCAGTGAAATTCTTCCGCCATGTGTGAACATCGTGAGATCCCGGGTCGATATATATAGGCGCACCGCGTGAACCATATAAATCGTTCTTGCGCTTTTGATTCCGGCGGCGCGTTGAGCTGTTGTGAATCGGCTGAAATTCGATCAGCCTTCCTGGATTTCATCTTTGTGCCGCGCTTTTGCCACGACGAATTGCAGCAGATACAGGAACACCGCAAGGTTCGCTGCGAGGAGGCTGAAGCGGAATATCGTCTGGCGACGAAAGATCTCGACGATCTCCCAGGGCAGGAACGAGGCGGTAATGATCAGCGTGAGGTACTCTGCCCAGACTCGTTCAAAGTAGAGCCCGATTCCTTCGACATAGCTGACGGCGGAGTAGGCAAAAGCGAGGATACCGATACGGCGCAGAATGGGGTCGTTCAGCACCGATGCCCGGTCGAGGACAAAGTTTACCAGGCGCGATTCGGGATTGAAACGGAGGTGGTCGGCCAGCAGGGCGAGCTCGTCACCAACATCCTTGTGGAGCAAATGCCGCGCTCCCAGGCCGATCACGGCAAACAGTATTGCCTGCAACGTTTTGTACGACGCGATGAGCACAAGCCATTTGTTGCGCTTTGGTCGCTTCTGGGTGTCGCTGGCTGGAGAACCGGTCATGATCCCTTGCGTTTATGGAGTGTTGGCATGCAACAGCAGAAGCCGAGTCGATGTATCCAGAGCCACTGCCCTTCAGTGGCTCTTTCTCCAAGAAAAAGCCGCCCTGCACATCCCCGACGTGGGCACTGTTACTCGGGTTCTGCTCTAGTACCTACTCCTACGGTAAATGATGAGCGCCCGTTCCGCGAATATCCGGCAGGCAGCTAAACATAGGCGGTACTAGCCTTTTCGGGCGAGGTGGACGGCATAACAGCCTGGAGACATCATGGAATTGTCTTTGAAAAAAGGAGCAGCGTCCCACGCGCGCAACTGATCGAATCCTGCCATCAGGAGGACATGGCGGATCTCATCGCGTGCCCAGCTGACCTCTTCAACCCGCTCGTGGCGCCGGAGCCACCGGTCTCCATCACGGATGAACCAGTCAACGTCGCTCCATGCGCGGTCGGCCTCGGGAGTGTGACCGCTGCGCATCACCATGACGGCCCCGGGCTTTTCAAGGCACACGGTTCCAGTCCAATACTTTCGAAATCCGATCGGGGTATTGATGCTGAAGAAGAAGTAGCCGCCTGGGCGCAACGCGCGGGCCACGCATTTGGCCACACAACGAAGATCCTGCCTGCGCGAAACGTGATTCACGGAGTCGCCTTCGCAGGTGATCAGATCCACTTGCTGCGGAAGCCTGAAGCTGCGCATGTCGGCCAGGAAGACCGGGACGTTCAAATGTGCTGCGCTGACCTTTTGACGCGCGAGCCGGCACATGTGCGGCGACAGGTCGAGGGCATAGGTCCGAATGCCTCTTTGAGCCAGATTGATGGCGGTAGTTCCGGTGCCGCATGCAAGATCGCATGCGGTTTTAACTTCGGGCAGGATGCGGCGCAGCAGATGCTCACGCGCTGCGTCGAGCGGAGCGCGAATGGGAGAGAAGAACTCGTCGTAGTATTGCGCGAGCCAATGATAGGGTCGAACTGCCGGAGCTTTCATCGTGCCCTCCCGGCGATGGGAGAATAAGTTACCGAAGTGCCGATCGGCAATTGAAATTGCCATTGCCTGCAGTGGACAACGAACGGAAAATGGGCACTTCGCACCCTTAATGCGGAAGACCAAGAAACTCGTGGACACCCGCATGCTGCGTTGGTACCATCCCCTCAGTAGTTTCAGGTTCCCGCCTGCGCCGACACTTTTACTGTCCACACGGTCAACTCGCCGTCCACAGGCGCATGGCCTGCAACTCTGAAACCTTCCCCCATTTCATACAGGATTCTTTCGTCGCCGATATCGGCGGGTCATGTTGCATTCGGAAAATTCTCTCAATCGGAGGATCCGTATGTTGCGCTCCTGTTGTCGAAGATTTCTCTTGGTTTCGGCGCTTGTATTTTGTTTATCCGTGACCGTGCATGCGGCACAGAACAACGCAAGTGTTACATCAAATGCAGGCGCAACTGTGCCGGCGGAGTACTTCAATCCGCAGACCGGCGAATCGCGGCTTGTCGATGCGGGCAAGACCGCTCCCGAGGGATGGAAGAAGGCTCAGCCTCCGTCGAACCCGAAGGGCTTGGATGCAATGTCACGCGGACACGGGCACGAGTTGCGGCGCTGCGTGAATCCAGGCACCGGCGAGACGCAGTGGATGGGTTATACAAAACAACCGCCGGCGGGCTGGATTCTGCTAAAGCCCGCTTTCGTCGCCACGGCGCGAGGAGAGGCGGGAAATGCGGCGGACAAGTTGGAAACGACAACGCAGCCCTCCAGCGATTATGGCGCGGGAGGCTCGCGCGAGCAGGATACAGACCAGGCCGGCGCGGTCTTGCAGGGGCGGGTCTTCGATGAGCACAGGACCGTAAGGCAAAACGAGAAGTACGATTACGCAACGCTGAACGGAAAGTCGTACCTGAGCGAGAAACGCACGAGCTATTACGACGCCGACTACCGGCTCGAATTGAAGTTCGATTACAAATTCAACTTCGATGGCAGTTTGAAAGAGACCGATGCTACGCGCTACGGAATGCGCGGCGAGCGGACTTCAGAAGAGGTTACGAGTTATCGAACCGACGGCTACGAGATCAGGGACTGGAGCATTAGGAATCACTGGACGAAGGACTTCCATGCTTACAAACCGGCGACGCCGGCGGCGACTCCATCAACGCCGCCCTCGGGACCGGTGAATATGAACATCGGCGCGCTGTGCCCGCGCAATTTTCATCCCGGCGAAACCATCACGGGATCGCTTTGGCCGTCGAGCTATGCCGAGAATTTCAAGACGGTGCCGGGTTTCAGCGAATACACGTTTCCGATTTCGGCATATCGATTCGCTGACGGCACGGTGGACTGGTCGCGGATTGAAATTGGCGTGAGAGGCGAGGGCTATCTCCCGGTAACGGCGCGGGGAACGTTCTCGATTCACATTCCGCAGACCTGGAACGGGCCACTCGACCTGCAGGTTCGGCCGTGGGATGCGCTGAACAAGTTGACCTCGACTACCACCACGCTCCACATCGGCGATCCCGTGGCGAGGCCGGAG
>Ga0335085_10016038_pt1 | contig 10847 bp, 8 predicted proteins | sample Lox_Sample_45_FD_206712 | JGI IMG/M metagenome (GOLD analysis project Ga0335085, IMG submission 206712) | Soil microbial communities from Loxahatchee National Wildlife Refuge, Florida, United States - Lox_Sample_4.5 | ecosystem: Environmental > Terrestrial > Soil > Wetlands | place: USA: Florida... | reverse complement strand
GCTGTGGTATTATCCGCTATTGGACAGCTGCTCCCCCATCCCTGTGACTCGATGACCGGCAGTGCGGGAGGGAACGTTTTCAGGTATGCGCTGACTGCCGCAGCCCACGCTTCCGAGTTCTTCTGATTGAGCGTCTCGCTCTGCGCGGCCTCTGTGTGCCCCTCCACCGTCAGCCGGCAGTTCGGGAAGAGTCGGATCGCGCGATCGATCTTGCTGAGAAGTTCCACACAGCCCGGTTCGAGCGAGTTGTTCTCACGGGAGAATGTCAGGCCGTAGATCCGCAGCACCGCCGTCTCCCCTTCCCGCAGCACGGTTCCTTCCGCAGGCGTAAAAATCGCGCCGGCAAGTGCGATGGCGCCGTTGAAGGCCTGCCGGTTTCCCCCCTTCCCCTCCGCATCGGGGCGTGAAGCGGCGGCTGGTCCGGGCGATGCGTGGCTGCGGCGAAGGAGGGCGTTTTCCGCCATGAGCCGCCTGAGTTTCTGCGCCAGGAGTGTGCGCGCCGAATCGCGCCCCTGTACCGCTGCGATGATCTGCTGGACGACGGGTTCATACCCGCCGTCGAAGCGGACGGGGACGTTCAGCCCGGATGCGATCCGTCCGATTGCGGCCTCTGACAGGAGTATCGCGTCTTCGAACGTCCCCTTGTGTTCCTGCATCTGAGAGATGATTTCGTTCAGATAGATCGCATGGGCTGCCTCGTACCCGGCCTCACCGGCGAGCCGCCGGGCTTCGGTGATGTCGTATCTGTTCTGCCTGACCATGGACTCTGCGATGTCCAGGCGCTGGTATGCCCGCTCCAGTGTCTTCCGCGCGGTCGCCTTTACGTTAAGCTGCTCCGCGCGCGCAAGAAGATCACGCGCAGGAGTGAGGAGGTTCAGCTTGATGGCCTCCAGCTCGGCGGATCTGTAGATCCCCTGCGCCTCGCCTGCTTCCGATCGCGCAGAGGGGGTGTCCCCGTCCTCCAGTGATGCGGCCGCAGACAGGAGTTTGTCCTCCGCCTGGTTCCAGAGCGCGGGGGAAAGACGCATGGCGTCCGAGCTGATTGCGTTGGAGCGTGCCTTCAGCGCCGCCTCAAATACCAGCTGCGCGGTTTTGCTCTCCTCGACGGCAAGACTGAAATACTGGGCGGCCAGCCGAACCTGCTCTTTGATATTGTCCAGCGGCTTGTGGTGGGAGTAGAGATTCTCGGCGCTTGTGTAGGCGTCCGTTCCACGCTCAAAACTCCGCGGGGCGAGGAGATCGCCGTTGAGCCCCTTGGCGCGCGCCCGCGCCTCATTGGCCTCCCGGAAAAGCTGGGCATGCAGGTCGCTCTGAGCACAGGCTCCCGGTGTCCCGAACAGAACGCTTACCGCTGATAGCACAACCACGATTCCGCGCCGCCCTTTGCGGAGCGGCGCACATACCGCTGCGACCATGTGTCCCCCCGATTCCATAAGTCGTGAATATCTCTGCGTCGCGCTGAACACGGGCACGCGGTGTCAGGCACCTTCCATTCCGGTAAAGAGCGACTGCAGGTTCAGCGAAGAGGCCCGGGTCTTGCTCGCCAGCGAGACATACCGGCGTGCCAGAGTGTCTTTCCCGGTTCCGAGGACTGTGCTTATCAATCCGAGTGCCTCGGCGTACTCGGTCGGGGGGAGTTCTTTCAGTATACGGGTCCAGATGGCTTCTTCCAGCACATTGAACGCGGTCTGCACTTCCCACAGGTCCACCCCCGCCGCAAATCGCTCGCGCGCGATTGAGTCTGCATGCGCGACCATGGGGCCCAGGTTGCGTTCCTTGACGGCCCGGGTCGTGAGTACATAGAGCGCTTTCAGCCGCTGGTGGGTGTGTTCGCTTCCGACCTTCTCGTAGCTCTTCAGGTGCGCGCGCGACATCGCCCCCTCGGCGTCCTCGATGATCACCGCCGTTCGCTCGTGAAGCAGTTCGTTGAGTGTCATGGAATATCAGGCAAGGTTACGTGGTGAAATTTACCCGGTGTAATATACGCCGGCATGAGCTGTGAATCAACGGGATCCTCCCCGGGGATCGCCGAAAACGCCTGTTCAGGCACGTTTTCGGACGGGAATGTGGTGCCTGTCACACTCCATGAGCGTCATTCCCTCTCCGGGAGCGGCCCGGCCCCGGGCGCGTTCCTCCAGTCGATGAAGAGTTTTCTTGACGGGGGCTGGCATGAGGGACAGAAGAATGTATCGTATCCCCTGACCCCTTCGCGCCGGATCGTCCTGCCGCACCTGGGGCACGGTTCCCCCTTCCTGTTCCTGACCTTCATGTGTTCCCGGACTTTCACATGGATCGGCTGCGCGGCCCCTTCCACCATCGCCGCCCCCCAGGTCATGACCGCTCCGATGGCGGCGTAGAGGCGTCTCCGTTCCTCGTCGCTCAGCCTGCCTGTGACCGTCTTCGGATGGATGCGTGCCTCGAAGAGAATCTCATCCGCGTAGGCGTTGCCGACGGCGCTGAAAACAGTGTGGTCGTTGATCACCACGCGCACCTGGCGCCGCGAATTTGCGGCAATGAGCTCTCTGAACTTTTCCTGAGTGAATCCCGGAGAGAGTATGTCCACCCCCTGCGTGGAGTACCGCGGCACGGCATTCAGGTCGCCGCTCCGGCACACGTAGAGCTTCGCCATTTTCTGTTCGTCGCAAAGTCTGAGTGCCGATCCGTCGTCGAACGTCCATGCGACGCAGAGGTGCCCCAGCGGCTTTTCCCCCTTCCTCTGGTGCTGAAGCCTGCCGGCGAGCATGAGGTTCATGACGATGTCGATCTCCCTGCTCAGGCCGATCCGGAGAAACGGTCCGTGATGTTCCACCTCCCGTATCGTCAGTCCTGGAAGGACCCCCTCCAGCGGGACGTCGAGCATGTTCCGGAGGAGGACCGTCTGTTTCACCTCCAGCGATCTGATCGACCGGCCCGTGATTCCTGCGGCAAGGCGCTTCTGTATGTACAGCAGGTCCGGCAGCTCCGGCATGATCAGAGTCCTGGAGGGTTGTCTGTGTCTTTTTCCCCCCGGTCCGGTGGGTTCGCCAAGAAGAAGGCGGGGACCCTCTCGCCCGGATCGCCGGGGACATCGGCAACGGCTATGGAAGGGTGTATTCGATTTCGCATTGATACCCGCTCCTGTCGGCACGGTACATTCCGGTTCCCGCGATCCCCTCGAGTGACCCGGTCCCGGATCCTTCGCAGATCTGCAGTGCCGACGCGGCGGTTCCTCCCTGGAACGTCCCGTCGTCTTTCATGACAAAAGTCCCCGGTCGTCCCGCCAGTGTGCCGCTGAACCGTATCAGGCCTGCGTACGACGCGGATGAGGCGTGCTGGTCTTTCTCGTCGAAATGCCTGTAGAACATGAGGTATTCGACTGATCCGCTTCCCGCGATCTCCCCGCTGAAAGCGTACTCGACCGACGCCCTCGTCATTTTCATGACAGGCGAGATCTGGTCGTATGTGGTCTCATTCCATTTCTTGACCGTGTACGTCCCGTGTGCTTTCATCGTGTCTCCGCAATGAGTGGTGATTTGACTGTTCAACGGTGAAATCGAATCAATCGTCGGCCGAGAGCCATTCGACAAGCGCGGTGACCGCTGTCATGAAGCAGAACACCGCGCAGCCTATCGCGACCTTCAGGCTGAAGTCTTCGTTGTTCTCGAAGGCGCGCCTGAACGTGAAAATGGCTCCCAGGAGCGAGCAGACGAACGCGGCGGCAAGCCCCAGAAGGAGTATCTGCCTGCGGGGGTTCACGGTGGAATATAGTCAAATTTGCTTTTTGTTGATATATTCGGCAGGTTACAGCGTAACCGTTAGGGGTGTCCCTCCGGAAAACGGCGGGACTGAGATCACACCCTGGAAACCTGATCTGGGTCATGCCAGCGTAGGGAAACGGAATGAAGTCCGCTTCGTGATTTCCTTCTCAATCCCGCGCCGGTCAGTGTGCGGGATTCTTTTTGGGAGGAACCATGAGGCGCGGGGAAACGCTGTTGATCATGCTCTGGTGTGCGCTCCCCTGCGGCCTCCGGGCGCAGGAGGGGTCGCCGAGGAAAGACACCGTGTACCAGATGTCGCCTGTCATCGTCACGGCGACGCAGGCGACGCAGCGAAAAAGCCCCGTTACGTTTTCCAACCTTACGCCGCAGAATCTTCGCGAGCGCTACTCGGTCCAGGATGTCCCCGTCCTGCTTTCAGAGCTTCCCTCCATCACGACGTATTCCGAGAACGGGAACGGCATCGGTTACAACTACATCAATCTCCGCGGCTTCGACCAGAGACGGATCTCCGTGATGATCAATGGCGTCCCCCAGAACGACCCGGAAGACCATAACGTCTACTGGATAGATTTTCCCGATCTCCTCTCGAGCACGGACAACATACAGGTCCAGCGGGGCGCCGGGACCGCATTCTACGGTCCCCCCGCCATCGGCGGATCGGTGAATCTGGTGACGAACCCGTTCGGAGGAGAGCCCGGCGTGACGCTGGAGGCGATGGCGGGGTTTCAGCAGTTCGGCGACAGCTCGAAGTCTTTTCCGCTCACGACGAAGAAATATGGCGCGTCGTTCACATCCGGACTCGTCGAAGGCCGGTACATGTTCTACGGCCGTCTCGCCAGGATCACAAGCGACGGCTACAGGACGAATGCCTGGGTCGACATGAACTCGTACTTCTTCGGCGCCATCCGTTTCGACGCCGACATGTCGACGAGGTTCCATTTCTTCGGCGGGCCCATACAGGACGGGCTCGCATACGACGGTCTTGGCAAGTTTGTCAACGGGGACAGGGTGCTCCGGCGGCAAAATGTCGTCGCCGGGTGGACGGCGGATTCGGCGGGAGATGCCTACGCTTCCGTGCAGTACCGCCGGCCCCAGGAGGCTGAGAGCTTCAATCAGCCTCACGCCGAGCTCATGAACGACTGGAAGCTTTCGTCTTCCCTGACGCTCCACAATACGCTCTTCTATTACACGGGAGAAGGGTACTTTGACTATGATGCGTCGTGGGCCGACACCTCGATGCTCCGCATCGGGTACCGGTACGGGATCCCGGCTTCGTCGAACCCGGCAAACGCGCTCGTGCGTGCGTTCGTCGGGAACACACAGTGGGGATGGCTCCCCCGGCTGGATATCGACCACGGAAGCGGAGACCTCACCGTCGGTGCGGAGATGAGATTCCACCGCTCGACGCACTGGGGAAAGATCGAGTACGCGGAGGGACTGCCGGCGGGTTTCGACCCGGACTACCATTTCTATGAGTACAACGGCAGCAAGGAGATGCTCTCCGTGTACGCTCACGAGCTGCTCCGCGTGAGGGATGACATGACGCTGATGGCCGATGCGCAGATCGTCCGGAACCGCTACACATTCACAAACGAGAAGTACCTCGGCAACGAGTTCGCCGTCCCGTATCTCTTCCTGAACCCGCGGCTCGGCCTCAATTACAATATTGACGGTGCCTGGAGCGCCTACACCTCGTTTTCCTACACATCCCGTGAGCCGCAGCTTACGAATCTTTACGCCGCGGAGTCCTCCTCCTACGGCGAAACGCCGCAGTTCAAAGCCGACACGAGCGGCGGCGAGGTGAGGTACGACTTCAGCCGGCCGCTCGTTCGTCCCGAGCAGCTGTTCGACGCCGAATTCGGCCTCCGCGTTGCCGCCCCCGTTGCGGATGGATCTGTCACCGCATACTGGATGGAATTCAGCAACGAGCTCGTCAAGAGCGGCCAGGTGGACATATTCGGCCAGCCGGTGACGGGGAACGCGAAGAGGACGCGCCATTTCGGGATTGAGCTGGAAGGGTCCCTCCGTCTCCTCCGTGAAGTCACTCTGAGCGCCAACGTGACCGCCTCACGGAACAGGATCATTGCATCGACGTACTTCCTGAGCGGGAGCGAGCCGCTCGTCCTGGACGGGAACCCTATCGCGGGGTTCCCCGATGTCCTTGGGAATGTCCGCCTGACGTGGCGGAGGGATGGCCTGACGGCCTCCGTCCTGGGGAAGTACATCGGCGCATTTCATACCGACAATTTCAATGACGAGGCGAACACGACGGACGCGGCCGTCGTCTTTAACCTGGAGATACTCTTCAGGCTCCCGCGCGTCGCGGGCACGGAGCTTACCCTCCGGGGCGAGCTGCGGAACATGTTCAATACGCTCTATCTGGCGGGGGGGGAAGGAAACGGTTTCTTTCCCGCCGCGGAGCGAAACGTTCTTTGCGGAGTGAGCCTCCATATATGAAGACCACAGCAACGCGCACGCTACTTCTATGCAACGGGGAGCCCCCGTCCCGGACGCTCCTTCAACGGCTCGCTGCGGAGGCGGATATGATTGTCGCGGCGGACGGCGGCGCCAACGCCGCCCTCCGCTCGGGGATCAGGCCTGACGTGGTCGTCGGTGACCTGGATTCGATTCTCCCGGAAACACGAAAACACCTGAGGGACGCGCTCGTCGTCCATGTCAGGCGGCAGGACAACACGGACCTGGAAAAGGCGCTCGATTTCATCTCTGCATCCGGGCATGCGGACGTGGCAATCGCCGGGGCGACGGGCCGGCGGATCGATTTCACGCTCGGGAACCTCTCGGTGTTCTGGAACTACACGGGCGCCCTTGATATCACGTTCGTGGGGGACGGCTGGCGGGCGTTCCCCGTCGGGAGGCGCCGTAGGGTGAACGCACCCCGCGGGACGACCGTCAGCCTTGTCCCGTTCGGCAGCTGCGCCGGCATCACGCTCAGGGGGCTCCGGTATACGCTGACGGATGCCGCAATGCGGGTGGGCGAAATCGGTGTGAGCAACGTTGTCAGGAGATCCCCCTTCACCGTCTCGGTCAGGCGGGGAAAGATGCTTCTTGTGATATTTGACCGGAAGGGGAAGGGCGAACGATCTCCTCTATGGTGACGCTGGCCCCGGCCGATCTTGCGGTGATTGCGGTCTTCTGCGCCGCAGTGATAGCGATAGGGATATTCACCGCCCGCTCCTCGGTCCGCGACGTGGACTTCCTTCTCGCGGGCCGTTCTCTCACGACCCCCGTGTTCGTCATGTCACTCGTGTCGTCGTGGTACGGCGGAATACTGGGAGTCGGCGAGTTCAGTTACCGGTTCGGGATCTCCAACTGGTTCCTCCAGGGGGTACCGTACTACGTCTTTGCGATCGTGTTCGCGTTCCTTCTTGCACGAAGGGTCCGGGGGACAAATCTCCTCTCGATCCCCGACAAACTGAATCTTGCCTACGGGAAAAAGACCGCGCTGCTGGGAAGCTTCCTCACGTTCATCCTCATGACCCCCGCTCCCTATGTGCTGATGGTGGGGGTCCTCATTGAGCTTGTGACAGGATGGTCTGTCGCCGTCAGTGTCACTGCGGGGACTCTAGCCTCCGTCGTGTATCTCTTTACGGGTGGATTCCGCGCCGACATCAATACGAATGTCTTCGAATTCTTCATGATGTTCGCCGGATTCGGGATCATCCTTCCTTTCGCGGCTCTGAAGTTCGGCGGACCCGGATTCATCGCCGGGCACGTTCCTCCCCTTCATCTCACATGGAACGGAGGAAACTCGATACAGTTCGTCATCGTATGGTTCTTTATAGCGCTCTGGACGCTCGTTGACCCCTCGTTCCACCAGCGATGCTACGCCGCCCGGACCGGTGACGTCGCAAGGCGCGGGATACTTGTCTCCGTCATATTCTGGGTGATATTCGATGCCATGACGACCACGGCCGGTCTTTACGCACGCGCGGCGCTCCCGGGGATCGACCAGCCGGTCATGGCGTACCCGCTCCTGGCCGAGGCGGTCCTGCCTCCCGTGGCGAAAGGGATGTTCTACGTCGGGATGCTTGCGGCGATCATGTCCACGCTGAACAGCCAGGCATTCATCTCTGCGATGACGCTCGGGCGGGACATTGTTGCGAGATTCCGGGGACGCATGGGGGAGAATGCCACGACGCGCCCGGTCCGGTGGGGGATCCTCCTTACAGGGCTCCTCTCTATAGCCCTGGCGCTTGCCATCCCTTCCGTCATACGCCTCTGGTACACGATCGGCACCGTCGTCATCCCAGGACTCCTTCTCCCGCTTGTGACCTCGTACTTTGACCGCGTCCGTCCCGGGCCGAAAACGGCGTTTGCCTCAATGGCGCTCGGGTGGCTTGTCTCGCTCGGCTGGCTTCTGGCGGGCTGGTCCAGGGAGATGGGGAGTCCCGCGCATTATCCGCTCGGTATCGAGCCGATGTACGCGGGACTGGCGGTTTCTGCGGCTGTCTGGGGTGCGGGGATGGTCGCGGGGAGAATGAATGTTTTCCCGGGATGTGTCATCATTGCAGTTCTCTGTCTCTCAAATCAATTGGTGTTCTCTCAGGGGTCTGTTCTATGGGGGGGGTTGAAGCCCGGCAGATATACGATCGGCTTCAAGATTCTGGAGAGATACGACAGCTCACGGGTGTTCCCGGGTGGAAGCAAAGGACGGCCGGTGCAGATAAGCGTCTGGTATCCGGCGAAAGACAACAGAAATGTTTTGCCGTTGACCTACAGGGATTATTTCCTGTTGTCTGCCACGGAACTCAATTTTGCCGGGTTGTCAGAGGACAAGAAAGCTGAGGCTGTCGCAACGTATGAGGGCTTGCTCGTCAACAATGGAATACCGAAGGACGCAGTCGAAGCCCTCTTCTCTGCGGGGATGTCTGCAAAGCCCTGCGTGGAGATGGCTGACGGAGTGTTTCCGCTCTTGATAGTCGCGCAGGGAAACTATCACTCTGCGCATCATCAATCGATTCTCTGCGAATTTCTGGCAAGTCACGGTTACGTTGTGGCCACGTGTCCGTCTCAAACCAGAATCTCAGGCCCTATGAAAGGTGATGAAGACCTGAATTCAAGCGTAAGGGAGCAATCAGAGGACATAGCCTTTCTCAGGAATCAGGTGGGTGAGAGCTTCAACATTGCACCGGACCGGATCGGACTCATCGGTCATAGCTTCGGTGCCAGATCGGCATTCTTCTGGATGGCCGGCAACACTGACGTGAAGGCATTTGTCAGCCTGGACGGCGGGATTGGCACCAAACGGGGAAAGGAGTTCATGAAGGAGAAGAAGGGCTTCGATCCGGCCGCTGTGAGTGTTCCGATTCTTCATTTCTACGAAGACGTCGAGTCATTCATGACTCCGGACTTCGGTTTGATAAATTCCCTGATCCACAGTGACAGATTTCTGGTCAAAATCGAGCAAATGCATCACGTCCAGTTCACGAGTTTTGGCATGGCTGGGGCGGCGATACCGGGTCTGTCAAACAGGGCGGATGAAACGAAACTCAAGTGCGAGGCGATATTCAACATTACTCTAAGCTTCGTGGACGCCTTCATGAAGGAGAGAGAAGTCGATTGGGGCGTTAGGGTTCAGAGAAGCCTCGACACGCTCCTCCCGCGAGAATTCATGCACCTCTCCAGAATCGGACCTTCGCCGGAGTAGCGGTGCAAAGGAGGAGCGAGGAACCGAAGGATTGACACTCTGCAGGCACTTGCATACATTTCTTCCGCCGTACCTTCTCTTCGGGGGCGCAGTGTTCGTTCCAGGACAATGAACTCGGTGCAAAATGAAGCCAGAGACGTCCACTTCCCACATTGTCCTCAAGAACCAACAGTTTTACGACCAGCGATACGCCACAGCAGACGTAGATGCGATCGTCCAGAAGGTTTCAAATGCTGCATCATTTTTGCGCGATGCGACATTGACTGATACAAGCTGGCATGGTCTGTATCAGGGTGGATTTGCCGAGAAGATCCGCGGGAAGCGGGTTCTTGAACTCGGGTCTGGGAACGGGTTGAACGCTTTGATAATGGCGTCATTAGGAGCGGAGGTAACTGCGCTGGACATATCAAAGAGCAGCGCTCAGCTTATTGAAGAGGCCAGCGAACGCTTGAAATTGTCGGTAAAGGCGATGGCCGGCGATTTCCTGGAGCTGGAATTCGCGCAGCGCTGGTACGATGTCATCGTCGGAAAGGACTTTCTTCATCATCTTACACACGACCTGGAGAATGCGTTTCTCCGCAAAGTCTCAATGCTCCTGAAGCCGGATGGAGAAGCCCGCTTTTTCGAGCCGGCCGTGAACAGCAAACTGCTGGATACAATCAGATACGTGATCCCTGTCCCGAATCGTCCGTCTGTGTTGAGCAGGGCCGCTTTCAAGAAATACAAGGACCTTGATCCTCATCCGGAGCGCGACAACAGCACACTTCACTACACGGAGAACGGGAGGCTTTTCTTTAATGATGTTCAGGTGACTCTTGTCGGGAGCCTGGAGAGATTTCACCGGCTATTGCCGTCCGGTCAGTTCAATCGCCGGTACAGAAGGTGGGCCCACAGGATGGAGGTGAAGTTGCCCCTCTGGTTCAGGTATGCAGCCGCGCGGTCTCAGGTTATTGTCTACAGGAATCCCAGGACGTAACATCGGCCGGGGCTCGGCCTCGCGCGTCCGCCCTGGCAGATCGTAGTGTCTCTACCCTTCAGTGTTCTTCCTTTCCAGCAACGACCTTCCCCGCAGTTTCCCCTGCTCTCTATTCGTCCCAGTTTGAGATCGTTTGCCTACCTAGAACTGATGATGGAAGGCCTCTGACGTGCGCTTCCATCGTCAAGTTTACCTCAAATTGACGATTGAGGAGATGCTGATGGGGCTTTAGATTCGAACGGAAACAGTGATTCTCCACTGGTCCAACGGGAATCCACACAATCAAGGAGGTCAGTATGAAGCGGTATCTCTTGTTTTTGGCGGTGGCGTCGGTACTGGTTGTCGGCGGTGTCAAAGCCGATGCCGTAACCGACTGGAACAGCATCGCAAACACTGTGTTCATCACTGCGGCCCGAACTAATGGCGGAGCGCTCACCGACATGGC
>Ga0335085_10016037_pt1 | contig 10847 bp, 8 predicted proteins | sample Lox_Sample_45_FD_206712 | JGI IMG/M metagenome (GOLD analysis project Ga0335085, IMG submission 206712) | Soil microbial communities from Loxahatchee National Wildlife Refuge, Florida, United States - Lox_Sample_4.5 | ecosystem: Environmental > Terrestrial > Soil > Wetlands | place: USA: Florida... | reverse complement strand
GCTTCCCCCCGTGACCGGGCCCACAAACGGGGCCGTATCGCCAACGCCTTCTGAACCCGGCCTGCCGGCCGCGCCCGTGCCGGTCGTGTCTCCAGCGGCCAATCCTCCTCCGGCGTCCGCGTCGTGGGCCTATCCCTTCATCGGTCGGCTTCTCGCCGCTCGTTCGGTCGCCGCGCCGGATTCCGCCCGGGAAGGCGAATGGCTGAATCAAACCGTCGTGCGCATGAAGTCTGCGCTGCAACAATTCCAGCTTCACTCAAAGCTGCTTGCGACGGTTTTGACTCCCAATGCAGCGCTGCTGAAGTTTCAGGGAGCGACCAACCTCACGGTCGAACAGATCCTCAAACGCCGTCTCGAGTTCCTCACCACTCACGGTCTAAACATCGTTTCGGTTCGACCCGAGCCCGGGGCTGTGTCGATCGCGATCGCCCGGCCCAATCGGCAGGTGCTTCACACGTTGGACGTTTGGAGCCGATGGCAGCCAGATGCTTCGCGGGGCAACGCCAAGCTCCTCATCGGCGTGCGCGAAGAGGATAGTGCGTTGCTCTTCGTTTCGCCGGTTGAGCACGCGCCGCACACGCTGATTGCGGGCACCACGGGCAGCGGCAAGTCCGTGCTCATGCAGAACATCTTGCTGGCGATCGCGTGCACGAATACGCCGGCGCAGTCCCGAATCGTGCTAATCGACCCTAAACGCGGTGTGGATTATTTTGCCTTTGCGGACTTACCCCATCTTGATGGCGGCCTCATCGACGAGCCCACCACCGCGATCGGTAAACTTAACCAGCTCGTCGCGGAAATGGACCGACGCTATGGCGTCCTGCGAGAGAACCGTGTGCCGGATATTCACCGGCTGAACGCCAAACCGGATGCAACCGAGCGACTGCCGTTCATTTGGGTCATTCACGACGAATTCGCCGAGTGGATGATGACCGAGGAATACCGAGATGCGGTCACCAATATTGTGAGCCGCTTGGGCGTAAAGGCGCGGGCGGCCGGAATCTTCCTTTTCTTTGCGGCGCAGCGCCCGGATGCGGATGTGATGCCTATGCAGCTGCGGTCGAATTTGGGCAACCGATTGGTCCTGAAGGTCGACGCCGAAGGCACGTCTGAGATCGCGTTGGGCGAGCGCAATGGCGGTGCCGAACGCCTCTTGGGAAAGGGTCACATGGCTGTGAAACTGGTAAACGTTCCATCCATAATCCTCGCGCAGGTGCCGTTGATTTCCAACGACGAAATCACCCAATTGGTCGCCGGCATAGGGAACTAGGCAGGGGTAGGACCAGCTCGCACGGCCCAGACGAGTGGCTCGCGCACCAATCGATTGTCTGCGAACCAACGTGCGACATCCCACAAATAAAACACCCTTGGCTGGGGCGATCCTGATTCAGTCACTATGGCCAGCCCGAACTCTGAACGGTACTTTAGCGCCGCTTTGAGTTCGTTGCCCGTCAACTCGAAGGCGCCGACGGATTTGGCCAAAAATCCTTTTACCTCGATCCGCCGGTGGACGCGTGTGGGCAATTCTTCGTATTCGATATCCCAGCCGGGAGTTTGTCCTTCGCGGGCCGGCCATCTCAAGGCGGCGATACGTCCAGCGGCTTGCTCGGCCTTGAGTTGCCTGTAGACACATTTTTCAGCGCGGTCACCCAGTTCCTTTGCGCGACGGGATAATCGGACGCACTGAATTTGGGGCGCGCCTCCGACAGATATTGACGGCAGCAAGGGGCAGCGCGATTGCGGCTGTGCTGGCTTTGGCTCTCCCAACGGCTTGTTGGCCTTTTCGACGGTGTCGTCCGAAAGGTCATCGATGGCCGTTTTTGCGATCACGGAATAACCGAGTCTAGCTAAAGCCCGAAAACATATGGATCCTAGGCCACCAGCAAAGTCGGCCGGCTTGAGCTTGCGTCCGACGATTCTCTCTGTTGCTAGGCCAAAAATGGCTTTTGGCGGATACCGCATGCCGCGATAGACGAGATCGTAACGGGTCGAGTCGCCGAAATTGTGGATTTCGCCTGCATCGAAACGAGCAATCGCGCCCTCGATGTCCTGGGCCAATAGACCCGAAAATCTGACGCTTGGTAGGCGCGGCGGTCGGCCTGTTGACATGAGAGAAAATCAGCGAAGGTAAGTGACAGCGTCTTTGACAGCGGCAATCGCGCGTTCAATTTCCTCGGAGGAATTGAGATAGGATAGACTGAACCTTATTGCTTCTGAAGCCCTCTGAAAAGAGCCTGTCATCGCCAATATTACGTGTGATGGGGCCACGGAATCGGACATGCAGGCGGATCCTGACGAGACACAAATTCCGCGCTGGTCCAACAGGCTGACCAACGTGTCAGAGTCAATCCCGTTGAATCCGATGTTCGTCGTGTTGGGTAGGCGTGGGGCATTCATCCCGTAGACCACCGTTTCGGCCACAGCTTCCAGAATTCCTTGTTCAAGACGGTCTCTTAGCTCGCGTACGCGGCTTGCTCGGGTCGCAATATCGGTTAACGCCAGACTGGCCGCTTTCGCAAAGCCCATGATCGCTGGAACATTTTCGGTGCCACCGCGCCTCCCATTTTCCTGGTGGCCCCCAAAATGCATCGGCGAAAAGGGGGCCTGCGATGCAACAACCAATGCTCCTATGCCTTTTGGCCCGTGCAGCTTGTGGGCGCTTAGCGTCAGGTAATCAACGGGCATCGAGCGGAGATCGATGGGGATTTTCCCAGCTGCCTGTACGGCGTCACAATGAAATGGGACTGCGCGCGCTCGGCAGAGAGCAGCGATCTCCGCCACCGGATTAATGACCCCGGTTTCGTTGTTGGCCCACATCACTGAAACTAAGGCGGTCTCCGGATTGATAACCTCGGATAATTCCGCCAGATTCACTATGCCCGTAGCCATGGGCTTCACCAACACCAACTTGCAACCATCGGCCTCCAATGCCTGTCCCATTGCAAGCACGGCAGAATGCTCTGTCGCACAAGCTACGATTTGTCGTCGGCTGGGTCTTGCTCGGACCGCAGACAAAATCGCCGTGTTGTTAGCTTCCGTCGCTGAACCCGTAAATACAACCATGCCTGACTCGGTGCCCACCAAGTCAGCGATCGCGCGCCGTGCGCGATCGACACCAGCTTTCGCCTCTAGTCCAAAAGAGTGCGCGCTGCTGGGGTTAGCCCATTTAGTTGCAAGGTATTCCAACATCTCCGCCTGCACGGCCGGCAGAGGTTTGGTTGTCGCGTTGTTGTCGAGATAGATCACGCGGGCAACAGACAATCAGCAATATGTCGTCTACTGTCCATCGGATTGTCGGCAGGATCCCAGCGGCAGAAGATTTTGGCGATTGACCCGATCTGCAACCTAAACTGACCTTGCACAAGTCGAGGGCTTTGGACATGGCATGTGTCGAAGCCATTCATCGCTCGCCTACCTCCATCGATGGCTTTCCGAGTCCAAGCGAGAACCGTGCTACAATTGGGCTCCGAGCTCATTAGCTCCGATCCCATCGCGCTATTTGAGCTAATCAAGAATGCCTCCGACGCCGGCGCGCCCGAAGTCGATATAACTGTGGTGTGGCGTCTGAACGGATGGCCCGGGGACTTTCCAGCCCTCATCGCCGCGGTGCAATCGGGTGAAAAGCCCTTCGAACTCCTCAGGGAGAAACTGCTGGCTTGTCGGAACGTCAACGGCAAGAACGCAGCTGCCTGGACAGACCGGGTAATAGAGGCCAAGGACGCAGAGACAATTTGCGCCTTAGCAAAAAGGGCTAATTACATCCGTATTGAAGACAAAGGGCATGGCATGTCCTTTGCTGACCTAGACCGCATCTACCTCACAATTGGAACGCCGAACCGGCTGATCGAGCGCCAACAGGGCAAAGAGAACGACCGGAAGATCCAGGGGGAAAAGGGTCTGGGCCGGCTTTCAGCCATGCGCTTAGGAGATGGTCTGCGCGTAAAGACCTCCCGTGCGGGAGAGCGCCACTGGAATGTTCTCGAAATCGACTGGAAGCGCTTCACGGAAAATATGGAAGAACTGGTCGAGGACGTCGAGGTGGCCCCAAAGCGGGGCGAGACCAAGGAGGACGCGACGGAAAGCGGCACACGGATCAGGATTACTGACCTAAAGGGCCACTGGACCGAAAGCAAACTGCGGTCCTATGCTAACGAAAGTTTGAACCGGATCACCGACCCGTTCAGCCCCAAGCCGCTTTTTCGCGTTAACTTGCGTTTCAACGAGGAGAAGATTGTCGCGGATCGGTTGGATACCGACCTCCTTAAGATGGCACACGCCAAGATTGAGGCCGAGTTTGTGGTGGCAGGTACAGCTGAGGCGCCACGGCTCAAGCTGCGTGGCTTGGTGGATTACAATGAAGGCAACATCGCCAGGGTGAATCCATTTGTTTATGAAGATCTGACCCACCTTGCCCAGGCTGCAGATGTCACGCCGGCCGTGGCTTGGAGTCTCGGCCCGTTCACATTGAAGGCGTATTGGTTCAATCGACAAGCGTTAGCCAAAACCCCAAACGGGCCAGAAATTGTTAAATGGGTCAATGACTGGTCCGGCGGGCTAATGCTTTTTCGGGACGGCTTCCGCGTTCACCCTTATGGGGCGCCTGATGACGACTGGCTGGCGTTGGACAAGAAGGCCCTCGCCTCAGGAGGGTACAAGGTGAACAGGAAGCAGTTGATCGGCAAGGTGGAGATTTCCAGCCGGGCTAACGCCGCGCTGACCGACCAAACCAACCGTGAGGGCCTACGAGAGTGCCCCGAGAAGGACGCTTTCGTGATGCTTCTTAAGCATGTTCTCGAAAAGGAGCTGCGAGCTTTCATGAATTCCGTTGCCAAGGAGCAGCAACGCGACCTGGAGGCGGACGTCGAGGCTCTAACCAAGCGGGCGGCAGCTGAACGCGAGAAACTTAAAAACAACTTTGCGCTCCTGAAGCGCCGCTACCCCGAAGTGTCGCGGGAGAGGGACATCGTGGCCGCTATCGACGGCGCCATCGAGGAACTGGACGCAGTGTTGACTAGGGCCAACGAGGCAGCAGACGCCGCGCAGGCAGCACGCGAACAGCTGGTGCATCTAGCGGGCCTGGGTCTAATGGTGGAAATGCTAGCGCACGAACTCAATCGCTCAACTCAGTTTGCGCTAGGGGCTCTTTCGCAAGCCCGGCGCGGTCCGACTCTACCGGCTCAAACAGACGCCCCGCTTTCTAGTTTGGAGTTGCAGCTGAAGACGCTGTCAAAGCGCCTGCGCACGCTAGATCCGGCTACGACGTCAGGGCGGCAGCGAAAAGAGACCTTCGACTTGGTAGCTTTGGTGCACGAGATCTGTGCCGGACACGAGGGCGAGTTTAGGCGGCATTGTGTCACCTGCGTCGTCACGCCGAAGGAAAACGTCGAGCGCTTTATGGTCAAGATGGTCAAAGGCATGGTCGTTCAAGTGCTAGAGAATCTGCTGAACAATTCTCTGTATTGGCTGAAGGCGCATGCCAAAATCAGCGACGGTTTCAAGCCGAGGATCGATCTCGAGGTCGACAGCGATGCTATGGAGCTGCGCATCACCGACAACGGTCCCGGAGTTACCGAATCGATCAAGCCGCGTCTCTTTACGCCATTCTTCACCACCAAGCCCGCGGGCCAAGGCAAGGGGCTGGGCCTGTTCATTTCGCGCGACATCGCGAAATATCACGATTGCACGCTAACGCTTTCCGACAAGCACCTAGTGCACAGAGACCGCTACAACACCTTCGTGCTGAGTCTGCCTGCAAACTGAAATGCCCACCCTCACGACTGCTGAGGAATTAAAGCAGCGATTTAGCGACACCAAAATCGCCAAAGCCGCGATTGTGGACGACACCTTCGATAGTTTTACGGCCGAGTCGCTTGCACAGCCGCTCACCAGATTCGTCGATCTTCTGGCCGACGAAGACAATTTGGCCGAACTGCAGAGGCTTATGCCGCAAATCGCGCAGGCGGATGCCTTCGACTTCGATGCGGCCAAGGTTTTGTGGGAGCGACGGACCCAATGGTCCGGAAAGATTGCGCCATTGGCTAATGAGCTGTTTGGCGACTACGGCAAAAAGCTGGATCGACTGAAAGCACTCCGGGCGTCCTTGGAAAAGATCGGCCTAGAGGTGCAGGAATTCGGAGCGAATCTGACCAAGTATGACGCGCTGGCGGAGGTGCATATCGTATTTCTAGATTACCAGCTGGAAACCCCGGCGTCAGTTGTGCAGGCGGAGTCAGTTGCGTTGGCCGGTGCGCAGTCCGGACGGCCCATCGAGACCGCGCAGACTAAGGCTGAGAGAATTGCGGCAGAGCTGGCGGGAGGCGAAAAACGGCCGTTCCTCGTGCTCATTTCCGCGATTGCCGACCTAGCTGAAATCCACGCGGGATTCCGAGAACGGACCAACTATATTGGCGGTACCTTCGGATTCCTGGAGAAGAATAGGGCATCGGATGAACCGTACCTTTACTGTCAAATCCGCGGTTGGGGCATCGGACACCCCGCCCTGCCGGTAATCACCGATTTTATCGCGAAAGTGCGCAAGTCTGCCACCGGCGTGGCGGAGGAGTTCGGGCGCACCTTGCTTGAGCTGGATGTGCAGGATTATTCATTCATACAGCGATTGAGCCTAGCCGCAGATGGTGAACCCTTGGGCGAATACATGCTGCACCTAATTTCAGAATCACTCAGCCATCGCCTGCGAAATCATCCGGCGGTCATTACGGCCCGTCAGGAACTAGACAAAATTCATTTCAATAATCACCTGCCTTCGATCGTGAGGCCGAGTGATACGGTGTCCCGCCTATATATGGAGGCCCAAACAGATCGGGGCCCAGAAGAGATGGCACCGCATCCGCTGCAATCGGCCCAGCAGCCGCCTCCGCAGACCGTCTATCCCCGGGTTATGCAAGGCGACGTGTTCCTAAGCCCTTGCAAGACCTATGCTTATGTCGTGGCGAACTGCGGCTGCGCGCTACAATTCTCCCCGATAAATCCCAACAGGCTCGCGAACCCGGAAACGATGCTTCTCTTGCTGAAAGGCACTCTGAAACCTTTTTCGGAGGACCCCGGCAAGCTCAGAGTTCCTCGGACGGAGCCATTCTTGATTGACGATCTTCCCTTTCGTATCCTGTGGCATCCAGAACTGGTCAAGCCCATCAGTCGCGCGGATTTCACCGATTGGTATAAAAGCAATGGCTTTAGGCGCATCGCACGGCTGGGGGACGTGCAAGCTGCTTCGATCCAGCAGGCGTGGGCCGCAACTATGGCCCGAATCGGGCTGCCGGTGGCCCCACCATCGTTTTCCTCCGCAGACTTCGAAATCTTTGTCGAAAAAGATGAAGTTTACGAAAGCATCGGTTTAAGGGTTACCGACCAGGTGGTCCTAACCGAGCATATCGGGAGAGATGACGAGGTGATTCACTCATTTACTTTAACCCAAAGAGGGGTCCAGCAACTGGCGGAAGGATTGCTCACTGCTTCGGTAGCCCTCAGGGGAGGCCTAACAAAGGCGCGCGATTCAGGGCCGCATGCGGAGGCTCGTAACCAGGCGCTCCAGAAAGCGATCGACGAAATTGAGCGGTACGCCAGCGAATCAAGTGATCTGTTCGCGCTGATGGAAAAAGAGCACATGTTAAGGCGCGAAGCGGGAAAGGCATGGAGAGGCCCGCCAGGAGCAATTCCGATCTGTTTTCTATGGCAGGCAGACTTACAGGGGAAATCCACCTCTGCAGTTAAACTGCCCAACAAAGCGAGAGTGATCGTGAACGTACTTCCGCCTGCCGTGGCCGCTGCAACCCCATCGCCTACTTGATACTCGAGTAATCGGTGAGCGCCCGCCTCGCGTTAGTGATTGGCACATGCCTCGTCACCCTACCGAGAGTGGGCATCGCAGTTCAACTCTGTTTGCCTTTCGTCGCGGTCAGTCGAGTGCGATACCGCAACACGACGAAATCAGTTTCGCACGCTGACCAAAAAGATTCGCCGTTATCTCAAAGCTTGTCGGTATGGTTCGTTCTATGCTAGAATTTACCGTTTTTAAGTATGAATCCATCTCTGCAGCCGCGCACGGCCCGTCTAGCGGGTGCCGGCGAGCGCGGCGAATCGCCTGCGGAGCCTGGGGACGGTGAAGATCCACCACCGGCCTCAGACCCCTACCACCGCGACTTGGTTCGCGGCGCCGGGGTCAACTTGTGGTTCGCTCGGCTGAAACCGAATTTCTGGCCTGAACACAGCCATGGATGTCTCCAGGTGGCGATCTTCCTCGATGGCGCAGATTGTCGCGTCGCTTGGCGAACGCCTACCGGCGAGTCGGAGCAACGGCGCATAGGGGCCGATCATGTCTGGATTCTACCGCCCCGGCATCCGCATTTGGTGCACTTTGATCGGGAAGCGGGCCTAGTGGTGCTTTATCTCGAGGCGGCGTGGGCCGCTGAAGTTGCTCCGGAAGCCGAGAGCGACGCATCGGTTCTACCCCTGTCGGATTACGTGTTTCGCGATCCGCTCATTGGTGAACTAGTGCTGGCATTTCGCGACGAATGCGACCACCCAACAATCGTATGCCGCCAGCATATCGCCGCCCTCGGCGCTGCGCTGGCCGCACGCTTGCTTCGCGCCCATGCGTATCCTCAACCAGGAAAGGACGGCCCGGCAGCACTGCCTCAGGAGACGCTGGAACGCGTCGAGGCCTTTGTGGCTGAGCACCTCCACGAAAAGCTTTCACTCGCGGTCTTGGCGCATGAAGGAAGGTTTAGCCCGTGGCATTTTAGCCGTTTGTTTCGCGGGAGCACGGGGCTGTCGCCAGAACGTTACTTGCTTCGCGCCCGATTACTTAAGGCGCGGGAATTGCTCGCCACCGGCGAATTCACGGTGAGTGAAATCGCGCACCGCGTGGGATTTTGCGACCACAGCCACCTGACGGTGCAGTTCAAGAGGATGTTTGGATCCCCTCCTAAGGCGTATCTCCGCCGTCGTGGTCACTAAAACGCAAGAGATTCGCATTTGAATAAAAGACAGACGTGGCTCCCCTGTGGTAGGATGCGTTTGTTCGCCTCAAACCGCGCTGCCATATCGCGCTCTGGTTTGCCTGGCTTCCAACCAACAACTATCCTCCATGCCTCAACCCAACCCTTCCATCAAGCTGATGCTGCCCGTAACCAATTACCGGGTTTACGTTTGCGCAGCGCGTCTGTTGATTCCTGTCATGGGACCAAAGGCCCCAGATGCGATGGCACTTATCCGCCATACGCTCAGTGGGCGGGATGCAACCGGAATCGCCGACGACTACCTCGATTCCATTTCCTGGCCGCTCCAAAACGGCCGCACGTCGCTCCCACGACCGGGTGTGCCGAATCCTGTGCGCACGGCACCGACGGTTGCCACTTCTCTGCGGGCAGGGCCGCTGCGGCGCTCGCCCTCGCTGGTACCGGGCCGAAACTAAAGGCGCGGGAGAATGCCTTTTGTTCGCGCCCATCAGCGTGACACAGCCGGTCCGATTCGCAGGTCTATTCGAAGAGAACCTGGACCGGCACGTGTAGGGCCTTGGCAATGGCGGCGAGTTCGTGGTCGAGAATCGGCCGGTCTCCGATTTCCATTTTTGCGTACTGCGACTGATTGATGCGGACACCCTGACGGGCCAACCGGCCCACCATGTCTTCTTGGGTGATCTTTGGGCTCGCGGCCATGCGGATGCGGCGAATGGCGGGGCCGGTGAGGTTTCGGGATGGTTTGGCCTTTGGCACGATGCGCCCTAGCGGGCGCCGGCCAGACTACATTTATTCTTGCGCGGAATTATTCCCTAGGAGAATAAAGCGGCTCCTTGGGCATGCTTACAAACAGCGGCACGATTCATCCAGCCGGCCATCCGGAACGGGCGAAACCTCACCGCATCCTCTGTGTCGACGACCAGGAGCCGGTCAGCAAAGTGCTCAGATGTGTTCTGGGCCAAGCAGACTATGACGTCGAATGCGCTGCGGACGGCCAAGAGGCCTTGAACCGCATCGTCGCCGATCCGGCCTTTTTCGACCTGCTCATCACCGACCACCACATGCCCCGGCTAAGCGGGCTTGCCTTGGTTAAGCACGCGCGAGCGGCCGGGTATCACGGGCGGATCATCGTCTACAGCTCCGCCCTGTCGGCTCAGGAGATCGCCCACTACCGCCTGCTGGAAGTCGATCACATCCTCCCGAAACCGGCCAAACTTGCGACCCTCCTGAACTGCGTGGACGGCCCAGCGGCTAGCTGAGTCTCAGAGGGCTTCGTTTCGCTGGGTGAACGGCGTGAACGGCAGTTTGCGCAATAGCGGCCGTCCGCGGCGCCGCGGATGTTTGATCACTGCGCATCCGTCGGGCAGGGAAAGAAACGCGGTGGACTTGAACCACGGTTCGTCCACGGGTTGCCAATTGCGGGACGTGCGCCCACCGCTCACCCCGCCGCTGTATTGCCGGATCTGCCGGCCGCCCATTTTTTCGGAGAGAATCCTGGCGCCCTTCTCGTCGGCGGCCCGAAAGTGGATCTGGGTGCGGAGGTTGGCCATGAATACATCTGCCTTGGTGGGGGTCTCAAAGGCGGCGTAGAGCGAGAGAGGGGTCTGCGTCGCCGAGATGAGGCACACGCCCGCCTCGCGCAATTCATCGACGGTGGCGTGGTCGGCAAAGCCGTCTTCGGAAACGAGGGTGGTCTTCTGTCCTTCGTCCAGCACCAGTACGATCATGTTCCGCCGGCCCATTTCGGCCGACTCCAGGTCGAAGCGCCTGAAGGCGTGAAGAAAGAAGAGCTGCTTGCAGAGCAGGTTCAGATACCGGCGTTCCACTTGGTAGGTTTGTGGAATGGACAGGCAGATGAGCCTCCCCGCA
>Ga0335085_10016035_pt1 | contig 10848 bp, 4 predicted proteins | sample Lox_Sample_45_FD_206712 | JGI IMG/M metagenome (GOLD analysis project Ga0335085, IMG submission 206712) | Soil microbial communities from Loxahatchee National Wildlife Refuge, Florida, United States - Lox_Sample_4.5 | ecosystem: Environmental > Terrestrial > Soil > Wetlands | place: USA: Florida... | reverse complement strand
GCGCTCGGGCGCGAGGCGCCCGTCCTTGAGAAGCTCGTCGTAAATGCGCGCCACCTTCGCGCGGCTGCCGATCAAGCCGAGATAGCGCACGTCGCGCGGCGCGAGCGCCCGCATGGCTTCGAGGTCGTTCGTGTGGCCGCGCGTGACGACGACGACGTAGGCATGCGCCGGCATTGTCGTGCGGTCGAGCCACTGCGGGATGTCGTCGACGACGATCTCGGCAGCGTGCGGGAAGCGCTCCGTGTTCGCGAACTTTTCACGGTCGTCGACGATGTGGACGAGGAAGCCGACTTCGTGCGCGACGCGCGCGAGGTGATAGCCGACGTGGCCGGCGCCGATGATGAAGAGCTCGGGCGACGGCTCGATTGGTTCGATGTAGACGTCCATTTGTCCGCCGCAGATCAGACCGGTTTCCTGGGCGAAGTCGTCCGACAGCTCGTAGCGCACGAGCTGCGGCTTCCGCTGCGTGATGGCTTCGCGCGCCTTCCAGAATGCGTCGTTCTCGTAGCAGCCGCCACCGATCGTGCCGACGGTTCGCCCGTCGCTGTAGACGACCATCTTCGCGCCGACGCGCTGGGGCGTCGATCCCGTGGTCGAGACGATCGTCACGAGCGCCGCCGGTTCGCCCTTGTCGAGCGCTTCGGAAACCGCGGCGAACACTTCCTTGTTCACTGGAAGAATTATAGGTCCGGTGGGTCGGGTAGGGCTGGTAGGTCGGGTGGGTCGCGCAGGTTACCTGCCCGACCTACCTGACTCACCCGACCTACCGGACTCACCCGGCCCACCGGACCCACCAGACACACCCGGCCTGTGCACATCGCACGCCTGCGTCGGCTCCGTGCCGGCGATGAACGACTCGCTGATCACCTTCGGACAGCTCGGCGTCGGCAGCTTGCCGCTCTCGGCGCAGATGTCCACGAAGCTGACACCTTCCGGCACGTCGAACGGGACGCTGCTGCGTCCGGCGAGCGCCGTCTTCATGAATTGCGTCCAGATCGGCAGCGCCGCCTGCGCGCCGCTGAGCCCGACGGGCTGGTTGTCGTCGAAGCCGACCCAGACGACGGTCAGCAGATCGGGCGTGAACCCCGCGAACCACGCGTCGCGCAGATCGTTGGTCGTCCCTGTTTTGCCGGCCGCGTCGAGCGTGAATCCATTGGCGCGCGCGCTCGCGGCCGTGCCTTCGTTCAGCACGCTGCGCATCATGTTCGTGACGAGGAATGTCGTCTCGGGACGCGCCACGCGGCGGCCCTCGGCGCTGGTCTTCCTGGTGATGTCGTTGCCGCCCCTGGTCACGCGAAGGAGATTTCGAAGCGGACGGATGACGCCGCCGTTCGGGAAGATCGTGTACGCCGTGGCGATCTCGTACGGCGTCGCTTCGAACACGCCGAGCGTGATCGACGGATACGCTTTCGGCGGATTGCCGACGCCGAGCGATTTCCAGAGCTTCGCGATGTTGTCGTAGCCCGCTTTTTCGGCGACGTGGATTGTGCCGAGGTTTCGCGAGTGGGCGAGCGCGCGACGATAGGTGATCGCGCCGTCGTAGGTCCCTTCGTAGTTCTCGGGCGTCCACACCTGATCGTCGAACTCGAACGTCTCCGGCTCGTCGTTGGTAATCGACGCGGGCGTCACGTCGTTCCGTCCCTGGGCGAGCGCCTGCTCGAACGCCGTCAGGTAGACGAACGGCTTGAAGACGGAACCGGGCTGGCGGCGCGAAACGATCGCGCGATCGTACTGCGACTGGTTGTACGACCGGCCGCCGACGAACGCGAGAATCTCGCCGCTCTTCGGGTCGATGGAGATCAGCGCGGCCTCCGCCTTGCCTTTGCGCTTGCGATGCGACAGCAGCCGGTCGACGTTCGTCAGGCCGTCGCGCACCGCGTCCTGGGCGAGCCGCTGCAGGTGCAGATCCAGCGTGGTGTACACGTCCACTGCCGCGTTCGTCGTGGTCGTCAGGCCGGGATACTGATCGGTGAGCGTCTGGCCGACGTAGTCGACGAAGTACGGCGCCTCGGATTCGAGCGCGCGCTGGACGACCACCAGCGGCTCCTTCGAGGCGCGCGTCGCGGCGTCCGGCGTGATGTAGCCGGCCTCGGCCATCGCGCCAAGCACGACGTTCCGGCGCTCCTTGCAGCGCGCAGGATTGTTGAACGGCGACAGCGCCGACGGCGACTGGATGACGCCGGCGATCGTCGCCGCTTCGTCGAGCGACAGGTTGCTGACGTCCTTGCCGAAGAACAAGCGCGCCGCTTCGGCGACGCCGTAGATCGCGAACGATCCGCGCTGGCCGAGCGGGATGTCGTTCAGGTACATCTCGAGGATCGCGTCCTTCGACGCGCGCTGCGTCAGGACGATCGACACCCAGATCTCGAGCGCCTTCCGGCGCACCGAGCGCTCGCGCGCGCTCTGCAGCGTCATCCCGAACTTCGGCAGGAACACGTTCCGCACGAGCTGCTGCGTGATCGTACTGCCGCCGGCCAGGTACCCGCGCCGGTGCGTGACATACGAGAACGCCGCGCCGAACATGCCGATCGGATCGATTCCGGGATTCTCGTAGAAGCGCCGATCTTCGATCGCGAGCACCGCCTGCACCATCCGCTGCGGAATCACCGACAGCGCGACCGGACGCTTCTTCTCGCGCTCTGCGCTGCCGCCGAGCGCGGTCAACACCGGCGCGTCGAGCGTCAGCCGCTCGCTCGGTTGGCTGGCGAGCTCGAGCTGCAGGATGTGATCGGCCGCGCGCGCAGGGGCAGGCTTCTTCGACGCCGTCCGCACCGGAGGCGCGGTCTGGCGCTGGAACACGACCCGGACGATCTTGCCCTTGAATTCCGATCCGCGCGGATCAATCGCGACGGCGCCGGGGCCGACCGTGAATTCGCCGGGCTTCTCGATCGCCGGCCGCTGCGCGTACCCGAGGTCGTTGAGGCGATCGATCAGTTGTCGATCGGTCAGCGCCTGGCCGCGCCGCAGCTCGAGCGGCCGCGCGAAGACACGCGGCAGCACGGTGTCGCGCTCGCCGTGCAGGCGCGCGTCGATCAGCCTCCCGAAGATCACCCAGTAGTAGCCGGCGAGGAAGCAGAGGACGACGAGGGGCATGCACGCGGCGGCGACGGCATAGCGGAACCACTGACGGCGCCACAGAGCGCGCAGCTGCTGCCAGCCCCGGGTCGCCAGCCCCCAGACTCCTCGTGCTTTCTTGTTAGATGCTGACAATCCAGTGCCTGCCCAGGTCGAGCGGAAGCTCTTCGTCCAGTCGATCGACGAGCGCCGGGCCGTACTGGTTCAGGAACGACACGAAACCGATACTGCGTTCCTGCGCATGGCCGCCGGGGAAGGCGAGTGCCCGTGCGTGCATGAACTGCCGGCGCAGCGTTTCGTCGCGGCGCTTGGCAGCGAGGATCATCTTGCCGTGGAGCGTTTGAAGGTCGTGCTGCATCCGGCCGAGCGTGGACCGCGCCGCACCCTCGAGCGTCGGATCGATCGCCGGGATCGCGCCGATCAGTTGCTGCATCTGCGCGTCGATCGCGTCGGCGGCGTGCGTGAACGATTCCTCCACCGCTGGCGGAATCTGCGCTTTCAGCAGCTCGTTCAGCGCCGCTTCGTCCTGCGCCTGCAGCGCTTCGATCGGCAGCTTGTACTTCGTGACGAAGCGCATCGCCGCTGAATCGAGCAGCGTCGCGGTGGCGCGCGGGTACATCAGCGGCATCGGCACGCCGAAATGGTCGTAGACGCCCCGCAGCTGACCAAGATAGGCCAGCTCGTTCGGGCCCGCGACGTAGCAGATCGTCGGAAAGAGCGTGTCCTGGACGACGGGCCTCAGCAGGACGTTGGGGCTGAAGGTCGTCGGGCGCTCGGACGCCTGGCGCAACAGCGCATCGACCGGGAACTGCTCGTCGCCGACCATGAACTGACCGTCGCTCTTGCGGATGGCTCTGCGCCCGCCGTCGAGGCGGAAGAGCGCGGCGCTCTCGTCCTGCGCATGGACCTGCGCGTGATAGCCCCGCGCAATCAGATCGGAGCCGGCCAGCGACGCGCGCTTCACCGTTTCGCCGACGTGCGACAGCTCGTGCGCGAAGACGCGGCTGACCAGGGGCTTCGACGCCGCATCCGATGCGTCGTAGACGACCAGGCCTCGCTCGCCCAGGAGCGACTCGATCCACGCGCCGAAGGCGTCCGCCATGCCGGCGCCTGGCGTATAGGCGCGCTTGAGACCGGCGACCAGATCCGCCTTGAAGACGGTGTCCGGCAGCACGGCTTCGAGCTCGGCGATCGCGGTCGCGATCGATCCGTCGAGCGCGATCGTGGCCACGGGCGCCGGTTCGACGTTCGGGCGCGACGGCAGCGAGACGCTCCGCGGCGCGAGCTCCGCGTCGTACACGGTACACGACCGGACTTCCTCCCAATCGTGATCCTCGGCGTCGATCCAGAAGATTGGGACGACCGGCACCCGATGGTCGCGCGACACCTGCTCGGCGAGCTTCAGCGCCGTCAGAGCCTTGAGCAGCGTGAACAGCGGTCCGCCGAAGAGCCCCGCCTGCTGACCGGTGACGATGGCGACCGTGGAGGGGTTGGCCAGCAGCTGGGCGGTTTCGCGCGCGCGCGCCGGTGCGCCGCGGCGCTGCTGCTGAGCGGCGAGCACGGCGGCAATCTCGGCGCGACGGCGGTCGTAACCCTGCGAGCGCCGGATCGCGTCGGCCCACGCGGTCTGGTCCGCCGGATCGCCGGAGAAAAACGGCGCGACGCTGCGGAAATCGTAGGCGTAGTCGGCGGCGAGACGGCGAATCCATGGGAATCGCCGCACGTCGACCGGAATGCGCACCGACGACTCGTCGGTCAGCGAAGTTGACTTCGGCGAGTTGACCTGCACAGAAGAAAATCTACTCTGTTCCAGCGTCGCAGAAAGTGTCAACCATGTTACACTTAGACGTCCTTCCTCACTGAGGAGTCCTCCGCTGCACACGGAAGCCGCCGGCACTGCGCCCCCAGACGCGTTCGGACCGTTTCGTGTTCTTCATCAGGTTGGTGCAGGGACGTTGGGCCCGGTATTCCGCGCTTATGACGCGGAGCGCGAACGCCTCGTTGCAATCAAGCTCTTCCGACTGGACCTGCCGCCGGAGCGCGTGCATCAGCTCGTCGCCGCGTTCGAGCAGCTCGTCGGCGCAAATCTGAATCATCCGGCGATCGCGCGGCCGGTCGCGACCGGGATGAGCGGCGTCGCCGCGTATCTCGCGCAGGATTACATCGCCGCCGAATCGCTCGACCTCGTCGTCCGCGAACATGGATCGGCGCCGGCCGCCGATGCGCTTCGAGTGGCGACCCAGCTGGCCGGCGCGCTCGACTTCGCCGCCGTCGTCAACGTGCATCACGGCGCGCTGCACCCGCGCGACATCCTGGTGTCGCCGGAAGAGACGCGTCTGACCGGCATCGGCGTCGCGCAGGCGCTGCAGACGGTGGGCGTCGCGGTGCCGGTGCGGCGTCCGTATACCGCGCCGGAGATTCTCGCTCCGGACTCGTCACGCGGAAGCGCCAACGGAAACGGATCGAACGCGGACTCGTCACGTCGAAGCGCCTATGGCGCGAAGGCGGATCAGTTCAGCCTCGCGGCGGTGATCTTCGAGATGTTGACCGCCAAACGCGTCGCCGGTTTCGGCGATGCCGCGGTCGAGGCGATGGCCGATGTGCCCGGCGCGGACTCCGACGCGCTTCGCGGCGCGTTCGCGCGCGCGCTGGCCGAAGCACCGGAGCAGCGGTTCGACAGCGGCCTCGAGTTCGTCGAGGCATTGAAGCGCGCGCTGGCGCAGCCGCGCAAGCCGCGAACGAAGCCGCAGCCGACGTTGTTGTTGCCGCTCGAGGAGCCGGAGATCAGCGATCGTCCGGACGTCGAAGTGCCGATCGCCGTGCCTGAGGCGCCCGAGCCACTGCTGCGCGAAGCGGCCGTGCCCGATTTGCCGCTTGCTGCGCCGCTGGTGGCGGCTCCGCCCGCGGCGCCGATTCCTGACGTGCCGCCTGCGGCGATTCCGGATGTCCCACCCGCGCCGGTGCAGCACGAAGTCTTTTCGAGCGCCCTCGAACAGAGCCGGTCCGCCGTGTGGCCGTTGATTCTGGCGCTCGGCGTCGGCCTTGCGGTGGGATTCGCGGGCGGCTACAGCGTCGGCGGCCACGACCGCACGCAGCCGCCGCCCGTCGTCGCCACCTCGGGCCAGGGGCGCGAGTTCACCGACGCGACGGTGAAGCCCGACGACAGCGGCCATCAGCCATCAGCCATCAGCCCCGAGCCATCCAAGGCCATCAGCCCTGAGCCATCCAAGGCCATCAGCCCTGAACCATCGAAGGCGGTCGGCCCGGCGCCATCCAAAGCGCCGCAGGCGCCGCCGGGCCGGCTCGTCATCCGGTCGATGCCGGCGGGCGCGCGCGTCATGATCGACGGCAAGGACGCGGGCGTGACGCCCGCGTCGGTCGGCGATCTCACGCTGAGTCCGCACGACGTGCGTGTATCGCACAACGGCTACGTCGACTTCGATCGACGCATCGTGCTGACGCGCGCGGCGCCGGAGCAGGCGGTGGTCGCGCCGCTCGCGCGCGAGCGCGCCGCGGCGCATCCGACTGCGGCGCGAACCCCGGCCGCGCCGCAGGCGCCCGCTACGCCCACGCACGCGACCGGCGCGCTGTCGGTGGACTCGCGCCCCGTCGGCGCGAAAGTATTTCTGGACGGCAAGCTGATAGGGACGACGCCGCTGGCGTTGCCGTCGATTCCGGCGGGCGACCACGCCGTTCGTCTCGAGCTTGGCAACTACCGTCACTGGACCTCGTCGGTCCGCATCGTCGCGGGCGAGCCGAACCGGGTCACCGCGTCGCTGGAACGGTGAGACGTCTTTTTCACGAAGGCACGAAGCGCTCACGAAGAGTATTTTTCAGAAGAAAGATCTTCGTGTTTCATCGTGTCTTCGCGATGATCGGTGTGTGAGGAGCATGGACGCGATTCTTGCGCTGGAAGACGGCACGTGGGTCAAGGGACAGTCGGCGGGCGCCGAGGGCGAGAGCGCCGGCGAGGTCGTGTTCAACACGAGCATGACCGGCTATCAGGAGATTCTCACGGACCCGTCATACGCGGGACAGATCGTGACGATGACGTGTCCCGAGATCGGCAACTACGGCGTGGCGACCGAAGACGTCGAGTCGCGCAAGCCGCAGGTCGCGGGATTCATCATCCGCGACGAGTCGCCGATGGCGAGCAACTGGCGCGCGAGCGGCACGCTGCGCGAGTACCTCGTCGACAACAAGATCGTCGCGATCTCCGACATCGACACGCGCGCGCTGACGCGCCAGCTGCGCTCGAGCGGCGTGATGCGTGGCGTCATCGCGACGGGACGTCAGCTCGATCCGGCCGCGCTCGTCGAGAAAGCGCGGGCGATTCCGCAGATGGAGGGTTCGGACCTCGTCAAGGTGGTCACCACCGAGGCCCCCTTCGACTGGCCGGAAGAGGATCCCGACGAGTTCGGCATCACGCCGAAGCGACGCGGAGCGTCGCGTAAGCGGATTGCCGCGTACGACTTCGGAATGAAATGGAACATCCTGCGCCGGTTGAGCGCGCATGGCTGCGACGTGCGCGTGTTTCCGGCGTCGGCGCCGGCGTCGGATCTGCTCGCGATACAACCGGACGGCGTCTTCCTGAGCAACGGCCCCGGAGACCCAGCCGCGCTGCCGTACGCGATCGACAACGCGAAGCAGCTCGTGGCGTCAGACGTGCCGGTGTTCGGCATCTGCCTCGGGCATCAGATTCTCGGCCTCGCGATGGGCGGCAAGACGTTCAAGCTGAAGTTCGGTCATCGCGGCGCGAACCATCCGGTGAAGAAGCTCGAGACGGGGAAGGTCGAGATCACGTCGCAGAATCACGGCTTCGCGGTCGATCCGAAGACGCTGCCCGCGGATGTCGAAGTGACGCACCTCAATCTCTACGACGGCACGGTGGAAGGGCTGCGCCACAAGGATCACCCGGTGTTCTGCGTGCAGTATCATCCCGAGGCATCGCCCGGCCCGCACGACGCCGATTATCTGTTTGACGACTTCCTCGACGTGATCGAAAGGGCGAGAGCGTAGCAGCCGGCGCGTGGCAACTGGCGGGCTGGTCGTCCAGCTGCCAGCCGCCAGCACCCAGCGGCCATTCAGGACATGCCGAAGCGCACAGACATCACCCGCGTCCTCATCATCGGCTCCGGTCCGATCGTCATCGGGCAGGCGTGCGAGTTCGACTACTCCGGCAGCCAGGCGTGCAAGGCGCTGCGCGCCGAGGGGCTCGAAGTGATCCTCGTCAACAGCAATCCGGCGACGATCATGACCGACCCCGAGCTGGCCGATCGCACCTACGTCGAGCCGCTCACGGTCGAAGTGCTCGAGCAGGTGATCGCGCGCGAGCGTCCGGACGCGCTGCTGCCGACGGTCGGCGGCCAGACCGCATTGAACCTCGCCGTCGACCTCGCCCACGCCGGCGTCCTCGACAAGTACAACGTGAAGTTGATCGGCGCGTCGATCACGGCGATCAAGGTCGCCGAGGATCGTCAGCTCTTCAAGGACGCGATGCGCGACATCGGGCTCGACGTGCCGCAGAGCGGCGTCGCGCGGGTGCTCGGCGAGGCGATGGAGCTGGCGAAGACGCTCGGATTCCCGCTCGTCATCCGTCCTTCGTTCACCCTCGGCGGCGTCGGCGGTGGCATCGCCTACAACATCGAAGAGTTCCACGACCTGGCGCAGCGCGGCATCGAGCTGAGTCCGGTGCACGAGATTCTCGTCGAGGAATCGGTCATCGGCTGGAAGGAATTCGAGCTCGAGGTGATGCGCGACGTCGCCGACAACTTCGTCGTCATCTGCTCGATCGAGAACATCGATCCGATGGGCGTGCACACGGGCGACAGCATCACGGTCGCGCCGATCCTCACCCTGACCGACAAGGAATACCAGCGGATGCGCGACGCCGCGCGCAAGATCATCAGCAAGGTCGGCGTCGAGACCGGCGGATCGAACATCCAGTTCGCCGTGAACCCGCAGACCGGACGGATGATCGTCATCGAGATGAACCCGCGCGTGTCGCGGTCGTCGGCGCTCGCGTCGAAGGCCACCGGCTTTCCGATCGCGAAGATTGCCGCGAAGCTCGCGCTCGGTTATCACCTCGACGAGATTCCGAACGACATCACGCGCCTCACCCCGGCCTCCTTCGAGCCGACGATCGACTACGTGGTCGTCAAGATCCCGCGGTGGAACTTCGAGAAGTTCCCGCAGGCCGATCGGACGCTGACCACGCAGATGAAATCGGTGGGCGAGGCGATGGCGATCGGCCGGACGTTCAAGGAAGCGTTCATGAAGGGGATCCGCTCGCTCGAGCTCGGGCGCAGCGGGCTGCTCTTCGCACCGTCTCCGATGGACGACGAAGACGATGCGGCGCTGAGGAAGCGGCTGGCGATTCCGAGCGATCGACGGATGTGGGATCTGTTCCGCGCGATCCAGCGCGGGTGGACCGTCGAGCAGCTGCACGACATCACGAAGATCGATCCATGGTTCCTCCGTCAGTTCGCCGAGATCGCCGCGATGCGTCGCGAGGCTGCGTCGGCCGGTCTGGCGAAGACGAAGCCGGAGCAACTGCGCCGTCTGAAGCGTGCGGGGTTCGGCGATCAGGAGCTCGCGCTCGCGATGAACACCAAGGAAGCGAACGTGAACGAGGCGCGCGCCGCGGCCGGTCTCAAGCCGGTCTACAAGCGCGTCGACACGTGCGCCGCCGAGTTCGAGTCGTTCACGCCGTATCTCTACAGCGCGTACGAGCCGACGTGCGAGGCAAACCCGAACGGCCACCCGAAGGTCGTCATCCTCGGCAGCGGACCGAACCGCATCGGCCAGGGCATCGAGTTCGACTATTGCTGCTGTCACGCGGCCTTCGCTTTGAAGGAAGAAGGCCTCGAGACGATCATGGTGAACTGCAACCCCGAGACGGTGTCGACCGACTACGACACCGCCGATCGCCTCTATTTCCAGCCGCTCACGTTCGAAGACGTGATGTCGGTCATCGAAACGGAACGCGCCGAAGGCGCGGACGTCTCGTGTCTCGTGCAGTTCGGCGGGCAGACGCCGTTGAAGCTCGCGCTCGCGCTGCAGGACGCGGGCGTCCGGATTCTGGGCACGTCGCCCGATTCCATCGACCTCGCCGAGGATCGCAAACGCTTCGCGAAACTGCTGGCGGATCTGAACATCACGCAGCCGGCGAGCGGCACCGCGACGTCACGTCAGGAAGCACAGGCCGCCGCCGCCTCGATTGGTTTCCCCGTGGTGGTGCGGCCGTCGTACGTGCTCGGCGGGCGCGCGATGGCCATCGTCTACGACTCCAGCGCGCTGGACCGCTACATGACCCATGCGGTCGAAGCGTCGCCCGAGCATCCGATTCTCGTCGACAAGTTTCTCGAAGACGCGTTCGAGTTCGACGTCGACGCCGTCGCGGATGCCACCGGCGCCGTCGTCATCGGCGGCATCATGGAGCACATCGAAGAGGCGGGCATTCACTCGGGCGACAGCTCGTGCGTGGTGCCGCCCTTCATCTGCCCCGAGCGTCATCTCAACACCATCCGCGACTACACGCGCCGCATCGCGAAGGCGTTGAAGGTCGTCGGGCTGATGAACGTCCAGTACGCGACCAAAGACGATGTGGTGTACGTGCTCGAGGTGAATCCGCGCGCGTCGCGCACCGTGCCGTATCTGTCGAAGGCGGCTGGCGTGTCTCTCGCAAAGGTTGCGGCGAAAGTGATGGCGGGGCGAACGCTGGCAGAACTCGGGCTCAAGGAAGATCTGCAGGTGTCCGGCGTCTTCGTCAAG
>Ga0335085_10016034_pt1 | contig 10848 bp, 5 predicted proteins | sample Lox_Sample_45_FD_206712 | JGI IMG/M metagenome (GOLD analysis project Ga0335085, IMG submission 206712) | Soil microbial communities from Loxahatchee National Wildlife Refuge, Florida, United States - Lox_Sample_4.5 | ecosystem: Environmental > Terrestrial > Soil > Wetlands | place: USA: Florida... | reverse complement strand
ATTTTACGGGAGCTGGCAAAGCGCAATAATATAGTGCTGGCTACCGGTGGCGGCATCGTATTGAGCAAAACAAACCGTGATATTCTCGCCAAAAGCGGCACGGTTATTTATTTGCGCGCCGTCGCAGCCGATTTGCTGCAACGAACGCGCTACGACAAAAATCGTCCGCTTTTGCAAACCGCAGACCCCCTCGCCAGGCTCACGCAATTGTATAAAGAGCGCGATCCGTTATATCGAGAAGTGGCGCACCTTGTAATTGACACGAGCAAACAGAGCGTGCGTGTGCTGGCCCGGGAAATTGAGAAAAGATTGGTTCAATTTTAAAAGGTGCGCGAAACGCACGATCTGAAGCATGTCGATGCTGATTTTAAGTGTTGATTTGGGGGAACGCAGCTACCCGATATATATCGGTGACGGGCTGTTAAATCGTTCGGAATTGCTGCTACCTGCCCTGGTGCAAAAAAAAGCCGCAGTTGTTACCAATTCTACGGTGGCGCGCCTTTATTTGAACCCGTTAACAGCCGTACTCGGCGAGCAGCGGGTGGAAGTAGTTCCGATAGTGCTGCCAGACGGCGAAAAATATAAGAACTGGGAAACGTTGAACCTGATTTTCGACGCGCTGCTTTCGCACCAGTGTGAACGCAAAACGGCGGTAATCGCCATGGGCGGGGGGGTCATTGGTGATTTAGCCGGCTTCGCGGCTGCGGTTTACATGCGCGGAGTCCCATTCATCCAGATTCCGACCACACTGCTCGCCCAAGTCGATTCTTCCATCGGCGGGAAAACCGCCATAAATCATCCGCAAGCCAAGAATCTTATAGGCGCTTTCTACCAGCCGAAATTAGTGTTGGCGGACACCGCTACACTGAATACTCTTCCGGAACGCGAGTTCTGCGCGGGGCTTGCCGAGGTCATTAAATACGGGCTTATCCGAGACGGGATATTCTTTGAGTGGCTGGAAAGCAACATGGAAAAACTCCTCAAGCACGATAGCGAAGCGCTTGCGTACGTGATTAAGCGATGTTGCGAGAACAAAGCCGCAGTTGTGGCGGCCGACGAGCGCGAGACTGGAATGCGTGCGATTTTAAATCTAGGACATACATTCGGACATGCAATTGAAACCGGTAAAGGATATGGAACCTGGCTGCATGGAGAGGCGGTGGCTGCTGGAACTTTGCTTGCCGCGCACCTGTCGCTGCGCATGGGCTTAATCCGGGAAAGCGAGGTGCGGCGCATAACCGATCTTTATCGCAGGGCAAGGCTTCCCGTTTCCGCACCTAACCTTGGTGCGGAGCGCTACTTGCAATTAATGGCACTGGATAAAAAGGTCGAAAGCGGGAAGTTGCGATTTGTACTCCTAAAGAAAATCGGCGCAGCATTCCTAACCGCGGACGTGCCCAAAGACGTTGTTACGGCTACCCTTAACGCAATCCCTGAAAATGCCTGAATTGGCGGTCTACGCTACCCGCCCTGAACATTCCCGCGGCAGGCGCTACCCGGAGGCAGCGCCTCAAGGTCGCAGTGAATTCCAGCGCGACCGAGACCGAATCATCCATTCCACAGCATTTCGTCGCCTCGAATACAAAACCCAAGTGTTCGTCAACCATGAAGGTGATCTGTTCCGCACGCGCCTCACCCACAGTCTGGAAGTGGCGCAAATTGCGCGATCGATCGCTCGCGGATTGCGCCTTAATGATGATCTTGTGGAAGCAATCGCGCTCGCACATGATCTTGGCCACACTCCTTTCGGCCATGCAGGCCAGGATGCTCTTAATTCATGCATGAAAGACTGTGGCGGCTTCGAGCACAACTTGCAATCATTGCGCGTGGTTGATCTGCTCGAGGAACGCTACGCAGCATTCGACGGGCTGAATTTGTGCTATGAGACGCGCGAGGGCATACTCAAGCACTGCTCGCGAAAAAACGCCAAGGCCTTAGGGGAGCTGGGTGAACGCTTTCTGCGCAAGCGGCAACCTTCTTTGGAAGCGCAGTTGTGTAACTTGGCCGATGAGATCGCCTACAACAACCACGACGTCGATGACGGCTTGCGTTCGGGTCTAATCAGTCTGGAGCAGCTTCTGGAGGTCGACATCTTCAGGCGCCATTTGCATGCGGTACGGAAACAGTACCCGGCGATACCGGAGCGGCGCTTAATCCATGAGACCGTACGACATATGATCAATACGCTCGTATCTGATGTTACTGGGCAGAGCTTGAAAAATATTCGGCAGATCTCACCGAAAAACCCCGATGAGGCGCGCATGGCAAAGCCGCTGATCGCTTTCAGCGCGAGTATCAGCGAAGAACAACAAGAACTGAAACAGTTCCTGCGCCTGCAGCTGTACCAACACTATCGAGTAGCGCGCATGAGCAGTAAGGCAAGACGCATCATTTTCGACCTGTATCACGCGTTCATTGAGGATGTTAAATTGTTGCCCCCGCAATTTCAGGAAAAAGCCGGCGGCGACAAGGCAAGAACAATTTCCGATTACATTGCTGGAATGACCGACCGCTACGCTATACGCGAGCACCGGCGACTGTTCGCAGTCGAAGAATTATGGTCGTAAGCTATTTATTGTTTGTGGGTTGCTCGCATCCGATGTCGCGATTCTAACGCTGCTATACCGGCGCCTCCGCATGCGAGTTGAAGTAGGCTATTGAAAGATGTAGACTTAAACGCTTTCAGTGTAATTTTTCGGTTCTACCAGAGCACAGGATACTTGCTCGAAGTTTTTGCTCCGCTGGTCGTCCTGATTGCATATTCACGAGAGTAAACAGTGAGTCAAGCGCCCCCAAAACAGGGTTTGTATGACCCCGCCCGGGAGCACGATGCGTGCGGGGTGGGCTTCATTGCTCATATCAAGGGTAAGAAAAGCCACAGTATCATCGAGCAGGGCCTTCAGATCCTCAATAACCTCACGCACCGCGGCGCGACCGGCTGGGATCCGCTGCTAGGCGACGGCGCAGGTATTTTGATTCAAATTCCCGATACTTTCCTGAGGTCGGAATGCAAAAGGGCCGGATTTTTGCTGCCGGAGTCGGGAGCTTACGGAGTGGGAATGGTTTTCCTGCCGCGGGTCCGCGCAAGCCGCGCCGCCTGTGAGCGGGTGATCGAGCAAATGGTTGCCGATGAAGGCCAGTCTGTACTCGGCTGGCGCGACGTATCCACCAATAATGAGTGCATCAGCGAAGATGCCAAGCGACAGGAGCCAGTAATCCGGCAGATATTCGTGGGCCGCGGCGCCTCTTGCTCCGACCAGAACTGTTTCGAGCGCAAATTATTTGTGATACGCAAGCGCATCGAACATGCGGTGCGAGCACTCAATCTCGCCGATGGAAAAATGTTCTACGTTCCTTCGTTGTCGAGCCGCACTTTAGTGTACAAAGGTATGCTGCTGGCGCACCAGGTGGGGACCTATTATCGGGACCTGCAGGATGAACGCATGGATTCTGCACTCGCCTTGGTGCACCAGCGCTTCTCAACCAATACGTTTCCCACCTGGGAGCTGGCGCACCCGTTCCGCATGATTGCGCACAACGGGGAAATCAACACGTTGCGTGGGAACATTAATTGGATGGCAGCGCGGCGGCAGGCAATGCGCTCGCATTTGCTTGGCGCTGATCTCGAGAAACTGTGGCCGCTGATTGTCGAAGGCCAATCGGACACCGCCTGTTTTGACAACGCCCTGGAGCTTCTGGTTGCGGGCGGTTACCCACTTGCCCATGCCATGATGCTGCTTATTCCTGAAGCGTGGGCGGGCAACCCGTTAATGGATGAGAGCCGCCGCGCATTCTATGAATATCATGCGGCGCTGATGGAGCCTTGGGACGGTCCGGCGGCGGTGGCGTTCACTGACGGCAGGCAAATTGGCGCTACACTCGACCGTAATGGTTTACGCCCCGCGCGCTACCTCATTACCGACGACGACATCGTGGTCATGGCATCGGAAATGGGTGTGCTTGACGTACCGCAGCATAGAATCGTCAAGAAATGGCGGCTCCAGCCTGGCAAGATGTTTCTAATTGATCTCGAGGCGGGGCGCATCATTGACGACGTCGAGCTCAAGGCGCAATTATCGGCTGCCAAGCCTTATCGGACGTGGATCAATCAGTCCAAGGTCGCGCTGGAAGAACTGCCCAGTCAGGAATACAACATTGAGTCCAGGGTTGATCTGCTGGACCGCCAGCAGGCGTTTAGCTACACCCAGGAAGATTTGAAATTCATTCTCGCACCCATGGCGGCAGCGGGTGAGGAAGCCGTGGGCTCAATGGGCAATGATTCACCGCTTGCGGTGCTGTCTGACCGGCCAAAACCGCTCTACCATTATTTTAAGCAGATGTTCGCGCAGGTGACCAACCCGCCGATAGACTCGATCCGCGAAGAATCGGTTATGTCACTGGTATCCTTCATTGGCCCTCGTCCTAATCTTCTAGGAATTGAACTTGCCGCACCACCGGCGCGGCTTGAGGCCAAACAGCCGGTGCTCGCGGGCGAGGATATGGGCAGGATCTTGCGCATCGCTGAATTAACTGCTGGCGCATTTCGTTCTTGCGCTCTCTCGATTTGTTATCCGCTTGCTCAAGGCGCAGCCGGGATGGAGAGCGCGCTCGATACGTTGTGTCACAAAGCCGAAAACGCGGTGCGCGAAGGCTGCAACATCTTGGTATTGAGCGACCGGGACATTGCACCCAATTTCATCGCCATTCCGGCGTTGCTCGCGACTTCGGCGGTACATCACCATTTAGTTGGAAAAGGGCTGCGCACCAGTACCGGCTTAGTGGTTGAAACGGGCTCGGTGCGCGAAGTGCACCATTATGCTCTGCTTGCGGGTTACGGCGCTGAAGCGATTTATCCTTATCTCGCGTACGAAACGCTCGCACATCTCGGTGACTTCGCACCCAAGGACCTAAAGTACAAGGATGCGGTGAAGCGCTATGTCAAGGCAATTAACAAGGGATTACTCAAGGTGATGTCCAAGATGGGCATCTCGACCTACCAGTCCTATTGCGGCGCACAGATTTTCGAGGCGGTAGGGCTGAACACCGAGTTCGTGCAAAAATATTTCACCGGTACCGCCAGCCAGGTGGAGGGTATTGGAATTCTCGAAGTAGCTGAAGAAGCGGTGCGCATGCATAGGCTGGCATTTAGCGATCATCCTTTGTACCGCAATGCGCTTGATCCGGGTGGCGAATATGCCTATCGGGTACGCGGCGAAGAGCACATGTGGACGCCCGAATCCATAGCAAAGCTTCAACATTCGGCCCGCGCTAATAATTTTAAAACCTACAAGGACTACGCCAAGCTCATCAATGAGCAAAGCAAGCACCTCATGACGCTGCGCGGCTTGTTCGAGATCAAAGAATCCGCCAGCCCGATTTCCATTGACGAAGTTGAACCGGCCAAAGAAATCGTCAAACGCTTCTCTACGGGCGCCATGTCGCTGGGTTCGATCTCGCAGGAGGCGCATACCACGCTGGCGATCGCGATGAACCGCATCAAAGGCAAATCCAACACCGGCGAAGGCGGCGAAGATCCGCAGCGCTACAGGAAAATCGAAGCTGATGGAATGCTCGCCGATTATGTCCAGGGCGTGCTGGTGGATATTCCGGTAAAAGCGGGTGATTCTTTGCGCTCGGCAATTAAACAAGTTGCTTCCGGCCGGTTCGGCGTCACTACTGAGTACCTGGTGAATGCGGATCAACTGCAGATCAAGATTGCCCAGGGCGCGAAACCCGGCGAAGGGGGGCAACTCCCAGGCCACAAAGTAAGCGCTTACATTGCTCAAGTGCGCCACACGGTACCGGGTGTAGCATTGATCTCACCACCGCCGCATCATGACATCTATTCGATCGAGGATATTGCGCAACTCATTCACGATCTGAAAAACGTTAATCCCGACGCCAGCGTAAGCGTCAAATTGGTATCCGAGGTCGGGGTGGGGACAGTTGCCGCGGGCGTGTGCAAAGCCAAATCCGATTATGTCACCATTGCCGGCCACGACGGCGGTACCGGAGCTTCCCCATGGAGCTCGATCAAGCACGCAGGAACGCCGTGGGAGCTGGGGCTGGCGGAGACACAGCAAACGCTCGTGCTCAACCGCCTGCGCGGTCGCATCACGGTGCAGGCCGACGGCCAAATGAAGACCGGGCGCGATGTCGTCGTTGGCGCTTTACTCGGAGCTGATGAATTCGGATTTTCCACGGCACCCCTGGTTGTAGAGGGCTGCATCATGATGCGCAAGTGTCATCTTAATACCTGCCCAGTGGGCGTAGCCACTCAGGACCCAGAGCTGCGTAAGAAATTCACCGGCCAGCCGGAGCATGTGGTGAATTATTTTTTCTTCGTCGCCGAGGAGGTACGCGAATACATGGCGACGATGGGGTTTCGCACGTTCAATGAGATGATCGGGCGTTCCGACATGCTGGATACGAAGAAAGCCGTGGACCACTGGAAAGCCCGGGGATTGAACTTCACGAAAATTTTCCACCGCCCTGACATGCCTGCTGACGTCGCGAGATACCATTGCGAGCGACAAAACCATGGCCTGGAAAAAGCTCTCGACCACAAGCTCATTGCTGAAGCCAAGCCGGCGCTCGAGTATCGGCAGCCGGTCGCAATCGAGAGTCCTATCCGCAATACCAACCGGGTGGTGGGCGCAATGCTGTCGGGAGAAGTCGCCAAACGTTTCGGCTATGAAGGACTGCCCGACGATACGATTTACGTCAAGTTTAAAGGCACGGCCGGCCAGAGCTTCGGCGCGTTCCTCGCCCACGGCGTAACCCTGGAACTTGTAGGTGAAGGCAATGATTACGTTGGAAAAGGGCTGTCGGGAGGACGCATAGTCATTTATCCTCCAGCGGACTGCCCTATCGTCCCGGAGAATAACATTATTGTGGGCAACGTCGTGCTGTATGGCGCGATTGCCGGCGAATGCTATTTCCGCGGTGTCGCAGGCGAGCGCTTTGCGGTGCGCAATTCCGGTGCAGTTGCGGTGGTGGAAGGGGTAGGCGACCACGGGTGCGAATACATGACCGGTGGCACCGTGGTGATACTCGGTTACACGGGTCGCAACTTTGCCGCCGGCATGAGCGGCGGCGTCGCGTACGTTCTAGACGAAGAAGGTGACTTCGAGCGTCGTTGCAATTTGGCGATGGTCGAACTGGAGGCCGTGCCCGAGGAAGCGCAGGCCATGGAACAACTCGGCGGCGGAGATCCGGAGAGCCATGGCCGAGTCAACGTAAAGCAACTCGGGCAGTCGGACGAGCGGCTGCTTCGCGTTTTGATTCAAAAGCATCTCCATTATACCGGCAGCCAGCGTGCCAAAAAGATCCTCGAACATTGGGAGAAATATCTGCCCAAGTTCGTCAAGGTAATGCCGACCGAATATCGGCGCGCCCTGAAGGAAATGGCCGCAGCCCAGGAGCAAGCACAACCCAAGGTTGAAATCGCGCAGCATGGGTAAAGTCACCGGGTTCATGGAGATCGCGCGGCACGATCTGCCCGCCCTCCCGGTGGAGGAGCGGGTGCGCAGTTTCCGCGAGTTCTATCTGCCGCTGCCCGATGCCGAGATGGCAAAGCAAGGCGCGCGCTGCATGGACTGCGGCATTCCCTTTTGCCAGACCGGCTGTCCCATCAACAATATTATTCCGGACTGGAATGATTTGGTTTACCGCCAGAACTGGCGCGAAGCGCTCGAAGTTTTGCATTCGACCAATAATTTCCCGGAATTCACCGGACGCATTTGCCCCGCGCCCTGCGAGGCAGCGTGCACACTAAACATTAACGATGATCCGGTCACCATCAAGTCCATCGAGCACACGATAATCGACAAAGGCTGGGAGATGGGCTGGGTGGTGCCGCAGATTCCAGCGCACAAAACAGGTAAACGGATTGCAGTGGTCGGATCCGGGCCTGCCGGAATGGCCTGCTCACAGCAACTGGCGCGCGCCGGCCATGATGTTGTGCTGTTCGAAAAGAACGACCGTATCGGGGGGCTTTTGCGCTATGGCATCCCGGATTTCAAGATGGAAAAACACCATATAGACCGGCGTATGGAGCAAATGCGCGTCGAGGGCGTGGAATTCCGTGTCAATCAGCACGTAGGGGTTAATATTCCTGCAAACAAGTTGCTCGATGAATTTGACGCCGTAGTATTGACGGGCGGTTCAGAACATCCGCGCGACCTGCCGGTGCCGGGGAGGGAATTGCACGGGATTCACTTCGCCATGGAATTCCTGCCTCAGCAGAACAAGGTAAATGCCGGTGATAAAGTTTCGAACCAGCTTACTGCCGAAGGCAAGCACGTCGTGGTAATCGGCGGAGGCGATACCGGTTCCGACTGTATCGGCACCTCTATACGACAGGGAGCGATCGCCGTGACCAATTTCGAACTCCTGCCCCAGCCTCCGATCGAGGAAAACAAGCCGCTGACCTGGCCTGACTGGCCGATGAAATTACGCACATCTTCATCGCACGAAGAAGGCTGCTATCGAGACTTCAGCATCGCTACGCGGCGTTTCTCGGGGAAAGACGGACATGTCACCACCTTACATGCCGTGCGGCTGGAATGGAAGGATGGCAAGATGCAGGAAATGCCGGGCACGGAATTCGAAATCCGGGCTGACCTTGTGCTGCTTGCAATGGGCTATCTGCATCCGGTTCACGAAGGCATGCTTAACGAACTGGGTGTCGGGTTCGACGCCCGCGGCAATGTCAAAGCGGATACCAACCGTTACCAGACCTCGATTCCCAATGTATTTTCTGCAGGCGATATGCGCCGCGGCCAATCGCTGGTGGTATGGGCGATTCGCGAAGGCCGTCAGGCAGCGCGTGCTGCGGACGAATTTCTGATGGGCTCTTCAGACCTACCCCGTTGACCCAAAGGCTAATGCTGGACATTGAGGAATTTTCCAGAACTGTTATTGCCCTTACAGTTTTAATCTCACGATGTCCAAATTGAAGAACGACACGGTGCTGCGCGCGCTGCTACGCCGGCCCACGCCTTACACACCGGTGTGGATCATGCGGCAAGCGGGGCGCTACCTGCCCGAATATAATCAGATCCGCCACCGCGCAGGGGACTTTATGACCTTGTGCAAAAATCCTGATCTGGCCACCGAAGTTACTTTACAACCTCTTACGCGCTTTAAATTGGATGCTGCAATCCTGTTTTCAGATATTCTCACCATACCTGATGCGATGGGACTTGGACTTCATTTTCCGGATAACCAGGGACCGAAATTCGCTAAACCGCTGCGCGACGAGCGCGAAATAAAAAAACTGCGGGTGCCGGATCCAGGCTCGCAGCTGCGCTACGTCATGGACGCAGTAAGCCAAATCAATAAAGCACTGGACTATGAGGTGCCGCTAATCGGCTTCTCGGGCAGTCCATTTACGCTCGCCTGCTACATGATAGAAGGCGCGGCGAGCACCGACTTTATACAGGTTAAGAGCATGCTTTACCGGCGACCAGATCTGGTGCACCAGGTACTGGCAATCAACGCCCGCGCGGTAATCTCTTATCTCAATGCACAAATCGAATCGGGGGCGAGTGTCGTGATGATTTTCGATACTTGGGGCGGAATTCTTTCAAGCTCCGCCTATCAAGAGTTCTCGCTGCACTACATCGAGCAGATATTGAGCAGACTTATGCGCCAACATGCGGGAACCAGAGTGCCCAACATTGTTTACACCAAAGGCGGCGGAGACTATTTGGAAAGCATCGCCGCCACCGGTTGCGATGCCATCGGTCTGGATTGGCGCACTGACATTGGCGAGGCCCGCAAACGCGTGGCCCATAAAGTTGCATTGCAAGGCAATCTCGATCCTGCAGTGTTACTCGCGTCGCCCGAGGTTATCATCAAGGAAGTGGACAAAGTACTGCGGAGCTTCGGCGCGGGCGACGGGCATGTTTTCAATCTTGGACACGGTGTAATGCAAATTACGCCTCCCGAACATGTCGGGGTGATGGTAGATGCGGTGCACGACTTGAGCCGTAACTACCATTGAAACAAGATTTCGAAAGGCTTTTGTCCGAAGTTAGTCACCACTTTCGCTCGTTTAAGTTATGCACACCGGCTTTGCCCAAGCTACGCCCAACTGTTTTACTTGGAATGAATGGCTGCAAATTTTCCAACATTATGAATTGCAAGCTGTTTGTGCCGCTTAAATTTTGAGCAGAACACGATATTTCACATTTCAAGGGGCGTCGCAAGGGTTGTCAAATATTTATTCACAAAGTTATCCACCGAAATTGTGAATAAAAAAATTTAAGCCTAAACACCTGATTCCGGCACGATAAAATTTGCCTTATGAATTCGGGCTCAACCCTCGTGCCAGCTTTTTAATTTTTTCATGGTTATTGCACGCGTCGCACTCGATGTGCCCGTCGCATGTCTGTTCGATTACGCTGCGCCGGGCTTGACCCGCCACGATATCGGCAAGCGCGTGCTGGTTCCGTTCGGAAAAAAACAACAAGTAGGCGTGGTAATGGAAATCGCCAATCAATCCACCATCCCCGCGCAACGCATCAAGTCGGTCTCCCATCTATTTCAGGACATCCTTCCAATCTCACAACGGACGCTCGATCTCTTGAAATTTTGCAGCGATTATTACCACCATCCCTTGGGACAAGCGATCATTGGCGCGCTGCCACCTCGGTTGCGTCGCAATAAATCGGTAAATCGAAAAGCCAATTGTTGGTTCGAACTTACGGAAATCGGGCGCAAGCTTGATCTTTCCACTCTTCCGGCAAATCAGGTGTTGCGACGCAAACTGCTGGCACGACTCAAGACTGCAGGTGTTCTCGCGCTAGATGAATTGCGGGAAATCTCTCCAAGCGCAAAAAA
>Ga0335085_10016032_pt1 | contig 10848 bp, 10 predicted proteins | sample Lox_Sample_45_FD_206712 | JGI IMG/M metagenome (GOLD analysis project Ga0335085, IMG submission 206712) | Soil microbial communities from Loxahatchee National Wildlife Refuge, Florida, United States - Lox_Sample_4.5 | ecosystem: Environmental > Terrestrial > Soil > Wetlands | place: USA... | reverse complement strand
CACATGTAAGGCATCCGCATGGCTTCGTTTTGGCAAAACGCCACGCTTAAGGTATTCGCCGGCTAAGATTTGTATTTCAAGCCGGGGTTCGAGTTTTTGGGGCCCAATTTCCCGGAGCAATTTCCCTATCAAATGACGCCGAAGGGCGGGGGCCGCTTCAACCTCTTCGGCCACCGCTTCCGAGTAGAATATTTCGAATAAACCCAAACGAACCTTCTGGAAGAACTCAAGGGTTTCAGCTTTGTGCTCGGGTGCGTCGTCAGCGAAGGCGAAATTCCAAACGGTTGTGTCCAGGTAGAGCCGCAATTTTTCCATATATTAACCCTTTAAAAAATGCCCGGATTTCTCATGGACGGATGTTGATTTGATTGTATACAGGTGTATACTTTTTAGCAACGATGATTTTTGGGAGGAACACATGGGTTTCGGGAGTTATGTAAGCGATCTTCGAATCACAAGCCGAAAGACACTTCGGCGGTTCTGCGTGGAGAACGGCCTTGAGCCCGTGCAGTGGAGTAAAGTCGAAAGGGATGTAAATCACGCTCCCAAAGATGAAGCGGCATTATCGAAATTGGCGAAGTGTTTCGGCTTGAGACCAAAGACGGAGGAGTGGAACCAATTCATGGAGGAGGCCCGAGCGTCCCGGAACGCAAGCCCAACGGAATATTCGGATGATAAAAAAATCTTGGGCCTTCTGCCGGCGTTCATTTGTGGCGTGGAAAAAACGGCCTAAGCGAAGTTGAGATTGGAAAATTGATCCGAAAAATCAAAGATGCCAATACTCCCGATGAATTTGTGATTGGTGGATAACTCGGATTGCTTGTGGATGATATGTGGATAAAAAAATTCCTAAAAATAAAATATTTTCCACACGCCAAACGAAAAAGATACAATGCGCACCTCGTAAATAATTTTTGGAGTTTTCATGGAAGTCGCCCGTAAAAGCAGTCCGCTTTCCCCGCTCCCCAACAATTCCGAATTCCGCGTTCCGCCGCAGGACCTAGAAGCCGAGCAATCCGTCCTGGGGGCCATGATGCTCACCTCCGAGGCCATCCGCCTGGTCATCCCCCTGTGCAAATCCGAGGACTTCTACCGTGAGGCCCACCGCAAGCTTTATCAGGCCATCGTGGCCCTGGACGACCGCAAGGAACCAGTGGACATCATAACCCTTTCCAACGAGCTCAAGCGCATGGGCGAGTTCGACACCATCGGGGGGATTTCGGCCCTGACCTCCCTCATGGAGCGGGTGCCCACCGCCGCCAACGCCGAGTATTACGCCAATATCGTCAAGGAAAAATCCTCGGCTCGGAAGCTCATCACGGCCGCCACCCAGGTGGTGGCGGACGCCTATGGGGACACCATGCCCATCAAGGAGCTCCTGGACAACGCCGAGCACCGCATCTTCGAGGCCACCGAGCTTCGCGAGAGCAAGGACTTTTCCAGCATCAAGGACCTGATCGGGAACTCCTACGAGTACGTGAACAACCTCTCCGACCAGAAGATGCACATCACGGGGGTGCCCACGGGTTTCTACGACCTGGACGACCTGACGGCCGGGCTCCAGCCCGCCGAGATGATCGTGGTCGGGGCCCGGCCTTCCATGGGAAAAACCTCCCTGGCGCTCAACATCGCCCAGCACGCCTGCATGGGCACCAACCAGCTCAAAAAGAAGATTCCAGTTGGGTTCTTCTCCATTGAAATGACCGCCAAACAGCTGGCCCTGCGCCTGCTTTGTTCGGTGGCGCGCATCGATTTGCAGAAGGCCCGCTCGGGTTACCTGAGCGACCATGACCGCGGGCGGCTGGTGAACATCACGGGCCAGTTTTACGAGGCCAAACTTTTCATCGACGATACTTCCTCCATCACGGTGCTGGACCTGAAGGCCAAGGCGAGGCGCCTGAAGCGCGAACACGGCATCGGGCTCTTGATCATCGACTACCTCCAGCTCATCCAGGCGGGCATCCGCACGGACAACCGGGAGCAGGAAATCGCCTATATCTCCCGCCAGTTGAAGTCCCTGGCCAAGGACCTGGATATTCCGGTCATCGTGCTCTCCCAGCTCTCCCGGCCCCAAAAGGGACAGGAAGAGAAGCGGCCGGTTTTGTCCGACCTCCGGGAATCCGGCGCCATCGAACAGGACGCCGATGTGGTTATTTTTATTCACAAGGAAAGCGCGGGCCAGGCGGGGGAAGACCAACCCCGCTTCAATTATGAATTGGTGGTGGCCAAACAGCGCAACGGCCCTACCGACAACGTGTCGGTGGTTTTCCGCCGCGAATACACCACCTTCGAATCGGCTTCCAAGGTTTCCGACCGCTAAGGCTAGCGCCTAAGCGGGCCCGGTTTTGTTACAATGCAACCCCATGAAAACACCCGTTCCCACAACACCCTCCTGGGCGGAAGTCTCCTTAAACGCCCTTCAAGCGAATTTTAAAGCCCTTTCCAAACTGGCCAAGGGGTCGGAAGTCCTTCCGGTGGTGAAGGCCAATGCCTATGGGCATGGCTTGGCCCCGGTTTCCAAGGCCCTCCTCCAGGCGGGGGCGAAATTCCTAGCCGTGGCTTTCGTCCAGGAGGGAACGGCCCTGCGCCAGGCCGGGATCACGGCCCCCATCCTGGTTTTGACCCCCACTCTTCCAGCGGAGATACCGGTTCTCCTAAAGAACAAACTCATTCCTCAAGTCAGCTCGGTTGCGGGGGCCAAGGCCATTTCCAAGGCCGCGCGGAAACAGGGTCTCAAGGCCGTGGCCGTCCACGTTAAGATGGATACGGGCATGGCCCGGGTGGGAGTTCAAGTTCCCCATGTGATCCGGGAGATCGGGGCCATTCGCCGGGTGCCTGGAATCCAAATCGCCGGCGTTTATACCCATTTGGCGACCGCCGACTGGGCCGATCCTAAATACGCCTGGCGGCAGATCACCCTCTTCCAGCAGGCCCTTGAGAAGATCCACCGGCATACGGGTATGATGCCGATGACCCATGTGGCCAACAGCGCCGCCCTCATCACTTACTATCCCCAGTCCAAGGGCACCTGGGTGAGGCCCGGCATTGCCCTTTACGGGGTTTATCCAAACCCCGCCATGAAAAACCGGGTGAAGCTGACTCCCGTCATGCAAGTCAAAACCCGCCTCCTGCATGTTAAGACCTTGGAAAAAGGCGAGTCGGTTAGTTACGGGCGCACCTATAAAGCCCCAAAAAGGATTAAAGTGGCGACCCTGGGCATCGGCTATGCCGACGGGCTTTTGCGCAGCCTTTCCAACAAAGGCCATTTCCTCATCCGGGGCAAAAGGGTTCCCCTGATTGGGACGGTTTGCATGGATATGACCATGGCCGATGTTTCCAATGTTTCCGGCGTGCGGGTGGGGGATGTGGCGACGGTTTTCGGGCGGGATGGAAAGGCCTTCCTGCCGGTGGAAGAGCAAGCGGCCAAGGCTGGGACGATTTCCTATGAATTGCTTTGCGCGGTGGGCGAACGGGTACCGAGGGTTTACGTTACTTAAAACCAGTTCTGAATTTTGAGTTTATGCATGTTTTTGAACAGAAGGTTCAAAAACTTCCTTAACTCATAACTTAAAACTCAAAACCCAAAACTGACTTGAAATGGTTTGCGATGAAAATAAAGTATTGGATCGAGCGATTCGGCGGGTTCCTCGCCTATTTCATCCATGAAATGGGGGAGATGGTCTTTTTATACGTGGGCATCCACCGGTGGATGTTCAAGAAACCCTTCGACGGCAAGCTGATCCTCCAGCAGATGGTTTATGTCGGCTACGAATCCATTCCCGTGGCCGTCAACACCGCCCTTTTCACCGGAATGGTCCTGGCCCTGCAATCGGGCTATACGCTGGAGACCAAGATCAAGGGCGTGTCCCAGTTCATCGGGTCGGTGGTCTCCATTTCCATGGTGCGGGAACTGGGGCCGGTGCTGACCGCCATGGTGATCGCGGGGCGCATGGGGTCGGCGGTGGCGGCGGAGATCGGCACCATGCAAGTGACCGAGCAGATCGACGCCCTTTACACGCTGGCCGCCAACCCGGTCAAATACCTGGCCGTGCCCCGGTTCCTCGCCTTCACCTTCATGATGCCGCTCTTGATCATTTTTTCCGACATTGTGGGTTGGGTCGGAGGGATGTTCATCTGCGCGATGAAATTCACATCCTCCACCATGTATATCGAAAACACCCGGACCTCCCTGGAGGCGGGGGACATCCTGGGCGGGGTCATTAAAGGAACCTTCTTCGGGGCCATCATCGCCATCGTGGCCTGCCGGCAGGGTTTCGCCACCACCAACGGGGCCGAGGGTGTGGGCCGGGCCACCACCAGCGCGGTGGTCTTCTCCTTCATGCTGATACTCATTTCGGATTATTTCCTCAACGCGATCCTCATCGCGCTGCACATTTAAGGGCGGAAAATGGAAGAACGAAAAAAACTCATTGAGCTCAAAAAGGTCTCCAAGTCCTTCGGAAACCGGAAGGTATTGGATAACCTTGAACTGGAGGTCTTTTCCAGGGAGACCCTTGTCATCATTGGGCGGTCGGGCGTGGGAAAGAGCACCATCCTCAAGCACATCGCCGGGCTCTTGTTCCCCGACTCGGGGGAGGTTTGGGTCGAAGGGCAGGAAGTGCAACGCTTGAACGAATCCCAGATCAACGAGTTGCGCAAGAAAATGGGTGTGGTCTTCCAATACGCGGCCCTCTTCGACTCCCTGACCGTGTTCGAGAACGTCGCTTTCCGGCTTTTGCGGGATTTCCATATGCCGTTCCAAAGGGCCTTGGACACGGTTGTGGAAAAACTGGAACTGGTGGGGTTGAAGGACGACCTCCTCAACTTGAAGCCCGCCCAGCTCTCGGGCGGCATGCGCAAGCGGGTGGGCCTGGCCCGGGCCATCGCCCATGAACCCGAGATCATCCTTTACGACGAGCCGACCTCGGGCCTGGACCCGGTTTCCTCGGAGGCCATCAACGACCTCATCCTCGACATGCAAAAAAAGCTCGGCGTCACTTCCATGGTGGTGACCCACGACATGCACAGCGCCTACAAGGTGGCCAACCGGATTGCCATGATATATGATGGAAAAATCGTCGGCATTGGGACGCCTGACGAGATCAAGGACAGCCGGGATCCTTATATCCACCAGTTCGTAACGGGCAGCGTGGAAGGGCCCATGCCGGTTCGCTGACGCGAACCGGAGTTATGAGTTCTCAAGGTTAAATTTTGAATTCAGGTTGTTTTTCAATTTTATTTCAATTGAAAAACTTCCATAATTTAAAATTCATAACTCAACATTCAAAATTCGTTTTTGGGGTTTTTAAAATGCCTGAAGTCCAACGCGATCCTATCTGGAGCCTGGAATTCAAAGTCGGGCTCATGACCATCACCGCCCTGATCACCCTCATGGTGGCCCTGTTGTTCATCAATAACTTCCAGTTCGGGGCCAGCGGCCGGGTTGTCACCGTTTCCTTCAACTTCCTGGGTGACCTGAAAGTCAACGCGCCGGTGGAATACGCCGGGGGCATCAAGGTGGGCTACGTGAAGGACATCCGCATCGGCGACAACAAGGCCCTGGTGGACCTGCAGATCTCCAACGGCGACCTCAAAATCAAGAAAGATTCCCAGGTGGCCCTTTACAGCGCGGGGCTGCTGGGTTCACGCTACGTGCAAATCGCCTCCGACCTGGGGACGGGTCCGGAAGTGGGCAAGGACGACATCCTGGTGGGGAAGGACTCCAATAACCTGGACCTGACTTTCAGCGAAATCGGGGATGTGATGGAAAGTTTCGAGAAGATGATGGGTGACCCCAAGGCGAAGGAAAACTTCCTCCACTCCTTCGATAACATGAACAAGGCCACGGACCAATTACTGCAGCTGACCATCCAAAGCCGGGCCAAGGTCGACAAGATCATCGAGCAGTTGTCCCGTTCCAGCGACCAGGCCCCGGAGGTCCTGGAAAACCTGACCAACGCCTTGAACAAACAACAGATCACCCAGTCGGTCAAGGACCTCAACAACACCCTGCAGGTGATGAACGAGGTGGCCAATGACATCCATAACGGCAAGGGGGCCCTGGGGGTCCTGCTCAAGGATGAACAAGTGGCCACCGACTTGAAAAGCCTGGTGGAGGAACTGAAGGCCCATCCCTGGAAACTTTTGTGGAAGCAATAGGGTATTCTTACTAAATTCCTCCGTGTGAAAGTGAAAAGTGCGAAAGCTACAATTCTGGTTTCTGATTCTTTGCGGGTTGGGACTCGGGCCCTTGCCCGTCCTGGCCCAGAATAGCCCTTCCGACACCCCGACGCCCGCCGCTTCCGGCGATTCCATGGGCGCGTCAAAATTCACCGGCGGTATCCTCCAAAACCCACTAACCCCCCTTAGTTCGATGGAAGTCTGGGACATGGATATGGGTATGGCCATGCCCTTTCCGATGGCCCATATGCCCATGAGCATGCTCATGCTTCACGGTTATGGTTTTTTTGAAACAATAGCCGAGGAAGGCGTCCAACGGGGAAGGGCGGATTTTTCCGGACCCAACATGTTCATGGCGGACCTGGGGACTTCGGCGGGTGATTTCCAATACCTCAACCTGGATGTCATGCTCACGACCGACCTTTGGCTGGTGCCCAAAACCGGGACGCCCCAGCTTTTCCAGATCGGCGAGAACCAGGCCGATGGCACCCCTTTTATCGACGCCCAACACCCCCACAGCTCCCCGATCATGGGGCTGACTTTGAGCGACACCATCGCATTGGATGCGGGGGATAAGAGCAACCTGAAGCTGTTTGTGGCCCCGCGCGGTGAGTCCACCGACGGTCCCATCGCCTATATGCACCGCCTCACGGGTATGGTGAATCCAGATACGCCCTTGGGCCACCATATCGGCCAGGATGTGGGGCATATTTCAGGTTCCGTGATTGGGGAATCCTTGAAACTGGGTGGGTTCCATGTGGAGGCCTCCACGTTCAACGGCATGGAACCTGATCCTACCCAAGTCGATTTGCCCATCCGGACACCCGATTCTTATGCGGTGAGGTTGATCCAAGATTTTTCGCCCCAGGTAATCGCCATGGCTTCCTATGCCTACGTCAGCAATCCGGAGCCGGGTATCGCGAATGCCAACCGTTATTCGGCCTCCCTTTACACCCATATACCCCTGAATGATTCTATGACCTTTCATAACACCCTGATTTACGGGGGGATTACCAATATCGACAACGCCTCTTTCCTTAATTCCGCCTTGGAAGAGTTCGCCTTCGCCAGTGAAAAGGCGGCGATATTCGGAAGGGTCGAAGTGCTCCAGCGCACTCCCGCCCAGCTGGGAATCAGTGGAATCTCCGATCCCAACACGGGCCGCTGGGTGACCGCCGTGACGCTGGGTTACAGCCATCAAGTGGTGGCTTGGGACGGGTGGGAACTGCGGGCGGGAGCTTCGGTGACCAACGACCAGACCCCTCCCGAGTTTTCAGGGACCTATGAGGGAAACCCCTTGAGCTATAAGTTTTTCTTCCAGTTGGGCGGCTCCCAGATGTACGGCCTTTAAAACATCCGTTTATCTTCGGTTACCCAAACCCGCGGATTTAGCCCTACCCACGGGAATGCACCGGGGTCTAAACTATCCCAAGGTTCATTTCAACCAGAGGAGCGGACATGGTAACTCACCGGATTTTGGCTTATTTGATCGGCTTGGCCCTGGGTTATTGGGTTTTGACCCACGCGGAAAGGGAGAAAAACCAGCTCAAGACCATCGGCCGGGTGATCGGCTGGATCATCATCGTGGTTTCCTTCATCGGCCCCCTTTGCCTGGCGGGGTCGGCCCTTTATTGCCACAGCCACGGGGATGCCTGCGCTTATTCTTCCAACTGCCCCTGGGGCGGCCACATGATGGGCAAGGATGGAAAGTGCATGGGAATGATGGGGGATAAGGACTCAAAAGAGGACGAGGATAAATCCAAGTAAAACTACGGCGGTAAAACGGAAAAACACATGAAGCCCCGGACCCACCGGGGCTTTTTTGTTGTCGGGTAAGTTTGGTTTGGATAAAGTGCTAATACTTTATCCAAGGAGGAAGGCGTGAAAAATATTTTTCCAATGGTTTTGGGTTTGACGGTGGCATTGTCGGCCGGTTGGGCCCAGGCATCAGGAAGTTTTGAGGGGGAAGTGGACATGAAAATGACCACCCATAACGGCAAAACCATGTCCATGCAGTATTTCGTGAAGGGCAATAAAGCATTGTCCAAAATGGATAGTGAGGACGGCAAGTTCTCGGGTAGCGGCATTTACAACCTTCAAACCAAACAAATGACGATTATCATGGACAAGCAGAAGATGTACATGGTCAGCCAGCTACACCCTGAGAAATTTCAATATGACAACAATAAACACTTCAAGGTGACCAAGACGGGGAAGACGGAGACCATCCTGGGCCATACCTGCCAGGAGTGGGATTACACCTCTGATGACGAGAATGGAAAGGTTTGGTTGACGCCGGGCATCGGCAATTGGTGGGGTACCCAGATGGCCGCCCAATCGGACAAGCTTCCGGCCGACCAAAGGGCCATGGTGAAAATGGTCGTCGACCAAAAACTTTTCCCCATGAAATGGGAGAGCGACGATAAGTCCGGAAACTCGAGGGCTACGGGCGAGGTCGTCAAGATCGAGGCGAAATCCTTGAGCTCCAGTCTTTTTGAGGTGCCCGCCGGCTACAAAAAATTCGATATGGGCGCCATGATGGGGGAAGGATCGGATGGCCGGAAGTCCCCCGGGATCGATCCTTTGGGGGCGGTGAAACCCAAGCTTCCTTTTTGATCCATAATGTTCTTTTTCGAAGGCCCTCTCGTGGGGCCTTTTTTGTTTGTCCTTCAGAAGTATACAAGTGTATAATTTTCTGGAATTCCCCTGGAAAAGGTGAGAAATTGCTCAAACTTCCCAAAGGCCTTTACCGGCTTACCCTCATGGTTGCGGTGTTTTGCCTGTCTTTAACCGGTGTAGCCCATCCGGCCGAAATCATGACCAACGACGGACAGAAGTTTGACGGGAAAATCCTAGAGGAAACGGACGACTCCGTGCTCCTGGAGATTGAAAACGGGGTGCAGGTAAGGATCGACAAATCCGAGATCGCCTATCTCCAGCGCGAGGACAATAAGGTGAAGGTCTCCGCTCAGGAATACCCTGTTTTGGGGCTGACCTATGGGACCCCCACCGTCGTGAACCTGGTGGCCGGTTATTACCTTTCCAATTTCGGTTTGAAGTTCACCGGCGCTTATTGGGGCGGCGTAAAGGGCATCCAGGCCGATCTTTCCCTCAAACTGGTGGATGACGAGAAATTTCTGGCCAATTTTTCGCTGGTGGGCGGGGCCATCGGGACCACCGGCTCCTCCAACGGCTATTCCCTCTGGAGCACCGGCGCCTGGACCGGCACCGATTGGACCTATGGGGGCATCGGCTTCGACATCAATTACGGCGGTTTCGTGTTCGAGGTGGACGGCGTGACGGGTAATTTCCCCAACCCCGTGGCCCTGCCGGTGCAAATCGGGTTCGCCCAGAGGTTCAATTAAGCATGGCCAAGACCAAGACCCAATTCGTCTGCCAGAACTGCGGAACCCGGAGCCCCAAATGGCAAGGCAAGTGCAACTCCTGTGGGGAGTGGAACACCTTCGTTGAGGAACTGGTGGATTCGGGAAAATCCGAGGAACGGGGCCGAAAGCTTTCCAAACCCTCGGAAACAAATACGCCCGTGGCGTTGGATGAAATTGATGTGGAAGAGGGGTTCCGCCTCAAAACCCAGATCAACGAGTTCGACCGGGTCTTGGGGGGAGGCATCGTGCCCGGAGAGACGGTCATGATCGGCGGTGATCCGGGCATCGGCAAATCCACCCTGCTTTTGCAGGTGGTGGACCGGCTCTCCCGGCTCCAAAAGCAGGGCCAGGGCAAATGCCTCTACGTGACGGGCGAGGAGTCGGCCCAGCAAATCAAACTCCGGGCCGAGCGGCTGGGCATCCGGTCCAACAACCTCTTCATTTTTCCCGAGACGGACGTTTTCGCCATCCTGGAGCAGATCGAGAAAACCAAGCCGGTCTTGACGGTCATCGACTCCATTCAAACCCTCTTCCTGGCGGATATCGCCTCGGCGCCGGGCAGCGTTTCCCAGGTGCGGGAATCGGCGGCTCGGCTGACGTACTTGGCCAAGCGCGAGAGACTGCCGATGTTCCTGATCGGCCACGTGACCAAGGAAGGCAGCATCGCCGGGCCCATGGTGCTGGAACACATGGTGGACGCCGTGCTTTATTTCGAGGGCGACATCCAGCGGCACTACCGGTTGTTGCGGGCCGTCAAGAACCGTTTCGGCAGCACCCAGGAAATCGGCATTTTTGACATGCGGGAAGACGGCCTTTCGGAAGTGGCCGACGCCTCCAAGGCCTTCCTGGACGCCCATTTTGTGCACAGTTCAGGGTCCGTCATCACCGCCAGCCTGGAAGGAACCAGGCCGCTGCTTTTAGAAGTGCAGTCCCTGGTCAGCCCCACCAATTTCGGGATGCCCCAGCGGCGGTCCTCCGGCATCGACCCTAACCGCCTGGCCCTGATCCTGGCCATCCTGGAAAAACGCCTGGGCATGGCCATTTCCTCCCAGGACGTGTTCCTGAACATCGCGGGCGGCATCAAGGTGGTGGAGCCTGCCATTGACCTGAGCGTGGCTACGGCGGTCGCTTCGTCCTTCCGGGAAGTGCCGGTTTCGGCGGACACCCTGGTTTTGGGCGAATTGGGTTTGTCCGGGGAAGTGCGGGCGGTGTCCCAGATCGGACCCCGCCTGGCCGAAGCGGCCCGATTGGGCTTCAAGCAAGCCGTTATCCCCCACGGCAA
>Ga0335085_10016031_pt1 | contig 10849 bp, 9 predicted proteins | sample Lox_Sample_45_FD_206712 | JGI IMG/M metagenome (GOLD analysis project Ga0335085, IMG submission 206712) | Soil microbial communities from Loxahatchee National Wildlife Refuge, Florida, United States - Lox_Sample_4.5 | ecosystem: Environmental > Terrestrial > Soil > Wetlands | place: USA: Florida... | reverse complement strand
TCACGGCGTCGGAGGACAAGGAGGCCCGAGTCTGGGATGCCGAGACCGGGAAGTTCGTGGGCGAGGCGATGACGCACAGCGGCGCTGTCATGTCTGCCAGCTTCAGCCGTGACGGCACGCGCGTGGTCACGGCATCTACGGACGAGACCGCCCGTATCTGGGATGCCGAGACCGGGAAGTTCGTGGGCGAGGCGATGACGCACGATGGAGCGGTCAACTCCGCCAGCTTCAGCCGTGACGGCAAGCGCATGGTCACGGCGTCGGCGGACAGCACGGCCCGCATCTGGGACGCCGAGACCGGCAAGCCCGTGGGCGAGGCGATGACGCACGATGGAGCGGTCAACTCCGCCAGCTTCAGCCCCGACGGCAAGCGCGTGGTCACGGCGTCGGCGGACAACACGGCTCGCATCTGGGACGCCGAGACCGGTAAGCCCGTGGGCGAGGTAATGACGCACGACTACATGGTTTACTCGGCCAGCTTCCGCCCCGACGGCAAGCGCGTGGTCACGGCCTCGGGGGGCACGGCCCGCGTCTGGGACGCGTTCTGGCCGGCCGTCTCGCGCACCGGGGGTCTGATTAGCGAGGTCTGCCAGCGCAAGCTGCGCGGGGAGGCAAGGCGAATCACGGAGGCCGATGTTCGCGCGGGCAGGATTCTCTCCCCTCAACGGATAGGCGAGGATGTATGCGACGGCGTAGCGACAGCGGGTGCGCCATGATGCTTCGCGCCACCCGCGCGCAGTTGCGAGCGCCCTACGGGCAGCAAGCTCTCAGCGCATTCGACAAGGCGCTGGAAGTTGTTCGAAGATCTGCGGCTGCGCCGTTTGCAAGGCGCGGCTGGCTGACGGCTGTGGGTCGAGGCTGTATAAGAAACCCAGCCCTCTACGAAACAAGATGCACTTCTCCCACTCTTAACCCGGTGTGATTTGGATCATGGTTGATCCATTCCCAGGTCCGCTGACGTACAGAGTCAGTCGGAGTAGATAACGCCCGTGGCCGCTGCTTGCGGCGCCGATCGAGCCAAGCTCACCGCTCGACGCCTTCCGAAGTATCCCCACCTCTAGCCTGAAGCAAACAGCGCGATCGCGATCTTTGCTTTGCGTTTTCGTTTGAATACATGTGCCTAAGCGTGTAAACTCGCGCCCCAGCGAGTCCTAGCCCGGTCTGTTAATCCGCAGGTCCCTGGTTCGAGCCCAGGTCGGGGAGCCAATTCCTGCGTCTCGGCCTCCTGCGTAATAGCCAGTTGCGTAGCGCAGCCACCGCCACCAGATGAGTGGCGAGGGTTGCGGCGGGCGCAGCGCTCATCTACTCTGCCCCTGGCAGGCCAGTCTCCAGAATGTCCGTCCATATCAAAACGCCACAAGAAGTTGAAGGCATGCGCGTCGCCGGCAGACTCGCGAGCGAGGTGCTGGACTACATCACGGACTTTGTGAAACCCGGCGTCACCACCGAAGAGCTCGACGCTTTGTGTCACGAGTACATGGTTAAGGTGCAGGGCACCACGCCCGCACCGCTTAACTACGCGCCGCCCGGTTACCAACCGTTCCCGAAGTCCATCTGCACTTCAGTGAATCACGTCGTGTGCCATGGCGTGCCCGGCTCGAAGCGTCTCAAGCCCGGCGACACCGTGAACATCGATGTGACCGTGATCAAGGACGGCTATCATGGGGACACCAGCCGCATGTTCTACGTCGGGGAACCGTCCATCCAGGCCCGACGCCTGGTCGAAGCGACCTATGAGTGCCTGTGGCTGGGCATCCGCGCGGTCAAAGCGGGCTCTTATCTGGGCGACATCGGTCATGCGATCCAGAGCTACGCCGAGCGGCAGGGCTTCAGCGTGGTGCGCGAGTTCTGCGGTCATGGCATCGGGCGCAAGTTCCACGAAGAGCCGCAGGTGCTGCACTACGGGCGGCCACAGACCGGGCTCAAGCTGCAACCGGGGATGACCTTCACGATCGAGCCCATGATCAACGCGGGAAAACCGGGCATCCGCCAGCTCGCCGACGGCTGGACCATCGTCACCAAGGATCACAGCCTGTCTGCGCAGTGGGAGCACACGGTGCTGGTGACGCCCAGCGGCTACGAGGTGCTCACGCTGTCGGGCGGTTCGCCCGCACCGGCACGATTGGCTGTCTGAGCATGCCCGCTGTCGCCACCGTTCGATCTATCCCACCCTCGGGTCTGCCGGACCCAGTACAACAGCATAAACGGCTGCTCGCCGACGGCCGCGCGGAATTGCGTGCGGCCTACATGCAGCATGCGGCCTCCGTGCGCCTGCTCAAGGCCCATGCGATGTTGGTGGACCGGGTTCTACAGTCGATCTGGCGGGCGGCGTCGATGCCGCCCGAGCTGGCGCTGCTTGCGGTTGGCGGCTATGGACGCGGACAGTTGTTCCCGCACTCGGACATCGACGTTCTGTTTCTGCTGCCGGAGAGCCTGAACGAGGATGCGAAGGAGAAAGTATCCGACTTAGTAGGAAGGCTGTGGGACATCGGCCTCGAGATCGGCCACAGCGCCCGCTCGGTCGAGCAGTGCGTGGCCGAAGCCGCCAACGACATCACCATCCAGACGAACCTGCTCGAGGCGCGCTTCGTCGCGGGCAGTCGTGCGCTCGCGCGACGCTTCTTCGAAGCCACCAAGGCAGCGCTCGAGCCCAAAGGCTTTTTCGAAGCCAAGCTGCTCGAGCAGCAGCAGCGGCACACCCGCTTCAACGACACGGCCTACAACCTCGAGCCCAATGTCAAAGAGGGGCCAGGGGGCCTGCGCGATTTGACCACCATCCTGTGGGTCTCTGGCGCCAACGGGATGGGGCGCAGCTGGGCGGAGCTCGCGCGCCACGGCATCATCACGCCGGCTGAGGCTCGACACCTCGCCCGTCACGAGCGCACGCTCCAGGACTTGCGCATCCGCTTGCACTATCAAGCGAACCGCCGCGAGGACCGTTTGCTGTTCGACCTGCAGACCCCGCTCGCGATCCAGCTCGGGTTCGTCGACACCCCGGCCAAGCGAGCGAGCGAGCAGGTCATGCAGCGCTATTACCGGACCGCACGCGCGGTGACCCAACTCAACGAGATCATTCTCCAGAATCTCCGCGCAGGGATCTTCCCTCCGATCGCGACCCCACTGCAGCGCCTCAACGATGCGTTCGAGGTACGCAACGAACTGTTGGAAGCGGTGGATGAAGAGCTATTCGCGCGCGAGCCCGGCACGATCCTGGAGACTTTCCGGCTGTTGCAGGAGCACCCGGAGCTCAAGGGCATCGGCGCGGCGACGCTGCGCGCCCTGTGGCGCAGCGCCAAGCTGATCGACGCGCAGTTCCGGCGTGATCCGGCCAACCGGGCGCTGTTCATCGGCATGTTCCGCCGCGGCACCGGCCTTACGCACGCTCTGCGGCGTATGAACCGCTACGACGTGTTGGGTCGTTACCTGCTCCCGTTCGGCCGCATCGTGGGCCAGATGCAGCACGATCTGTTTCACGTCTATACGGTGGATGAGCATATCTTGATGGTAGTGCGCAACCTGCGCCGCTTCAGCATTCCCGAGATGTCGCACGAGTATCCGCTGTGCAGCCGCTTGATGTCGGAGTTCGCGCACCCCGAGCTGCTCTACCTCGCCGGGCTATTTCACGACATCGCCAAGGGGCGCGGCGGCGACCACTCCCTGCTAGGGATGCGTGACGCACGGGACTTCTGCGTGCACCATGGCCTGACCGACGAGCACACGAGGCTTGTGGTGTGGCTCGTCGAGCATCATTTGACGATGTCATCGGTGGCTCAGAAACAAGACCTGTCGGACGCAGCGGTGGTCGCGACGTTCGCCCGCCTGGTCGGCGACGAGCGCACGCTCACGGCGCTGTACCTGCTGACCGTGGCGGACATCCGCGGGACCAGTCCGAAGGTATGGAACGCGTGGAAGGCGAAGCTGCTGGAAGACCTGTACTGGTCGACGCGCCGCTATCTGTCGGGCGACACCAACCCGGCCGGCAACCGGCTGCAAGCGCGCCAGAAGCTGGCGCTGGAGAAGCTCAGGCTGTACGCGCTGCCTGCGACCGTCCACGAGAGACTGTGGGCGCAGCTCGGCACGTCCTATTTTCTCCGGCACGACGCGCGCGAGATCGCCTGGCATACGCGGCTCCTGCATAACCGTGTGGACAGCCCGACGCCGATCGTCAAGGCACGGCTGTCGCCCATCGGCGAAGGCGTGCAGGTGCTGATCTATGCCCCGGACCGGCCGAACCTGTTCGCACAGATCTGCAGCTTCTTCGAGCGGATCGGCTTCAGCATCGTCGAAGCCAAGATCTACACCACGGTGCACGGCTACGGACTCGATACGTTCCAAGTGCTCGATCCGGCGAAGGCCACGGTCCATTATCGAGACATCATCGCCTTCATCGAGCACGAGCTCGCCGAGCAACTCAAGAGCGCTGCACCGTTGCCACAGCCGGCCAGAGGACGGATCAGCCGGCGCGTGCGCAGCTTTCCGATCACCCCCGAGGTTCACTTGCGGCCCGACGAGAGGGGCAGCTCATGGTACCTGTCATTCAGCGCGGGGGACCGGCCGGGCCTGCTCTCGAGCGTTGCGCGGGTGCTCGTTGCATACGGAATCAACGTCCAAACGGCCAAGATCACCACGTTGGGCGAGCGGGCCGAAGATAGCTTCGTGATCAACGGGGACGCTCTGCGCGATACCAAGACGGTCATCCGCTTGGAGAGCGACCTGATCCGGGAATTGTCCACCTGAGGCCACAGGCCCGAGGCCCGCGCCTCGACGCGATTCACATCGCAGTAACTAAGCCCTAAGCCCCAGCTGGGGCTAAGGATTCCCCCCGCTCGATCCGGTAGAGCCAGGCGAGCAGCTCGGCCACGGCGACGTAGAGCTGCGGCGGGATGCGGCTGTCCAAGTCCACTTGCATCAGCAGTGCGACGAGTTCCGGAGACTCGTGCACATAGACACCCGACTCGCGTGCGCGCTCCAGAATGGCCTGTGCCAGGATTCCGCGTCCCTTGGCCACGACCCTGGGCGCGCCGTCGTCCTCGCGATAAGCGAGCGCTACGGCGAGTTGCTGCGGGTCAATCGGCATCGCCGCGCACCACGTTGAAGCTGACGAGATCAATCCCGGCTTCGCCCAAGGCACGGGCGAGCGCCACGCGGCCGTCGCTCACCGCCGCCTCGGCGGCCGGGTCCGACGCGGTAACCCGGACTCGAAGGGCGGATCCAACCAGTGCGAGACCGGCGGTCAGTGCGCCAAGCCGCGGCAGCCGCAGCCGGAGCTCGGTGAACCACGGCTCCGGGTCGTCCGGCGCAGAGTTCGCACCGTCTCCTGGATCGCGTAACGTCCACTCCAGCTCTTGTCCAGGCCACAACTGACCTTGCCAGGTCACCTGCCCCGTCTCGAGCATTTCCAGCTGACTGCGCACTTGCGGCAGGCTCTGCGGATGGAGCGTGTTGGCGGCGTGTGATGCCGCCAGCGCCCCCAACGGTTCGGGATCGGCTCTGGCCGGAGCGCCTGCGTTCGAGGGCGAGCCGCCAGCTTCGCCGGGGATCACTGCGTTGTCGCGCGCGGGAGCGAGAGCGCGCTCTCCAACGGCCGCTCCCAAGCTGACCGGCGCCGCTGGTGCCGGGTCGCCGGGCGTGGTCGTGAGACGAGCCAGGCGCCCTTGCGGCTCCTGCAGCAGTTCCTCGAGCGAGCGTTGACCCATCAGCCACTCCGCCTGATGGGATTCATAGAATAGCCCGCTGCGGCTCAACGCGTTGGCAAGCGCTTGGGCCAGCTTGGGAACGTCGAAAGCCGGTCCAGGCAGCAGAGGCTGAGCCGACTTGAGCGGTGACGCCGCCGTCGTGCGTTCAGGTAGTACCGACTTCACCAGCTGACCGAGCTCGCGGCTCGAGCGGCTCAGATCGACGACGCTGCGGCTGGCAACGTCGGGACCGTCCTTGAGCAGGAACGAGGGGCGCGGCTGGGCCGAGATGAACTCCAGCTCCAGCCGATCTCCGGGTTCGAATCCGGCCGGGAGATGCATCTCGAGCAGCAGATCATCGACGCGCACGTGAAATCTGCCCCCAGGCAGCGCGGCTTCCACCCGAGCGGTCATCTGCTCCCCAGGTGCCCAGCGCGCCTCGGGAGTGGGGACTTGACGCACGAGGTCACGCTCGGCGGTGATGGTCGACTCCACCGCCGTGCGCAGGCTCAGGATCTGGGCCTGGAGAGTGATGTCCATCGCAGACTCCGCGTGGATACGGTCAGGACCGCCCGCCAGCGACTCCGGACCGCTTGGGCGCCGGACGCGAAGCCGCGCGCTAGATGCGAAGCTTGCGGTACAGCGCGACGATCAGCTCGGCCTCTCCGCGGGAGATGCCGCATCCGCTCGCCACCTCGCCCGCGCTGGCCCCTTGCCGCGCCAGCTGAATCGCCTGGTTGTACGGCGAGACCAAGTTGCCGGGAGCAGCGGCTCTGGGTGCAGCGGCACGCGCCGCAGCACGCAATTTGTCGAGATCGGCTTGCAAGCGCGTCACCTGCTTGCCTAGCTCGCCGACCTCACGGGTCAACTCGTCCAGCGCGCGAGCATCCGACCCGGTCCGAGCGCGGCGCCTCCAGCTCGTCTGGCCGCCGCTTCCGGACCAGCGGAGCAGGAGTAAGAGCTCCACGACGTAAATGCCCAGGACGGCGATTACGACAATCAACAACTCGCGCCAAGTGACGACAAATGCACCCATCCGTGCTCCCACTGCGATGTCGCAGTGAGTTTGCTACTTGGACGCGGGGTCGTCAACTTGCGCAGTGTCGCCGGCTCAAGACTCGTATGTCTGCGAGAGCCGCTGGCCCGAACGGATGCTGCCCAGCACCTCTCGCAGTTCGCGCATCCAATCCTGGGTCAGCAGCTGGATCTGTTCGTCGCACGTGAGGATGCCGCGGATCAACTCGCGTTTCCGGCTCAGCGACTCCCCGTCGCGTCCGTGGTCCAAATCCAGGTGTCGCAGCTGGTCAATGACCTTGGTCCGCTCCTTCTCGAGCGCGATCAAGGCATCCCATTCGCTCCTTTGCGCCGCCCCGAGCATGCCACGAGTGAGCTCGAGCGCCTTCTCGTAGCACTGCAGCACGGCGACCGAGTCCACCGCAGACACCTTGCCGAACCGACTCGACGCGGTGCGCCGCTACCGCTTGCCGAAGGCGTTGCGTCCGCGCGCTTCGGCGCTGGCCGCAGCGTCCTGCTCAGGCGGTCGCGCGCGCTGCTCCAGTGCTTCCCACGCGCCCCGAAGCTCGGAGAGCAGTCGCGCGGCTTCGTCCAGGGACGCCTTATCGTTTTTCAAGTTGGCGAAGAGCAATCGACCGGTGATGTATTGGTACAAGGCCATCAAATTCGCGGCGAGCTCTCCCCCAGCACCGAGGTCCAGCGCTGGGCGCAGGCCCTCTTCGATGATCGCGATCGCCTTGGAGATCGCGCTTCCTTTTGCTGCGATCTCACCGCGCTCCATCGCAACCTTGCCCGCGTAGATCGCCTTCAGCGCTCCATCGTAGAGCATCACGACGAGCCGCAGAGGCGAGGCGCCGGCCACGCCGGTTTCGATCTCCAAGGCCGAATAGGCCGTCACGGCACGGTTGGCAAGCGCGGTCATAGTCAATCGTCTCCGATCGTCGAGGGAGCGGGAGCTCAGGCCTTGCTGCTACCGGAAACAGTGCCCGGTGCAGGCAGGATGGCTAGCTGCTGCGCGAGGAAACTGGCGGTGCTGTTCATGTTGCTGATCAGCGTATCCAGGGCGGTGAATTGCGCAAGGTAGTTCTGCTGCACCTGCGTCAGCCGCGCGTTCAGCGCATTTCGCTGATTGTCGATGTCGCTGATGCTCGCGTTGATCCCGTCCGTGCTTGCCGCCAATGGACCCGTATCGCTCAGGATGTTCGTAAGCGCCGCGCTGAGCTGATAGGCATAGCCCTGGCTGAAGTTCACTTGCCCGCGGGCACCGAGGGCTCCGCCGCGGATTTGAATCTTCAGCCCGGCTGCCGCGCTTCCTGCAGCGGCGGTCAGGAATTGACCTGACCCCAGCGCAGGAGCCCCGTTGATCGTGCCCGCGACGTCGGTTCCCGCGGTCGCGACTGGTGTCGGGCCGAACAGGCTCTGCGCGGCGCTGCCCGAGACGCTGACGCTGGAGCTTAACCCGTAGCTGTTGGACTGGATCGTGAGCACCCCGCCCGCCTGACTGACGGTCACGCCGATCCCCGCGGCAGAAAACGCCGGTGCGCCATTGATCGCCGCCTGCAGAGCCACCGCAAGCGAATCCGGCGTGTACGTGCCGGGCGCAAGCGTCACACCGCCGGTAACCCCGTCGATCGTCAGCGCCAGCTGATCATTTACGCCCGCGGAGATGATCAGGCCGGCCGGCGACGACCCGGTCAGCGTGCCTTGGGTGGCCAAAGCCGTGACATTCACCGCGTATCGGCCGGGCACGGTGTCCGCGGTCGACGAGACATAGCTCACCAGGCTATCGGTCGTGTTGCCCAACGATGTGAAAAGGCGCGCAACGTTGGATGCACCGGCCGATAGAGCTGCCTGCAACTGGGACGTGTTCAGAGTCAGCGTTCCGTCCTGTTGGAAGGACACTCCGATCTGGGCCAAGCTCGACAGGCCGCCTGTCGACCCCGGTATCGCCGCGCCCAGAATGTTCCGGAGCTGCGCCTGGATCGTCTGCAGAGCGGCGTCCCCCAGCAGCGGCCCCCCTTTCTGGGTGGTGGGGTCGTAGCTGGCGACCTGCGAGATGGTGCTCACCAGTGTGTTGTACGCGGAGACGAACGCCTGGACCGCGGCGCTCGCGCCGCTCGAGTTTTGGGCGATCGTCACAGTCGTGCTGCCGGTCTTGGCGAGATTGAAGGTCACGCCCTGGATGGCCCCGTTCACCGTGTTGGAGCTGCTGGTGAGGTTGAAGCCGTTCACGGAGAGCTGCGCGCTCTGCGCGGCCACGACCTGCGTGAGGTTCTGCGTAGCGCTCGGATCATAACTAAGCAGGCCTGCCAACGCCGCATCTCCGGATACCGTGATGTTCATGCTGCTCGCGGCGCCGGTGGAAGACGACTGCAACAGGAGACGATACGGACTCCCACTGCCGTCGTTCACGATGCTGGCCGTGACGCCGATGTCCGCTGCATTGATCGCGTCGCGTATTCCTTGCAGCGAATCGTTTGTGCTGTCGATGGTGACCGTTCCGCTGGCCGCCGTCCCATCCTGGGTGAACGTCGCCCCGCTGTACGTTCCGTTGCTGAGCGTGCCGCCGGTGATGGTTCCAAACTGGAACGTGATGGTGGTGGGCGTCCCCGAGCCGATGCTTTGCGTTGTACTGGCCTGTCCTGCCGTGACCAGGGTCTGCGCCTGGGCCAGCTGAGCCACCTGCACGGCGTAGCTGCCAAGGGTGGCACTGCTGTCCGCGCTGGCGGTGACGATGCTGGTGTCGGACGCGGTGACCGACGTCGCCTGGAATGTGCTGAGGGAGTTCAGTGTCGCCAGTGCGCTTTGCAGCGACGACAGCGCACCCTTGACCGTGCCATACGCCGAGAGTTGCGCGTCGTAGCTCGCCTCCTTCTGATTGAGGTCGTTCAGCGGGGCCTGCTCGACCTGCATCAAGGCGTTGACGATCGAGGTGACATCCAGGTTCGAGCCGACTCCAGGCATGGCCAGCGGCGACCCGGCGGACCCGTTGCTGCCCAGACTGGACAGCGAGGTGAGTGTGGTCGGAGTAAAGGCTGAGGTATTTACCGGCGATACGGCCATGGCCTTCTCTCTTCAGGTTCGACTTCAGACTGCGTTATCGGTGCTTCCACACCCGAACTGTAGGCGAGCGCTAGGGTCGGTGGAGCGCCGCCCTCCCCGCCCGTTCTTTCCCCCCGCCGCCTGAAGGCGCATCGCTCCATCCGCCGTTCCGCCTCTGCGGTGGGTGGCGGGGGCCGCCGCTATCGCCCGCGTTCGTGATCCCCAGGAGCAGATGCGACGCCGCGCGCCTCTCAAGGGGTCGGCCGGTGGCGCGTTCCTGCATGAATTGCACGGTATCTAGATCGATGACCTGGCTCGACCTCACCGCGGTTGTCGATAATTCGACAGCGCGGAGCGACACGCCCGGCGGGCGTTCAAGCCTTCTGCTTGAGCAGCACTCCCTGGAGGCGGTCCAAAGACTGAGCGATCGCAAGGACCTCTTGCGACGGGATCTGGCGAATGACCTCCTTGGTGCTGCTGTCGATCACCTTGACTACAGTCTTGCCCGTGTCGTGGTCGACGGCGAACTGAAGGTTCTCGGATGTGGTCTCGAGTGCCTTGTTGATCGCGCCCACCGCCTCCTGAACTTGCTGCTCCGACGGTTGCGCCGGAGTCAAGTCCTGGCTCGCTTGCGGGGCTGGCCTGGCAGGGCGCTCCGCTCCCGTTGCGGGCGCCGCCGGTTGTTGCGGTAGGGACGTACCGTTGTTCGCAACTGACTGGATCGACATATCCACACCTCTTCCACACCTCGCGCAGCGGGGCACTCCAACCGGGTCTATCGATTCCGGTACAGGCGCCCACTAAGGAAGGGTGGACAGAACCTGCGCCCTGCCCACCCCCTGCCGCTTCCTAGTCCTCGGCGTGCGCTACTTGAGCAGCGTCAGTACGTTTTGGGGCAAGGCGTTCGCCTGCGCGAGCATCGCCACGCCGGCCTGCTGCAGAATCTGCGCGCGTGACAGGTTGGCGGTCTCGGCGGCGAAGTCCGTGTCCTGGATCCGGCTGCGCGCAGCGCTGAGGTTCTCGGATGTGGTCTGCAGGTTCGCGATCGTGTTCGTGAACCGGTTCTGGACCGCGCCCAGATTCGCTTGCATCTTGTCCACCTGTGCCAGAGCGGCATC
>Ga0335085_10016030_pt1 | contig 10849 bp, 10 predicted proteins | sample Lox_Sample_45_FD_206712 | JGI IMG/M metagenome (GOLD analysis project Ga0335085, IMG submission 206712) | Soil microbial communities from Loxahatchee National Wildlife Refuge, Florida, United States - Lox_Sample_4.5 | ecosystem: Environmental > Terrestrial > Soil > Wetlands | place: USA... | reverse complement strand
GTACTCGAACGGCATCGTCGATTTCGTGCACGAGAACTGCATCGGCTGCGGCTACTGCATCAAGGGCTGCCCCTTCAACATTCCGCGCATCTCCCAGGTCGACCAGAAGGCGTACAAGTGCACGCTTTGCTCCGACCGCGTCGCGGTGGGGCAGGGCCCGGCCTGCGCCAAGGCTTGTCCCACCCACGCCATCACCTTCGGCACCAAGGAGCAGATGCTGAAGGATGCGGCGTTGCGGATCCAGGATCTGAAGTCGCGCGGCTACACGAACGCGGGCATATACGATCCGCCGGGTGTCGGCGGCACGCACGTGATCTACGTTCTGCACCACGCGGATAAGCCCGAGCTTTACTCGAATCTTCCGCGCGATCCCAAGATCAGCCCGGTTGTCGAGCTCTGGAAGGGTCTCACCAAATACGCGGGCCTCGCGGCAATCGCGATCTTCGGCGTGGTTGGCGTGGTGCATCACCTCGTCAACGGCGCCAACCGCGTCTCCTCCCAGGACGAGGAGAACGCCAAACGGCTCAAGGAGGGCCGCTCCTGATGGCCGCGCCGCAGAGGGAGCCGATCGTCGTCGACCGCTACACCGCGGGTGCGCGCGTCAACCATTGGATCACCGCGGTGAGCCTGGTGCTGCTGGCGCTTTCGGGCCTGTCGCTCTTTCATCCGAGCCTGTTCTTCCTGACGGGACTCTTCGGCGGCGGCGAAAGCACGCGGGCAATCCATCCCTGGATCGGGGTGGTGCTGTTCTTCAGCTTTTGCGGGCTATTCTTCCGGTTCTTCCGGGCCAATCTCTGGAACCGCACCGACAGCGTCTGGCTCTCGAAGCTCCGTGACGTGCTGGGCGCGCACGAGGAGAACCTCCCGGAGGTCGGCAAATATAACGCCGGTCAAAAGCTCGTCTTCTGGCTCATGTCGATCCTGATCATGGTGCTGATTTTGAGCGGACTCGTGATCTGGGACCAGTACTTCTCCGCCTATACGACGCTCGACCAGAAGCGACTAGGGGTGCTGATCCACTCGATCGCCGCGGTAACGATTATCTGCGTCTGGATCGTCCACGTTTACGCCGCGATCTGGGTGCGCGGGACCATCCGCGGGATGACCCGGGGCTCGGTGACCGGCGGCTGGGCCTGGCGCCACCACCGCAAATGGCTCAGGGAGCTTGTCAGCGGCGGCCCCAAGGAATAACAATTCCGCCCTGAGGCACGGCATTTTCCGTCGATGCTCGCGTAGCCCGTGCGGTTCGTGAGGATTAGCGATGAGCGGTATCGGCGCGCCGCGCCCTGACACCATTCCCATCGGCAGCGAGGCGAAGCCGCCCTTCGCGGTTCTGCCGGAGCCCGCGACGCTCTTCGCCCACCGCGCCGAGCGCCTGCGGGACCTCGCGCGCTCGCACGAGCTCGCGGCATATCTGACGCTGCTCGCAGGCATCGCCTCTGCGCAGCACCGCGCCCAGGAGGGCCTCGCCGAGCCCGAGCTTCCGCCCAGGGATGTTCGCGACCGCGCGCATCAATTCGCGATGCCGCCTCTTGATCGCGCGCGCTTCGCGCCGGACACGGCATTTCGCGCGACGCTCGATCGTCTTCTCGATCTCCTGCGCGCGGTCCCGATGCCGGAGATGGCGCGCGCGGCGCTCGATCGCCTGAGCTGGCTCGAGGAGGCCGCGCGCGACGCCATGATGCGCGACGTGCTCGCGGAGTCGATCCCCATGGCGGAGCTCGCGGAGCACACCTTCGTCGCTGCGGCGCTCCAGGTGCATTTCGCGCGCATGGCGGCGCGGCTCGACGCGGTGGCGCTGGTGCCCGTCGCCGACGGCGCCTGTCCCGTCTGCGGTGGCCCGCCCGTGGCCTCTCTCGTCGTGGGCTGGCAAGGCGCGCACGGCACGCGCTTCTGCGCCTGCTCGCTCTGCGCCACGCTCTGGAGCTACGTCCGCATCAAGTGCGTGCTCTGCGGCTCGACGGAGGGCATCGCCTATCAGGAGATCGCGGGCGGGGCCGGCCACGTCAAGGCCGAGACCTGCAACAAGTGCCGGAGCTACGTGAAGATCCTGCAGCAGCAGAACGATCCCGCGCTCGAGCCCGTGGCCGACGATGTCGCGAGCCTCGCGCTCGATCTCCTGGTGCGCGAAGCCGGCTTCCGCCGCGGCGCTTTCAACCCATACCTCCTGGGGTATTGAAGACCTTGCCCGGATCCGGCCGACAAGCCTCCACTTCGCCGCCGTCACGGCTGAGCGCGCTGCCGTCGGTGGACGAGATGCTGCGGCTGCCGGAGATCGCGGGCGCCATCGCCGAGCACGGTCGCGGCGCCGCGCTCGCAGCGGTCCGCAGCGTTCTCGCGGAGGCGCGCGCACGCGCGCGGACCGGGGCGGCAGCACCGCCCGAAGTTGCCGACCTCGCCACGGCAACCTTGGCACATCTCGCTGCCGAAGCGCGGCCCAGCCTCTGCCCGGTCATCAACCTCACGGGGACGGTGCTCCACACCAATCTCGGCCGTGCGATCCTCGCGGAGGCGGCGGTCGAGGCCGCGACCGCCGCGATGCGCCGTGCCGTCGCCCTCGAATTCGATCTCGGCGGCGGCAAGCGCGGCGAGCGCGACGACGCCGTGCGCGGTCTGCTGTGCGAGCTCGCGGGCGCGGAGGATGCGACCGTCGTCAACAACAATGCAGCCGCGGTGCTGCTGGTGCTCAACACGCTCGCGAAGGGCCGCGATGCCGTGGTCTCACGCGGCGAGCTCATCGAGATCGGCGGCGCCTTCCGCATGCCCGAGATCATGGCGCGCGCGGGCGCTCGCCTCCTCGAGGTCGGCACCACCAACCGCACCCATGCCAGGGACTACGCCGGCGCGATCGGACCCAAGACCGGGCTCGTCATGAAGGTGCACACCTCGAACTACCGCATCGAGGGCTTCACCGCCGAGGTGAAGCCTGCGGCGCTCGCGGCGATCGCGCACGAGCGCGCGGTGCCCTTCGTACATGACCTCGGCTCCGGCACGCTCGTCGATCTCGCGCGCTGGGGCCTCGCGCACGAGCCCACGGTCGCGGAGGCAGTGGCGGAAGGCGCGGACCTCGTGACCTTCTCCGGCGACAAGCTCCTGGGCGGGCCGCAGGCGGGCTTCATCGTGGGACGCAGAGAGCTGATCCAGCGCCTCAACCGCAATCCCCTGAAGCGTGCGCTCAGGCTCGACAAGATCAGGCTTGCGGCGCTGGAGGCGACGCTGCGGCTCTACCGCGACCCCGACCGGCTCGCGGAGCGCCTGCCGACGCTGCGCGCGCTCGCGCGGCCCACTTCGGAGATCGCGGCGCAGGCGCGGCGCCTCCTGCCGCAAGTCGTGGCCGCTGTCGGTGCCGGTTTCGCGGTCGAAACGGTCCCCTGCGCGAGCCAGATCGGCTCGGGCGCGCTCCCGCTCGAGACCATCGCGAGCGCCGGACTCGCGATCCGGCCGAAATCCGCGCGCGAGGGCGGCCGTGCGATCGGCGCGCTCGCGGACACGCTCCGGGCTTTGCCCACTCCCATCGTGGGGCGCATCGCGGAGGGCGCGCTCGTCCTCGATCTCCGCTGTCTCGAGGACGAGGCAGAATTCCTCGCGGCGCTCTCTGTACTCGAGGCCAAGGCGGCGGCTCATGGGCTGGCTTGATCGTCTCGCACGCCGCCCCGGCGCCGGGCCCGCGATCGGCGGGCGCCTGGCGGCGGCGCTCGATGCCGTCGAGCGCGGAGATTACGCGGCGGCCCTGGAAATCTGGGGCCCGCTGGCGCACGCCGGCGTCGCGCGGGCGCAAAGCAACATCGGCGCGTGCTTTGCCGAGGGCCTCGGCGTCGAGCGCGACCTCGCGCTAGCGGTCAAGTGGCTCACGCTTGCCTCCGAGGGGGGCGATGCCATCGGCCGGCGCAATCTCGCAGCGCTTTACTTCCGCGGCGAGGGCGTGGCGCAGGATTACGCGCGGGCGGCCGAGCTCTATCGCGCCGCCGCCGAGGCGGGCGACGCTCCCGCGATGGACATGCTGAGCTGGATGCTGCTCGAGGGCGAGGTCGTGCCGCCGGAGCCCGCGGACGCGCGGCGCTGGGCGCTCGCCGCCGCCGAGCTCGGCGTCCCCGCCGCGATGACGCGCCTCGGCATGATCCATCACAACGCGCTCGGCGTCGATCGCGACCCAGCGGCCGCTGCGCGCTGGTGGCACAGGGCTGCGCTCCTCGGCGATGCCGACGGGCAGGCCATGCTGGGGGCGGCGCATTTCCTCGGCGCCGGCGTCAAGCGGGACGGCGTGGCCGCGCTCGCGTGGCTGCTACGAGCGCGTGCGGGCGGCAGTGAGCTCGCGGAGCCCTTCATTCCCCAGACCCGGAACGCGCTCAACGCCGAGGAGATCGCTGCGGCCGAGCGCCGCGCGGCGGCAAGGCTCGGGGAGGCAGCGCCGTGATCGTCGGCACCGCGGGCCACATCGACCACGGCAAGACCGCGCTGGTGCGGGCACTCACGGGTGTCGACACCGACCGTCTCAAGGAAGAGAAGGCGCGCGGCATCACCATCGATTTGGGCTTCGCCTATCTACCCACGCCGGACGGACAGATCCTGGGCTTCATCGACGTGCCCGGCCACGAGCGCTTCGTCCACAACATGCTCGCGGGCGCCACGGGCATCGACTACGTGCTCCTCGTCGTCGCCTGCGACGATGGCGTCATGCCGCAAACGCGCGAGCATCTCGCCATCGTCGATCTCCTGGGAATCTCCCAGGGGGTCGTCGCGCTTACCAAGGCCGACCTGGCGTCGCCCGAACGGCGCGCGGAGGTGATGGCGGAGGTCGCGGCGCTGCTGCGGCCGACGGCACTTTCGGGCGCCGAGACGATCCCGGTCTCGACGGTCACCGGCGAGAGGGTCGAGGCGCTGCGTGCGCATCTCTTCGGCGCGGCAAAGGCGTTCGGCGCGCGCGCTGCGGGCGGCCGCTTTCGTCTCGCGGTCGACCGCTGCTTCACGCTTGCGGGCGCGGGGACGGTGGTGACGGGGACGGTGCTGTCGGGCTCGGTCGCCGTGGGCGACCGCGTCACCGTGAGCCCCACGGGCCTTGCCGCGCGCGTGCGCTCGATTCACACGCAGAACCGGCCCGCGGAGCGCGGCCGGGCGGGCGAGCGCTGCGCCCTCAACCTCGTGGGAGACGGCGTCGAGAAGCAGGCGATCCTCCGCGGATATGTGGTCCTCGACAGCGACCTCCACGCGCCCACGGAGCGGATCGACGCAACGCTCCGCGTCCTCGCCTCGGAGCCGCGCCCCGTCGCGCAGTGGATGCCCGTGCGGCTCCACACGGCCGCGACGGAGGTGGGCGCGCGCGTGGCGCTGCTCCAGGACCGGCCGATCGCCGCAGGCGAGGAAGGGCTCGTGCAGCTCGTGCTGGAACATCCCATCGCCGCGACGGCGGGCGACCGCTTCATCCTCCGCGACACCTCAGCGCAGCGCACGGTTGGCGGTGGCCGCTTCCTCGACCTGCGCGCGCCCGCGCGCAAGCGCCGCACGCCCGAGCGCCTCGCGCAGCTCGGGGCGCACGGCATCGCCGATCCCGGCGCGGCGCTCGCGGCCTTGCTCGCGACGCCTCCACGCTATCTCGATCTCACGGGCTTCGCGCGCGACCGCGCGCTCGCGGCATCTGAAGTGGAGGCGGTCGCCGCGCGCGAGGGTCTCGTGCGCGTTCCCGCCGGCGACAAGGTCCTCGCTCTCGCGGCTCAGAGCTGGACGCAACTGCGGCAGAGCGTGCTGTCGACGCTCAAGGCCTTTCATACGGAGAACGCGGACTTGCCGGGCATTGGCCTCGAGCGCCTGCGGCTGCAAATCGAGCCGCGGCTTCCGGCGCCCGCCTTCCTCGCGGCGCTCCAAGGCATGGCACGGGCGAACGAGGTCGGGCTGGACGGCGCATGGGTACGACTTGCCGGGCACAGCGTGCGCCTCACGCCGCAGGACGAGGAGCTCTGGCGCAAGATCCGGCCGATGCTCGGCGGCACCGAGCGCTTCCGTCCCCCGCGCGTGCGCGACATCGCCACATTCCAGCACGCGCCCGAGGCGGGAGTGCGCCGCGTCCTCAAGCTCCTGGGCCGCATGGGCAAGGTCGACGAGGTAGCCCAAGATCACTTCTTCCTGCGCGGCACGGTCGCGGAGATGGTCTCGATCGGGCTCGATCTCGCCGCCAAAACCCCCGGCGGCCAATTCGGCGCAGCGCAATTCCGCGACCGGCTAGACAACGGCCGCAAGGTCGCGATCCAGATCCTCGAATTCCTCGACCGCCACGGCGTAACTTTGCGCCGGGGCGATCTGCGGCGGATGAATATGCACCGCATGGATCTGTTCCGACGGCCCGCGGACGAGACGCCCGCGCCCGTCAAGCCGAGCGCTGGAAGAGAATCGTCCCCGGTGGGGCGTCCGGACTTCAAATCCGGGAGGGGTCGCGAGACGGTTCCTGGTGGGTTCGACTCCCACTCTCTTCCGCCACATCGAGGGCGCGCGCGATGACGCCCGCGACAGCGTCCTTCCTCGATGCCATGAAGCAGTCCGCCGAGCGGGCCGCCGCCGCGGAAGAGGGCTTCCGCCGAGACTACGCCCAGCGTGTCGCTGTGCTCGAGCGCGAGCGCGCACATGCATTCCGGCGCTTCAATCTCACGCGAAGCCTTGCCGATGCCGTCGCCGCCGGGGAGAAGGAGACCGCGGTCGCGCGTGCGCTCGCGGTCTTCCGCGACAAGCTCGGCTGGGTCGGGGACAGCGAGGCGCGGACGGCTACGGTCGAGCATTTCAGGCCGGTGATCGAGGCGATGGTGGGAGCGCTCGGGGCGAAGGACGGAGAGGCAGTGCCCGACGTGGCCGCCGCGCTCGCGGCATTCGAGACCTGGTACGCGGCAGCGCATGGGAGCGCGTTCTGGGTGCTCTTCGACCACTACATGCCGGAGACGCCCCGTGTCGATTTCTGAGAGCGGCGGCGCCACGGAGTTCGACCGCTGGCTAAGAGCGGAATTCGGGGACGGCGGCGCTTTCACTGCGCTGGTGGTGCTGGTGGAGATCGCGGGGGTCCGCGTCAACACGCTCTGCTCGACATATGTGCACGTCATAGGCGACGAGGTCGATTGGGGCGAGATCGTCGTGCTCTTCGCGGGTTCCGGAGTCAATTGGGACGGCGCGGCATTCTTTCCGGAGCGGGGACTGCATGCGGGGCCGCTCGACAATCCGACGGCGCGGCTCCGCCTCAAGGCCTTGGAGGCGCGGCTCGACCTCGACCGCCTCGTGCTCAACGAGGGACACTTCTTCGACAAATGGGGCCGCCGCATGAGGATAGAGGAGGTCGAGCCGTCGTGAGCGCGGGCCGCCTCATCGACACCGGCACCCGGCCTGCGCGGTGGAACCTCGCGCTGACCGCGGCGCTCGCGGCGGCGCATCGCGCCGGCGAGGTCACGCTTCGCTTCCACCGGTTCCCGCAATCGGTGCTGCTGGGACGGCATCAGGTCCTGCACACGGCCGTCGATGTCGAGGCGTGCCGGCGTCGCGGCGTCGAGATCGCGCGGCGGCCGACGGGCGGCGGCGCGGTTTACATGGCGCCGGGCATCCTCGCCTGGGACGTGGTCGCCGATCGCCAGCGCTTCGGCGGGCGGCTCGCGCAAGCGGCCGCCGCGATCGGCGGCGGCGTCGCCATGGGGCTCTCGGGGCTCGGTGCGGGGGCTGGATTCGTCCCGCCCAACGATATCCGATGCCGCGGCCGCAAGCTCTGCGGCACCAGCGGGTACGTCGAAGGTGCGACGCTCGTCTTTCAGGGAACCGTCCTGATCGAATTCGATGCGGAGGCGATGGCGGAAGTGCTGATCCTTCCGGGAAAGAATGCCAGGAGCTTGGCCGATGCGCTCATCGGTCTCTCGGAGGCGCTGGGTCGGATGCCGCGCGAGGGCGAGGTCGAGGCGGCGCTCGCCGACGGCATTGCGTCGGCGCTCGGCGTGGGCTTCGCGCCGGATGCGCCGCTCGCCGAGGAGATCGCGCTCGCGGACCGGCTTCATGCAACGGAGTTCGGCACCGAGGCCTTCGTCGCGGGAGAGGAGGCCGCATGAAGAAGCGTCTCCTCGTCGTGCTCGTGAACACCGATCCCCGCAATCCCGAGGAGCTCGGCGCGCCCTTCTATCACGCGGCCGTGGCGGCGGCGATGGAGTACGAGGTCGATGTGGTCTGCGCGGCGACGGCCGGGAGCCTCCTCTTCAAGGGCGTCGCGGAGGGGATTTCCATCAAGCCCGGCAGCGGCAAGACCGTCTACGACTGGATCAAGGACGCGCATGCGAACGGCGCGCGGCTCTGGGCCTGTCCCGCAAACCTCGAGCTCTTCGAGAAGAGCAAGGACGACCTCGTGCCGGAATGCAGCGGCTTCATGGGCACCGCGGCCATGATCGAGCGGCTCATGGACGACGACTGCCGCGTGCTCACCTATTAGGCGCGCGCGATGGCGACAGTCCGCGGCTGCGACTTCCCGGAAGCGCTCTTCTACGACGTTCCGAACCAGATCTGGTATGCGCCCATGGGCGACGGCACGCTCCGCGTCGGCTGGACCTCGATCGCCGTGGCGCTCGCGGGAAAGATCCTGGTCTTCACGCCGAAGCGGACCGGCCTCGATTTCGAGAAGAACCGCTCCTTCGCGACCGTCGAGGGCGGGAAATGGGTGGGCGCGGCCAAGGCCGCGTTCGACGGCAAGGTCGTCGCGCACAACGCGGCGCTCGCGGAGCGTCCGGAGACCGCGAACGCCGATCCCTACGGCGAGGGCTGGATGCTGATCGTGCGTCCGGCTCGAGCGGATTGGCGGTTTGGTCTCGTGACGGGCGAGGCGGTCGCGGGCGCATTCGAGGCCTGGATGGCGGCCGAAGGCGTCGAGGGCTGCGGTCCCCTATGATGACTCCGCAGGAGGTGCGCGCGGACATCGTACTCGTCGGCGGCGGCCACGCGCACGTGCACGTGCTGACGGCGCTCGCGATGCGCCCGGTACCGGGCGTCCGGCTTACTTTGGTGACGCGCGATCTCGAGACGCCCTATTCCGGAATGATTCCGGGCGTGATCGCGGGCCTCTACGAGCGGCAGGAGGCGCACATCGATCTCCTCCGTCTCGCCGCCGCCACGGGAACGAGGCTCATTCACGCAGAGGCGGTGGGATTGGACCGCTCGGCAAAGCGCGTGGAGCTCGCGGGCCGCCCGTCCATCGCCTACGACCTCCTCTCGCTCGACGTGGGCATTGCGCCCGCGCTCGCGGGCATCGCGGGCGCCGCCGAGCACGCCATCGCTGTCAAGCCCATCGGCTCCTGCCTTGCGAAATTCGCGGCATTTCGCGAGCGCTGCCGGGAAGCTGCCGGGCCTCAGCGCATTGCGGTCATCGGCGGCGGCGCCGGGGGCGTGGAGCTGCTGCTCTCGATGCGCTCGCGATTGCTCGCGGAGGCGCGCGATCCAGCGCGGCTCTCCTTCGCGCTCGTCACTGCCGAGGAGATCCTGCCGAAACACAATGCGCGCGTGCGCCAGGCGTTCCGCCGCGTCTTTGCGGAGGGCGGGATCGCGCTCCACGAGCATCGCCGCGCAATCGAGGTCCGCGCGGGCGAGATCGTGGCCGAGGGCGAGAACTCAATCGCGGCCGATGCGGTGTTCGTCGCCACCCAGGCGGCGGCGCCCGCATGGCTCGCGGCAACGGGGCTCGCGTTGGCGCCCGGCGGCTTCATCGCAGTGGGTGCCACCTTGCAGACCGTCAACGATCCCGATGTCTTCGCCGCCGGCGACTGCGCGGCGCTCACCCATGCGCCGCGCGAGAAGGCCGGCGTCTACGCGGTGCGCGCGGGCCCGCCGCTTGCGGAGAATCTCCGCCGCCGCGCGCTCGGCATCGAGCCCAAGGCGTGGATGCCGCAGCGCGCCCATCTAGCGCTCATTTCCACCGGCGAGCGTTACGCCGTTGCCTCCCGCGGCGCGCTCAAGGCGGAGGGCGCCTGGCTCTGGCGGCTCAAGGATCGGATCGACCGGCGCTGGATGCGCATGTACCGGGATGCCGAGGCCATAGCCGCACGAATGGCCTCGCGGTCCCGGTGGGCTTCGTCCGCGCCTGCGGCTGCGGCGGAGATGCGCTGCGGCGGCTGCGCCGCGAAGCTGGGGCCTGGGCCGCTCGGCCGCGCGCTGAAGCGCTTGCCGCCAGGCGAGGCGGCTGGAGCGGTGGTGGGGCTTGATCAACCCGATGACGCGGCGGTGCTGATGCCGCCCACGGGCCGACATCTCGTGGAGACCGTGGACTTCTTCCGTGCCTTCGTCGAAGACCCCTACTTGTTCGGCGAGATCGCCGCCAACCACGCGCTCAACGATGTCTTCGCCATGGGCGGAACCCCGCGCCATGCGCTCGCCATCGCGGTGGTTCCGGGGGCGGCGTCCGAGAAGATGGAGGAGGCGCTGTTCCAGCTTCTCGCGGGCGCCCGCGCCTGCCTCGACCGCGAGGGCGTAGGACTCGTCGGCGGCCACTCCAGCGAGGGGCCCGAGCTCGCGCTGGGTTTCTCGGTCTCGGGCGAGGTCGATCCCGCACGCATCTTGCGCAAAGGCGGATTGCGCGCGGGCGACGCTCTTGTTCTGACGAGGCCGCTCGGGACGGGGATCCTCTTCGCAGCGGCGATGCGCGCGCGGGCCCCGGCTGCGGCGATCGAGCAGGCGCTTATAGCGATGCACCGGTCCAATAGGGACGCGGCGCAGACCCTCATCGCCCATGGCGCGAGCGCCATGACCGATGTCAGTGGCTTCGGTCTCATCGGCCATTTGGCCGAGATGCTCACGGCGAGCGCTGCCGACGCGACGTTGGATCCCGCGGCCATTCCCGCTTATCCGCAAGCGCTGG
>Ga0335085_10016029_pt1 | contig 10849 bp, 6 predicted proteins | sample Lox_Sample_45_FD_206712 | JGI IMG/M metagenome (GOLD analysis project Ga0335085, IMG submission 206712) | Soil microbial communities from Loxahatchee National Wildlife Refuge, Florida, United States - Lox_Sample_4.5 | ecosystem: Environmental > Terrestrial > Soil > Wetlands | place: USA: Florida... | reverse complement strand
GGATTACGGTGACCCCAATGCGTGGAAATCTGCTCTTTGTCGAGGATGAAGAAGCGCTCCGAATGACCGTTGGCGACCGGCTGCGCAACGAAGGCTACGCCGTCGAGTATGCCGCCAATGGGGACGACGGGTTCGAAAAGGCTACTCAGCTCCCATTCGACCTCATTATCCTGGACGTTATGCTGCCAAAACGGAGCGGATTCGAGGTGTGCAAGGGCATCCGCGAGGCCGGCCTCATCACTCCGATTCTGATGCTGACCGCCCGTGGGCAAACGAGCGACAAGGTCAATGGCCTGAAAATTGGCGCCGACGATTACGTCACCAAACCCTTCAACATGCGGGAACTTGTGGCCCGCGTCGAGGCGCTGATGCGGCGGGCGCCCATTCGCCCGGCGGCCCAGTCCGGCGTCCTGGATTTCGGATCGGTTCATGTAGACCTGGTGGGAACTGAGGCCACCCGCGAAGGGAAACCCGTGAATCTTTCCGCACGCGAGTTCCAATTGCTCCGGTACTTCATCGAGCACCGGGGAGCGACGCTTTCCCGCGACGAACTGCTCAAGCAAGTGTGGGGCTATAATGCCGACATGTATACCCGCACCGTGGATGTGCATGTCGCCAGCCTACGTCAAAAGCTGGAAGACGACCCGAAGCAACCGAAATTCATTCTCACGGTGCAGGGCCTCGGTTACAAATTCAAGGGATAACCATCGATTATGCGACTTCGCATCCGAGAGCGGGAATTTTCGACGGTGATCATCATTCTTGCCGTCGTCGTCGTGATCGTCTTGGGAGTGCTTCAATATCGCTGGAGCAACCAGGTCAGCGAAGCTACGAGTATTCGCCTCGCCGACAGCTTGCAGATGTCCATGATCAATTGGCATCTCGATTTCTTCCGCGTCTTCTCCGAGGTTTGTGTCGCCATGCGTGTGGATCCTGACTCCCGCACGCAGGATGACTGGAACTTGTACGCCGTGCGATATCAGGAATGGAGAAAGACGACGGCGAATCCGAATCTCGTGGCCGGCCTGTACGTCTTGCGGTTCGATCAAGGCCCTACGCCGCAAGCGCTGCGTCTCGACCTTTCCGGCCAGGGCTTCGAGCCGGCAGACTGGCCCTCGAACTTCGGAGACTTGCGCGAAGAGCTCCAACAGGCTGCGGCCAAACCGGGCGCGGACGGCACCTCTTTTTCTACTGGCGGAGCGACAGCCAACGCGGCGCAAAGCACGGACGCTGAATTCGCAAGCCGCTTCTATACGGGCGGGCCGTTGGTAGGCTGGCGATTCGAGCCGCAAATTCCTGCGCTCGTCCGCTCGGTCGCGCACAATCCCGCCGCCTCGGGCGGCGAAGAGGCAACCACCCGGAATGCGACGGATTGGCTCTTGATCGCACTGAATCGGAATGTTGTGCAGGACAATATTCTGCCCGCCCTTGCACAGCGATACTTTCGCGGCACGGAAGGACTCGATTATCAGGTTGCCGTGACGACCGGCAAGAACGCGGGAGGTCCTCTCTACACTTCGGACGAGGGCTTCGGCGACGCGGAAATCAAAGACGCGGACGGGACGATGGATATTTTCGGACGCCTGCGAGCCAATGGACAAGGATCTCCAATCCGAATTTTCCATACTCCTGCTCAGGAAAATGGGCCTCCGGCGTCGGTCGCGGTCACGTGGTTCCCGCTATTGCGCGATGTGGGAGCCGACAAGGACTGGCGCCTGATTGTCAGGCACCGCCGAGGCGGAGCTCTGGGTGCGTTCATCGCGGACTCGCGCCGGCGCGATCTGGCGATCAGTTTCGGGGTGCTCTTCCTGCTCGTGGTCAGCATGGCGATCCTGATCATTACGAGCACCCGCGCGCAACGCCTCGCGAAATTGCAGATGGATTTTGTCACCGCGGTGTCTCATGAGCTGCGAACGCCGCTGACCGTGATCAGCTCGGCGGCCGAAAATATCGCTCACGGCGTGGTGGAAGGAAAACAGCAATTCGAACAGTACGGATCCGTGATCGGCGCGCAAGCCAGGAAGCTATTTGAGATGGTCGAACAGATCCTGCTGTTTGCGGCGATCCGAGAAGGCCACCAGCGCTACAGCTTGCGGCCGCTCGAAGTGACGGACATTCTGGACGCGGCGCTTTCCGGAACCTCCGGTCTGATTCGAACAGAGGGGTTCCACGTGGAACAAGAGATCGAACCGCATTTGCCTCAAATTCTTGGCGATCTCCCGGCCCTTTCCCAATGCGTGCAGAATCTGATCACCAACGCGCTCAAATACGGCAAGGAACAGAAATGGATTGGGATCGGGGCGCGGCTCACCGAACATGGACTCATCGGAAAAGAGATCCTGATCAGTGTTGCGGATCGCGGCATCGGCATTGCGCCCGAAGAATTGCCGCACATCTTCGAGCCTTTCTACCGCAGCCCATCCGTGATGACGGCGCAGATTCACGGCACCGGACTCGGTCTGCCTCTCGCCAAGGGCATTGTGGAAGCGATGAAAGGCCAGGTCACGGTGAAAAGCGCTCCGGGACGCGGCAGCACGTTCATCTTGCATCTGCCTTGCTTGGAACATTCGGTCCGGCAACTCGAAGCCAAGACGACCGAAGCGGTTCCCTCCTGACCGCTCGCTTGCTAACTGATGGCCAACAGATAACTTAGAGGCTGGTTCTCCACTTCACAAAACGTGGCGTCTCGAACATTCGTTTCGAGGCGGCCCGCAACGCCGGGCTTTTTACAAAGTCCTTACAGCATCCCGTTTTCATTCCAGTGTATTTTCAAAACCATAGTTTTAGAGTCTGTCGAACCGCGGGTGGTCAGGGTTGCAGCTTGGGTGCGAATCTTTCCCGAAGATGATCGCGGCTCGGCCTACCATTTAGATAGAGGCGGAGGAATCAAGAAACAGTGAATACGAGACGAAGCGCGCTTCGGCGTAACGATCTGCGAATTGGAATCGTTCCCTCCCATGAAGACACGGCTCTTCTGAAGCGATTTCTGCGTATTTTGCACGCGGCGGTCTTTGTGGCTGCCGTCATCCTCCTGGCGGCCGCGCCGGCACTTAGCCAGATGAACACGGGAGAAATCGACGGCGTCGTGAAGGATCCCTCGGGCGGCACCATACCCAACGCCACGGTCACGGCCACAGAAACCAACACGCAGTTAAAGTACACGACTAAAACCAATATGGCAGGCGAATTCCTGCTGGCGCAGCTTCCAGTCGGGGAATACAGCCTGACGGCGAATGCGCAGGGATTCAAACAAAGCGTTGCGTCGAACATGGCATTGCATGCCGGCCAGCGGATGCGCCAGGCATTCGGCTTGGAACTTGGCGAACAAAGTGAAACCGTCACCGTGAGCGCGACCAACGGTTTGTTGCAGACGGAATCTGCCGCCATCCAAGACACCGTCGCGCAGCAGCAGATCCTCAATCTTCCGCTCAAGGGGCGCCAATTCATCGACCTCGTCGGGACGACTCCAGGCATCACACATGCGCCGTCCGGCACGCGTGGAGGGGCACTGCAGCAGACGGGTGCGACGTGGGGAATCCTGGGACAGCGCGGCGGTCATAACTTGTACCTGGTTGACGGAGTGAGCGTCACCGATGAATTCTTTAACAACATGGTGCTCAACCCGTCGCTAGACACAATTCAGGAATTTAACGTCAACCAGACATCTTATGACGCGGAGTTCGGCGGAAAGTCGGGCGGTGTGATCAACGTCATCACAAGGTCCGGCAACAACCGCTTTCACGGCAGTGTGTTCGAATTCCTGCGAAATGACATCTTTAATGCCAGAAACTTTTTTGCTTCGCCGACTGCGGTCAAACCGCCTTACAAGCAAAATGAGTTTGGCGGAAGCTTCGGCGGGCCGATTCAAAAGGACAAGACGTTTTTCTTTGTGAACTACGAAGGGCAACGGACGCACCAAGGCCAAACCCAGGTGGTTACAGTTCCGACGGCTGCACAAGTCAACGTTCCAAACGTTGATCCGGTGGCTGCGGCGCTATTGGCTCGATTGGAGCAATTCCTCCCTCTGGGGACGAGCAACACCCAGACCGCGACGGGCCTTCTTACTCAGGGCATCAACCAGTATAACGCCCGGATCGACCACAACTTCAGCGACAAGGACAGCGTCTTTGTTCGCGGATCGATTTTCGACGCGAATCAATTTAATCCCTTCGGTTTGGGCGCGCTCAACGAAACGCTGCTCCCCGGATTTGGCTACAATTTGAGAACGCACACGGACAACATCACCAGCGCTTGGACCCACGTCTTCAATCCCTCCTGGATTAACGAATTGCGATTTGGATGGTTATGGGTCGGTGGAGGACAAAGCAGTCCGAACGCGGGCACGAATTTCGCAGCGGCAACGGGATTGCAAGGGGTCACGACCAATCCTCTGGACATGGGATATCCTTCGGTTTCCATCGCGGGATTTACAGCGCTAGGAGAACCAACCCAATACGTCTCCCGAGTCGACGATAACTACGAAGTGTACGACAACGTGATCTGGCACCACGGACGGCACACCGTGAAGTTCGGAGCTTACTTTTTCCACTTGGATTTCGACCCAGTGAATGCGAACAATGCGAGAGGCACGTTCTCGTTCGGCTCGTTGGCGAATTTCCTCGCCGGGACCCCCACTCAAGGACAAGTGGGAGTCCAAGGCCGTGGCGCAATCCTAGGGCGCACGAACTGGATCCACACTTATATCGAGGATGCCTGGCAGATTCTGCCCAGCCTCAAGCTCGACATCGGCCTCCGCTATGAGTACAACCAAAATGTCACAGATGTGAACAACAACATGGCCGTCGTGAATACATTGGTGCCTGGCGGGGTGTTTGTCATCGCGAGCAACAATCAGGGCCAACTCTCACCGGGAGCCTCGGCCCTTTTGCCATTTATCCCGATTCCCTACGTCACTTCCTCCCAGGCCGGGTGGGACCGCAGCTTGCTTCAGGCGCGGCCTTTGCGTCTCGCGCCGAGGATCGGACTTGCCTGGAGCCTGCCCGATCAAAAGACTGTAGTTCGGGCCGGCTTTGGAATCTACACTAATCAGGCGGCGTACAGCATCATTCAGAACGCTGCATTAAATTTGCCTTTCTACTTCGCAAAAACCGTGGCCAATTCCGGTGCTCTCACAACGGAAAATATTTTGGCGGCTAATCCGACCGGCTCCATCGGCGCAAACAGCCTGAACCACGACTTCAAGATCGAATACAACAACGTCTGGAACCTATCGGTCCAGCGGCAGCTCTCTTCGACTACGACTTTCGAGGCGCAGTATGTCGGCTCGTACACGGTCCATGCCGACAACCTGACGCTGCAAAATCTTTTCCCGGATACTGCGTTAAATCCGGCGAATCCTCTTCACGTGCGTCCTATCCCTCAAATGAGCGGCTTCCAATCTGTTGTGTGGGACGGATGGGAAAAATACCACGCCCTAACGCTGGATCTTACACAGCATCTCTGGCACGGTCTGACTCTGGATTCGAATTACACCTGGTCGAAAGCATTGGATGACGCGTCCAACCCCGGAGCAAATAACGCGGGTTCCAATTTGCCGCAGGATCCGCAAAACATGGACGCCGAGAAGGGATTATCGGATTTCGACCATCGGCATCGCTTTGTGACGAGTTTCCTCTACCAACTGCCATTTCTGAAAAGCTCGGGCGGCTGGATGCGCACCGCTTTTGGAGACTGGCAAGTAGGCGGGATTTGGACGCTGGAAAGCGGCTCCCCCTTCACCGTTAATCTTACGTCTGACAACGCCACAAATGGGGAACCTGCGGCCACCCAGTCTAATATATCGGAGCGGCCGGATCTCGTTTGCGATCCGAACAGCGGACCGAAGACGCCCGCGCAATGGTTCAATACAAGCTGCTTTACGCTGCCGGCTGCCAGCACGTACGGCAATGCCGGACGCAGCATCGTGACTGGGCCGGGCATCGACAACTTCGACGCAACGTTCCAAAAGAATTTTGCGCTGCGGGAGAGCATGCAGCTGCAGTTCCGCGCGGACATATTCGACTTCTTCAACCACCCCAATTTCAATCAACCGAACCGGTTCTTTCAAGCGCAGGGGGCGACGCCTTTCACTTTTGGTAAAATCACGAGCGCCCAGGATCCTCGCGTCACGCAATTTTCTTTGCGCCTCGCGTTCTAACTGTCTCGGCTTGAGAACAGAGAGATTGGCGGCAGATTCTAATATCGTCGAGAGCCCCACAATCGGGAGGAACCTCGCAATGAAATGCCAAGTGAAAAGGCAAACCTTAGGCGCTCTGCTCTGTGGAGTGGTTCTCGGCGGGCTGCTCGTTTCACAATGGAAGTTCATCATGCCCACGACGCACGCGGCGCAGGAACAGGCCCCGGCGCAGGCGCAGCAGCCACCACAGGTCCAAACGCCTGGGCAGCCACCCGCTGCGCCGGAGACTCCCGCGCAGATGCAGGCGGACATCGCGCGTTTGAATCAAATCGCAGTCGACCAGGACCACACGATGATCGATGTCGGCTACCACTTCACGAATCTATGGTTTGCCGCAAAACAGGGCAACTGGCCTCTGGCGGCGTTTAATTTCGCCGAAGCGCGCAAACACATCCAGTGGACGGTCGACATTCATCCAGTTCGCAGGCTCGGAGAACCTGTCGATCTCGTCCCCATTTGGGATTCCATCCGGAATGGCGTGCTGGTTTCATTGAAAGCCTCCATTGATCAAAAAGACGAAGCGAAGTTTGAGTCGACCTACAAACAAACCCTCACTGCCTGCTGGACCTGTCACCAAGCATCCCATTTGCCCTTTTTACATCCCGTTGTTCCGACTGCCCCGGCGCAGACGATTATCAGTTTCGATCCTTTGCCGGCAGAATAGCGATGGAGAGGAACGTCTGTTGGAGAGAACCGGGCAGGTTTCAGCCTGTCGGTTTGGATTTGCGATTCAGAAAGCCGACAGGCTAAACCCTGTCCTGCTGCCTTGCCAAGGCTGCGGCTTAAGCGGCGTCGCTGCGCGTTGCGGGCCGCACAATTCGGGGAGCCATCATCCGCGTCCCGGGCGCAAGGATGTGAACGGAACGCTGAAAGGCGAACTCCAGAAAGCGCCTCGCCACGGAGAGCTTCGAGCTCAGGGAACTCCGATCCCGGAACCCGTCCGCGCGAACCACGAGGAATCCAGGGCCGTTCTCAACCTGCAGGCGGCGCACAGCGCGGTACGGCTTGGAGTGGAACGCGTTTGCCAGCCGCAATATCGCCGCCAACCGAATGAGCGATTGCCTCAGGGGCAGTTCGTACACCCTTAGTTTTTCATGGTCTGGGTACGGCAACGCGCGCCGGTGAAACCGCGCCAGGAGCGCCGCCAGCTCAAGGTCCTTCTTCGACCAGCCGGGCGGCGGAGAAATCTTGCGGACCATCCGGTAGGACTCTTTGTGGTAGGCCTTGCCTTTCTTGAAGCGCCCGACATCCTGAACGAGCGCAGCCGCGTGCAAAATCAAGCGCTCCTCAATCTGGGAATCTTTCCCGGCCAAGCCGCAGTTGGCGAGGCTGTCGTACAGTTGCAGGGACAACCGCGCCGTCCGCCGCGCGCGGGAGAAATCGGGCGTGACGAACGAGCTCCATTCCGCGATACGCGCGAGTCCAGTCGAACGCAAATCTTTCTCCGCCGGCAACCCCTCCCGCCAGCTCCGGAGAGGAGATGTCCTGCCCGCCATCTTCACGCGATATTGTTGGAGGCGCGAAGAACGCGCTTCCTCGATCTTCTGGCGCCATGCTGTGAGGGCGGCTTCTTCGAAAAGGACCCCGCTCTTCACGACCATTTGATCGAGGACCGTGAGGTCGTGCACTTCCCCGAGCAAGTCCTGCAGAAGTTTGAAGTCAGGCGCCCAGCCCTGGTACATCGGAGGAAGAAAATTCTCGACGGCGTACCGAAATTTCTTGAGCCCGACGCGCAGGCGATGATAGGCAAGGAAGCTCCGGCTGCGCTGCGCCCGGCGATTCAGATCGCGCACGCTTTCCCAGATTTCGAGGATTAGCGATTCGCATGCGGCTCGGTTCGATAGGACATGGCGGTAGTGTTTCGCGAATTCCCTTCTCCAGGCCCGCCATTGTTTTCGGTCGAACTCGCGGATGCCCTCTCGAGCACCGATCCGGTCTTGTTCGTTCCTCTTATTGAGGATTGCGAGGAGCGCCTCGGTGGAGGCTTCGCCCGGCAAGCCCAGCTTCTCAACCCACTCGATCAGGACTTGCGTATCGCGGAGCGTCCCGAGCCGCTCAAATGTGCGCCGCGCCGATTTCCTCATGGATTTCCAATCGCGCCCGGGATCGAGGTCCCTCATCACATCGGCGATGAGAATGCAACGGCGCAAGGAAACGCGCAGGTCATGGATGGGCTCCGCAGGCAAAGCACCTCCGGCTTTCGAGTGTTCTTCGAGGACTCGGTCCATCCAATAGGGAAGCCCGATTTTCTCGGGCGTTGTCGATTCCGGTTGCGACACGGTGGAAACCAAGGCCCTTCCAAAAAGAGTGCCAGGGGGAGCCATTCTAGCCGTCCAAGGCGGGAAAACGCAAATTGCACGAGACGCCTAGTCTGACACGACGGTCGTCTGCTCCTTGCGTGTTGGCGTTGCCGCCGGCGAGCGGCGAGCAAGTCCCGAATACCATGCATAGAAACGCCAGCCCAGGAGAATTGCCATGATCGCGGCGTATTCCAGCGGGATGTGGATGTCCGACTTCACGAGCCACAAGTAATGAATGACCCCTGCAACAGCTGTAACGTAAATCGCGCGATGGAGCATCGCCCAGCGCCGCCCGCCGAGGCGCCGAATCCATCCCGCCGTAGACGTGACGGCGAGCGGGATCATCAGGACGAAGCCCGTGAATCCAACTGTGATGTAGCGCCTCTTCGCAATGTCAGCCCAGATGCCCGGAAGATTGAAGACCTGGTCGAACGTCAGATAGATGCTGAAATGCAGGCATCCGTAAAAGAACGCAAACAGTCCCAGCATGCGCCGAAAGCGGATCAGCTGCGGTTGGCGGATCATTTTGCGCACGGGCGTAATCGCCAGCGTAATGGCCACAAATCGCAGCGTCCAGTCTCCCGTGGCATGCTCCAGAAACTGGGTCGGATTCCCGCCCAGTCCGCCCGTGAACGCGTCCCAGATAAGGACGCCCATCGGAACGAGACACAGCAGAAATACCACCACCTTCGTCCACTTGCCGGTTAGGATGGAATTCATGATCGGCCCGCGCTCAGTAATATTTCCTTAGGTCCATGCCAGAGTATAGGTTGGCCACCTGGTCATAACCGTTGAACATCTGCGTCGGTGTGTTCTTGAAGAATCCCGGCAGGCGGACTTCCCGTGCCTGGCTCCACCGTGGATGATCCACGTGCGGATTCACGTTGGAGTAGAAGCCGTATTCATGCCCGTTGGTGATATTCCAGGTGGTGGGCGGTTGATCCTTGACAAACCGGACCTTGACGATCGACTTGATGCTTTTAAACCCGTATTTCCACGGGATCACCATGCGGACGGGCGCGCCGTCCTGGTTTGGCAACGATTCGCCATACATGCCGACGCACAACAGCGTGAGGGGATGCATCGCCTCGTCCATTCTCAGCCCTTCCACATAGGGCAGCTGGATTCCGGCCAGAGGCCACATGGGCATCTGCTTTCGATCGAAATAGCTTTCAAAGGCAACAAAGTGCGCGTTTGAGGTCGGCTCCGCCAGCTTGGCTAGTGTGCTGAACGAAAAACCGACCCAGGGCACGACGATCGACCACGCCTCGACGCAGCGATGCCGGTAGATGCGCTCCTCAAGGGGCGCAAGCTTCAGGATTTCGTCCATCGAGTATTTGCGCGGCTTGGCACATTCGCCTTCGACCGAAACCGTCCAGGGCGTGGTCACGAATTTCTGGGCGTTTTTCGAAGGCTGGTCCTTTTCCGTCCCGAATTCGTAGTAATTGTTGTAGGTCGTCACGACTTGCTCGGGTGTGACCTTTTCCGTCGTGCTGAAAGACGAGGAGGCGAGCCCCGAGAACTTGGCGCCGGCATACGCACGAACCGAAGGCCTGATCAAGTCCGCCAAGCCTTTCCCCGCGAGCGCAACGCCACCCGCCAAGCCCAATCCTTGTAGGAACTTGCGCCGATTGAGGTATACATCGCGGGGGGTGACATCCGAATATTTCAGGTCAGGGGCTCGTTTAATCAGCATCGCAGACCTCCGGGCACGCGCATTGCCTCGATTTGTTCTCTCTTACAAACTACTATACGCCGTTTTCTTCTAATTGGATGAGGATTGCAGCTAATTGGGAGCCCAGCTTTGCACGGGGGCCCGCACCGATCATGGTTCATCAAAGAGTAGTAGTAGCCCACCCGCAAAGCGGTCAGCATGAATAATAAAGACTCGACCCGCCGGAGGGCTCGATCCGGCGGGTTGAGTCTTGGCTTTACTCGCGGCTGTGTTTGTGCTCGTATCAACCGAAAATTACCGGTTCAATCCGGCTGAACGATTACAGTGTGCGAAACGTTTTCATCCAGGCTCCGTTGCGTCCGGTTGGAGTAAATGAAATCGTGCCCATCGGCTGTGCCCGGATAGAACCACTTGATCAAAGCGTCCGGGAAGTTTTGGGACTGATCGGTGAACGTGACTTGAGTTCTGCCAAGGTGAGTTGTCCGGTACGTCGGCCTCGTCAGCAACATGGCCTCAACCTCGGAGCGGTCCGCGTTATAAACCACGACGGCATCGGGGCTGTTGCCATGGTTCGCCAAGGCGAACCAATATGTGCCGGCAGGTAGAACCCTGCTGCCGGGAATCTGGATCGGTTGATTAAAAGTGAGCCGGGTCATCTGATCGAAATCATCCGCACGC
>Ga0335085_10016026_pt1 | contig 10850 bp, 13 predicted proteins | sample Lox_Sample_45_FD_206712 | JGI IMG/M metagenome (GOLD analysis project Ga0335085, IMG submission 206712) | Soil microbial communities from Loxahatchee National Wildlife Refuge, Florida, United States - Lox_Sample_4.5 | ecosystem: Environmental > Terrestrial > Soil > Wetlands | place: USA... | reverse complement strand
TTCTTGTAGAAGCCCGCAGCCGATCCCAACAACAATGCGGCTCCGATGATCGTGACTACGATGCCGGCGCCGCCCCAGTACAGTCCGGCGACAAAAGCGGTGAACCCTGTCAGGGTTGCGGTCAGATACGTGCCTTGTTTCGCGTTAGAAGCCATTCTTTGCTCCTTGCGTACCGAGTATTTGAACTCTGTTTTCCAGCAGACAAGAACCGACTTGGCACCGGTGCAGAGCGGCGCCGCCTACTTGGCATCCGCACTGCTGAATGCGTAGATCAAGCCGACAGTCATTGTGTTCTGCGCGTCTTTGAAGAGACCATCGCGGTACGGGAACGTCGCCTGATCCGACATGTCACGACGGAACTCGAGACGGCTGATGATCTTGCTGGCCAGCATGCGCTGGAGTGTCAGGGTAAATTCGCCCATATTCTGCGAGACTCCAGTTGCGAAACCGTCCTTGTCCTGGAAGTATTCGCCGCGAGTTGCGATATACCATTTGGCGTTCGGCGCGTACTTGATGTACCCCGCAATGCCATCCCAGTGCGCTTTCGGCCCCAGCACGAACGGCGGCGTAGTGGTATTTACAAACTGATCAGAGCCGTAGTCGTAGTTGGCCATCAGGGAGAGCTTGGCGTTCGGGGTGTAGGCCACCACGGTATCCAGAAGATTCCGGAAGTTGCTGTTGTCGTTGGGATGCTCCGGCCCGACCAGGTAGTTTTGCGTTACGCTCCACTTGGCGTTGGGGGTCCAGGCGGCGCTAAACCCAGTGGTTTTGCCGCTGTTGTTTTCTACGCTGTCGTTCCATCCATTGACCAGATATCCCGTAAGGGCAAATTTGCTGTTGAAGGCGTACTTTGCGCTCATTCCAAAGTGAAAGTAAGGAATCGCCCAGGCGAAGAGAAGGCCGCGGGAGTAGTTCCAATTGTCCTTGCTCTCGATGACTTCGGCGCCAGCCGGAGTCACAAATTTTCCGACGTTGATCTGCAGGCCCTTGCCGACCGGGGCCATGTATTCCAGGTACCCTTCCTTGAGGTACTGGTCGAAGGCGGTCTCGCCCGCCGCCGCCGAGTTGACGGCGTTCATCGCCTGGCCAAATCCAAGGGCGACGTGATATCCGACGCGATTGGTGGTGTCCACGGGCTTGTCCGCGACCAGTTCAATCATGTTCAACGCGAACTGGCTGGAATTAATGTCGAAGTTGCGGTATGCCGTGGTGCGGCTGGCCGGCTGATTGGAGTTGTAGTCGTAGTAGACGTCTACAAATCCGCTCAATGTGGTCGGCCCCAGCAGACCAGAAAGCGTGGGAGGCGCCGGCGCCGGGGTGGTAGTGGTGCTCACGACGGCCGCGGCTGGGGCAGGCGCGGGAGCCGACGTTTTCTGAGCAGCCAACTGGCTCTTCAGATCATTGAGCTCTTTTTCCATCGCGGAGATGCGTTGCGCCAGATCGGCATTGGTGGGCTGCGACGAGTCTTGTGCAAGACCCGTCAGTGGATGGGCAAGAATCACGCATAGAGCCAGCAAGATCGCAGTCACGTTCTTCATAAGAATTGATTGCTCGCTTTTTCTCCCCCAAGCCGCACGAGTATGGGGGCACTCGTGCCGTTTACAAAACAATGCACGCGAACTTATAGGGCCTTCGCCCGCCAGTCCAATACATAATTTTTTTGAGGCGCATCAGAAAATGTTGTGAAAAAAATAATTTATGGACGCTATAACGCACATCGCATTGCGGCGCTCGTTTTCATCACACGCATGCGCTTCCGCTGTGAGGTGATCAAAGAGAAAAAGCTGTCTTAGGGAATGTGTGCAGGCGTGGGTCCAGCCCGGCTAGCGAAATCGCGGAAGCAGAAACCCGGTGTGCTCGCAGTGTTCCTGAAAGCTGGCGCCGAATTGAGCTCGTAGCATGCCCTCTTCTCTTCTGGCTTTCAGGGTAAAACCGATCAGCACCAGTGCGATTCCCAGCAGCTCGCGCCACTGGGCGGTCTGTAGAGAAGCGCCTACCAGCGCCAGGAGCAGACCGGAATAGATGGGATGGCGTAAATGGGCGTATGGACCGGTGCGAATAAGCTCGTGCCCCTGCTTGATGGTGACGCGCCCGCTCCAGTTCTGCCCGAGATGGTAGCGCGCCCAGAGAGCCAAAGCGACGCCCGCCCACTCAAGCACAATTCCGGTGATGGTCGTGGCAAAACTGCGAGGCAGGAAACGCCGGCCCAGAACTCCGATTCTGGCATCGCGGTCGAGCATAAGAACAAAGCCAGCTACGACGATCAACATGACTCCATACCGTGAAAGGAAAGATTCGCTTCGCTCGCTGGGGCGGGTTTTCAGCGCGGTAACCAGCCAATACAGGACGAATACAACCCACGGCAGTTCGAAGAGGAGGCGCAGGATCTGGTGAGTGGTCACGGCGGTCTAAACTGGGAGTTCCTCCTGCGCCCAACCGATCTCTGGGCGGGGCTCCGCGGTCAGATCCAGCACGAGCTTCTCCAGAACGAGACGTTTGCTGGGGGGATTCGAGCGCAGGGCAAGATCGGTTTTCGCCACCAGGCGAATCGCGCGGGTCAGGTCGCGCTTCGATTTGTAGCGGCGGGCTTGTTTGATAATGTCGTCGGCGGCAAATGGCGGAACGCGGAAGCCCTGCCACAAGGCCGCCCACAACATGCGCTGATCGCGCACGTTGCGTTCCACGATCACCAGCATCTGCCGGAAGGTCTTGGCCAGCATGTATAGGTGGCCGATCGCGGCTTCCTCGCCGTCGCCGGTGGAGAGCATCGCATCCAGCATTTCGAGGGCCCGCACCCGGTCCCGCGCGGAAATCGCATCGGTCAGCTCATACAGGGAACGCTGCTTGGCGGCGAGCACCATGGTTTCGACATCGCCCAGGGTGACGCGTTTCTTTTCGCCGGCGTACAGGATCAACTTCTCCAGCTCGTTCGAGATCATCATCATGTCGCCGCCGAGAGCGTCCACCAACTCGCGGGCAGCATCGGTATCGATTTTCACGTCGCGCGCGGCGCCGTACTCTCCGATCCAGCGCACCGCTTCATTCTCTTCGACGCGGCCGAGTTCGACGATGACACAGTATTGGCCCAGGGTTTCACGAATCCGTTCGTAACGCTCCTTGTCGGTCATGTCCATGCGGCGGGCATCGGCGGGGATGCTGATGTGATCGGCGACAAAGATGAGAACTGCGGCCGGGTTCGGATCTTTGCAGTAGCGTTCGATCGCCGCCAGTTTTTCCTCGTTCGAACCGCGCCCGAACAAGGTCTTCACCCCGCGCACAAAAAAGATCTGGAAGGGCGCCATTAATGACGGGGTTCGGGCGCGGTCAAGAATCTCAGCAAGATCAGTTTCCGCCAGATCGAACTCGAACAGGCTGAAGTCGCGCAGGTCGGGCGGGACTAGATGCTCCAGGATGGCCTCGCGGCATCGGCGGCGGAAAAACACCTCGTCTCCCACAAACACGTAGGCCGGACGAAGCACTCGCTTCTCCACCTCGGAAACGAAACGTTCGGCCTGGGCAAACGCGCGCATCAAAAGCCCTCCAGAACATTCGACACCAGGGTGCGCGCAAAGTCACGCGAAAGCCGTTCCAGGGCGGGAGAGTCCTCTTCGAAAAAACTCCCCAAATCGCTCGAAACCTGGTATTGCTCGCGGAATACGTACATGGGATTCTGATACAGCATCGCACCTTGCCGGTCGGTGAGCGAAACTTTAAGACTTACGGTGATCAACACGCTGGCCACGCGACCGGTTTGCGAATCGTAGGTCAGCGGGGCGAAATAGGTCGAAAGAATGGTGCCGCGCAAAGTCGCATCCGCGGAAGCACTGGGCTCATTCAGAACATGGTAATGGGTCCGAGTCACCAGCTCGCGCACTACGGCGGCGGTGAGTAACTGATCGACTTTGTATGTCTGGGTATCGTTGGCAAATGCAGGGACAGCCAGTGTTTTCGCCGATTCCGGCAGCGTTACATTGTGGCCGGCCGTATGGTACCCGCAGGCGGCACCGAGCAGGCAGAGCAGAACCGACAGCGCCAGCCCTGACCACTTCACTGAATGACTCCGCGAGGACGAGTCGCCGCCATGGTCTCGGCGCATTCGACAGCGGTAGAGGCCGCGATGCGCAAATTGTCGGCCGCCGCCCATAACCACATACCGTTGGCGCGCGTGGCATCGGGCATCACCGAGACCAGGATGTCTCCCTGTCCGGCGGCGCTCACATTGCTCGGCGAATCCTGTGCGGCGGAGGTGACACTTACGTGCTCACCCGCCAAGGCGGCGGCGATGGCGGCTACGTCCGCCGGGGACTCTGTCTCCATGTAGATGGAAAAAGCGTGTCCATGAAAAATCGGGGCTTGCACCGTCAATAGCGAGGGCGGCGGCGCGGCCGCGCCGGCGATGATCTTGTAATGCCGCAGGATGCGCTGTTCCACTTCCGCCAGCGTGGTTGCCGACTGATTCCCGTACCGAGCCACGAGATTAAATGCAACCTGGGTGTCGAACACATTCTTGGGCAATTGCTGAAAGGAAAGCAAATTTACAGTCTGCTCGTGGAGTTCATCCATTCCCTTCTGGCCGTGCTCGGAGGCAGGCTCAAACACAGTGGCAATCACCCGCTGGATCGCGGCTGCTTTCTGCGCCCGCAGAACGAGCAGCGCCAGGGCGACAGCGGCGGGATGGGCCACTACCGAAGGACCGGGCTGCAGCTCCAGCGCCAGCGCGTGTCCCAATTGGCGCTCAATCCATGGAGAACGGACCACCGCGCCGGGTTCCGTCTCCAGAACAAAGGAGAGATCCACAATCGCGCTGCCCGCATTCTGCGCGGTCTTCCAGGTTTGCCGCGTGCACTCGGGATCGGAGGCGAAAAAGGTGAAGTCCACGTGCGCGAATTGCTCAGCGCGTACGCTCTGGATGAAGGAAACCTCGTCGCGAATGCTTTCCAGCTGCCCGAGGGATTCATCGTCATCCAGTAACTTGATGTCGAGCGACGGGAAATTGCGGTCGCTCAACACTTCAGCGACTTCTTTCCCTTTCAGCGTAGCTGCGCCCACAATCGCGACGCGAAAGAGATTGGTGGCGCGCGGAGTCTCGTGCGAAGGTGCCGCCGGTTTCGTCATGTGATCTGCGACGCCTCCTTATAGGCCGGCGGGGGCGGTCCGCCCTTCCGCCGGAAGATCCACTGCAATCGCCAGAATACGCCAGAGAACATATACAGAAGCGCTACCACGAACAGCACCTGGCGGGAGAAGTACCAGATTCCGGCGAACAACGCCGCGAACACAATGATCAAGCGAAAAGGCTGGCGTACACGCAGGTCGATATCCTTGAAGCTGTAAAACCGCCAGGTGCTGACCATGAGATATGCCACAGCCATAATCAACAGCAGCCAGGTGAGCGAAGTCCACCAGGACTCGATGGGATCGCCAGCGGAAAAGTGCACCACCGCGGCGATCACGCCAGCGCCTGCGGGAATCGGCATTCCTACAAAATATTTCTTGCCGGGACGGCCGGGGTTCGAGGGCTGGGGATTGCTGGTGATGTTGAACCGCGCCAGCCGGCTTACTCCGGCCATGAGAAACAGAAAACTCGCAATCGCGCCGAACTGCAGAAACCGGTCGACAACGACGGAGGAAACGGCGACGGACAGACTGCGGAAGCCCCAGGTCCAGGCCAGCATCGCCGGAGCCACACCGAATGTGATGGCATCCGCCAGGGAGTCGAGTTCCCTGCCAAAGTCGCTGGTTGCGCCGGTCATGCGTGCGATCCGGCCATCAAGTCCGTCAAACAGGACGGCAAAACCGATCGCCTTGGCCGCATTGTCGAAGTGCCAGCCCTGGGTCAGGGTCCCGTGCGTTACCTGCAAGATGGCGAAATATCCAGCTGCAATATTCGCGGTGGTGAACAAAGAAGGCAGGATATACATGCCTTTGCTCAGCTGCCGCCGGGGACGCCCTTGCCTACCGCGGAGCTCGGGGACTTTCGGATCCATGGCAGCCGGCTCCATCACCGGGCTCCTTTCGCGGTTTGGTCCGCGTTTGTACCTGCCAGTTCGCCCTGCACGCGCAGGTAAGCCAAGACGCTCGCCCCGCCCTTCACCCGGTCGCCGACCTTGGTGTGCAGGCTGGCGGAAGCGTCAAGCACCACATCCACGCGCGAACCGAACTTGATCAACCCGACACGCTCTCCTCGAGCCACGCGGTCGCCCACCTTCTTGTTGAATACAATGCGTCGCGCCAGCAGGCCCGCTATCTGCTTGAACATAACAGTGTGCCCGTCACCTTGCACGGTGACCGCGTTCTGCTCGTTCAGTTCGGCGGAGGCCTGGTTCATCGCGTTGAGGAATTTCCCCTTCTGATAACGGACCTCTTGAATCACGCCAGAGATGGGTGAGCGGTTCACGTGCACATTAAACACGCTGAGAAAAATGCTGATCCGCGTGCAGCGGACACCCGACAGTGTCGCCGGCGCCACCTCGGTAACCTTGCCATCCGCGGGTGAGACGATGGCCCCGGGCTCTGCGGGAATGACGCGCTCCGGATCGCGAAAGAACCACAGCAGAAATGCCGCCAGGAGCACAGGCGGCAGAGGCCACCACCACGAGGCGGTGAGCCATCCAATCAACAGCGCGGCGCCCAACAGAGGAAAGGCGTAATAGTAGCCGTCGCGAACCATGCGGAGACAGGGGAATTATAGTGCAGGGTCGCAGGCTGAACCTGAGTTTCGTGTTAAACGCTGATAAAAAAGCGCTTAGAGGAATCAAGAGGGAAACGAGACTGAAGCACCCGCGCTCGCTGCGCGCCCGCCGCGGCAAAACCTCTCAGGCAACCTGGTTGTTGGCGACGTGTTGCCGATACTGCCGCTCAATCGACTCCATTTGATCCTTGAGCCGCAGCTTCAGCTTCTTCAGCCGTACTTCTTCCAGTTTTTCGTCTTCTGAGAGATAGCGCTTTTGGGTGAGTGATCCGAGACGTTGCTCGTACACGGTGTGCTCGGTAGCCAGCTTACGAAATTCTTCGTGAGTGGCCAGGAGCTGGTCTTTAGGAACTAGCATCCAGCAGACCTCCAGTGCAATTTTCGCCTTTACCGTACCACAGGATTTCGCCCGCTTCAATCCCTGAATCGCCCTAAAGGTAAGCAGGTAGAGTCCCGAACCGTTGCACCGTAACCAGTGCACTATCAATGAAATACAAGTCGATAAATAAGCGCGTCCTCTTCCGGTTCGCGATAGTATCGGGCGCGTTTTCCACTCACTGCAAGGGCCCATCGTTCGTAGAGCGCACGCGCCGCTTGATTCGACTCGCGAACTTCCAGAAAGACGGCACTTGCGCCCTCGGCGCGCGCCAGATCGAGAAACTCGCCAAGCAACTGAGCGCCCAGCCCGCGTCTTTGCGCCGCGCCGGCCACTGCAATATTTTCGATTTCCCATTCGCGGTCCACGACGCGCGCCACCAGAAAACCGAGGACACCTGCAGCTTCGGAGACGACAAGCGCGCGTCGGGCCAGAGCGGTGTTTTCTCCCGAGAAAAGCTTCTCGTACTGGCCGAGAGACCAATGCGCGGCGGTGACCGAATGCCCGGCTAATGCCATCATGGCGGGAATATCGGCAACGGTGGCGGGACGGACGACCGGCACGGAACCTGCTTCATCGATTCTCGTCATGCTCACGATCACGCGCGGCAAGCCATGTCACCAAGAGCAGACTTGCGGCGACCAGCACCAGGCCGATCCCCCATTCCACCGCAAACGGCGCCATCCGGCGCCACAGCGATACGCGACTGGCCGAATGAGGCTGCAGTTCCACAAGAACGCTGATCGCAATCACACTCAGCGCGGGCAGCAGAATCACCACCGCGCCAATCTTTTGCACCTTGTTCAAACCAACTTCCTCCCGGCAAGCGACGGCCCGGCGTGTACGCTTCAGACCGGCTTGGAAAAAATCTCAGCGTCGGACCTGCGGATGTAATTTGCTTCCAACTCCCCCGGCGGCACGGCTTGGCCAGATAAAATCTTGCGCCAACCCAGTTGCGCGATTGCATCGCTCCGCCGACGAGCGATGACTTCAACTTCCAGCCCGGCGTTACGGATCGAGTCGGCAAGGGTGGCGTCCGGGGTGACGACCAGTTTGCCGCGCGCCTCGGAGAGAAACTCCTGAAGGGATAGCAAGCGTTCGCGAGCCGCACCGTCGGGCAACGACTCGCCCGAGTAGTTGCCGACGTAGACTTCGCCACGGCCCGCCTCCAATGCAGCGAGCCCGCTCTTCGATCGACTCGCAACTGCCACCGCTTCGAGCAGCGAGACCGTGGCGACTGGCTTCGCCAGCACCTCCGCCAGGGCCTTGAAGGCCGCAAGCCCGACTCGCAGGCCGGTAAAAGATCCCGGGCCGGAAACCACGGCGAAGGCCTCAATCTGCTGTTTGCTGAATCCGTGCTTCCCCAACAATGCCGCGACTTGTGGAATGAGCTGCGCGGAAAATGTCCCTCCCGTGAGGCTTGCCACCTCCAGAATTTCGCAGGCCTCGCCTGGTCCGCATTGTGCCAGAGCCAGGCTGCCTTGTTTTCCCGAGGTGTCAGCAGCAAGAAGGATCATGGAAGAATAAGCCAGTCCGCGACCATCGCGGCGCACTGGGAGCTAATGTCCGGACTCGGCCAGTTCCAGCAGAACTCCGCCCGCGCTCGACGGGTGTACAAAGACATAACGATGGCCGCCCGCGCCAACCTTGATTTCTTCGGAAACCAGGCGCACGCCGTTTTCTTTCAGCTTTTCGACGGCACCATCCAGGTCGGGCACGCGCAGGCAGACATGATGCAGTCCTTCGCCGCGTTTGGCGAGAAACCTGGCAATTACAGAATTCTCTGAAAGAGGTTCGAGCAGCTCCAGTCGACTCTCCCCCACTGACACCATTACCAGGCGTACCTGTTCGCCTTCCACGACTTCTTCCGGCGAGACCTGCAGACCGAGCTTCTCATAGATGCTCTTCGCGGCCGCCAGTGAATTGACCGCAATCCCGAGATGGTCGATCGTCGCCATACTTGTTTTCGGCTCCACTCGCATCGCCGTGGGCCTGGCTAACTTTTTCCCAGCTTTTCGACGATTCCTTCCACCAGAGTGTACGGATCGCGCTTGTGTTCCGCGACCTCGGTCGCGTAGCGCGCCAGCAGACCATCTTTGACCTGCAACCGGGCACGCTCCAGCATGGCATCGCGCAGCATTCCGAGCAAACGCTGCTGCCAGTTGCGCACGCTGCGTTGCAGGCTCAGGCCCCCGTTTTCCAAGTGTGTTTCAAAATGCTGGACGGCTTCTGCCAACTCATCAATTCCCTGCCCTTCGCTGGCCACGGTTTTCACGATGGGAGGAACCCAGCCGTCGTTCCGCACTGCCAGCGATTGCAGCGCGCGAATCTCGCGTTCCACGCGCTCGGAGCCCGGATAGTCGCTTTTGTTAATCACGAAAATATCGGCAATTTCCATGATTCCGGCTTTGATGGTCTGCACATCATCGCCCATGCCCGGCACCAGAATCACCACGGTGACATCGGCGAGCCGCACGATATCGACTTCATCCTGCCCAACCCCCACTGTCTCGATGAGAATGACGTCCCGGCCGGAGGCGTCGAGCACCATGGTCACATCAGCCGTCGTACGCGCCAAGCCGCCCAACGAGCCCCGAGTCGCCATGCTGCGGATGTACATTCCGGGATCGGAAAAGTGCTCCTGCATGCGAATGCGGTCCCCGAGAATTGCGCCTCCCGTGTACGGGCTGGTGGGATCCACAGCGATGACGCCGACCGTCCGATTCTTCTTGCGATAGCGCCGGGCCAACTGATCCACCAGCGTGCTCTTGCCCGCTCCCGGTGCGCCGGTGAGCCCAATCACGCGCGCCCGCCCGGTATGCGGAAACAATGCTTTAAGCAACTCGGACGAGGCTGCATTGTGGTCCTCGACCGCGCTGATTGCCTGAGCCAGAGCGCGGGTATCGCCCGAGCGCAAGCGTTCCGTCCAAGCATGAATATCCGGATTCAAGGTTCTCAGTGTAAAGCAGAGCCGACCGCCGCCCAAGCCGCAGCCTTTGTTCGACGGAGCATGCGCCGGGCCGATACGCAATTCCATTTGACGAGGGTCGCCCGCAGGGCTAAAGTCTTGCGCTATTCGGGCCTGCCGGGTACGGCGAGCCCGGGAGGATGCGCGTGGAAAACGCTCTGCCTTCGGAATCTCTCCAGCCTCTGACAACTGTTGCGTCCACTGCCCTTACCAGCCCCTCTCCAGATCGCAGCACTGGATTAACCATCTTTGGTATCTTGCTGATCGTGCTAGGGTTGATGTGTGCTTTGTTTATGCCTTTTATGCTGCTGGCGGCAGTACTGGCCCGCAAAACGGGCGGAGCCATGCCCCTGGGAGCATACTTCTCCAGCATCGCGATGTACGCAGTCGCGGCGGTGGTTGCGATCACTCTGGGCATCGGTTCCATTCGTGCCAGGCGCTGGGCCTGGGCGCTCACCCTGGTGCTCTCCTGGATCTGGCTGATCACGGGATCGCTTGCGATCGTGATGCTGACCGCCATGCTGCCAACCGGGTTTCTGGCCGGAATGCGGGCGGCTCAGGCGAATTCAGGTACCGCGCAGCCGATCCCAACCGGCGTGATGGCGGTGATTCTGACGTTTTTCATCGCCATGGCGGCAATTTTTCTGGTGGTGCTTCCAATCGCGTTTGTGGTTTTCTACCGCCGAAAGGATGTCGAGGAAACCTGCAAGCGCCGCGACCCGGTCGAACGCTGGACTGATCGCTGCCCGCTGCCGGTGCTTGGCGCCAGCATCGTGCTTCTATATTCGGCAGCTTATTTTTTCCTCGCGAGCCTT
>Ga0335085_10016025_pt1 | contig 10850 bp, 8 predicted proteins | sample Lox_Sample_45_FD_206712 | JGI IMG/M metagenome (GOLD analysis project Ga0335085, IMG submission 206712) | Soil microbial communities from Loxahatchee National Wildlife Refuge, Florida, United States - Lox_Sample_4.5 | ecosystem: Environmental > Terrestrial > Soil > Wetlands | place: USA: Florida... | reverse complement strand
TTGGCTGGACGGGTCACGAGCAGGCAGTCCAGACCGGCCTGCCGCAACTGGCGAAGGAGTTCCCGACGTCTTTTGGAGTAAGAGTCAGTCATAAAAAAATCGAGGAGACTTGCGTCTCCCCGATTCCAGTTTACCTGAAGTTCGCAGGGTTAGCCGGCCGGCACGATCATCCCGGAATGATCCGGGGCGTCAGGAAGAACAGAAGTTCCGAAGAATTAATGGTAACGGCCTTCTCGCGGAAGAGGTAACCGATCACGGGCAAGCTGCCGAGAACGGGAACCTGGTTCACACTGGTCTGCTGTTGGGTGACAATGATGCCGCCGATGACGACGGTGCCACCATCAGCCACGAGCACTTTGGTTTCCGCAGATTGCGTATCCAATGCCGGGATGCCTTGCACGCGGGGAATACCGTTGTCGATCTGGGTATTTTCCACGAGCACATCCATGAAGACCGTGCCTTCCGCAGTGATCTGCGGAGTAACTTCGAGCTTGAGAACCGCGTCGATGTACTGCACGGAAATGGTGTTGTTGATAGTGGTCTGAATCGGAATCTTGGTACCTTGCTTCACCGTGGCTTTTTCGTTGTTTTGGGTGATGACCTTCGGCTTGGAGAGCAGTTTGCCGACGCCCTTGGCTTCCGCTGCGGTGATATACAAGTCCACCGCGAAGTTCGGGGAACGATGGCCAAAGTAGAAGCCGCTGGTGGGCGCGCCTGCACCGAGATTCACGTTGAAGGGCAAGCCCGCAGTGCTGCCGCCGCTGCTGCTGGTCGGCGTGGCGATCAGCGGGGGCTGAGGAAGACCGGCTCCCGTGGTGATGGGGCTAACGCCAGTTTGCGGAGTACCGCCGAAGATGGTGCGACCGCTAGTGGTGGTGCCGGCAAAACCCCACTGCACGCCGATATCCTGGCTGAAGGAACGTGACGCTTGCACGACACGCGCCTCAATCTCAACCTGCTGCGACTTGCGATCCAACTGGCGAATCAAGTTGTCGATGGTCGGAATAACGGACGGAATATCGCGAATGACAAGCTGATTCGAGCGATCGTCAGAGAAAATATCGCCGCGCGCGGAGAGGAATTTCTTCAAGGTGTCGCGCATGGTGGTGGCTTTGGCATAGCTGAGCACGCGAGTAACGGTGACCGGCGCGACAGCTTCCGCCTGAGCCTTTTGCAAATCGCGAGCGGTTTCCGCTTCCTTCTTCAAGGTGTCGCGAGTGGCGATGCGCAGAACGTTGCCATTGAGCTGTTTGTCGAGACCGTTGTTGATGAGCACGATGTCCAGTGCCTGATCCCAGGGAACTTCATCGAGAACGATCGTGAGAGTGCCCTTGACGTTGGGATCGAGCACAACGTTGAGTCCGCTGATTTCATGAATCAGCCGGAAGAAGTCTTTCAAATCGACGTCTTTCAAGTTCACGGAAATAGGCTCCCCGGTATAATGGCCGCTGGTCGGAGTCGGAGGAGAAACGGTGGCCGACTGTTGCGCGGCAGCAACGGTGGAGGCAGCGGCCGAAGCCTGCTGCACGGCCTGTTGTGAAGCCTGTTGCGCGCTGTTTTCGGCCGGCGCGGGTTCCTTGGCAGACGCCAAAGTAGCGACGGTTTCCGTCAGTTGATTCGGCAAAGGGAAGTGCGCCGCGGCATCCTTCACCGCGGGTGCTTCTGGAGTTTGGGCGGAGGTAGTGGCGGTAGGTGCGGAGGCATCAGCAGCCTGTACTTGCAAATACACCACAACAGCGTCGCCTTCATGAGCGACCTGGTAAGGAGCGGAAGCCGTGAGATCGATAACGACGCGGGCGACATCCGGGCGGAATTGCCCCAAGCGTACCCCGCGAACCGGTGCCGAAACTCCGGGGATCGAAGTCTTTTGGACACTCAGCCGCGCTCCGGTGAAGTCCAGGACCAAGCGCTCCGGATTCTGCATACGCACGGGATGAACGTCGAGGCGCCCAGCGCCTTCAACGCGAATCGCCGCGCGCTGCGGATCCTGCGTGAGGGCCACGCTGGAAATGACCGCAGTGGTCGCGTTAGCGCCAGCGGACTCCTGCCCGCGAACGAAGGCTGGGTTGCCGCCCAGCATCACGCTCGTCAGTATCAGGCAGCCACACCGTAAGGCCCGCCAGTTCGTCGTCATTGCTGTTCTCCTGCACTGGAGTAAATTCTCTTGTTCACTTGCCGCTCTACTGGTTTACCAAATGCGTCTTTTCCAATTTCGTGGAAAGACACACCATCCAACGCGATCTTGTCCACTTTTCCGTCGTACAACTGGTCGCCTTCCCGGAGGAAGTATGTCCTTGCCTGGGGGTTGGTGACCACGGCAATCATGCCGTTTGGAGCTTTTACGATTCCATCCAGCCGCAGCGTAGCTACTTGCAAGCCGGCTTTCCCTGGTGGCAGATTGGCCGCCATTTTCGCGGCCGCGTCCTGGCGGTTGGTCAGGGATTCGAAAGGATCGCGACGCGCGACCTTGGCTTCTGGCTCGCCCGCCGGCTTGGCCGCCGGAGCCGCGTGGCCTTTACCGGAAGAGGCCGCCGACTTCGGATGTTTCGCCGGAGCGGGCGCGGTCTGGGCTTGCGCACCGAACACGACGAAAGATAGCAGTGTTCCGATCAGCAATGTTTTCAATCGACGCATAGCTCGCTCATTCCTGCTCACGGTTTTCTCACAGGCGTTGCTGGTTTTGCTCCACCCGTTGCCGCCGGAGCCGTATCAGCTGCTTTGGTGAAGAAGGTTGTGATTGTAAAAACTCCGGAAACCGTTTCCCCTGGACGAACCGGATACCGAGTTCCTTTACCAGTACTGGGGTCATCGAACGAGAGATCACCGACGTTGATGATGCGCGACAGGCGGCTCAAGCGCGAGAAGAAGTCGAGTACGTTAAAATAGGGGCCGTCAGCCTGCGCTTCAAACGGCATCTCGTAGTGAAATTCCTTGGGTACGATATTCTGCGCGGTGAGCCGGCGCAATTGGACGTTCGATGCGCTCGCGGCACCTTGGACTTGCCGGATGAATTCATCGACTTCCTTTTCTTCCGGCACGATGGTTTTGAGGGTATCGAGCTGCTTGTTCAATGCATCCATCTGCTGTTTCAGTTCGCCGTAGCGCTGCTTGTAAACCTGAAGTTGGGTGACTTCCTGGTTGAGCTTGGTGCGCTGCTGCACGGCTTCGTCGTAAGCAGAGCGCTCTTGCGCCACGGGTGAGAACGGAACATACAGACCCGCGAGGACCAGAACCACCGCGATAGCCAGGGCTACCAGCCCCTGCATAATCACCGACATATCTCGGAAAGGATTTGCCATGGCTCGCCCTTATCCTTTCTTCGCCGGTGCCACAGCATTGGGGGCACTCTGAGCTGGGGTGCTTGCCGGTTTGGTTTGTAGCGCGGTACCGGGCCCGCTAGGAGCGATTTCGGCATCGATCGTAAACAGGAAGGTCTGCACGGCCGTATTCTTTTCGTCCTGCTTAGATTCCTTGATCTCGACCTTCTGGAAATAACCGGAGCGCTTGAGCGCGGTAATGAAGTTGGCGACGGAATTAATGGAGGCGGCAGCACCTTGCATGCTCACAGTGGTGCCTTTCTTGGTCATGGAAGTCAGCCAGAGATTTTCGGCGCGGGAGACGGTATTGGCGATTTGGTCCAGCAACTCTTGGCCGCCGGTACGGTCTTTCTGCAACTGCTCGATGGTACCGACCCGCTGCTGCAGAACTTGTTTCTGCTTTTCGAAGGCTTCGACCTGCAGTTTGATCTGTTCCAATTCAGTCTTCTGACTCTGTAACTGCTTAATGCGCGCGTTCTCTTCGTTCAACTGCGTCTGCCAAGAATGGTAAAAGTAGAAGAGAAACAACGCCCCCAAAAGTACGCCGGCGCCGATGAAGACCAGGGGCATTGCCGCACCCGTGTCCACCGGTCGACGTGCGGCTCTGGGCCGCGTTTGTCCGAGTAAATTTATGCGGATCATGGCTAGTCGAAGCTCCTCAAGGCCAATCCCACCGCGACTACCAACCTGGGCGCCAATTCCCGGATTTGATCTTCACTGTGTTTACCCGGGTTGATCAACACCTTACGGAACGGATTCAATTCTTCCACCGGCATGGCGAACTCTTCGCGTAACAGGTCCACCAGACCGGGCACGCGGGCGGTTCCGCCAGCCACCATAATGCGCTGGATGTTTTCGCCGCTCGCGGTGGCACGGAAGAAGTCAAAGGTTTTTTGAATTTCCAGGGTGAGGATGTCGGAGACGCTGCGAAGGATCTGGCCCTTCTGTTCGTCGGTGACGCTAGGAAGGGTTTCGCCCTTCTTGAGCTTTTCCGCGTCGTCGAAACTTAAATCCAGTTCCTTTTGCAGCGCGTCGGTGTACTGGTTGCCCCCGACGCTGACGTCGCGGGTAAACAACGGAATGCCACCGCGAACGATATTGATATTCATAACGCTGGCGCCGATATTGAGCAGCGCGACGGTCTGGCCGGCATCCGGTTCGTAGTTAATCTCGAAGCAGTTCTGCAGGCCGAAGGCATCGATATCGACGATCACCGGTGTTTTGCCGGCCTGGGCCAGCACGTTGGTATGGTTCAGAATTTTGTCTTTCTTCACGGCGACCAGCAACACATCCATCTGCGAGTCCATCGCCTCGAGCAGTTGGTAGCTGAGATTCACGTCAGCGATATCGAAGGGGATGTGCTGGCTGGCTTCCGAGGGGATGCGGTCGTACAGTTCTTCCTCGGTCATCAGCGGCAGCGGCACGCGCTTGACAATCACGGAGTGGCCGGAAACGGAAGTTGCGACGCTCTTGGTTTTGATCTTTTCCAGATCGAAAATCTTGGTGATGGCATTGGCGACTTGCGGCGCATCCATGATGGCGCCGTCAACAACGGTGTCTTGCGCCAAAGATTCCATTCCATAACTCACCAGCTCGTACCCGGCCTTCGTCGACTTCAACTCCACGGCCTTAATGGAGCTGGAGCCAATGTCCAGACCAACGAGCTGCCTATTTTTTTTGCCCCCGAGTAACCACATATCGCGGCCTCTTTCCCTCACGCGTCGGTAAGCCTAACGGCGCCGTGCCACCGCTTGGCTCATCTTGCGTTCCATCCATCGATCCAGGATCGTCTTCCTAAGTTTCCAACGATTTCCCAGCTTGAATGCAGGTATTTCGCCCTCTGTGATGTACCGATACAGGGTATCCGGACTGATCCCGAGGTACTGGGACGCCTGTCGTACGTTCATCACTTCGCGCGATTCGCTCACGAGGAACGCCCATCCTGACTCTGACACGCCCCACTTCGGACGTGTAAGCACCCGTTCGGACTCCGCACACAAGTTCCAATCGGGCGCGACCTTGTCATCGTTATGTCACCGACGGCGCGGTAGCGTCAAGGGTTTCTCTGCCGCAGTTGTCCTAAAAACATAGGCAATCTTAGGCAATTGACCTGGTATTGTAGGCAGGTATCCCAAGGGGTAGTACCCACCCTGAAACGCCACCACAATCCCTTGCGCTTCCTCGCGGAATCCGCCCTGTCCTGCGGGACGGTTATTCTTTATCCGCACACTTCACCGGTTATCGTGTTTGAACACCACCGCGAAACCGACTCAAAGATGTCCGTTTAGCCGACCCGCCTGACCTTTCCTATTATGCCATCGAACCGAAGCGGACGAATGTTTGTGCGAAGACTATACTGTGTTGCGCGAAAATCGTATCGACCGCGCTGGAGGTTCGTGATGAAGAACTGGTTCCCGCTACTTTTTTTGGCGCTTTTCGCGCCAGCAGCTTCCGCGCAACAACTGCTTGTCGCAAATCAAGGTGAGCACACGCTAGTGATCGTGGATCCCGTGTCTCGGAAGGCAGTTTCTACTGTTGGAGTGGATATCAATGGTCACGAAGTAATTGCATCACCCGACGGAAGATTTGCTTACGTACCGATTTACGGCAATTCCGGAGTGGGAAAACCGGGAACGGATGGCAGCACGGTGCAGGTGATCGACATCGCTTCGGGACGAGCGATACATATCATCGATCTGGATAAGCCGGCGCGACCGCATTGCGCAAAGTTCGGACCCGACGGAATGTTGTATGTGTCGGCAGAGCTGACCAAATCAGTAGATGTGATCGATCCGCACACGGAGAAACTCGTGGCACAGGTTCCCACCGGACGAGACGATTCCCACATGTTCGTTATCTCTCCCGACGGTTCACGCGCGTATACGGCCAACGTATTCGCGGGTAGCGTGAGTGTACTGGATCTGAAGGCCCATTCCCTGCTGAGCACGATTCCGGTGTCGGGCGAAGTGCAACGCATTTCCATTTCGCCCGACGGCCACACGGTCTACACGCACGACCAAAAGCAAGCGCGTATCGCGCTGATCGACACTGCGAAGAACGCGCTTTCGGCATGGTGGAGTGTGCCTGAAATCGTATATTCCTCGGCGGTGACGCCGGATGGAAAATGGTTGGTGGCCAATGCGCCTGCGGGGAAAATATTTGTGCTGGACACTTCGTCGGGGAAGTTGGTTCACGCTTATGACATTCCCGCCGCGACGGGAGAGGCGATCGTCGCGCCAGACGGGGCGCACGCGTATGTGAGTTGCCCCCAGGCTGGGGTGATCGCCGTTCTGAATCTAAAAACCTGGCAATTGGAAGCGCCCATCCAGTTGACGAAGGGTGTGGACGGCCTGGCTTTCGCGGTAACTACGACAGCCGGCCGATGATAAGGGCATTGGAATTTCGATTTAGATTCCGAGGCTTTTCCAGAGAGAATCAACGCGCGCCTTGGTAGTTTCGTCCATCAAAATTTCGTCGGGCCACGGGCGGGTGAAGCCTTCCGTTGGCCATTTGCGCGTGGCATCCACACCCATCTTGGAGCCGAAATCCTGCAAACGCGCGGCGTGATCGAGTGTATCCACAGGACCGAGGGAGAATTGCACGTCGCGCTCGGGATCGATAGCGCAAAGGGCTTTCCAGACGACCTCGCGATAATCGTGAACATTAACGTCGTGATCGACGACGACGAGGACTTTGGTGAACATGGCCTGGCCCAGCGACCAAATGGCGTTCATCACTTTTCGCGCGTGCCCGGGGAAAGACTTGCGAATCGAGACGATCATCAGATTGTGCACAATGCCTTCGGCGGGCATGGAAACATCCACGATTTCGGGATGAGTCATTTTCATAAGCGGGAGGAACACCCGTTCAATGGCATAACCGATATAAAAATCTTCTTGCGGTGGACGGCCAACGACGGTGGTGAGATAGATGGGATCCTTGCGATGGGTCACGCACTCGACATGGAATACGGGGAATTCACCTTCAAGAGAATAAAAACCGGTGTGGTCGCCGAAAGGCCCTTCCGTGCGCATCTCGTTGAGGTTGACGTAGCCTTCCAGAATAATTTCCGCATTCGCGGGAACTTCGAGTTCGTTGGTCTGACACTTGACCAATTCCACCGGTTCCTTTTTCAGGAAGCCGCTGAACATCATCTCGTCCAGATCGGGAGGGATGGGCAAGATACCGCCTAGCGTTGTGGCGGGATCGGAACCAATCGCCACGCTTACCGGGATTCGCCCTTCGGGATTGGCCGCGCGGGCGCGCCGAAAATGTTCCGCGCCGTGTTTTTGTGTTTGCCAGTGCATTCCGGTGGTGCGCTCGTCATAGACCTGCATGCGGTACATGCCAACGTTGCGTTTGCCGGTGACGGGATTCTTGGTGAAAACCAGCGGGAACGTGATAAAGCGGCCGCCGTCTTGTGGCCAGCATTTCAAAATTGGAAAATCGAACAAGTTGACGTCGTTCCCCTTTCGCACTACCTCCTGGCAGGCGCCGTCTTTCACAACTTTGGGGAAAAACGAGCCCAACTCCATCAGTTTGGGCAGCATTTTCATCTTGTCGAAGAGGCCCTGGGGCGTTTGCATGTCCAGGAATCCACGGATGCGCGCGGCGACATCGTCGAGTTTGTCAACATCGAAGGCCAATTCCATGCGGTGCTCGCTGCCGAACGCGTTGATCAACAGGGGATAGCGCGAGCCCTTGGGCTTTTCGAACAGCAGAGCGATTCCACCGGGATTTCCCTTGGGGCCGGGCAGCGCCTGCGCCCGTTGTCCAATTTCGGCGACCTCGAGAACGGGATCGACTTCGGTCTTCACGCGGCGCAACTCGCCTTCTTTCTCCAGTCGCTTTATGAATTCACGCAAATCTGCGTATCCCACCGCAAACCTCCAGACACTCTCGCGCCACGGCGTTCAACCGCACACTAACACGCCCTTTGTTGCACAAGCAAAAGAAAGCAGCCATTCTTCAGTGTAGTTGCGGCGCGCGCGGAATCGCGTGCGGAGCCGAATTGAACCACCAAGCCGGGTATCGCCAGCAGGAATCCGGCACAGTCGTTTTTATCTTTCCAAGAACGCAGAGAGGTTCTTTTGCTGCAGGTCGCGCACTTGGATACACGCGTTCACTTGATCGCGGGCGTTCTGCAAGATGCGCTGCGAGCCAGGGAGTTTCTGATCGGCAAAGAATTTCTGGGAATCGTCCCGGAGAGCCGGGTCGCAAAAAATTCCCGCGATCTGAGCGAGGCCTACGGCATCGGACGCGTCTATTTTCTTCATGATGGCGGGGAAGTCGGATTTGAAGAGGTCCCAAGCGACCGTCTGCGTTTGGTAGTTCGTCAGGGGAAATACGAGAGCAAACATGTCCTGGTTCTTGACGTCTGGGCCGAGGACGAGTTCATAGGTACGCCTGGCAAGCGCCGAATCCGGAAACATCCCCAAGGCCCGCAAATAGTAGCCGTACTCCTCTGGAGTTTTGGCGGTTTTGAGATGGGCGAGGTAGCGGTCGTACAGCGCAGCGTCACCATTCATGGCCGAAATCGTCAAGGCGTTGCCGGCCAACTCCGGATTCACGGATTGCGGATCCTTCATATATTGATCGGCGGTAGCGCGTGCTTTGACGACCTGCTGAGGATCGCGGCCGTATTGCGCGAGCATCGCGAAGATGTCTGCGCGAGATGCTTGGCGTTCGGCCGGTTCGCCTGCGACGGGTGATTCGCCCAAGTCCCTGGCGATGGGATTCAGAAAATCGCGAACCCATTTTTCGAAGGCGGGGCGAGCGGCGGGAGCAACGAACTGATCGTGGATCGCGGGGATGTGGCCGATCATGGCCTGCAAAACCTGGCGCGAACGCTCGTTCTGCATCTGTTGGAGCAGGCTGAGATAGTCGCCAATGCCCAGTTTGCCCACGCGGACGAGCGCCCAGGCATCCGCGGGAAAGCGAAGGCGCTCTTCGGGGGAGAACGCGGTTTCTACCTGAGAACTCATTTTCGCAAATGAGGCGGGATCGTAGCTGGTGCGGTAGTAGCCGCGACCGCCGGCGTCAGCAAACACCCACTCGGAACATCCGGGCGATTCGAGGGTTTCCTGTTTCTTGGTGAGCAGGTGGTACGTGGCTGTCTTGGTGGACGACGGCATCAGGTTGACGGGGACAGGCCAGATTTCGGGGGAACCAACCGCCATCTTGGCGGCGTCAGACAGGTAACGCTCCTGTGCCAAGGTGACTTCGGTCTTACCGTCTTTGCATTCCGTGGTTACGCTGATCAGCGGCGCACCCGGCTGCTCGGTGAAACTCTTCATTATCCGGTCGACAGGCTTGCCGGACGTTTCCGCTATCTGGTTCCAGAAATCCTCGGCGGTAGCGTTGCCATAGGCGTGTTTTGTCAGATAGGCGTTTACGCCTTTTTGAAATTGCTCAGGGCCGACGTAGGCTTCCACCATACGAAGCACGGAGGCTGCTTTTCCATAGGCGATGCCATCAAACAATGCCTGAATGTCCGCGGGAGTTTCCGCATTTGCGCGGATGGTTCTTACCGATGGCAGAGAGTCTGCGTTCAACGCTCCTAACGTTTCCGCGATTTCCTGTTCGCCCATGTTCCATTCGGGCTTCCACGCCTCCAGTGGTTTCCAGGACATCCACGTGGCGAATCCTTCGTTCAGCCAGATATCGTTCCACCATTTCATGGTGACCAGGTCTCCAAACCACTGGTGCGCCATTTCATGGGCAATCACACTGGCGACTTCCTGCTTCGCGTCGTAGGACGCCGTCTTTTCGTCGATCAGCAAATCGGCGTCGCGGTAGGTGATGGCGGCCACATTTTCCATCGCGCCAGCGGAGAAATCTGGAAAGACGATATGGTCGAGCTTCTCGTACGGATATTTGATGGAGTAATACTTGTCGTAAAACTTCAGGATGTTTTCGGACGATTCGAGCGCGTAGGCGGTCATCTCTTTCTTTTCGGGGAGCGAGCAAACGCGGATGGGAATGCCGTCTGCGCCGCCTTCGCGGCAAGCGAAGTCGCCCACCAACATGGCCACCAGATAACTGGACATCTTGGGTGACGGCGAGAACCTTATGGTGTGCTTGCCCTCGGCCGGACCAGGAGTATCGGAAACGACTTTGCCGTTGGAGATGGCGATGTCGCCCTTATCGATGATCAGGGTGATGCGAAATACCGCCTTGAAGGCGGGTTCGTCGAAGCAGGGGAATGCCCTTCGCGCATCGGTGGATTCAAATTGGGTCACCGCATAATTCCGTCGTTCGGACTTGCTGAGGTAAAAGCCGCGCAGTTTGTCGTTCAAGATTCCGGTAAAGCGAATATGAATTTCCGCTGGACCTGCGGACAATGGTTGCTCGACGGTGAGTGTGGCTTGCTCTTTCTCCGGATCCAAACTTACTCTTGCGGTTTGCGTGGTGGCGTGTGAAGTGACGCTTACCTCTTGAAATTGCAATTCCGCAGCATTCAGGATGATGTTGCCGGATGGCTTCAAAACGTTGACGTGAATGGTCTCATCGCCGGTGAAGGTGGCCTTCGCC
>Ga0335085_10016023_pt1 | contig 10851 bp, 8 predicted proteins | sample Lox_Sample_45_FD_206712 | JGI IMG/M metagenome (GOLD analysis project Ga0335085, IMG submission 206712) | Soil microbial communities from Loxahatchee National Wildlife Refuge, Florida, United States - Lox_Sample_4.5 | ecosystem: Environmental > Terrestrial > Soil > Wetlands | place: USA: Florida... | reverse complement strand
TCCATGATGAATGCATTGCGGGCATCAATCATGCGCTCCGCTGTTTCACCGACCCGCCTCGGTTGCGCCTGCGCAATGATATCTCCCTTGGCATCCTCGATACGCGTAATAAAGTACGGGGTTACGCGGTAGCCGCCGTTAGCAAACACGGCGTACGCGCTCGCCATTTGCAAAGGGCTGTCGCTGCCGACGCCGAGCACCATGGTCAAATAGGGAGGGTGTGTTTGGGGATCAAATCCGAATCGGGTAACGTAGTCTTGTGCATATTGCGGCGTGATTGCCTGCAATATGCGCACCGATGCCAAATTCTTGGATTTGGCGAGCGCAACCCGCATGCGTATTGGGCCATCGAATGTCCCGTCGTAATTTTTGGGTTCCCACGGTTCGGAACCGGTTTCGCTCGCATCGAACATGATCGGCGCATCATTGACAATGGTCGCGGGGGTAAAGCCTTTTTCAAGTGCGGCCGAGTAAATGAACGGCTTAAAAGCAGAACCAGGCTGACGCAATGCCTGAGTTACGTGATTGTATTGATTTCGCAAAAAATCAAACCCGCCGACCAGGGCACGAATCGCTCCATCCTGCGGATCGATTGACACCAACGCCGCTTCCACTTGCGGCAATTGAGAAATTTGCCAACGGCCCTTGACGTTCTGCTGAATACGAATGATCGCGCCGCGCCGTAAACGTTGGTTCTTGGGCGCCCGGTCATTCAGCATTTTCTGCGCGAACTGAAGCCCTTCGCCTTTTATCTCGATAAACTCACCGCCTTTGCGGTAGACCTTGAGTGACTTGACGCCGGCCTCCAACACAACGGCGGGAACAATATCATCGCTCTCTGATTCATCCTGCAATGCATCTTCAAGCGCTTGATCGGCCGGCTGCGCATCGAGCTCGACATAGCGCTCGGCGCCACGATAGCCATGACGCTGGTCATACTCAAGAGCGCCCTTGCGCACGGCGGTATAGGCGGCGCCCTGGTCGGCGGCAATCAATGTGGTGTAAACGCGAAAACCTGCACCATAAGCGTCATCCTGAAAACGATCATATATTGCCTGCCGCACCATTTCGGCGAAATAGTCTGCTGGCACCGAAAAATTGTTGACGTCCTTGTTAATCGTCAGCGATTGTTTCTCAGCAGCCTGTAGCTGCTCGGCAGAAATAAAATTCAGTTCGCGCATCCGACGCAACACGTAGTCCTCGCGCAATTTGGCGCGCTTGAGGTTGACAATCGGGTTGTCGCGTGATGGCGCCTTAGGCAGCCCCGCCAGCATGGCGGTTTCGGCCAGCGACAATTGATCAAGAGGTTTTGCAAAATACGTCTGGGCGGCCGCCGCGAAACCGTAGGTACGTTGCCCGAGATAGATCTGATTGATATACAGTTCAAGTATCTGATCTTTGGTCAGGCTGTGTTCAATTTTGAATGCGAGCAGCATCTCGGCGAATTTGCGCGCGATTTTCTTTTCCTTGGTCAAAAAGAAGTTGCGCGCCACCTGCATGGTAATGGTGCTGGCACCTTGGTGCACGCCGCCGGAAATAAAATTGGAAAACGCCGCCCGCAATACGCCCATGTAATCAACGCCGCCGTGCTGATAAAAACGCTCGTCCTCAGCGGCAAGAATCGCATCGCGCATGGCTTGTGGCACCCGTTCAATCTTGACTAAGATGCGCCGCTCTTCCCCGAACTCACCGATCAACAACCCTTCGGCGCTGTAAACACGAAGTGGAATCTTCGGCTGATAATCGGTAAGCGCCTCTAGTGACGGCAATGTGGGATAAACGATAACAGCTGAAAAAACAATAACTAACAGACCCGCCACGAAGAGGACGCAGGACAATATCAACGGAAACATCCACCAACGTGACGGCATCTAGTGAAAACCCATGGAATTAAGGAGCAATACGACTTGAGATGTGACACACGCCACGGTCGAACGTCGACGCGCTGGTTAAGCTATAGTGATGAATCAATTATCATTATAGGCTCGCCGTCTTACAAAAGAAAGGCCAAGAAATACTTTACATGATCGGGAGTTGTTGTTAGCATTTAATGTAAATTATGTAAACTGGTTCTAACCGACCCATGATTAAGGAAAAATTAATATCCGGCCTCACGGCGGCCGAACGATTTTTCAAATCCAAGGCGCCACCGTTGATCGGTTGCGACATCAGTTCGTCGGCAGTAAAAATGGTCGAGGTCACTGACGCTGGTAAAAATCTCTACCGCGTCGAACGCTATGTGATCGAGCCGTTACCGCGCGATTCGGTGGTCGAAGGCAACATCAATAACCTTGATGCGGTCAGCGACTCATTGAAACGCGGCTGGAAACGGCTGGGCTCCAGCATTAAAAATCTCGCATTAGCATTGCCGACCGCAACGGTGATCACGAAAAAGATTATCGTGCCAGCCGGCCAGCAAGAACACGAGCTTGAACTGCAAGTCGAAACCGAGGCCAATCAGTATATCCCGTTCGCGCTTGACGAAGTCAACCTTGATTTTCAGGTGCTGGGGCCAACGCCCAACAACCCGGCGGACGTTGAAATATTGATTGCCGCCGCACGCAAGGACAAGATAGAAGATCGCATTGCCGCCGCCGAGGCCGCTGGGCTCAAGCCTGTGGTGCTCGATGTCGAGTCCTTTGCGACACAGACTGCATTCGAACTGATTGAACGCCAGTTACCGGACAATGGCAAAGATCAAAACGTCGCGATTTTCGATATTGGCACCACCATGATGAACCTGAGCGTGTTACGCAACGGCCAATCGGTTTACATGCGGGAACAGCCATTCGGAGGGAATCAGCTGACACAGGAAATTCAACGGGTCTTTGGCATGTCGCCGGAAGAAGCGGAGGCCGCCAAGCGTGTTGGCGGTTTGCCTGACAATTACGAATCCGATGTTCTGATGCCGTTCATGGATACACTGGCTCTCGAGGTTGCCCGCGCATTGCAGTTTTTCTTGACCTCGACCCAATACAATCAAGTCAATCATATCTTGCTTGCCGGTGGCTGTGCGGCCATCCCCGGCATCGATGAAGTAGTGATGCGCCGCAGCCAGGTGAACACATTGGTGGCGAATCCTTTCGCCGACATGCAGTTGTCCTCGAAAATCAGGCCCAAAAATCTGATCAGCGACGCCCCCTCGCTAATGGTGGCATGTGGCCTTGCGATGCGGAGATTCGACGCATGATGCGCATCAATCTGCTGCCGCATCGTGAAATCAAACGCAAACGGCAGCAAACGGAATTTTTTACCATGCTGGGTGCCGTGGTGGCATTTGGTGTGGTGATTTGGTTCATGGTTCACCTCTACCTCAGCGGCCGATTGCAGGAACAACAGGGGCGTAATAAATATCTCGAGGATCAAATCGCCATTCTCGACAAACAAATAGACGAAATCAAAAAACTCAAGGACGAAGTGGCCGCCCTGCTTCAAAGAAAACAGGTGGTGGAAGCACTGCAATCGAATCGCAATCAAACAGTTTTATTGCTCGACCAATTGGTGCGTCAATTGCCGGACGGCATGTACCTGAAAAGCGTCCAACAAAAGGGGGATGTCATCAATATTACCGGCTACACCCAGTCGAATGCGCGGGTGTCCACTTTCATGCGCAATTTGGGGTCTTCCCCTTATCTCGAAAATCCAAACCTGATCGAGATCAAGGCCGCGACCGAACAAAATCGGCGGATCAATGAGTTCAGTTTGAATGTGCAGCTTACGCGTCCCAAGGAAGAGGAATTACCCTCTGGCAAGCCCCCGGCCGCGCTCAAGAAAACAAGCGCCGCCTACATAGATAATCACTCCTGATGACTCTTGACGACATAAGGCGTCTTGACCCGAAGAATATCGGCAGTTGGCCGGTTTTCCCCAAACTCGGTCTGCTGTTAATCACTCTCGTCGCGATCATTGTCGCAAGCTATTTTCTGGACTGGAAAAACCAGCTTCAAACCATAGCCACCGCAGAAAAAAAAGAGCTTACATTACGCAATACCTTCATTGAGAAGAAAAAAGAGGCCATCAATCTTGATGCCTACCGCAACCAACTCGCCGACGTTGAAAAGGCCTTTGGAACACTGCTCAAACAACTGCCCGGGAAGTCGGAAATGGAAGCTTTGCTCACCGACATTAACCAAGCCGGCCTCGGCCGCGGCCTGCAATTCGAGTTATTCAAACCCGCCGCGCAGGAAACCCTTACTGAATTCTATGCCGAGCGGCCGATCACCGTCCGCGTGACCGGTAACTATCATGACATAGGGGCATTCGCGAGCGATATCGCAAAACTGTCCCGCATCGTGCTGCTCCAGGATATTTCGCTGACGCCGACCAAGGATGGCAGCGCGCTGACCATGGATGCAACGGCCAAAACTTACCGCTATCTTGACGAAGAAGAAATGTCGCAGCAGAAAAAAACGACAAAAACGAAAGAAAAAGGCAAGGCGGCCAAAAAATGAAACGTGCGATTTGCCTGCTATTTTTCGCTTGTTTTGGGCTCGTGTCCTGCGGTGGCGAGAAATACTCGGAACTCAAGAAATTCGTCAAAGATGCCGACAACCTGCCGCACGGTCGTATTCCTCCGCTGCCGGAAGTCAAGCCGTTCGAACCGTTCAATTACGACGCTTATGATCTTTTGGATCCGTTCAAGCCACGCAAGATTGAACCGCCGAAGGGGGCTGGTGGCGGCCTTCAACCCGACCTGACCCGCCGCAAAGAACCGCTTGAGGCCTATCCATTGGAGAATCTCCACATGGTCGGGACAATTGAGCAGGGTAACGTGATCTATGCGCTGGTAAAAACCCCCGACAATAATTTGTTTCGCGTCAAGCCCGGCAATTATATGGGACAGAATTTCGGGTTGATTACTGAAATTGATGAGGCGTCGATCAAGCTCAAAGAGCTCGTCCAAGACAGCACCGGCGACTGGACCGAGCGAGTGAGCGCTTTGACACTGGAAGAAGGAAAATGATAATGCGACGCACATATCGATCGGTGGAAATCAGGAGAGATCATCATGATTACTTTAAATAATGCGCGAAGAATCGCGCACCAAATCATTTGGCTGTTGCTCGGTGCAGCCGCTGCCTTCAGCGTCCAAGCGCAACAACCCGCGTCTCTCGATGCCAACAGCATCGATGATATAAAGGTTGCCGCGCAACAAGATGGAAGTGTGATGGTCCAAATCGCGCTCAAGCAGCCATTGGCCAGCCTACCCGGCGTGTTTACGATCAATAATCCACCGCGTATCGCGTTTGATTTTCCCAATACGACAAATGGGCTGGGGAAAAACGCCCAGGATATCGGCCAAGGTGACTTACGCACGATAAACATCGTTCAGGTCGGTGACCGCACCCGGCTGGTGATGAATCTGTCCAATCCGCTCGGATATGACAGCAAAATAGATGGCAGGAATCTGATCATCACCCTGCAAAACGCACCGTCAGGTGCCATTGCCTCTGCCGCGCCTTCCGCCCCGATGCACTTCGCTGAAGCCCAGCCAGGGGGGGGGACTCATCACAGCTTGCGTGATGTCAGTTTCCGTCGCGGTTCCAATGGCGAAGGAAAAATAATCGTCGATCTTTCCGACACCGGTATTGGCATCGATTTGCGTCAACAGGGGCCTAATCTGGTGATCGATTTTCTGGACACCGCGTTGCCGAAAAACCTTGAGAAACGTTATGACGCCGTTGATTTTGCCACACCGGTTCAAACCTACGATGTGCTGACGCAGGGTAACAACACGCGCATTGTCATCACCCCCAAAGGGTTGTGGGAGCACTCTGCTTACCAGACCGATAAGCAATTGATCGTCGAAATCAAACCGATTGTCGAAGATCCAACCAAGTTGATTCAGGGCAGCCATACCGGTTATACCGGAGAAAAACTGTCGCTCAATTTCCAGAATGTCGAAGTGCGGGCCGTGCTGCAGGTTATCGCCGATTTCACCGGCTTCAATTTCATCACCAGCGACAGTGTGACCGGAAATCTGACGTTGCGGCTTAAAGACGTGCCGTGGGATCAGGCGCTCAAAATCATTCTCGACGCCAAGGGACTCGACATGCGCAAGGACGGCAATGTGGTGTGGATTGCGCCGCGCGACGAGATTGCGACCAAGGAAAAACTCGCACTCGAATCACAACAACAAATTGAGGACCTCGAACCGTTGCGCACCGAATCATTCCAGCTCAACTACCAGAAAGCCGACGCGGTTCAGAATATTCTGACCAACAAGGAGCAGAGGATACTGTCGAAACGCGGCAGCGCGATATCCGATCCGCGCACCAATATTCTGTTCGTCCAGGACACGGCCGGACGTCTTGACCAGGTGCGCAAAATGATCGGCAGAATCGACGTTCCGGTGCGCCAAGTGATGATAGAGGCCCGCATTGTCCAGGCCTCCGACACTTTCAGCCGTAGTCTTGGCGCCCGGCTCGGGGTGAACTCTAACGCTGTCGCTGGCAAAAATATTGGCGACACCATCGGCGGCGACAGTCAGCGGGTTTTGGTCGGAGCAAACCTCAATTCGACAGCCTTCACCACCAACCAAGTCACAACGCCAACGCCGACGATAAACGACTTCTCCAACGTAAACTTGCCGGCATCGTCAATCAACGGAGCAGCTCCGGGCGTCTTTTCATTGGTTCTGTTTAACAACGCGCTGTCGCGCTTTCTGGACCTCGAGGTATCCGCCCTGCAGGCGGACGGCAAAGGAAAGATCATTTCGAGTCCGCGCGTCATTACCGCAGACCAGGTCGAAGCCACGATCGAACAGGGCACCGAAATTCCGTATCAACAAGCAAGTTCGAGCGGGGCGACTTCCGTTTCCTTTAAAAGCGCCACCTTATCGCTCAAGGCCAAGCCCCAGATCACGCCCGACGACAACATCATCATGACGCTCGAAGTTCACAATGACAGCCGTGGCGCAGACACGACGGCCGGTCCCGCCATCAATACCCAACAGCTCAATACCCAAGTGCTGGTGCAAAACGGCGGAACGGTTGTGATCGGCGGGATTTACACCCAGACCCAAAACGATACCACCACCAAAGTCCCGTTGTTCGGCGACCTCCCGGGCATCGGATTCCTGTTTCGGCAGAATCAAAGACAGGATGACCGTAATGAATTGCTGATCTTCGTCAGCCCGCGCATCATCAAGGACGATTTGACGGTGCGTTGAACGTCGCATCTCGTTTCACGACGGCCGGGAATTCCCGGCCGTTTTTTTATGTCCGCCTGCACGGCCGGCATGTGCGCCAAATCACGCTACAATTGCGAATGGCGAATTCATCCTCCATTGAACACGCCGCCTTCCCGGGAAATATATTTCTGATCGGGCTAATGGGCGCCGGGAAAACGTCCGTCGGACGTTTTCTCGCCAAACGATTCGGCAAGACTTTTTACGACTGCGACCAGGAAATCGAGCGGCGCACCGGCGTCAAGATTCCGGTGATTTTCGAAATCGAAAACGAGCGCGGGTTCCGGGCACGCGAAGCGGCGATATTGCGCGAATTGGTTGAGTCACATGACATCGTGCTCGCCACCGGCGGGGGCGCGGTTTTGACAGAAGAAAATCGCCGACTGCTGAAACAGCACGGTACGGTGGTTTATCTGCGTGCAACGCTTGACGAACTGTGGCGGCGCACGCGTCACGACCGCAACCGACCGCTATTGCAGACTGCCGACCCGCGCGCAACCCTGCAACAACTGCTCGAACAACGCGATCCCCTTTACCGCGAGACTGCGCACATCGTCGTTGACACTTGTAACCAGAGCCTGGCTGCGCTTGGTCGAAAGCTGGAACAACAATTACACAAGCAGCCTCTCGGTTTACCGGTTTCAGACACCGAAGACACCGTGATTCGGCGCTGAGATCATGCAAACCGTTCAAGTTGCGCTGCCCGGCCGAAATTATCCGATTTATATCGGTCAAGGTTTGCTGAAGCAGCCGGAACTGCTGCGACGGCATTTACCAAGCGCGCGAGCGACGATAATAACCGACAGCATGGTTGCACCATACTACCTTGATTCTCTTGCCGCTGGACTCGCAACGATCGGCATCGAAACGACGAACATCGTCATACCCGCAGGCGAAGAACATAAGGATTGGCAAACCTTGAGTACGGTATACGATGCCTTGCTCGCCGCACATTGCGAACGCAAAACGACGCTGGCCGCACTGGGCGGCGGCGTGGTCGGTGATCTGGCCGGTTTTGCAGCGGCGACCTATCTGCGCGGTGTACCATTCATCCAGATACCGACGACGCTGTTGGCGCAGGTCGACTCATCGGTCGGAGGCAAAACGGCGATCAACCACCCGCGTGGCAAAAACATGATCGGCGCATTCTATCAGCCGCAGGCGGTAATCGCCGACACCGACACGCTTGACACGCTGCCGGCGCGCGAAATCGCAGCCGGTCTGGCGGAAGTCATCAAATACGGCCTGATCCGCGACCGTGGGTTTTTCGAGTGGCTGGAACAGAACATTGATGCGCTCAACGCGCGCGAACCGGATGCGCTGGCTCATGCGATCAAGCGTTCGTGCGAGAACAAGGCGGCGGTCGTCGTCGCTGATGAACGCGAGGAAAGCGGGAAACGCGCGCTGCTCAATTTCGGCCACACGTTTGGCCACGCGATTGAAGCGGGCCTCGGTTACGGCCGGTGGCTTCACGGCGAAGCCGTTGCCGCAGGCATGGTCGTCGCCGCGCGCGTATCGCGGGAGCTGGGATTATTGAATACTGCCGATGTCGAGCGCATCGTCGCCCTGCTTAAACGCGCCGCTCTGCCGGTGACAGCTCCCGATCTCGGTACTGAGCGCTATCTGCAACTGATGGGAATCGACAAGAAGGTGGATGCCGGCAAAATGCATTTTATTTTGCTGCGCGGCATCGGTGCAGCATTTCTGACGGCAGAGGTCGCTTCCAACGCCGTTGAGTCCGCACTCCTGGCCTCGATTGGCAATGCCTGAACTTGCGTTGTACGCGGTCGGGGCGCACAACGGCCGTGGCCGTCGTTTCAAGGAGCCGCCGCCCGTCGGTCGCGACGAATTCCAGCGCGACCGCGACCGTGTCATCCACTCGACCGCGTTCCGGCGCCTTGAATACAAGACGCAGGTATTCGTCAATCACGAAGGCGATCTGTTCCGCACGCGGCTGACGCACAGCCTTGAGGTCGCGCAGATTGCGCGCTCCATCGCGCGCAATCTGCGGCTCAACGAAGACCTGACCGAAGCCATTGCGCTCGCGCATGACCTTGGCCATACGCCGTTCGGTCACGCCGGCCAAGACGCGTTGCACGCCTGCATGAGACCGTACGGCGGGTTCGAGCACAACCTGCAATCGCTGCGCGTCGTCGACCTGCTCGAACGGCGCTACGCAGCGTTTGACGGGCTCAATCTGTGCTTCGAGACGCGCGAAGGCATCCTTAAACACTGTTCGCTCAATAACGCGCGCCGGCTGGGTGAAATCGGCGAACGCTTTATCAAAAAGCAGCGGCCTTCACTTGAGGCGCAACTGGCCAATATCGCCGATGAAATCGCTTACAACAATCACGATGTTGACGACGGTCTGCGTTCGGGACTGCTGACGATCGAACAGTTTTCAGAGGTCGGATTGTTTGCGCGCCATATGCGGCAAGTACGGCGCGAATACCCGAAAATCGATGGGCGGCGGCTGGTGCATGAAACAGTGCGGCGCATGATCGGGACGCTGGTGGTCGACCTGACCGAGAACAGCCGCAAAAAAATACGCCGCCACCAGCCGACTTCGCTCGACGACGTACGCCGCCTGCCGCCGTTGATCGCCTTTAGCGCCACAGTCACGCAAGAACAACAGGAACTCAAGCGCTTCCTGCGCCACCATCTTTACCGGCATTATCAGGTAGTACGCATGACCGCCAAGGCACAGCGCATCGTGACCGATCTGTTCCGTGCGTTTGTCGCCGCCCCCCGGCTGCTGCCGACACAATATGCAGAATCTCTGCAAAACGATACGCCGCGCACTATTGCCGATTACATCGCGGGCATGACCGACCGCTATGCGATGCGCGAACACCGCAAATTGTTCGCGGTCGATGAAATTTGAGGGGTTGCGGGCAATTAATTGCCCGCAACCCCTCGGAAACCCTGCAAGACCTTGATGTATAGGGATGGCGGCGGTATATTGGAATTGTTACAGGGGTATTTTTTGCAAATGCACATACAGGGCAAGCCGGGCGAACCGGCTTTTTTTGACTCGCAAAACGGTATGCGCCGCGCGTTTCTACCGGCAGCGCAGGGCTTATACGACCCGGCCCGCGAACACGACGCCTGTGGGGTCGGCTTCGTTGCCCATATCAAGGGCAAAAAAAGCCACAGCATCGTCGAACAGGGACTGCAAATCCTGAAATGCCTGACCCACCGTGGCGCGGTCGGCGCCGACCCGCTGGCCGGGGATGGGGCCGGCATCCTGTTGCAGATTCCCGATGAACTGTTCCGCGAGGACATGGCCCGGCAGGGGGTCAAATTGCCGCCGGCCGGCCATTACGGCGTCGGCATGGTCTTTTTCCCGCAGGATCCGGCAAGCCGGCTCGCCTATGAGCAGGAAATCGAGCGCGCGATCCGCGCCGAGGGGCAACAACTGCTCGGCTGGCGCGATGTGCCGCGCGACAGCGCCTGCCTCGGGCCGTCGGTCAGAAAAACCGAACCGGTTGTCCGCCAGGTATTCATCGCCCGCGGCAAAGGCGTGACCGTCACTGACGCGCTCGAACGCAAGCTTTACATCATCCGCATGAGCGCCAGCCATGCGATCCGCGCGTTGGGACTGCATCACAGCGAAGAATTTTACGTCGCATCGATGTCGGCGCGATTGATCGTCTACAAAG
>Ga0335085_10016022_pt1 | contig 10851 bp, 10 predicted proteins | sample Lox_Sample_45_FD_206712 | JGI IMG/M metagenome (GOLD analysis project Ga0335085, IMG submission 206712) | Soil microbial communities from Loxahatchee National Wildlife Refuge, Florida, United States - Lox_Sample_4.5 | ecosystem: Environmental > Terrestrial > Soil > Wetlands | place: USA... | reverse complement strand
TGCGGAAGGCCAGGATCGGCGAGGCAGCGGCCCGCGGCGCCTACGGGCACCGTGCACAGCCGGGCACCACGGCGGCAGGGCGACCCCGGGGCCCCGGCTGAGAGCTGTGCGAACGGCGGGGCGACTGGGACCCGGCACGCGGCTCCGGCACGGCCGGAACGGAGTAAGACCGGCACGCCGGCCGCCGCAGGCCGGCATCCTAGCCCTGGCGAGTAGCCGTGCGCTGCGGCAGTTGCCACAATCCGTTCGGAAAATCAAGGACATCAGCCCGAACGGATGCGTGGTTCCCCCGTCGCTCCAACCTTGCCACCGGGCGGCGGTCATCCACCGGGATCGATGCGGGTGGCGAGCTTACGCTGCCTCGGTCAGTGACTGGATGCGGTCGAGCATGACGTCGAGGGCCACTTCGAGCGGCTTGGTCTCGCGCTGGAGCTGGGTCATCAGCAGGCCGCCTTGCAGGGCGGCGAGCGTCGCGAGCGCGAGGTCGTCCGGGCTAGCCCGCGCGGGGAGCTCGCCGCGAGCGTGCATGGCCCGCAGCCCCTCGCGGATCCGGCCTTCCCAGCGGCGCAGCCCCCTGGACGCGGCCAGGCGGGCGGCGGCGTCGGTCTCGGCTACCTCGGCCCCCAGGGCGCCGATGGGGCAGCCGCCCCGGCATCCGAGCCGGCGCTGGTGGTCGACGAGGAAATCGCGCCAGGCTCGCAGGCCCGCCATGGTGTCCAGGCGGTCGAGGTGCGTCCCCTGGACGTCGAGCACGGCGTCGGTCTGGTAGTCGATGACCGCGCGCACCAGCGCCTGCTTGTCCTCGAAGTAGTGGTATACCTGCGAGCCGCTCACCCCGGCCGCCGCCCTGATCTCGGCCGCACCCGAAGAGATCGCCTCCGCGATCAGCTACCTCGCCGGCGACGACGCCAGCTTCGTCCACGGCGCCGTGCTCGACGTCGACGGCGGCCGCAACGCGGCGTAGGGCCAGCAAAGAGCGGCGGGCCGGACTGGGCGGCCAGCCTGGCCCGTCGCCGTCGTGAAGGCACCGCCGGGCAGCACGCGCAGCCGGGCTGGAGTTCTGTGCTGCCGCGCCGCGCGTCCGTCCCGGGTCCAGCGTTTGGACTTCATCGATTCGATCAGCCATGTGGTCGTCCGCGAAACAGGCGTATGGATCGTCGGCGAGCAGGCGCTGGACGAGCCGGGCCGCTGAGGCGGCCTGAGCTGGGCAACCACGCTAGCCGCCGACGAGCCCGCCATCGCTCCGAGATGGACTTGGACCCCCACGCGGGTGTGGTTTGCGGCTGGGTCGGTGGAGGGAGGCGCGCCAGACGGACTTGGCGGGCGAAGTAACCAATCGTTGGGGATGATCAGGGGGTTTTCCTGCGGCTGCCCCGGCGCAGCCGGAGGGCGAGAGCGGCGGCGGACAGCAGGAACAGGGCACCGGTCACCGCAAGCCAGTGCCAGAGGTAGGGGTTTAGCGACAGGGTCGTCGACGCCTGGAAGCCGGTGGGCAGCCGGAGGATCAGCGGGAACCAGATGAGGAGGAGCAGGCCGGACAGCACCACCGGGACACGAAGGTAGTTGATCCACTGAACGGCGGGCAGTTTCGGCGGCAGGTGCCGGAAGACCGCCGCGGCGGACCTGTCGGCGAGCGTGTACAGCGGCACCAGGAGCAGGTCGTGTGCGATGACCGCGCCAGCGAACCAGACGGCGACGCCGAAGACGTCAAGTGACAGCAGTTGGGCGGCTGCGTACCCGGCCAGCGCAAAGCTGCCGAGCATGGTGAGCAGGTGGAGCGGGTGGGCGCCGTACCAGCGCAGTAGCCGGCGCATGTCAGGCCTGGAAGGTCAGGCTGGCGGCCCACTTGGTGTTGTGCACGCCGGGGAGGGCTGGCCCGATGACCCGGGCGGGGTACCCGTGGTCGGGAGTGAGATCCGCGCCGTTGACGCGCAGGGCAAGCAGCGAATCAGGATCCATGATCTGCCCGGCCGACAGGACGGCCTGGCCGAACGCGCCGCCGTTCTGCAGAGACTGCACCAGGGCGCTCGCCGGGCGAGTGACCCCGGCCATCCGGGCAAGGTCGCGCAGCCGGACCCCGGTCCACACCTGGTCATCGGTGGACCAGCCTTCGACGCACGCGATCGGCAGGCTGGCGGTGTGCTGTTCCATGCGGAGCAGGTCGGCGCGGCTCAGCATGACTGGAGCCCGGGCGGCCTGGCCGGCGATGCTTACCGTGAGCCGCCAGGCGGCACCGGTCTGCTCCGCGGTGATTCCGACCTCGGCCGCGGTCTTGTTGACCTGAAATTCGCGAGGTCCGCCGCTGACGTCCTGGCCGTGCGGCGCGAGCAGCGCGGCGCGCCGCAGCGGCCCGCCAGTGGCCTGGCCGACGGTTAGCAGCCCGATGAGCAATGAGCCTGCGCCCGCGAACGCCAGCACACCGCGCCGGGAGATCGTCGGGGCGGCGGGCTCTGGGCTGACCAGATGCCCGGCGTCGGGCGGCTCCTGGCGTGTGCGGGCGAGGCTGGTCCGCAGTTCTCCGATCAGGCTGCGGCTGCGCAGCGCCCTGATCACGGTTGGCAGCTTGAGGCCTGTGTGGACGACGAAACCCGCCATGAACACCCAGGCACCGTAAAAGTGCAGCGGGTAGAACGACCCAGGGAACTTGTACCACGTCTGGATGTTCAAGATCCCGGTCACGAACTCGAACCCGGCCCCGCCGACGAGCAGGAACAGCGACCCCCGTTCCAGCATGTGGGCGGGTGAGCGCAGCGGCGGCCATTCGAACAGCTTCGGCAGCACCGACCAGAGCTTGAACAGCAGGATCGGCACCAGTATCAGCCCCAGGGTGACGTGGGTGCCCTGATTCAGCCGGTAGAGCCAGACTGGATGGGTGGGCCAGGAGAAGAGGTAGAACCCGAGCAGCCCCTTGCCTGGCGTCGTGTCGTTGACCGGGCTGAGGTCCGGATTGTAGGCGGCGTAGGACAGCAGGCCGGTCACGAACATTACCGGCATGGTTGCCAGCAGCATCACGCCGAACACCGATGTCAGCCACGGGCCCCGGATCGGGCTGCGCCAGAACGACTGGCGGAACGGCCCTGGCGGAGGACCGGCCATCCGCGACTTCGCTACCAGGCCGGATACCGCGCTCAGGCCGGACTTTGCGGCCAGCCGGGTGCGGCGGATCAGGCCATGAAAGAACCGGCGCGGCCGGCCGGGAATGCGGAATCTCACCGCCTAGCCTCCTTGCCTGAATCCGTCGAGGGTGCTGACGGCGGCCGTGCAGGAGCCCCGGCCCTGGGGAAGCCATATGGAGTAGGGGCGGGACATGATGCCGCCCGCGACCGGCCGGAACTCGGCCGCGGGGACCCCGGCGAGCAGCGGCTGCGGGCACTCTCGGTAATACAGCGAAAGCCAGGGTTCGTACCCCTGCGGCGGGGTCTGGCTATCGAAGATGATGGCGCTGTACTGGTGGGCGGAGATCGCGTGCTCGACGCTGCTCGTGAAGCTCGTGATAGCAGCCAGGTCAGAGCCCCGCAGCACGTCGTAGGCCGCGGCCTCGTGCGCGGCGACCGGGGTCATGCCCGCCAGGATGCTCAGTCCCGGGTCACCCGGGATGGCGACCGTACCGCCGAGCGAGCGCAGGCCTGCCGTAAACCGCGCCCCGACGTCACGGTCGGCACTCGTGGGGATCGCCTGGGCGGGATGGAATCCGCTGAGTAGCCGCACCGACTGGGCGAGTACGAGCATGACGGACAGGCCGGCGACCCACCCGGCCCGCTGGCCGGCCATCGCCAGGCCCGCGAGCAACGCCACGGCGAGGTAGGCGGGCAGCAGGTCGTTGACGTCCCCGCCGCTGTGCACCAGGGTGGCGTAGCTCTCGACCACCAGTGCGCCGCAGCCGGCGAGCAGGACGAGCGGCGCTCGTCGCGCGCCGATCAGGGCAGCGCATGCGGCGATGCCCATCACGGGCAGGATTCTTGTCCAGAACCCGACGATGGCGCTGTGATCCAGCGCGTGCTCGCTCATCTGCTCGAAGACGTAGTACACGTACCAGCCGCCGCTGCCGAGCCCGAGCGCGAGCGTGCTGACACCGAGGACCGTGACCTCGGTCAGCGCGGCGACGCAGGTGAGCCTGCGGCGCGGGCCGAAGGCCAGCGCTCCGAGCACCACCACTCCCTCGGCAATCCCGGTCTGCTTGGTGAGAGCCGCGGCCGCCAGCAGCGAACCGGCGACGATGGCGCCACGAGTACTCCGCATCCACCGGGCGGCGTGCAGGCCGCCGACGCTGAGCGCCAGGAACAGCGAGTCGACCCGGCCGACGTCGAACCAGGTGTGGGTCGAGAAGTAGACCGCGGCGAAAAGGCCCGCGGCGCCGGTCCCGGCCGTGGCGCTGCCCGTCTCGCGCTGCACTAGCCGGCCGATCAGGGCGAAGCAGGCAAGCGAGGACACAAGGGACACGAGCCGCAACGGCAGGTAGGAGACGCCGGCCACGCTAGCGGTCGCGGCCGACACTGCGAAGTAGAGCGGGGGATAGCCGTCAGGAACGTAGCCTGCGGTCGGCGCCGGGTACAACTGCTGGCCGGCCAGGATGCGGTGCACCTCAACGAGAGAGTTGCTCTCCAGCCATTCGAATGTGAACGGATAAGTGAGCCGGCTCAGCGCGATGACCAGGTACGTGATGATCACGGCGACGCCGGCCAGCGCCACGGCCAGCCGAGCGGCGCGCAGCGCGCGCCGATTCCAGGGATGCAATGGCGACCGGGCCGGAGCCGGATCAGCAGCGTCCCGTGCAGGCGGCTGAGTGCTCGGCCTGGTACGAATGCTCACGCTGTGTATTACACGCACACGTATGGTAACGGAACAAGAAGTTGCCTCCTTACAAACTGAGGAGAGCGGGCAGTGCCGGTCAGACCCGGGACGTCATTGCGCCTAGCCTCAGACCATGCGAGTGCTGGTGACAGGCGGCGCCGGATTTATCGGGTCCCACGTGGCCGAGGCGCTGGTGAGCGCGGGTCACGAGGTCAGGGTGCTTGACGCGCTACTGCCGTGCGCCCACCCCGGGGGCGTCCCGCCATTCCGCGGTGATCCCGGCTTCGAGTTCATCCATGGCGACATCCGCGACGCCCAGGCGGTCGACGCCGCACTGCGCGGCGCGGGTGCGGTCTGCCACCTCGCGGCCATGGTCGGGCTTGGCGTCGACTTCGGTGACGCGCCGCTCTACGCCGGATGCAACGACCTGGGGACCGCGGTCCTGCTGGCGGCCATGGCCCGTGCGGGAGCCGGGCGGCTGGTGCTCGCCTCGTCGATGGTCGTCTACGGCGAGGGCGCCTACTCGTGCACAGTGTCGTCGTGCACAGTGTCGTCGTGCACTGTGTCGTCGTGCACTGGGCACGGGCTTGCCGTGACGCCGCCGCCGCGCCGTGCCGCCGACCTCCAGGCGGGCCGGTTTGAACCGCGATGCCAGCGGTGCGGCGAGCCGCTGACGCCGGAACTGGTACCGGAAGAGGCGCCCCTCGGGCCGCGCAATGTGTACGCCGGCACGAAGGTCGCGCAGGAGCACCTCGCCGGATCGTGGGCCAGGGTGACCGAGGGGCAGGCGGTGGCGCTGCGCTATCACAATGTGTACGGACCGGGCATGCCGCGCGACACGCCGTACGCCGGGGTGGCGTCGTTCTTCCGCTCCTCCCTAGCGGCTGGCCGGGCGCCGCGGGTCTTCGAAGACGGGGCACAGCGCCGGGACTTCGTGCACGTCCGCGATGTCGCCAGCGCGACCGCCGCCGCAGTCGGGGCGCTCGCGGGCCGCCACGCGCCTGTCGGGCCGGGCACGCTGCGCGCGTACAACGTGGGCAGCGGGGCCCCGCGAACCGTCGGCGAGCTGGCGGCTGCGCTGGCCGGTGCCTACGGCGGCCCCGGCCCCGAGATCACCGGCGAGTACCGGCTCGGCGACGTCCGGCACATCACCGCGTCCAGCGAGCGGATCCGGCGGGAACTGGGGTGGCAGGCAACGGTCCCGTTCGCCGAGGGGGTCGCGGAGTTCGCCGCGACGCCGGCTGGCCGGGCGCTGGCCTGACGAACGCCGGCCTGACGAACGCCGGCCTGACCAGAGGCGATTCAGCGGCAGGCGGGCAGCCTCATCTCGAAACAGCACCCGTCCCCAGTGTTCATGACGCGCACGCTGCCCTGGTGGGCCTCCGCCACCCCGCGGACGATCGCGAGGCCGAGTCCGGCGCCGCTGTCTGGCGCGGGGCTGCGGGCGGCACTGCCCCGCCAGGCCAGGTCGAATACGTACGGCAGGTCGGCTTCCGGAATGCCGCCGCAACCGTCGGAGACCGCCAGCAGGGCGTCCCCTTCCTCTGGCTTCGCCTCGACGTGCACGCAGCCTCCGGGCGGGGTGTGCCGGATGCCGTTGGTCAGCAGGTTGGTGAGCGCGCGGGACAGCTCGCGCGGGTCGGCGCAGACGGTGAGCTGGCCGGTTGCCGTGCCGTCAAGCCGCACACCGCGCTCCCGCGCCAGCGCCTCTGTGCTCGCGAGCACGTCACTGATCAGATCATCGAGCGCGATCTGATCGGCGGACAGCTGCAAGCTGCCGGAATGGATGCGGGACAGCTCGAACAGGTCATCGACCATGGTCGCCAGCCGTTCGGCCTCGGCGCGGATCTGCTTGTGGTACCGGGGCGGATCGGCAGCCAGGCCGTCCTCGAGCGCCTCGGCCATCGCGCGCAGTCCGGCCAGTGGGGTGCGCAGGTCGTGGGAGACCCAGGCCACCAGCTGCCGCCTAGACTGCTCAAGCGCGCGCTCCCTGGCGCGGGACTGCACGAGCTTCGCGCTTGTGTCCGTCAGCTCCTGGGACAGGGCCGCGAATTCCGCCGCCATCGGCAGCACCGGAGGCCGGAAGTGGCCGGCCTCGTCGGCGAGTGACCGCGCGGCCTGGCGCAGTGCCGCGCTGCCGGACTCCACTTGCCGCCCAAGCAGCCAGCTGAACGCGAACGCCACGATGCCGGCGACGATGCACACCATCACGACGACGCCGAGGTCGTGCGGGGACAGGAACATCGCCTCGGCGCTGCCGAGGGTGCCGGCCACGATAGCGAGCACGGGCACGGCGCCGATTGCCTGGATCGACAGGCGAAGCGATGCCCGGCGCAGCAGCCGGATGATGAGCATCCCCGCCAGCCCCACGGCACTTGTGCAGCCGGCTGCGATGAGGACGATCTGGATCTGGTCGTTCACGACTGATCCGCCTCCCAGCGGTAGCCGACGCCCCAGACAGTCTGGAGCTGGGTCGGTGAGGCGGGCTCCTGCTCGACCTTGTCTCGCAGCCGGCGGACGTACACGGTGATGGTCGACAGGTCGCCGTATGACCAGCCCCATACCTGCTCAAGCAGCTCAGCGCGGGTGAACGCCCGGCCAGGGTGGCAGACGAAGAAGGCCAGCAGGTCGAACTCGCGTACCGTGAGGTCGAGCACCCGGCCGTCGCGGCGGGCGCGCCGTGCCGCCAGGTCGACCTCCAGCCGTCCCGAGCGCACTGGCTGCGGCGGGGACGCCGCGTGGCCCTCAGCGCGCGCCCGCCGCAGGACAGCCTGCACGCGCAAGGTGAGCTCCCGCGGGCTGAACGGCTTGGTCACGTAGTCGTCTGCACCGCTCTCAAAGCCCAGCACCCGGTCGCTCTCCTCGCCCAGTGCGGTCAGCATGATCACCGGGAGCGGCACCCGCGCGTCCTGCTTCTCACGCAGGCGGCGGCACACCTCCAAGCCGCTGATTCCCGGCAGCATCAGGTCGAGCACCACCAGGTCGGGCCGCCAGGTCGTTGCCACCTCCAAGGCGGTCCGCCCGTCCACCGCGTGCTGCGGTTCCAGGCCCGCATGGCGCAGGTAGTCCACGACGACCTCCGCTACGGTCAGGTCGTCTTCGACAACAAGAATGCGTGCGTCCACGACTCGAGTGTAGGAACGCACCGCGATCATCGAGAACGGTCAGTCCCTCATTCTGCCGGTACCGCGCAATGTTTCTTCAGATTGTCATGAATACCCAGCCCGACGTATAACGAAATCGCGCGCGACCGCCAGGGCTGGAGTTTCTCCGTTTTGTAAGGCTCTATCGCCAATGCGGCGAGGTTATAGGTAATACGGTCGCACCATGATCGTCGACGTTATCCTTCCGTGCCTGAACGAGGCGTCGGCATTGCCCTGGATGCTGGACAGGCTGCCAGCCGGCTTTCGGCCGATCGTCGTCGACAACGGCTCTACCGACGGGTCGGGCGAGATCGCGCGGTCGCTCGGCGCGACGGTCGTAGCAGAGCCGGCTCGGGGATTCGGGGCGGCCGCCCACGCCGGACTGCTGGCGGCGACCAGCGACCTGGTGTGCTTCTGCGATTGCGACGGCAGCCTCGATCCGCGACAGCTTCCCATGCTGACCGGGCCACTGCTGGCCAGCCAGGCCGACCTGGTCCTTGGCCGCCGCCGGACGAAGGATGCAAACGCCTGGCCAGTGCCGGCGCGGCTGGCCAACTGGGAACTCGCGCGACGGGTCCGCCACCGCACCGGACTGAGCATCCGTGACCTGGGGCCGATGCGAGCCGCAGGCCGGGAGGACCTGCTGAGCCTGAACCTCGCCGACCGGCGCTTCGGTTACCCGCTTGAGATGGTCATGAACGCGGCAGCCGCCGGCTGGCGGGTGTCGGAGGTCGAGGTGACCTACCTTCCCCGCATCGGAAAGTCCAAGGTGACCGGCACTGTGAGCGGCTGCGTGCGCACCGTGCGCGACATGAGCCAGGTACTCGCACGGTGACCGATCCGCTGCCGGAATCAGCCACCACCCTGATCGTCATCGCGAAACAGCCGGTTCCCGGCCGTGTCAAGACGCGGCTGGTGCCGCCGTGCACGCACGAGCAGGCTGCCTCGCTAGCCGAAGCAGCGCTCGCCGACACGCTGCATACAGTGCTTGCGGTGCCGGCCCGGCGACGGGTCCTTGTCCTTGACGGCACGCCAGGCCGGTGGCTGCCGTCCGGGTTTGACGTCGTTGCGCAGTGCGACGGGCCGCTCGATGAACGTCTCGCCGCTGCCTTCGCTGCCGTTCGCGGCCCGGCGCTGCTGATCGGAATGGACACGCCGCAGGTGACCCCGCGTCTGCTCGCCGTGGACTGGCGGGCTGCCGACGCCGTGTTCGGCCCGGCCGAGGACGGCGGATTCTGGGCGCTCGGCCTGCGCGTGCCTGATCCCGCACTCCTGCGCGGTGTTCCGATGTCGACCGCGAGCACCGGCGCCATCCAGCGAGCCCGGCTGGTCGCGGCCGGGCTGCGCGTCACCGACCTGCCGCCGCTGCGCGATGTTGACACGGCAGCGGATGCCGTGGCCGTGGCCAGCCAGGCACCGCGGAGCCGTTTCGCCGCGCGGGCGCGGGAACTCGCCGCGATCCTGCGCCCAGCCGGCAGTGTCGCAGCGGGACATGTCGCAGCGGGAAGCGTCGCAGCGGGAAGCGTCCTCGGGGACACGGCATGATGCCGGGGGCGATCGCTCTGTACGAAGAGGCACTGCAGGAGCAGGCCGCCATGCTCGTCCTGCGGACGGCTGACGGCCGAGCGCTGCCGCTTCAGGTGTCCCGGTGGTGCGGGCCGCCTGATGCCGCCGACGAGGAGCTGCTGAGGCATTGCCGGGGTCCTGTCCTCGACGTGGGCTGTGGCCCTGGGCGGCTGACGGTGGCGCTCACCGAGCGGGGAATTCCGGCGCTTGGCGTGGACATCTCCCAGACCGCGGTGGCCCGGGTACGCCAGGCCGGAGCGCCCGCCCTGCACCGCTCGGTGTTCGATCCGCTGCCTGGACAGGGCCGCTGGGCCACCGTGCTGCTCGCAGATGGCAACATCGGCATCGGCGGCAGGCCCGCGCGGCTGCTGCTGCGCTGCGCCGAGCTGCTGGCGCCGAACGGCTGGCTCCTCATCGAAGCCGAGCCGGGCAACGTCGACGAGCGGATGACCGCATGGCTTGAGCACCCCGACGGCCGGCAGGGACCGCTCTTCCCCTGGGCGCGCATGGGCGCCGTTCCGTTGCTGCGCGCCGTTGCGGATGCCGGCCTGCACGTCACCGCGCAATGGCGGCACGGCGAGCGCAACTTCGTCTGCGCCGCTGTGCAAGCAGGGCAAGCCACTTGAGCAAGATGGGCGGACACCCGGCGGCGGGTCAGCCGCGTCTGTTAAGCGGACTCGGCTGCCAACGCGGGCCGGGTTCCGCCGCCGCCGCGAGTTCCGGGCAGCTGTTCGGTCCTCAATTTCGGCCACGATTTCACTGCCGCCGAGTAGGGCGCGGCGGGGTAAGGTCGCCGACCGCGCCGGCCAGCGATTCGTGGGCCTGAACGAGGCGGTTCATTGCGGTTGCGAGCCAGCACGGCCCCCCGGCCTTCACATGCGCAATGGGTTTGTGTCCGAGGGGACTTGAACGCAAAAGCGCGGGAAATTTCCCCGATTCGGGGAAATTTCCATGGGTCGAGCATAGCGTCCGGTTCCCGAGGGCGCCAGGCACCCGCATTCCGTGCCGCCGCTTCCGTTAGTTGGCTCCCGGGACCGTTATGAACGCGGGAATATAGCGCGGCCGGACGGCGGCGAAGCGGCGAAGTCCCGCAAGTTGACTGTCGCGACGGTGACGATCCCGAACCGCTCGCAGATAGCAACCACCGAGGCGTCCGTGCCGCCGAGCCGGAGGTCGGCGTACTGGCGCACCAGTCCTGACATCCGGCGGAGGTCGGATAGCAGGTCTCGGCCAGGACCGTCGCGGGAACCATCAGCTGCTGCCCGGTATTTTCGGGTCGGTAAACGCGTCGGCGAATCGAAGTGCGGGCGGGTATCGAGGAGTCTGGTGAGGTCATCGCCGGGCTGCACGT
>Ga0335085_10016020_pt1 | contig 10852 bp, 8 predicted proteins | sample Lox_Sample_45_FD_206712 | JGI IMG/M metagenome (GOLD analysis project Ga0335085, IMG submission 206712) | Soil microbial communities from Loxahatchee National Wildlife Refuge, Florida, United States - Lox_Sample_4.5 | ecosystem: Environmental > Terrestrial > Soil > Wetlands | place: USA: Florida... | reverse complement strand
AATAAATCGGCAGCGTAAGAATCGCCCCCAACTGAATCACAATCGTGTACATCTTCCAGTACCCGCTGCCCAAATCCACATGCAGCAGCCACTCCGACAAACGCAAATGCGCCGTCGAGCTCACCGGAATAAACTCCGTCAACCCTTCCACCACTCCCAAAATCACACTCAACAAGTAATCGTTCACGCCACTCTCCTGAATTTCCAGCGCGTCGTTGATCTCGCGCTGCCTCTTCTTCCGAGTGCCGCACCCTTCGTCTCCAAGGGTGCGGGTTTACTCCCAGCCCCTCTACCCACTCTCCGTCAACCTCTTCCTCATCTCGTACGCATCCACTTTCCCCAAATAATATCGTTTCAACACCGCTTCCGTACGATATCCATGCCGTTCCCAGAACGCAATCCCGCTTTCATTGTCCACTGCTGTCTCCAGCAACACCGACCGCACTTCATGAAACCGAAAATGCTTCTCCATCTCCGCCAGCAGCGTTGACCCCAACCCACCCCGTCGTTTCCCCGGGGCCACATCCAACGTAATGATGTGCGCCAGCGGCGGATGCTTCTCCGCCAAAACAAATCCCACAATGGACTTGCCCTGAGTTTCGAAGGGCTTGCCTTCTTCCGCCACCAGGCAGTCCGCTGCCGGCAAATTCAAAAAATATTGCAGCGACCACTTGCTGTACGCAATCCCCGCCGGAAAGCAAGCCTGATCCAGCTTGTACAAAGCCGCAAAGTCCCGCCCCTCATACTGTCGTATCGCCCACTCCGCCATCGAGCATCCTCAAACCGCACCGCTCAACTCGCTCCTCTTCTCCCCACTCGCCACTCGTCACTCGCCACTAGCCACCGCCTCCCGCATTCCCAACGCCCGCAACGTCCCCTCATCCACCACTCTCCCGCCATTCCCATTCACCACCACGCTAAATCCTCCCGCGTAATCCCACATCGTCCATCCCATGCCGTATTTCTCCAGCGTTACTCGCACATCATGGATCCACCGCAAACGATCTTCCGGAGCCGCCGCTTCCCGATACACGCCGAATTCGTTGCACGTCACCGGCACGTGCCAGCGTTTTCCCCACGCCGCCACCGCTGCAATCTCTGCATCAATCCGCTCCGCATTCCACCGGTCCAGTCCATACCGCACCACCAACAACTGGTTCACCGCGTCCGGCGCCTCCGTCACCGCGCTCTGCACATTCTCCGGCGTCGACGGATAAGGCAGCTTCGTCAAGTAGTGCTGAAAATTCGTACTCCACGTTGCCCCCTGGTGCGTAAAAATATGCGGATCGTAAAAATGAAAATTGTAAATAATGTTTGGATCTCGCAGCGGCTCCAGAAATAGCAGTTCCGTGTTCGACGACCAGTTTGCCCCGGCCGCAATGATCGTGTGCTGCGGCGCACCCTCCCGTATCCCGCGCGCCAACCGTTCCTGCACTCCTGCCCAGCGATAGCGATCCTTAAACTCCGGCTCGTTCAAAATCTCAAAAAACACCCTCTCAGGATCCCGATTCGAATAGTGCTTCGCCAGCGCCCGCCAGAAATCTTCAAACTGTTCCACCGCCACATCATCCGTGGCCAGTCGAGCTTTGAAATCACTGTCCGGATGAATATCAATAATCACTGCCAATCCTTGATCCAGAATCATCTTCACCGCCCCATCCACCATCGCCAAATAGTCCGCCGGAATTCGGTCTGCCTGTCCGCGCCGGAACATCGGCTCCGCGTTCAACGTGAATCGCACATGATCGAATCCCATCTGCTTGATCAGCGCCATATCCTGCGCCGTGTCGTACGTGTCGAAATGCTCCTTCGTGTATTGCCCCCCAATCGCCTGTGCAAACCAGTGACTCAAATTGATCCCGTGCTTCAAATGCTCCGCCCGCCGGAACGCCAAGCCTCCGTCCTGCGCCAGCAGGGAACCACCAGCCATCAGCCCACACATCACCACCAAAACAAATCGGGCGGCCCGCAAAGCCGCCCGCACATACAGGCATCCGTTCGTCGACGAATTCATCATCGCTGCACCCATGTTGGAATAACTTAATCAGAAAAGGTGAGAACACCTCGCACGTTCGCGATCCCGCGCCGGCAGCGCGCCACGAACCATGCTCGCGATCCGCCACCAGCGCCACGCCGCCACCCACGCTCGCGATCCAGCGCCACAGGCGCGGTACAATCCACGCTCGCGGTTTAGCGCCACAGGCCCGCCACAAACCATGCTCGCGATCCTGCACCAGCGCCACGCCGCCACCCATGCTCGCGGTCCGGCCCCACAGGCGCGGCACAATCCACGCTCGCGATTCAGCGCCATAGGCGCGGCACACGTTAGCCCAGCCCGCAAGGGCTGGGACCACCAACACCAAGAACCAAAGCGCCGGAGGTGCGACACCTCTTCTCCGCGCTCATTCTACAACGCCTGCCCATCGCCGGTCTGGTACGAGAAAATCCAAAAATGCACAGGCAAGTCGGCATTAGGCCGAGCGGGGTCGCAGCGTAGCCAAAGCGTGCGGGTTTAGATGTCCCGATCGCTCGTCTCCCCCGGCAACCCGTCTCTTCCTGATCGCTGATCGCCGTTCGCTGATCGCGAATTTCCTGCTATCCGACATCCCTTCCTACAATTTCACCGTGACCGTCTTCACTTCCGTATAATTCGCCAGCCCGTATTCTCCCAGCTCGCGACCAATCCCCGACTGTTTGAATCCGCCAAACGGCGCCGCGGCGTCAAACACGTCGTAGCAATTCACCCACACGGTTCCGGCTCGCACACCATCCGCAATCGCGTGCGCCTTCGTGATGTCCTTTGTCCACACCGCCGCCGCCAACCCATAGAGCGATTTGTTTGCCCGCTCCACGACCTCATTCACATCCTTAAATTTCAGGATCGACATTACCGGCCCAAATATTTCTTCCTGCGCAATCTTCATATTGTCCTGCACGTCGGCAAACACCGTCGGCTCGATGAAGTACCCCTTATCGCCAACGCGATTCCCGCCCGCCAGCAACTTCGCCTTCTCCTGCTTCCCGCTCTCGATGTACCCCATCACCTTATTAAACTGTTCCTGGTCCACCTGCGGGCCCTGCTCGGTGTTCCGGTCGAACGGATTACCGACCGTCCGCTTTTTCGCCCGCGCCACACTCTTCTCCACAAATTCGTCGTACGCCTTCTCTTCCACAAACAACCGCGATCCCGCGCAGCAGCACTGCCCTTGATTGAAGAACAACGCAAAGTGCGCTCCTTCGATCGCCTGGTCCATGTCCGCGTCCGCGAACACAATGTTCGGACTCTTCCCGCCCAATTCCAGCGTCACCCGCTTCAAATTCGATTCCGCCGAAGCCTTCATGATCAGGTGACCCACTTCCGTCGATCCCGTGAACGCCACCTTATCCACATCCATGTGTCGCGCCAGCGCCGCCCCTGCTGTCGGTCCATAGCCCGGCAGCAGATTCACCACGCCTTCCGGAAATCCCGCCTCCAATATCAATTCGCCCACCCGCAGCGCGCTCAGCGGAGTCTGTTCTGCCGGCTTCATCACCACCGTGCAGCCCGCCGCCAGCGCCGGCCCCAATTTCCACGCCTGCATCAGCAACGGAAAATTCCACGGTATGATCTGACCCACCACGCCCACCGGCTCGTGCTTCGTGTACGAAAAATACCGCCCCTGCACCGGGATCGTCTTCCCTTGAATCTTGTCCGCCCAGCCCGCGTAATACCGGTAGCACGCAATCGTCAGCGGCAAATCCGCCGCCAGCGCTACCGCGTATGGCTTCCCGTTATCCAGTGATTCCAGTTCCGCCAGCTCTTCCTTATTCTTCTCGATCAAATCCGCCAGCTTGTTCATCAACACGCCGCGTGCCGACGCGCTCAATTTCTTCCGCCACGGCCCGTGATCAAACGCCGCCCGTGCCGCCGCCACCGCCTTATCCACATCGGCCGCGTCTGCTTCCGCCACTTGCGTAATCACTTCTCCCGTCGACGGGTTAATCGTCGGAAACGTTTTCCCCGACGCCGCATCCACCCACTTCCCGTTGATCAGCAATTTCGTCGCATTCACCTTGACCTTAGGTTCAATCACGCTAGTCGCCGTAGCCATAATCAATTCCTCCCCTCGTTGCGGCCGCCTGCCGCAGGCAGAGTCTTCCGCTTGCCTCACGCAAGCAGCGCCCTGCCGTTCTCTTCGCTGGTCCGCACAGCCTACACCCCCGCTCCCACAGAATCAACATTCCCGATGCACCCCATCACTTCTCCCCGTCCCTGTAGAGGCGGCTTCTTGCCCTGAGCGCAGCGAAGGATCCCGTAGAGGCGGCTTTACGCCGCCAGCCTTTCTCTTGGGTTCTCTTCTCTTGGGTGCCGCACCCTTCGCCTTTAAGGGTGCGGGTTTAGATGAGCCATAGCCCACACCACTCTCTTCTAATTTCCATTTTCCATGTTCAAACTTCCATCCCCCGCTTCGCCACTACCATTGCCGTCCCCATCGCCCCCAACAACAACCCCGCCGCCACAAACCACGCCGCCCCCGGCGCGTGCCATCGCGCATCCGGCGCAATCGTCGCCGAAAACACCTGCGTGAACAGCACCGGCCCCACCATCCCCGTCAGCGCCCGCAGCGAATTAATCGCTCCCTGCAATTTCCCCTGCGAACTGGCATCCACTCGCTGCGACATCAACGACTGCATCGCCGGCCCCGCCACTCCCCACAACGCGATAAACGGAATCGCCGCCAACGCGCCCCACCCGCGCCACGCCAATCCAAATCCCACGAATCCCAGCACGCCATAAAACAGTCCGCTCGTCAGACTGAACCGTTCGCCAAATTTCTTCACATACGGTCCCACCAACCCGCCCGACACAATCGCCGCGCACACTCCCACCACCGCTAGCGACAATCCAATGCTCCGCTGATTCCATCCGTAGCGATATTCCGTATACAGCACCCACACACTCTGCAGCGCCTGGTGGGCCAGGTAATACAACACCACCACCATCGACAAGCCCGCCAGTTCCCGGTGCGAGCGCAGTAGCGTCAACGACCCCAGCGGATTCGCCATGTGCCACGCCGTCTTCGCCCGCTTTTCTTTTCTCAACGATTCCGGCAGCACGAACGCCCCATACAAAAAATTCGCCAGGCTCAACCCCGCCGCGGCCCAGAACGGTGCGCGCAAATTATATTGACCCAGCAGCCCGCCCACCGCCGGGCCCACCACGAATCCCACGCCAAACGCCGCGCCCAGCATCCCAAACCGTTTCGCGCGTTCCGCCGGCGCCGAAATATCCGTGATGTACGCAAACGCCGTCGACACATTGGACGCGGTAATCCCCGAAATCAATCGCCCCACAAACAACCATTTCAACGACGGCGCCAGCGCCATGAAAATGTAGTCCAGCCCCAATCCCAAACACGAAATCAGTATCACCGGACGCCGCCCATATCGGTCGCTCCACGCCCCCAGCACCGGCAGAAACAAAAATTGCATCAGGTTCCAGATGAGCCCGAAATACCCCACCATATCCGAAGCCCGTGCAATGTTCCCGCCTTCGAACGACTTGATCAGATCCGGCAATACCGGCGCAATAATCCCAAACGCCAGAAAATCCAGCATCACCGTAACCACAATGAACGCCATCGCCGCCCGCGATCCGGACGCGCCTCCGCCCGAAGCGCCCGCAGCAGCAGGGAACTGTTCTGTAAGTGAATTCTGTCCTTCGAGGTTACCCATGCGGGTCAGATTGTAACTTATTTGCTACAACCGGCGCCCGCCATCATCTTCGCGGCGGTCCCAAGTTCCTGTAGCGGCGGCTACTTGCCCTGAGTGCAGCGAAGGGGCACGCCGCCAGCCTCTCTCTTGGGTCCTCTTCTCTTGGGTGCCGCACCCTTCGCCTTTAAGGGTGCGGGTTTAGATGATCCCTGCCGAACACTGGCCTTCCGCGATCCAATCCCCGCTTCTCACACTTCCAAAATTACCGGCAAAATCAACGGCCTCTTCGACGTCTGCTTATTGATATACCTCTTCAAATCCACTCGAATCTTTTCCTTGATCACCGACCAATCCGCTCGCTCTTCCAGATTCGACGATTCCACCGTCCGCGACACCACGTCTCGCGCTCCCGCCAGAAATTCGTTCCCGTTCTCGCTCATCAATCCCCGCGTCACAATCTCCGGCGCCGATTCCACCTGTCCCGTGTGCTTATCGATGGCAATAATCGGAATCACCACGCCTTCTTCCGACAGATGTTTCCGGTCGCGCACCACCAGCTCTTCAATCTCTTCCAGCGATCCCGAATCCACCAGCACGCGCCCCGCAGGCACCGGGTCTCTCCGGTACGCTCCGTCCTCTGTAAACTCGATGCACTTCCCATTCTCCAGCAACATAATCTCTTCGCTCACGCAACCCAATTGGTGCGCCAGCGCCGCATGGCGGAACAAATGCCGGTACTCCCCGTGTACCGGAATAAAATATTTCGGCTTCACCAGTCGCAGCACCATCTTCTGCTCTTCCTGGCTCGCATGTCCGCTCACGTGAATCGGCCCGTTCGTATTGTCGTAATACACCAGGGCCCGTCGCCGGAACATGTGATCCAGCATCCGGAAAATGGCTTTCTCGTTCCCCGGAATGATCCTCGCCGACAAAATCACCGTATCGTTCTCGTCGATCGTCACCAGCCGGTGATTGTCCACGGCGATTCGCGACATCGACGACATCGGCTCCGCTTGCGACCCGCTCACCAGCAGCAGCAATCGCTTCGGATCAAATCCCCGAATATCCTGCGGCCGCACCACGATGCCATCCGGGATGCGCAGCAATCCCAACTCGTGCGCAATCTCCACGTTGTCCACCATGCTGCGCCCTACGAATCCCACCTTCCGCCCCACACGCTCCGCAACGTCCACCACCTGCTGTATCCGGTGGATCGACGACGCAAAACACGACAGCACCACCCGCCTCGGCGCCATCCGCGTCAATTCTTCAATCCGCGGTACCACCACCCGTTCCGACGGCGTAAATCCTGGCCGCTCCACGTTCGTCGAATCGCTGAACAGCGCCAGCACTCCTTCATTCCCATACCGTGCGAACGCGTGCAGATCAAACGGCGCGCCATCCACCGGCGTCTGATCGATCTTGAAATCGCCCGTGTGGATGATCACGCCAAGCGGCGTCCGAATTGCCAGTGCCACGCAATCTACCGTGCTGTGCGTCACGGGAATAAATTCAATCTCGTACGGCCCAATCTCCACCAGCCGCCCTGGAATCACCTCAAACAGCTTCGCCGATTCCAGCAGCCCGGCTTCTTCCAGCCGCTTCTTCACCAGCGCCAGCGTGAACCGCGTCCCGTAAATCGGCACGTTCAAGTCCCGCAGAATGTACGGCAGCGCCCCAATATGGTCTTCGTGCCCGTGCGTCAGCACAATCGCCTTGATATGTTCGCGGTTCTGCTTCAGGTAGGTAATGTCCGGAATCACCAGGTCTACGCCCAGCAACTCCGATTCCGGGAACATCATTCCCGCGTCCACTACCAGGATGTCCTCCCCGTAGCGGAATACCATCATGTTCATTCCAAATTCGCCAAGGCCACCTAGCGGTATCGCGGTCAGCGTCTGTGTAGGCTTACTCAATTATGTTTTTTCTCCACGTCCGAACCTCAAATCCTACCACACTGTCCCACTCACCGTTGCCGGCTGCCGCTGCCACATCCTTTGCCGCCTCGCGCCATTCCCTCTGTAGAGGCGACTTCTTGCCCTGAACTTCGAAGGGTCACGCCGCCAGCCCTTCTCTTGGGTTCTCTCCTCTTGGGTGCCGCACCCTTCGCCTTTAAGGGTGCGGGTTTAGATGACCCCTACCGAACACTCGGCAATCAATCGCTCATCTTCCTTCGTTTTCCGCGATGACCGTGATGTCGAAGTCGAACCTCCCCAGAAGGAGAGGCCTCTTCACGCCGCCACCTCTCTCTTAGGTTTCCTCACCACTACCCGTTCTTCCCCCCAAAAAACAAGTGCGCAATCGACACCAGGATCACCGCTCCCACCGTAGCCGCTGCCAGCGAAAACAAAAACGTGTTCGCATGAACAATTCCCAACTGTGTGAAAATCCATCCCCCGATCACCGACCCGATCAATCCCAGCACAATATCCCCAATGCACCCAAACCCCTTCCCTCGCGCCAATTTTCCCGCCAGCCATCCCGCCAACAGCCCAATCACCAACCATCCAACCAACCCGCGATGCCACTCCACTACCACCAACTGCTCCTGCAACAACGCCACCGCGCTCATCGCTACCATCATTCCTCCTCCATCAACTCCCACTCGCTTGCCCTGAGCCTCGAAGGGTCACGAACCACTGCCTTCCCCCGGTTCCTGCTGCGTCATGCAATGCAACGTCCCCAAACCCAGCACCAAATCCCGGCAAGGAATCCCTACCACCTCCCGCCCCGGAAACAATTTCGCCAACGTGTTCAACGCCACGCGATCATTCGCATCCGTAAACGTCGGCACAATCACCAAGCCATTCGCAATGTAAAAATTCGCATAACTCGCCGGCAATCGCTGACCATCAAAATATACGGGCCGTGGCATCGGCAAAGTCTCCACCGTTAACGCCCGCCCATCCTGATCCTTCATCCCCTGCAACCGCGCCAAATTCTCATGCAGCGCCGCGTAATTCGCATCCTCGCGATCTTCCTCCACAATCGTCACCACCGTAGTCTCGTTCACAAATCGCGTCAAATCGTCCACGTGCCCGTGCGTGTCGTCTCCCGCAATCCCATTCCCCAGCCACAACACATTCGTCACGCCCAGATAGTCTCGAAACACCTCCGCATAATCTTCCTTCGTAAATCCCGGATTCCGTTCCTGTACCTTACTCTGTAAACATTCCTCCGTCGTCAGCAGCGTCCCTTTCCCATTCACGTCAATCGACCCGCCCTCTAGCACCACCCGCCGCCCGTTACGCATCGGCAAAAACACCCGTCGTTTCCGCCGCGCATTCACTCCGCGCACTGCCGCCGCATCCTTCTTATGGTTCCCGTATTTTGCCCACCCGTTAAACACGAAATGGTTGTACGCCACTTCGCCCGCCGCATTCTTCACGCAAATCGGCCCGGAATCTCGCATCCATCCGCGATCCGTCGGTACCCGGAAAAATTCCACCGACTCCAGCTTCGCCCCCGCCTTCTTCAGAATCGCGCGCGCCCGTTTTTCTCCGGCATAATCCTCCACCAGCAAAAACACGCGTTCCACCTGCGACAGCTGCCGCACCATCTCGGCAAACGCCCAGGGAATCGGCGCGAATTTCCCCGGCCAGTCCGTCAACTCATGTGGCCACCCCAACCACGTAGCCTCATGCTTCTCCCACTCCGCCGGCATCCGAAATCCCGATTCCTTCGGCGTCTCCCCGTCTTTTTTCTTATCCATAGAGGTACTGGTGTTCTCCGCTGGGTGCCGCACCCTTCGGTGTCAAAGGGTGCGGGTTTAGATTCAACCTCAACTCACAGCTACCAATAAGAACCGATTTTCATTCAGAGCGAAGCGAAGGCTTGCCCTGAGCTTCGAAGGGAATCTCAACTGCCGCATCGCGCTCCGAGCCCCGCCAACACCGCACCACTTCCTCAACCTTTCTCACTTCTCCCCGCCCCACCTCTCCAACAATCCCCCAAACGCATCAATTCTGCGATCCCGGAAGAACGGCCAATTTCTCCGCGTATCCTCGCTCTTCGCCGGATCGCACTCCACCACTAAAATCTCTTCCTTGTCGTTCGACGCTTCCTGCAACACTTGCCCCGACGGGTCCGCCACAAACGAATTGCCCCAAAACTCAATCCCCGGGTCGCCCTTCTCCGGCTTGCCTTCGAATCCGACGCGATTCACCACCGCCACATACATTCCATTCGCCACCGCATGCGCCCGCTGGATCGTCTTCCACGAATCCAGTTGCGCCGCGCCAAACTGCGCCTTCTCGTGCGGATGCCACCCGATGCTTGTGGGATAGAAAATCACTTGCGCTCCCTGCATCGCGGTCAGCCGCGATCCTTCCGGATACCACTGGTCCCAGCAGATCTGCACGCCAATCCGCGCATACTTTGTATCGAAATTCAAAAATCCCAGATCTCCCGGCGTAAAATAAAATTTTTCGTAGTACAGCGGATCATCCGGGATGTGCATCTTCCGGTATTTCCCCAGGTACGTTCCATCCGCATCCAATATCGCGCATGCGTTGTGATACACCCCCGCCGCACGCCGCTCGAACACCGAAACCACCAGCGCCACTTTCTTTTCCTTCGCCACCGCGCTCAATCGCTCCGTCGTCGGCCCCGGCACCGCCTCCGCCAGATTAAACAACTCCGCATCCTCGGTCCGGCAGAAATATTCCCCGGCAAACAATTCATGCAGACAAATCACCTGTGCCCCGCGCTTCGCCGCCTCGCCGATCTTCTCCTCCGCCCGCGCCAGATTCTCTTCCTTGTTCGTGGTGCACTTCATCTGCACCAGCCCCACCGTGAACTTATTCGCCATTCGCTACCTTTCTCCTTCATCGCTCACAAAATTGTCATCCCGAGGAGCGCATCCTCCGCACCCCTCACTTGCGAACCATCGCGCCTCGTCTCACAAATCCCACTCCCCGTCATTCCGGCCGAAGTGGCTCGTTTTGTTCCTTCGCGCGTTTTTCGCGCGACGAGCCACGCAGCGGAGGAATCCCTCTTCGTTCCCCGCGTCTTGGCAACGCCGCCAGCCACTCCCCACTCCCCGTCGTTCCGAGCTGGGTGCCGTACCCTTCGCCTTTAAGGGTGCGGGTTTTCTCTTAGCGCTACTATCACTCCTCGTCACCCCTTACGTCCGCTAGGTCTCTCTCGCCCCTCGCCA
>Ga0335085_10016019_pt1 | contig 10852 bp, 11 predicted proteins | sample Lox_Sample_45_FD_206712 | JGI IMG/M metagenome (GOLD analysis project Ga0335085, IMG submission 206712) | Soil microbial communities from Loxahatchee National Wildlife Refuge, Florida, United States - Lox_Sample_4.5 | ecosystem: Environmental > Terrestrial > Soil > Wetlands | place: USA... | reverse complement strand
AATTCAGGTTAGTACTACTCTACAGGTTTCGCCGTTTCCAAAATGCTGGTAGAGAGTAGCCTTTTCAGAGCCAAAATTAACAGTGATTACAACGACTTCGTGGCACGGGTGGCGCTAGAAGTTGTTGATAGTGCGTGGTGAAAACAGCAACTGCTGGTAAAAAGTGCGGGCCAACGGAACAACAGCTTTGTCATCAACAAGGGCATCGCGGCAGCCATTATTCGCCTTTTTGTACTTTCTGTGCCGATCTTTTTTCCGCAGCAGTCGGTTCAGTTTTGATGGTGTCTCGACGTGCTCGAAGCTGCCTCTTCTTGAAGACGCGAGGAACCGCTTCAAATTGATCCGTCCGCAACGCAATTTGAACCGTGTTAGCGTGTGAAAGGCCGCAGTGCACCGTAAGTTATTGAAACTACGCGACACGGATGGCTGCCGAAAGCAGTTTCAGTAAGGTATAGAAACATTTCGTGGATCATGAATGGATCAAGATTCGGTCCGGTCTGGAAATCATTATGCCTTGTGACAGCCAGCACTAGCTCGTAACAATTGGAACCACGCGACTCGGATGGCTCCCTAAGCGTGGAAAGAGCGGTTAGAAACAACTACTGGACCATAAATTGGACCATGAATTCAGTAAATGGGGTTAAACACCTCAGCCGTGACACTGACCTTACGCACTATCAGGATTCGTTGCTGCGGAAGGAAAATCTGGATTCTGTTCTGCGCGCCGGGCCATTGGCCAGTCTTAGAAGCCGGAGAAGGGGCTTGATTGTGAGGCCCTGTACGAGAATCGAAAAAACTACCACGCCAAAGGTCAAGTCGAGTATTCGACTGCGCTCAGGAAAGTTTTTGTCGAGGCTAAGCGCCAGTGCAAGTGCGAGTGCACCCCGCAGACCGCCCCAAACGATAACGTGCTGCCAGCGTCGAGGGATCTTCTCTCCGAGTAAGTTACTTGTAGGGATCAATAAATAAACGGAGAGTGCTCGACCGAGAAGAACCGCACCGACCGCGCATAGCACCGGTACCCAGGAGTGGATGAGTGCATCGATGTGAACCTCCAGTCCGATCAGGAGGAAAATAAGCGAGTTCATGACGAATGCGAGGTATGCCCAAAAGGACTCAACTGCGGATCTAGATTCTTGGCTCATACAATTCTTCGCGCCCAAATTACCCACAACCAAACCGGCAGCCGCCGTCGCGATGATCCCCGACATGTGCAATTGATACGCGAGAAGATAGCTGCCGTAGGCCACGATCGTGGTCAAGGTGATTTCCACGTCCGGATCATTAATCCCTCCGGTGATTCGGCTCGCGATGTAACCGAGGAGTGCACCGAGAATTGCACCTCCGAGAACGGCGAAAACAAACTGGACAGTTCCGGTCACTAGAGCAAGATGTCCAGCCAGGACTCCGCCCAGAAGGATCTGGAACAAAGCCGCTGCCGTGCCGTCGTTCAGAAGGCTTTCGCCTTCGATGAGAACCGAGAGGCGGCGGTCCATACGAAGGTCCCTGAAGATAGCGATTACCGAGATTGGATCAGTTGCCGAGATAATCGCCCCGAACAAAAGGGCAACTGCCACCGGCAGTCCCGTCGACCAATGCACCAGATAGCCTGCAACGAATGCAGCGACCAAGACGCCGAAGTTTGCTAGAAGCAGGAGAGATGCCGAATCATGCTGCAGTTCCCGCAACTGCAGTTTCAGACTTCCCTCAAACACGAGGGCAGGAAGGAAGAGAAACAGGATCACATCCGGAGTCAGCCAGTCTGGGCGTTGACCCGGCACCAGAGGAGAAAGATGGGGCAATCTGAGCCAACTCAGCAGCAATCCGCCCACGACCAAAGCGACCGTATAAGGAACGCGGCAACGCTTGGCCACAATTGCAATGACGGAAGCTGCAATCAGCAATACCACCAGAAATTCGACCGCTGAGCTTGTCGTAATGGGTTTCATCTACTTTCAGGGAACGGTCCGCTTCTCGTCTCTGCAGCCCACCTATGCACGTGGATTTCAGCGTACAGGTTTTTTGCAGGGCTTAGTTGAGAAACATCACCGCTCTGTCTCTACGTATCTGCGGTTGCTTGCATCTCATAGTCAGGTAGCGCGATCTTGTCTGAAAAACCGCGCCCAATAGCAAGTTCCGCGATCCAGGGAATTCTCATCAGATTCATAATTTGATTCCGCAGAATCAGTGACAACCGCGAGTGCGGTGCAAAAGACCCAGCGAATCTCAGCGCAGCTTTTTGTTTCTGGGCGACAAATGGAGCGAATAACCGTTGATATCGAGAAAAAGCCTCAGCGTAGTTACCTTTGCTACGATAAAGTTCGCCTGCGAGAATGTACGCAGCAACCATCGCAAGAGCCGAACCCTGCCCGGCGAGTAACGATACACAGAATGCTGCATCGCCAAGCAATGTGACACGCCCTTGCGTCCAAAGGTCTTGACGCGGGTTCATCCGGATCTGGCTGACACGATCAAAGTAAAGTTCTTTCGTGCGACGCAGTGCATCCAAGATCTGCGGACATTCCCAACCACTTCGCCCGAAGCGCTCGTAGAGGACCGCCTTGTTAACTTCAATATCGTCGGGCTGCCTTGAATAGACGGATCGATCTTCGAAGATAAACAAGAACATCGTGCTATTTCCACGCAGCGCGAAACGGCCAACCTGCTGGCCGACTTGTGTGTACATTACATATGTCAACTCATCTCGAGGTTCATAGTTTGGTGCTTCGAATGCGGCGACCTTGTAGCCCAGATACTTCTCGAAGTTCTCCTCGGGGCCAAACACCAACTTCCGAACGCGGGAATGAAGGCCGTCAGCGCCAATCACAAGGTCAAAGTCCCCTTCTTTCCCACTCTCAAACGTAACGTGGACAGCGGTCGCCGATTGCTCGATTGAAGAAATGCTGTCACCGAAGATGGTCTCGGCGTGATCTTGGACCCGCCTGAATATTGCGGAAGCCAGATCACCTCGCGGAAGGCTCGTAAAACGTCCCCGCGTCGCGCGGGTGAAAGCTGCCGCGGGGAAGCCTGCAACCCGCTCACCTTCTTCATTGACAATCCGGACCTCTTGGACTCGATACCCACTGTTCTTGATCTCCTCTGACAATCTCATCCGCTCGGCAATGTCAAACCCAGCACCCCAAAAATCGATGACGTAGCCGCCTGTTCGCAACGCAGGCGCTTGCTCCACAATTGTCGGGTTCATCCCGTATTGAAGCAGCCAGTACGCGAGGGTGGGGCCAGCAATCCCTGCGCCTGAAATTAAAATGTCCATAAAAAGCAATCCAAAGGTGGGACTTCTATCAACTCGCCGTTTCGAGTCCTCGAGGACTGATTTTCCTAGTCTTGTTTTATTACGGATTCAGCCGCGATATAGACACCCTGCCGTCCTAGCACTTCGATTTCCTTTTTGCTTAGTAGCCACTCTGTGTGAAGAATTCGCGGAGTTGGCATCTGACGAACTATTCCTTTAATGTCGACGATTTGTGGTGAGGGCTGTCCGGCCTGATCTTTCGCTTCCCACCTTACCAACAACCTTTGCCCCTTCGCGCCGATAGCGATGAATAACTGAGGTTGAGGGCCGGGCTTCAGCTTCACGTCATTCAGAAACACCATGTCCCCTGCTTCTGCTCTCGGATCGCCTGTCAAAAGCGAAGCAAGGCACGATGCGGTAGCCGGAATATCCTCTGATAAAAGGTCCATTTCAGCTGCGTACGAATCGGCGGTACGCCACGCTTCGATTGCTCCCACCGACACGACAAAAGTGACCGCCACCACAATTGAAATCGGCCACAATGCTCTTCGCGAGAATCGCATGAACACGTTATAGGGTAGATGTCGTTACTTAGAAAAGAGGTTGGTCGGGGCGGCGGCATAACACAAAACTCACACCGCTCCGACCGAGGCAGCGCACACGGTTACTTCTCCTTGAACTCTGCCCAAGTGCCCCTCTTTCCGTAATAGATGCGCAGGTTGCATTGCTTTGGTTCTGTATGGCCAAAGAAGATTGTGAATTCCTTCTGTGGTTCGCTGAGTTGCCCGCTTTAGCATATCCAGCCGTACTACATCGAGTTTCTTGTCGTACTTATTTCCTGCGCTCACATTCTTGTTCACAACCAAATCCCAATCGTCTTTTTCCCGGACAATGTGCATGCTGTAGGCACCTGTCGGAATGTCTGTCTTGCCCGCCGTTAATGGCGCCTGGGTGAACAGCAGCATCGGTTGACCGCCAGGTGTCCAAGTCTTCCCTGACGGTAGGTCCCGGCCTGTATACGATTCGTTCGTGTACCGAACCGTCATCTGTTTCCCGTCTTGAAAGCTGCAAGAGGCAGTCGGTATGCTCTTCGGGTCGTTCTGGGCTGCCATCAGTCCGACCAAGCCGAACAACAACCATACCGTTGTCATCATTCGTTTCTGCATGGTTAGCTCCTTTTACACGTCCACACTCGTCTCCTCGGCACAACTCCCAGTCTCTGGCAGCGAAGTCCAACTCGCGAGAACCCCGCACTCCCAGAATGAGTCCCGCCAATGAAAAATGTTCTCTCGACGAATACGTGCTCTTAATCTCTGCATCCGTTTCTGTTGCTCAGTTAGCGGCATGTGGTAGGCGACATCTATTGCGTCCGCCACCGCCCTCGTGTCATACGGGTTTACCAGCAGGGCACCACAATTTAGCTGAAACGCCGAGCCTGCAAACTCACTCAAGATCAGCACGCCATCGTTATGAATATGAGAGGCGCAGTATTCCTTGGCGACCAGATTCATGCCGTCCTTCAGCGGAGTGATTAGGGCAATATTGGCGGCACGATAATACGCAAGCAACTCAGTGCGGTTGAGCGAGCGATGGATGTAGTGAATCGGCACCCAGCCAGGCCCTCCGTATTGCCCGTTGATTTCACTAACTTGTCGTTCAATTTGTGTTTTCAATTCAAGGTATTTAGGAATCTCCTCGCGACTTGGCACGACTACTTCAACAAGCGCGACTCGTTGTCGCATTTCAGGATGGAAATTCAGCAGACGGCGAAATGCGGCGAGCCTTTCTGTAATCCCTTTCGTGTAGTCCAATCGATCGACACCCAGAATGACGCAACATCCGTTCAATCTCTTAACGATTTGGTCAGCTTGCATGGCGACCTCATTGTTTGAGGCGCCTTGTGCGAACTCTTCATAGTCGATACCGATGGGGAAGGCCCCTACGAAAGTTGTGCGTTGCGGAGAGTCTACGACGACATCTTTGCCGTAGCGTGTTGCCTTTGTGTGTTTCACGAATTTGCGCAAACATGCGATAAAGTTCCGACGATCTCGAAGTGTTTGGAAGCCCAGAATGTCAAATTGTAAAAGAGCATTCAGAATATCCTTGCGCCACGGGAGTTTTTCAAAGATATCCGGACTTGGGAATGGAATGTGGTGAAAATACGCGAGGCGCTCGCCGATACCAAATTGCCGCAGTTCTGCCGCAACCGACATCAAATGATAGTCGTGCACCCAAACTAAATCCCCGCGATGTATTTCACTTGCCACTTTTTCGGCAAAGCGCCGGTTTACTGATACATACGCCTCCCAATATGTCGGATCGAAATTGCACCGCGACTGCAGATCATGAAAGAGTGGCCATACGATTTCATTCGAAAACCCGCAATAGAAACGAGATCTCTCCTCCAAACTCATGAAGACTGGTTTTAGGATAATGTTGTTTTCTCCAGAAAGATCCTTCAGAAGACGCTCAATCTCTGGTGATGCGTCAGTACCGGTCCAGCCTATCCAAGAGCCAACTGATTCGGTAAACAGAGGATGCAGTGCCGTCACCAGCCCACCGGAACTCGCTCGCAATCGTAGTCCCTCTGGACTCTGCTCAATTGTGACTGGAAGCCGATTGGAGACGACTATCATTCGTCCGGGATGTAATGTCATCATTCGCCTCCGCACGCGCAGATCCAATTCTGAAGAAATGCGATCACTCCTTCGGGCGGACGAACCCATGCGTCTGCGACGGTCGGCCTGTATTCCGACTGCACAAGGACGCCTAGACCAAATCCCTGGAGCGCCGCGAAGGCATCTTCATCAGTCTGGTCGTCTCCCAAGTACGCGATCGCGGCCTTTTTTCCCATTTCTCCAAGGACTGTACGAACGATATCCCCCTTATTCTTGCCCGCGGCACGGATCTCCAGCCCGCCATCGAAGCGGATGAGACTTAACCCCTCTTGGCCGGACATCAACCACACCTTTCTCACCTTGCACGCGACGTTTGCTGCCGAGAGCGCTCCCCGCCAATGGACCGCAGTTCCAGTCGGCTTAAGTTCCATCATTTCGGAGAGTCCCTCTTTGGCGAGGGTTCCGTTGATTTTCATGAGTTGCTGTTGGACTTGCGGATCGATTTTGGTCAACTCATAGGTACCGTTCGCATGGAGCCGTTCCATTCCGTGGCAACCCCAGGTCTCGATTCCATGAATTCCGATTAACCCCGAAATCTCCTTTGCGCATCGACCCGTAGCAATTGCTATGCGCGTGTCGGTACAGCTACGTATCCGATCAAGCAGCCCTCGAATTTCGGGATATGGCTGTGCGAGAGCTCGATCGACCTGAAATGGAGACAGTGTGCCATCGTAATCGAGTAGAAGAGCACGAGATTGCGTATGCGATAGACGCGCAAAGAAAGCATCCATTTTCCTTTGCGCTTCTTTAGGCAAGTTTTCAGCTTCGCGGAGTAGCAAGAGTGTCTCTCCGATTGATTTATGAACAAGCAGCTTTAGGAACTCGAAGTTGTGGGTCGCCAGCTTACGAGTTCACTTCAGACTAGGAGTAGCGAAAGGATGCTTAGCAAAGGCGGTTGCAATTCAGGTCTACTAGATCGGGAGCAAAGAAAGGAACGCTCTCAGGCCTGAGAATTGCAACGAGGTGAAAACAAGAGGTGTGAAGGCTACTGGCGATGAAAGATCCTGCAAGTGCGAGCACCGCAAAGAGAAGGCTTGCGGCTTGTGCAGCTCGAAGCGCAGTTGGTTCGAGATCGACAGCTGGGGAAACAAATACGACAGTGACGGCCAGCAGAAGAATGACCACCACGATCTTCGATGAGGCGCTCATCCGCCAGTAGGATACCACTCTTTTGAAAGATTCGGGCACAATCCACCAAACAGTGGTTGCGTGCAGGCTTTCGCCGCAAGGTGGCCAGCAATCGGAAACCCGCTCGGTACCGCGGCTGGTGACTTCCGGAGAAGTTGCAGCGGATATGAGCCGACAGCGACCCTGACAAGGGGATAACGAGCATGAGCCCCCACCTTGGATGGCTGCACATGTTGGTCTGGATCAAACCTTGTGTGGCCGATTACAGCCCTGTACGGCGGGCCAGTCTCGCTGTGGGGCTACTTCAAATCTGCACTCCAAGGGCGGCAGCGCGTAGCAAGAGCATTGTGATCAATGTCAGGATCGCGGGCGAAAAGCAAGTAGCGGAATTTGGCTAACCAGGCGCCGGCGGTCCGTATCAGTGGAGTGATATTTCCATCCCACCAGCCAGCTAAAACCAGCGCGAACGATCGGAGCAATGAACCTGTTGCGATACTCGTACCCGCGGATCACCGCTACCGCTTCTTCTTGATCGAGAAAACGGTGCGATGCAGCAAAATGTTCTGACCCGATCTTTACGTCCTCATCGGGCTTCGCCTGTATGTTGCGAAGCCAATCGGAATCCGGCCCGAACCCGTTCGCCACCACAATCTCAGGACCCTCCTTCCGGTACTCCACGACTTCCAGTACGGTGTGACGCCGAAGACCCGAGCGGCGACCAGTATGACCTAACAGCAGGAGGCGCTTCCCAAAGAGCCACTCCAGATGCCAGCGGTAAATGTAGATGGGCGCTCGAAACAAGTACCAGAGTATCCCCTTCTTTCTAATCGCAATCATTCGGAGCCACCAACAACTTTTATATCGTTTGGCGATACATTATTGATACACGACAAACGGAAGACCGTAAACAATACGAATTGCGTAAGTAGATTCATGCAGATAAATAGGACCCCGGATCGTTGAATTGATCCCGCTGGCCCTTCGGCCAAGAATAGAGCCGAGCTACATTAACGAGGATCTGCCCGTCAGGGGCGAGCTCAATGTGAGCGCGATCCATCGGTCGGGCAGCCGGCCCCTCAAAATTAATGCCTTCACTGTCGTAACCACTTCCGTGACAAGGGCACTTAAATTTGTTCTCTGCCGGCTTCCAATCAGGAGTACAGCCAAGATGGGTGCAGCGGGCAAAGATGAGGAACAGGCGATCCGGCGTTCGATCAACCCAGATGCGATACTTCTGCAGCCATTTCTCGTCAATTCCTAGCGCGTAATCAGTTGGATAGCCGACCTTGAAAACGGTTGCCGGTTCAAAGAGCACGCGAGGTAAAAAGAATCGGAAGAACGAAATAAGCCAGGTTGCGAGAAACCCAGCCACGCAGATCCACACAAACCGGCGCCTACGTTTGTCCGGAAGCGCATTCGGCGGACCGATCGATGGAATCCCGGCGGAAGAAACCGCCTTTGAAGTTCCTACAGCCGGGGTCCCAACGTAGCTCGCAGGATTAACGCGCTGTTGAGGTGGAAGCGTGGCTTGTGACTCCAACCGTCGCTCTGGCTTTCCGGATTCTAAGGTTGCTTCTTTGGACATTCCTACCTCCTTCACAACGTGTCTTTCCACACTCGAACCAAAGAGCGGCTCATGCCTCTCTTGTGAATGAAGTGGTTGGCAACGACGCATGTTCCGATCCATGACCCCTTTCGCGCTCCAGAACCTCCTGACATCGAACACAGTATTGCGTCCAAGGGACAGATTCTAGCCTTCGAGCCGGAATAACGTCGCCGCAGCTTGCGCAAACTCCGAACGACCCGTCGGAGATCCTTCCTAGCGCTCCGTCGACCATGCGCAGAACTACTCTCTGCTGGCTAGTCTGCTCAAATAGTGATTCTCTGGACATACCGAGGACGCTGCGGTCAGCTATATCTCGTGCCGAATCGGGGTCCAGTGCCTGCGTTTCATCGTTCAGACGCTTTAAGAATTCCAAAATCTGCTGACGTTGCATTTCAAGCTTTTGCCGAATCCGTCCAATATTTATGTGTGCCTGGTCCATTTTGTTTCCTCACATGAATTCACTACCGCCGCCACACCTGCGTTACTTCCCGTCGGCCGCTGATCTCGGGATAGGTCGAAGAAATACATCCGATCCCGATCCTCTTCTTCCAAGGGCTGACTCCTTGGCAGTACTTCCCGCAAAGCCCAAGCGATCCGATCGACACTCTGGGAGATTACCCAAATGCTTTGCTGGTTTTGGATCGTGTCAGTCGATAAGGAAATTGCTGCGAGTGCATTTCGGATGTGGTGATTCATTTCTGCGATTACCTGTATCCGCAGTAGCGCAGCCTCTCGTCGCTTGTCCGCTTGATGTATGAACCCCGCTGTCAACAGCGCCACAACAACTGCAGAGAGACCTTCCGCCAGCAATCTTTCCCAAAGGCGGCCGAGATCCGGAACGAGAAGGTAGTGCATGAACTCGGTCACGACAAAGGAGGCTAGGCCCACTGCGACTGGAACAATTGTGGACCGTAAAGCTGTAATCAAGGTCCCGCGCTGATGTTTGGGAGGAATTGTTTCTGTTGGAAAATGAGCGGCCATCTCAACCTCCAAATCAGGTTCAGGAATTAAAATGCTTCGCGCACTAGAAGCGCTACCGCAGAAAGCACAAAGAATCGAAGGTCAACAACGCAGGTAGCGTCTGCCTCATGACGTCTTTGTCTAAGGCGTACAGAACGCTATATGAAGAGGATTAGTTGGTCGGAGGGGGACGGTTGAAGTGGAAACCTTTTATCTGTATCGCAGGGAGCAGCTTTTGGGTGAATGTCCAGGTTGCTCTAGCCGCAGAAGAAAGAATGGCAATAGCGACGGCAGGAGCGATCCATTGCACTCCGTCCAAGTCAAAACGTTGGGTTTGAGATTGAGCGGACCCTGCCGCAATCGAACACTGGCCACTTGAGGGTGCTGCCGGAAATCGAAGGGGAACGTTTTGTGCCACTAATAGCGCCGACAGTACAAGAAGGGCAGGAACCATCGCGACCCAGATCTTCCCGAATATGCCTTTGCGTATGTTTCGATTCACAGACATCCCACCGGGTCCTAGAATGCCTGATGGTCTTGTTGATCGTATTGGTTGCCAACGAACCATCATTCTCAACATATTTTGCGTGGCGCCTACGCGTTTGTCAGCGCCAGTGTGACGTTAACTCTGTTCTTTTCTTCGATCACCAAGACAACAACCACCTCACCAAAACGTCCTGCAAAGGTCGTGACTCCACGTTTGTCCAACCAGTCGGAATCCTCCTCTGCCCATCTTCAATCCGTCGATGCACGTCGCGTTCTATCACTTCGCGAACGCATCTTGAGAGTTCTTCGATTACCTCATCTTTGGTTACGAACATCCTGGTTTTCAAAGTAGACCTGCAGTTGCACCTCTAATCGATCCGATACAAAAAGTATTGGAATGTCGGGCCGGGCCCTTGAAATCCCTCCTCTTGTGACAGGTCCCATCTTGCTCGCAATCGACAACAAGGGCGATCGATTTTGATCCCATTTACTTTTTCGGAGTAGACGATGAATCGCTCATAGCCGATCAAGCGATGGTAGTTGCCAACAAAGGGTAGGGCAGAATTTGCCGTACAATCTCCTCAATGCAACGGAAGATTTTCTGGTTGATTTTCTTGATATTGGGACTACTGTCGGATTTCCTGTTACCAATCTTGTGGGCGCTTGCCGCTACTATTCCAATCATCGTCGTTGCTTGGTGGGTAGCGTACCGTAGTGATTGGTTCTAGACAGCTATCACGT
>Ga0335085_10016018_pt1 | contig 10853 bp, 5 predicted proteins | sample Lox_Sample_45_FD_206712 | JGI IMG/M metagenome (GOLD analysis project Ga0335085, IMG submission 206712) | Soil microbial communities from Loxahatchee National Wildlife Refuge, Florida, United States - Lox_Sample_4.5 | ecosystem: Environmental > Terrestrial > Soil > Wetlands | place: USA: Florida... | reverse complement strand
AGGGCACCATCTCACGCCGCAGGCAGTCGGAGATCGCCTCGACCGCGAACTTCGAGCCGCAGTACGGCGCCGAGAACGGCAGCGCCAAGCGCCCGGATACGGAGCTGATATTGATGACGCGCCCTCTTGCTTGGCGCAGGCGCGGGAGAAAGGCCTGCGTGACGGCGACCAGGCCGATCACGTTCACCTCGAACACTTGCCGCATTTCCTCCAGGTCGAGCAGCTCGATCGGTCCTCCAGCGGCGATACCGGCGTTGTTCACCAAGCCCGCAAGGGGGCGGTCTCCGAGGAGTTGATGAATGCGATCGCTCGCCGCGCGCACGCTCGCCGGCTGCGTCACGTCGAGCCGGACGGGAATCACGCCGACGCGCTCGAGAGGGCGGCTGTCCTCCGAGTCCAGCAGCGTGCCGAAGACCCGGAACCCGTGTTCCACCAGCAGCCGGCTGGTGGCCATACCGAGGCCGCCCGAGGCCCCGGTCACGACGACGGCGGATGTACCTGGATCGAGTGCCATTATGCTCCCTTCCCTTCTCGTGACCCGATGACGACAATACCCAACTCCACCGGCCGCGTCACTCGCCGCAATCGTGAGCTCCCCCAACGCTGCAGGATCCTGCCTGACTTGCGTTCTACCGCACCGGTGGGGGAGAATCTGGCGTCGGGGGCAAAAGTTCGGGTATTGTACTCGGTATCGACAGTATCACACCGCCGGAGACTACACGCGATTAAGCAAGGAGGTCGCCTCGATGAAGTCATGGGGCCATTGGATATGGGCGTTCGCACTGTTGGCTTGGGTTCCAGCCGTGCAGGCACAGAGTTGGAACGGGATGATGAAGGGATTGAGCGATCACATTGGGCAGTCGGTCGGGCAGCACATGGCGGACACCTCCGACAAGGCGCTCGACAAGAGTTTCGGAAAGGCCAACGATACGGTCGACTGTGTCGCCGGTGATCCGAAGTGCGCCCAGGGCGCTACGCAGGGACAGGCGGCCGGAAGCGCGCCGTCCGCGGCGGCGACCAGCGCGAAGTGCGTGGCGACCGACGTGGACTGCCTGAAGGCGGCGAAGGCCCACGGGCAGACGGTCGAGATCGTCAACGAGGCCGAGGTCGACACGCTCCGCTGCTCGTCGCAAGACACCAGCTGCCTCCAGCGCGCGAAGCAGCTCGGCAAGAAGGTGGAGATCACCGACTGAACGACGCAACCCTCCGACGAAGCTGACGCCCGAGGCCAGCGCGCAGGTACACTGGATGGGGCGTTGGCTTTTGGATCCAGAATCGTTCTAGGGTGCGGGTGTGCCATTGGGGGGCTTCGGAAGCTGCTCGGCGTGCGGAGCCGATAACGCAGCCGAGGCGCGGTTCTGCAGCCGCTGCGGGACCAAACTCGGTCCAGGGCCCGCGAGCGCTGCTGCGACAGCCGATGCGGAGCGAAAGCAGGTCACGGTTCTGTTCTCCGACGTGACCGGGTACACGGCGCTGTCGGAGCGACTCGACCCTGAAGAGACGCGCGAGATCATCGCACGTGTGTTCGCTCGCGCCGCCGAGATCATCGGGCGCTACGAGGGATGCATCGAGAAGTTCATCGGCGACGCGATCATGGCGATCTTTGGCGTGCCGGCGGCGCACGAGGACGACCCGGTGAGGGCGGTGCGCGCGGCACTCGAGCTGCACGAGGCCGTGGCGGCGCTGAGCCCAGAGGTCGAGACCCGCACCGGCATGCCGATCGCGCTGCACAGCGGCATCAACACGGGCCTTGTCGTCACCGGCGAGCTGCAGTTCGATCGCGGCACCGCGGGTCCGCTGGGCGACACGATCAATCTGGCGGCGCGGCTCATGAACGGCGCGCCGAGCGGCGAGATCTGGGTCGGTCCCGAGACGCGGCACCTGGTCGCGCGCGCCTTCGCATTCGAAGATCTCGGTACGCGCGAGTTCAAAGGCAAGGCGGAGCCGGTCGCGGTGGCGCGCGTGCTCAGTACCTCGTCCCGCGCTGCCCAAGCGGGCCCCTTCCGCGGCGCCTTCGTCGGTCGCCAGGCGGAGCTGGGCGCGCTGCTGGGCGCCGCCGAGCAGATGCGCGACGGCAAGCCGTCGGTGTTCGCGATCTGCGGCGATGCCGGCACGGGCAAGACCCGATTGGTGGATGAGTTCCACGCCAAAGTAGGCGCCGACGTGCAGTGGCTGGAGGGCCGGGCGTATCCCTACGCGCAGAACATCCCCTACGCGCCGATCATCGATCTGCTGAGCCGGAGCTGGGCGATCGAGGAGAACGACAAACCGGTGCAGGTGCGGGCGAAGATCGAGGCCGGTGTCGCAGCGCTTCTCGGCTCGCCTGGCGAGGTTCTGCCGCTCATGCTGCACCTGTATGGCCTGGAGCAGCGCGATGGGATCGTGATTGAGCGCGAGGCCTTCCAGGAGCGCCTGCTGGGCGCGGTACAGCAGCTGCTGGCGGCGCTGGCGCAGCGAGCGCCCACGGTGGTCTGCGTCCAGGATCTGCACTGGGCGGACACCTCGACCGCGATTCTGCTGCGCGGCCTGACCGAAGACCTGCGCATCCCCGTGTTGCTGGTCGGCAACTTCCGCCCGGGCTACACTCCGGGCGCCGGCACACAGGTCCTCGAGCTGCGCGAGCTCTCCGCGCGCCAGACCGGAGAGTTGCTGGCGTCGCTGCTCGGCGCCCAGGCGCCGGCAGCGTTGACGCGTTTCATCGAGGACCGCTCCGACGGCAATCCGTTCTACGTCGAGGAGGTCGTCAACTCGCTGGTCGAGACGCATGTGCTGCGGCGTCTGAACGGTTCCTGGGAGCTGGCCCGCCCGCTGTCGGAAGCCGGCGTGCCGGCGACGGTGCGCGGTGTCATCGCGGCACGCATCGACCGCCTCGACGAACCGCGCAAGCGCGTGCTGCGCGACGCCGCCGTCGTCGGCCGTGAGTTCTTCTACTCCGTCGTCGCCCAGGTGACGCAGGCGCGCGACCAGCTCGATCCCAGCCTCGCCCAGCTTCAGGCCGCCGATCTGATTCGCGCGGGCCGATCCGAGCCCGACATGCAATACATCTTCAAGCACGCGCTCACGCAGGAGGTGGCCTACGACGGGCTGCTCAAGTCTGAACGGCAGAAGCTGCACGAGCGTGTCGCCTACGCCATGGAGGCGGTGCTTGCGGATCGCATCCCGGAGTTCGTAGAGACGTTGGCGTACCACTTCCTGCGCGCCGGTGTCACCGACAAGGCGGTGCACTACCTCGGCGAGGCGGGAAAGAAGTGCGTCGCCCGCTATGCCCTCGCCGAGGCCACGATCCACTTCCGCGAAGCCTATGCGCTGATCGCCGACCGCGAGCGCACGCCTGCCGAGAGCCGTGTGCTCGCGGAGCTGCTGGTCGCCTGGTCGCAGGTCCACTACTACGACGGCACGATCGGCGAGTGGTTGCGCCTGCTCGAAAAACATCTCGGCGACGCCGAGCGCTGCGATGACCCGGCGGTGCTTGCCATGTATCTCGGCTGGCTGGGGAACGTCCGGACCTTCCACGGAGATCTCCGCGGCGCGCTCGAGAGCATTGAACGCTCGCTCGAAATGGCTCGCTCGGCACACGCCACGAACGCGATGGCGCACTCGCTGGCCTGGGGGACGCACACGCTGTACATGCTCGCGCGGGTCGGTGATGCCATTCGCGCCGCGGAGTCGCTCGAGCTGAGCGATGACGAGAGGCGCACGACGCCGTACCCATATTTCAAGAGCCGGAGTGGGCTCACGTTCGCACTCGCGTGCACGGGCGATCTGCACCGGGCGCGCGCAGTCGGGGAGGAGCTCGTCGCATTTGGTCGGGCCAGCGGCAGCGCCCGGGCCGAATCGTTGGCTCATCTCTCGCTGAGCTTCTGCTGGTCCCTCGCCCTCGACTTCGATCGCGCCGCCACGGCTGCGCAGATGGGGATCGACGCGGCGAAGGACCCGAACTTTGCCGCCTTCGGCGCGGTGTTCCGGTCGGGGGCGTTGGCAAACGACCAGCGTTTCGAGGAGGCCACCCGTCTGCTCGACGAGTGGCTCCCATACCTGGAGCGGAACGAGAACTACTGGTTTGCCCAGCCGGCGAAAGGAAATCGGACGGCCATCGGACTCGCGTCCGGTCAGCTGTCGGACGGCATGCGAGGTATGCTCGCTGCGATCCGGGGCTACCGCGAGAGGGGGTGGGAGCTGAGTGTCTTCTTCTCCGAGGTGTTCCTGATGCTCACCTACGTCTCCATCGCGCGTCGTGACACAGCGCCCGCGCTCGGGGCCATCGTCCGCAACCCCTGGTTCGTCTTCACGCAGGCCCCCTTCGCCGCGCGCAAGGCGCGACGGCTGATCGAGCGGCTGCGCGCGGCCGCCGAGCAGAAGGACTTGCGCGGCCTTCTCGGCCTGATCGATCTGGGTGAAGGCCGGCTGCTCTCGCACCAAGGCAAGAAGGCGGAGGCACGTGCAGTACTCGAACGCATCCGCCGCTTCCTCGCCGCCGCGGCCGTCGAGCACGTGCCCGCCCAGGTGGCTGCCCTCGCGGCCGAGATCGAGGCTGAACGATGACCCTCGGCATGAAACCCATGCGTCGTGCATGCCGCCCGGCCTTTGCGTTTCAATCCCATTAGAATTGGGTAAGACTCCACGCGCATGCCGGACACCCGAGACCACCGCCAGCTGTTGGCCATCATGTTCACGGACGTGGTGGGGTACACGGCGCTCACGGAGCGTGACGAGGCAGCCGCGGTGCGCGTCCGGACCCAGCATCGCGACCTGGTGCGCACGCTGGTGGAGCAGTTCGAGGGCGATGTCGTCGATTGCACCGGTGACGAGTCGCTCTCCATCTTTCCGAGCGCGTTGCGCGCCGTCGACTGCGCGCTCGCGCTCCAGGGTGCGCTGCGCAGCTATCCCGACATGCGGCTGCGCATCGGCATCCACCTCGGGGACGTGATTCGTCGCAATGGCGAGGTCGTCGGCGAGGGCGTGAATGTGGCGGCGCGCATCCGCCCGCTGGCACAACCCGGCGGGATCTGTGTGTCGGAGCCGGTCTATCAGATGGTGCGCAGCCGCGCGCACGTGAAAGCCCACGCGCTGGGCGCGCAGTCGTTCAAGAACGTCAGCACGCCGCTGGCGGTGTATGCCCTCGCGGTAGCCGAGGGTGAAGCCGCACTGCCCAAACCGCGACGAAGGCAACTCTGGTGGGCGGCTCTGGCAACCGTGCTGCTGGCTGCAGCCGTGATCGCGCTCAATCGCGGCGCCATCCTCGCATGGGTCGCTCTCAATGCGCCGCGATACTTTTCGCATCCGATCGAGCAGAAGATCGGCTTCGCGCAGACCAGCGATGGTGTCCGCATCGCCTACGCGACCACCGGCCAGGGCCCCGCCATTGTCAACGTCCTGGGTTGGGCGACGCACATCGAGGGAGGGTTCGGCAGCCCGCTCTACGACGCGGCCGGTTTGCTCCCCATGTCATCGGCGCATCACCTGTTCGTCCGCTACGACGGGCGTGGCTTCGGGCTCTCCGATCGGGACGTGAAGGATTTCTCCCTCGACGCACGCGTCCGCGACATCGAGGCGGTGGTCGATGCGCTTCACCTCGACCGGGTGGGCATTTACGCGTTGTCGGCGGGAGGCCCGACGGCGATTGCCTATGTCGCGCGGCATCCCGAGCGTGTGACCCGGCTCGTCCTGGCCAGCACTACGGCACGGCCCGCATTCGGGAACAATGAGGGGGGCGCGCGCATCATGCGTGCGCTCCCGCTGTTCGAAACGGATTGGCAGACTCCCGCCGTCACCAACATCATGGTGGATTGGATCGTTCCGAATATCGACGATGTGCAACGGCGGGTCATGGGAGAGTTCCTGCGCCGTTCGGGCTCGGGCCCGGCGATCGCGGGGTTCTTCAGAGTCTTTCCCGAGATCGACGTCTCCGAGCAGGCGCGTGCGATCACGGTACCCACGCTCGTCATTCATGCGCGCGACGATAACGCGGTGCCGATCGAAGCCGGGCGCGCGCTGGCGGCATTGATCCCGAACGTGCGCTTCGAGATCGTCGAGGGCGGACACATCGAAGGAACCGGCGGCACACCGGACGTGCGCGCGCGGATCATCAAGTTCTTCGACGAGGACTCCGGAGTCGCGGTGCCGGCCTCGCCGAACTAGCCCCAATCCGAAAAGAGCATCTCACCGCAGAGGCGCAGAGCCGCGGAGAGGACTCGGTCGCGTGCCAGCTTGATGCGTCACGGATTGGAGGCCGGCGCGCAGGCGCACGGCGGCGATCAGGCTGAGCACCACGACGAGCAGTGCAACCGCCCACACCGACAGCGTGGGAACCGATCGGACCGGCGACGTTCCGAACTGAATGTTGCCGTAGCCGAGGCCTGCCGGATCGTCGTTCTCGATCGTGAGCCCCGCGATGTCGTTGATCGGATCGACACGTTCGAAAGCCAACCTGATGGTGTCGGCGCCAGCGACCGTCGGGAGGGTGATGACGTCGATGCGGCTGCCGTCACGGCGGAAGAACGTGATCGTGAGCGAGCCTCCACCATCGATCCCGAACACATCGAAACCGACTTGAGAGATTCGGAAGGGGAAGAGCATCGCCAGGGCACCCTCGCCGATCGCGTCCAGAACGGGATACCCCAACGGGCCCAAGCCGGAGATGACGTTGTTGGCGAATATGTCGGTGAGGACGTCGACGTTCTGGCCCGGCGCCCCGACCTGCAACGTCAGGGGCCCGCTGCCGGCGCCGGACAGGACGTCGAAGACCCCGTTGTACGACAGGGTCTGTCCCAGGAATCGCTCGGCGAAGCCCATCCCGCCTGAAGTGACGATTTCGTCGTAGTTCGTGCCGGGCGAGCTTCCGCCTGGGACATCGTCAAGGGTGACGAAGTGGGTACCCGTGAGCGCCGACGGGTCGACTTGCTGGATCAGTCCGGTGCTCGGGCCGCTGAATACCTGTGGCTCGCTGCGCGGGAGCGACGCACCCGGGGGAAGTCGGAAGGGATCGTCGGCACCAAGCGCCGGCGATGTGAATGCGAGCAAGCCGCCGCACAGCGCGATCACCGCTTGTCCTCTCGTCATGACCATCCCCGTGCTACCCCGCCGCACCTCCGCGCTGCACGTGGCGGCCGCCTACCACGATGCGCCATCGCCGTCAAACCAGGTCCTGGGGGACGGTGTCGTCCTCCGGTGGGAAGTGATGAGTGACGAGTGGCAAGCGAGCCGGGTGGAAACGGATGGCGTCCGATCTGCGGAGCAGCGCTTCTTCATAAATTCGCCAGATCGACCCTGAAGTAGGTTTCATGGCCGCGGGGAATTCGCCGCGCGATGTCGTTGCGGTGATAGAGGCCAATGTCCAAGCTCCGTGCGTTCAGCCCCTTTGCCACGCGGAAGCGGTACGAAAACACCTGCCCCGATCCGAGGTCTCGCAACGAATACCAACCCGCTCCGGGGTCTACGTTCTCACCGTGGATGAAGTTCCCTCCACCGTCGCGGAAATGGTGAAACGCCAGCAGCTCTTCTTCGACGTTGGCCGTCTTCTGCCAGAAGACGTGGAACACGTCGGCGTCGTCTTCCTCGAGCCGCAGCACGCCCAGCAAGCGAAAGTCACCCGAGAAATCGGCATCGACGGGTGCGAACGCGGTCCTTTTCGCCGTGCCGATGTCTTGTGATTCCGAGGAACGGACGGTCGGGCTGGCGAATTCCGCCAGCATCACTCCGGGGGCGGTTGCCTCGACGCGGTGCGTCCCGGCATCCAATTGCAACGTCGCACCGCCGCCGGCGTTCACGCCGTCGATGCTTGTCGTCCCGGCGCCGTCGCCGAACACCCAGGTCCGGTACGGACCGCTCATCTCGACCGCCAGGGACGACTGACCCGCGTCGAACCAGTACCATCGTGACGCGATCAGAAGCGGGAGCCCCGGGGTGTCGCGATAGTTCAGCCCGATGAACACGCGATCGGTCTTGACGGCCTGCTCTCTGACCAGGGCGCGGGGATCGAACACGAGCTTCGCGCCGGTCTGCCGCAGGAGACGGCTCATGCGCCAGCGTCGCTCGACGACGTAGTCGCGGTAGTACTTGTACCCGTTGATCGGGTCTTGCGGCCAGATCGAGCTCGAGCTGATGAGCGTGCCGCCCACGAAACCGACTGCCTCGGGACCGATCTCATGCTGGGCGCGCTCGACCATGGACGCGTATTCCCTGAGCGGCTGGTGGGGAAATTCGAAGGTCTGAAAGGTGCGCAACGACGAGAGGGCCGCGATGCTGCACAGTGCGAAAGCGGCGACCATGCCGCCGGGGAAGAGGTCGCGAGCGACGGCCACCGCGAACGGCAGCGCCAGCAACGCCGCCCACGCCAGATACAGCTGGTAATGCAGATACGGGAAGCTCGACGCGTAGACCAGGACACAGGCGCCGGCCAGGAGCATGAGCGGCAGGAGGTTGCGGCGGGGATGAGCGGGAAGTCCCTCGGCGATCACGAACGTGGAAAGCACGGCCAGCAGCCAGAACCCGAGATTGCGCTGCAGGCAGGTCAGGAGGAACCGCGCGCCTTCCTCGGGCGGGTAGATGGACATCATCCGAAGCGTATCGACATAGGTCCGCTGCACGAAGAGACGATAGCCGGCGGACCACGCCACGACGCCGGTGAAGACGAGCGCGCCCAACGAGACCGCGGGCGAATGCCGGCGCACGAGGCCGCGCACGCCCGAGAGCTGCGTGGTCAGCAGCACGATCAAGAGCGCCCCTTCGATCGGCACCGCCTTCTGGCTCAGGTGCACGGCCACGAGGCCGACGAACACAACGGCAAGCAGGGTGCGATCGAGCCGCGCCGTGCCCTCATTGACCCGGAAGACCAGCCAGGCCTGCGCCGCAATCATCGGGCAGATGAAGTTGTCTGCGCGGAACTCCGTGAGCTTGAGGTCGAACTGGGTGAGGAACGGAATCACGAATGCAACCGGGACGATGAAGTACGTCAGTCGCAGTCGCCGGAAAATGTCGAAGACGAAGAAGAAGCCGATCAGGCCGCACGTGATGCCGAGGATTCGCGCGGCGAGAAGGCTGAGGTACAGGTCGTGGAAGAGCGTGAAGAACACCGCGCCGATATAGAACAGCAGCGGAGGGTAGTACGGGTCCAGCCCGGAGTAGAGGGGCACGCCCTGGCTGACAGCGTGCGATACGTGAAAGAAGTACAGCTCGTCCTGATCCAGAAAGCGGCCCGCCATCGGATAGAAGTGGAACCCGATCGCCGTGAGGCAGAACGCGAGGACGGCCCGTTCGACCAGCGGGGTCGAGAGAGCAGCCGGAGCGGCGCGGAGACCGATGTTCGCTCCGCGTATCGAGCGCTTGGCAATCAGGCTGGTGATCATCGCAACAGCAGCGGCTCGAGCCAGTCGGCGTGGTCGGAGTTGTTCCCGTCGCCGCCGTCGAGAACTTCCAGGGTGAGGAACTGCGCGCCGTCGACGGGCACACGCACGTGGCGCGGAAAACCGGCCGCGGAGATGCTGCCGCTGTCGAAGCGGGGGCGGCCGTCGGTGAGGACCCGAAAACGAATCATCTGACCGCGGTTTCCTTCGTCGTCGACGGCGAAGGCGGTGTCGAAGACGCGGAAGTCGCCGTTGAGGTGGTACGTCAACCGCGAGGCGGCATGCGTACCGATACCGTGACGGAACATGAAGCCATAAGCGGCGAGGCGGTGGTCGTCGACGCTCCGGTTGTGCTGTGTCGTTCCCCACTGCTGCCACGCCTCGACCGGCTCCCAGTCGCTGAGCCGTTGCGCCGAGCGCAGCGGGATCATCGCGATGCCGAGCGTCGCGGTCACGACGAGCCCGATGGTCACCCGTGCGAGAACCCGGAAGCGCTGGTCGGGGGTCCAGAACAGGACGACAAAGAAGGCGGCGATGAACGTCGCGCTCAGGGCGAGTGTCTCGGCCCGATCCTGGCGGAGCAGCCAGGCGAGGGGTCCCAGTGGTTGCGGAAAGTTCGCGTTCAACGTGCTCGCCAGCGACACGAGCACGGCGAGCGAGCACAGCGCGTACAGCCAGCCGAATCGCGGCTTCCAGATGCACAGCGCGGCCAGAAACGGCAGCGCCGGAATGATGTAGCGCTCGTGCATTTCTGTGGGAAAAAGAGAGAAGGCCAGCAGCTGCAGCGCCACCGCCTCGATCAATGCCGGCAGCGGTTCGCGGCGCGTCAGGTAGAGATCGCGCCGCAGGCGCCAGAGGATCAGCCCCGTCGCCGTGGCGAACATGGCCGTGCCGAGGGTTCGATAGGTGAACAGGCCGTTGCCCACGTGCATGGCATCGGAGATGTTCATCGATTGCGCCCCGCCGACGAGCCACCAGACGTTGTGTGCGTTCATCGAGATGTACGGGTAGCGGCCGCTGGCGCCGAAGATCGTCACTATGACCGAGTCCATTCGATGCGCCGCATAGAACGGCGCCAGCACCACGAGCGCGGCGCACGCCGCGCCCTTCGCGACGGCGAACAGTCCCTCGATGCCGCCGAGGAACATCGTCGCCAGGAGCAGCGCCGGCAGGACGACCACCGCCTGCAGCTTGACGAGCACCGCCACCGCGGTCACCGCTCCGCCGGTCACGAACCGGCGCGTGCCGACTGCCCACACGCCGAGCAGCAGCAGCAGGCAGGGCAGGGCGTCCGCCTGTCCCCAGACGGCGCTGTCGAAGATGATCGCGGGGTTGTACGCGTACCCGGCGAGGACGAGCAACGCCGCGGCTCGCCCCCGCCCGAGCTGCGCCCGGGCCAGGCGGTAGAGGACCCACGACGTCAGCAAGTCGGTCAACGAGGGAACCAGCTTGAGGAGGAACCGCAGCGTCACCGTTCCGTCGGCCGGAATCGGAGCGCCCGTCAGCACCGTC
>Ga0335085_10016017_pt1 | contig 10853 bp, 4 predicted proteins | sample Lox_Sample_45_FD_206712 | JGI IMG/M metagenome (GOLD analysis project Ga0335085, IMG submission 206712) | Soil microbial communities from Loxahatchee National Wildlife Refuge, Florida, United States - Lox_Sample_4.5 | ecosystem: Environmental > Terrestrial > Soil > Wetlands | place: USA: Florida... | reverse complement strand
ATACCAGAAGCGGATCAAGCCGCGAATCAACGCGCCGCTGACATAGCCGGCTGCGATGAGCCCGCCATAATAATAGAGCTGCCGCCAATCAGACGCGTCCTGCGGCGCGAACGGCACCTGGTAGAACGACCAGGTCAGCAGCGACATCTCGGTCAGCGCGGCGATCGCGAGAAGCAGCGCGCCGCCGATGACGCGCAGCACGCCATGCTCGCGCATGCCGCGACGCAGGAAGCCGGCGCAGAACGGGAAAAGCACCGACGCCGCGAGCAGGATGGCGAGGCTGGCATCGAACGCCACCACCACGGCGAAATGCGTCAGCGCGATGCCGATGAAGCCGAGCGCGACCGCCCATTCATCGGAGATGCTCGGCAAATGCAGCACCGCCTGGCTCGCCGGCTTCGCGGCAGCTTCTTCCTGGGCGAGCTCGGCCTCGAAGACCGATTGCTTCTCGAGCGCCACGACGCGCCGCGTCAGCTGCTCGATATGCGCGATCAGCGGCTGGATCAGCGTGAGATCGGCGCCGCACAGCCGGCAATGGCTGGTGTGTGCGTCGATCTCCTCGCCGCAATAGGGGCAGTTCATGGGGCGGAGCATAAACGCCGCTCCGCCCGGCTCAAAGGCCCCGGCCGCGCTAGCGCGCCGGCCCGTAACCCGCCGTTCTAATCGCTCTGCAGCTGGGCGTTGCCGCCATCATCCGAGGGCTGCGCATTATTGTCCTGGTCCTGGTCCTGGGCGCCGCCGTCGCTTTCATCGCCATTCTGACCCATATCCGGCAGCTCCGCGGTTTGGGGCTTCGCGACCGCGATACTGTCCGGCGTGATCATCAGGACGACCGGCTTGCCGTCCGGCCCCTTGGCATGGACGACATACGAGCCGGCTGCAATCTGCAGATCGGTGAAGCCGGCCTGTTGCAGCGATTTCTTCAACGCGTCCTCGCTCTGCAGGCCGCCGATCTGGCCATTCGCGCCGGGCTCATCATTGGCGGGCGATTGAGCCTGCGCGCCGCCGAGATCCTCACCGCCCGGGCTCTGCCCTTTCACTTGTCCCGGCCCGGCCCAAGCCGGCGCCGCGGCAAGCCCAAGGCTCAGCACAATGGCTATGGCTTCGCTACGCATCGCGTCACTCCTCGAGAATAGGAAAACGAATCTCTCGAGAAAAAAGCAATCGCGCGGCGCGTCGTTCCGCCCATGCGGCGTCTCAGAGCGCGCGGATGGCCGGCAGGACCTTGGTCGCAAGCAGCTCGATCGAGCGTGACACTTTCGCGTAAGGCAGGCCGCCGATATCGATCTGGGCCAGGAAGCGGTCATGGCCGAAAAGGCCGCGCTCATAGCCGAGCTTGTCGATGATCTCTTGCGGGCTGCCGACGAAGATCGGCCCTTGCGGCGCGGCGCGCGTGTCGAAGACATCGCGCGGCACCTCGCGCGAGAAATAGGGCCGCGCCGCGTGCGATGAGAAATAGGCACGGTAATAGGGATAGAACTCGTCGCGCGCCGCTTGCGAATCGGGCGCGACGTAGCAATGGGTCGCGACCGCGACGCGCCGGTGCTTTGCGTCGTGGCCCGCCGCATCGAAGCGCTGGCGATACGCCGCGATCTGGCCGGCGAAATTCGCCGGCGGCTGCGAGATATTGGCGAGGACGATCGGCAGGCCGTGATCGGCGGCGCGATGCGCGCTCTCGGCGGTGCCGCCGACGCCGAGCCAGACCGGCAGTCGGCTCACCGGGCGCGGCGAGATCTCCGCGTCTTTGAGCGCCGAGCGGAAGCGGCCTTCCCAGGTGACGCGCTCGCTCTTGTCGAGCTGCAGCAGCAGGTCCAGCTTTTCGGCGAAGAGCGCATCGTAATCCTCCATCGCCGCGCCGAAGAGCGGGAAGGATTCGACATAGGCGCCGCGCCCGGCGATGAGCTCGGCCCGGCCGCCCGAGAGCAGATCGACGGTCGCGAAATCCTGATAGACGCGGACCGGATCGAGCGTCGAGAGCACGGTGACCGCGCTGGTCAAGCGAATGCTCTTGGTGAGGCTCCCGATCGCCGCCATCACCACGGCGGGCGAGGCGATCGCGACATCGAGGCGGTGATGCTCGCCGATGCCGAAGACGTCGAGCCCCGCTTCATCCGCGAGCGCCGCGGCAGCGAGGATTTCGCCATAGCGCTCGCGCACGCCGGCGGCGCGACCGGTCGCGGGGTCGGGGGTGATGTCGCCGAAGGTATAGAGTCCCAATTCCATGCTTGCCCCCGCCTGCACCCCGCCGCGACGGCGAGGTTCGGTCCTTTATGACGACGGGAAATATTGCGCAACCTTAACCGGCCCGCGCATAGCCTGCAGACCCTGTCGCGCTTCATCTGCGCCCACCCATCCGAGAAACCGACGAACGTTGTCACCGTCGCCGAGCTCGAGCAAATCCTCTTGAAGCAATTCCGCCGCTTCGAGGCCTGCGAAACCGTCGAGCAAGTCACGGTCATCGCCAGGCGCGGCGGCGACTGGATCATCGGCACGACCCGGAGCGGCCTCGCCGATCTCGCCTTGGCGCGGCAAGGCGCGCAGATGCTTGAGAAGCGTTATCGCAATATCTACGCGATCGTGCAGGAGCCGTAGCCGCTCGCTCAAAACTTGCGGCGGGATGTCCCGCGCGGATGCCGCGCTGTAAAGCGCATGCGGTCCATGATATGAGGGATTTCCCGTTCCGCCTGTCGTCCCCGCCCTTTCCATCGACCCATGAACCGCTCCGAAATCGCCTGGGCTTATTGGACCGGCCTCGTCCTCGTCGCCGCAATCGCCCTCGTCTTGTTCCTGCGCGGCCCGCTGCCGACGACGTGCGACAGCAGCAGCGTCACCGACACGGTGATCGATCTCGTGAAGAAGAACAGCAGTCTGCCGAAGAACACGAGCTATGAGCTCGATTCGATCCGCCAGACCGGCGAGGACCAGGCGGCCGGCACGCTCTCCTGCGAGGCGGATGTGAACGGCGAGTTCTACGACACGCCCTACGCGACGGCGCATCTTACCTACAAGGTGGAGAAACAGGCCGATGGCCAAGTCATGGTGACGGTCGAGGGGATCGCGGGGCTGCATTTCCCCTGATAACTAAGCCGCGGCGGCGCTCGCCGCTTGCCGCTTTCTCGCGAGCCGATAGCCGAGCCAGATCAGCAGGCCGCTGAGAAAGATGAGAGAGCTCGCCGGCTCCGGCACCGAGGCAACGAGGATGTTGCCGGCGAAGCCGAAAGGATCGGCAGTGGTCATTTGCAGATCGAAGCTCAGATCGAAATTGCCCGTGAGGCCAGGGAAGATGCCGCCGAGCTCGAAGACCTGGTCATTGAACAGCGCATCGAGCTGGGCCAGCGTCGTGATGCCGGCCAGGAGCTGCGACAAAGGCGTTGCGTTGAAGCCCGGCAGGTTGGTCGAGACGATCAGCTTGATCGAGTCATTGGCGGCGTTGAATGCGCCGGCATTGAAATTCGTCCCGTTCGAGAACGCCACGTCGAGATATTCGCCGGTGACGAGGCTCGAATAGGGCATCGAGAAATCGACGATCGCATCGTACGTCTTGAGCTGGCCGCTGCTCGCCCGCGCGACGCCGAGCGAGGCCGCGCCGTAATAGGTCGCCGCGAGCGTCGAAGGGATGTTCGCCGCGATGTTGGGATTGGCCGCGAGGACGGTCGACTGCACCGAGGCGCGATCGGGGAAGCCCGTTCCGAAAGCGAACGCCTGGATCGTGCCGAGGGTGAAGCTCGGCGGGATCGTCGGCACCGGCCCGCCGATCGTGGTCTGCGATTGCACCTGCACCGGACTGCCGACGTCGGCGGTCGCCTGCGCGGTGAGCGCGGTGAAGCCGCCGCCCGTCGACATGCTTTGCGCCTGCGCCTGGCCGGAGGAGCCGTCGGCCGTGGCGCGCGAGGCGGCGACGCCGCTGCCGACCGCTTGCGAGAAAGCGCTCGCATTGGCGACCCCGGTCGTGCCCGCGGGCGCGCCTGCGCCGCCGATGCCCGCAGTCGCCGCGGCGATGGACGACGCGTTGTTGCCGTCGGTGATGCTGCGCGCGAAAGAGAAGGATGTCGCATCGCCGCCATTGCCGCCTTGCGCGCCGGCACCGCCGTTGCCGCCCGTAGCATTCGCGGTGGCGCTGATCGAGCCGGTGCCGACGAGACCGGTCGACGCGGTCGCATTGCCGCCATTCCCGCCATTCGCGCCGCCCGTGCCGGCGCCGCCGCCGGCTGCAACCGCATCGGTCTCCCCGATGAGCAAGGCGGCGCTCGTATCGAAGCGCAACAGCGCCAAATTTGCATCGCCGCCATTGCCGCCGGTACCACCGACGCCGTCGGAAGAACCGCCCGCGCCCGCGATCGCGGTCTGTGAGAGGTGAAGCGTGCCTGTCGTCGAGCCGGTCGCCGCGCCGGTGGCGAGCGTCGATGACGCGCCGTTGCCGCCATCGGCACCGAGAATGCCCGCCCCGCCGGCGCCGCCGATCTGCGTCACGCTGACCGTGACCGTGCCATTGCCCAAGCCGCTTGGCAGGCTCGATCCCGTCGCCGTCGTGGTATCGGCAACACCGCCGTCGCCGCCGTGATGGCCGGGGCCCGAGCCGATGCCGCCATCGCCGCCGATCGCAGTCGCGCTCGCCGTCACCGGCGCGGTTGCGGTCGCGCCGGTCGCGCCCGCGGCGGTGCCGCTGACGCCGCCGCCATCGCCGCCGCTCGCCGTGCCGTCGGTGACATCGCCGCCGGCACCGCCGGTCGCCAGAGCGATCGCGTTGAGATCGCCGGTGAGCGAGATCGTCGCGAACGCCGTGCCGCCATGGCCGCCGGTCGCGCCATTCGTGCCGTTGCCGCCTTTGCCGCCGGTCGCGTTGACCGTCGCCGACAAACTGCTCGGATCGGTGTTTGTGTAAGTGAGTTGCGAGACGGCGTTGCCGCCGACGCCGCCAATGTTGCCGATCCCGTCGCTGGCGCCGCCGGCGCCGCCGGTTGCGAATTGGCCGAGGGTGAGATGGCCGGTCGTGTCGCCGGTCACGACATTGGCGAGGGTCACATCCGCACCCGCGCCGCCGGTGGCACCGTTGGTGCCGGCGCCGCCGGCGCCGCCGATGCCATTGACGGTGACCGCGACGTTGCCGGTGTTGCTGGTGCCCTCGATGAGGCCGGTGATATTCGTCGCGCCGCCGGCGCCCGCGGTATGACCCGCACCCGACGTATCGCCGCCGGCGCCGCCGGTGAGATTGACGGTGAGCCCGAGCGTGCCGCCATCGGTAACGGCGAACGCGCCGAGCGTCTCGTTCGCAGTGCCGCCGGCGCCGCCATTGCCGCTGCCGTCGCCATTCGCGCCGCCCGCGCCGCCAGTGCTGCTGAGGATCGCGGTCAGCGGTGTCGTGCCCGGCGTCGTCACGAAGACGCCGACATCCGCCGCGCCGCCGCTGCCGCCAGCCGTGCCCAATGTACCCGCGCCGCCCGCACCGCCGAGCGCGCTCGCCGTCGCCGCATAGCTCGATGCCGGCGGTGCGAAGTGGAAGATGAAGGAGGATGCATCGCCGCCGGCGCCGGCCGTCGTGCCGTCGCTGCCGGCACCGCCGGCGCCGCCGATCGCCGTTTGCGATAGCGTCAGGTTGCCGCTCGTGCTGCCCGCGACGTTCTCTAGCACCGCCGCGCCGCCCGCGCCGCCTTTCGCGCCGCCGGTGCCATTGCCGCCCACGCCGCCGATGCCGGTGACCGAGACGTTCACGTCGCCGCTGCCGCTGGTGCCGCTGCTCGTATTCGTGAAAGCCGTCGTCGCGCCGGTGCCGCCTTGATTGCCCGCGCCGCTCGCGTCGGAACCCGCGCCGCCGGTGCCGCTGACCGTGACATTGACGAGGCCGCTGCCGGTGCTCGTGCCGGTGCCATAGAGATCGAGCGTGCCGCCATTGCCGGTGTGGCTGCCGAGACCGCCGGAGCCGGTGACGGTCACCGTGATAGCGCCCGGGCCGTTCGCCGTCGCATTGCCGGTGACATCGCCGGCGACGCTCGACGCGTTCCCCGTGCTGCTCGCATCGCCGCCGGCCGCGCCTTGCGCGATGCCGAGCGCGTTGGCGGTGCCGAAGGACGGCGTCGCAATGTTGACGATCGCTTGCGCGCTCGCGGTACCGCCGGCGACCGCGCCGCTATTGCCGCCTTCGCCGGCGAAGACGCTCGCGGCGGACGTCGCCGTGCCGCTCGCATTCGCGACATTCGCGGTGGCAGTCGCGGTCGCATCGCCGCCGATACCGGCCTGCGCCGGGATCGTCGAATTGCCACCCTGGCCGCCGAGGGCGAGCGCCGTCGCATTGGCGATGGTGTTCGCGGTGAGCGTCGTCGTCGCCGTGCCCGCGCCGCCATGCGCGCCGGCCGCGCCGTTGGTGCCCGCGCCGCCGACGCCGCCTTGTCCATCCGTTAGCGCATCGACTTCGCTGGCAGTGGAATCGGTCAGCGTGAGCGTCGAGGTGCCGTCGCCGCCGATGCCCCCGACGCCGACACCATCGCCCGCGCCACCATTGCCGCCGACCGCGGTCTGGAAGAGTTGCAAAATGCCATGCGTGAAACCGGTCGCGGCGTTGGTGAGGCTCGAGGAGGCGCCGGCGCCGCCGGACGCGTTGTTCGTGCCCGCGCCGCCATCGCCGCCGCGCTGATAGACCGACGCGCTCGCAGTCTCGTTGCCGAGAGTCTCCGCATCCGCGGTCGAGGAAATCGCGATGCCGCCGGCGCCGCCGCTATTGCCGATGCCCGAGCCGGTACCGCCAGTGCCGGCGAGAGCTTGCGCGACCGCCGTCGGCGTGCCGTCGATCGCCTGCGCGCTCGCTTGCGCCGCGGCGCCGCCGCCCTGGCCGCCATTGCCCGATGCAGAATTGCCGCCATTGCCACCGGTCGCGTAGGCATTCGCCGCGAGCGGACCGGTGACGCCGTCATTCGCCGTCGCCACCGCCGCGCCATTGGCGCCGGTGCCGCCGTGATCATCGCCGGTCGCATCGCCGCCATTGCCGCCGGTGCCGTAGGCATTGGCCGAGCCGGTGGCGCCGGTGAGGGTCGATTGGCCGACGCCGAAGCCGCCATCGCCACCATAGCCGTTGGGTGCGGCACCGGTGCCGAAGCCGCCATCGCCGCCCACCCCCACCGCGAGTGAATTGCCCGGACCGGTGACCGTGTCGGTCACGAGGGCGTTGCCGCCGGCAGCGCCCGGCCCGTCATTCGCGCCGTGACCGCCGACACCGAAAGCGCCGCTCGAAGTGCTCGTGGTGAAGATCGGCGTGACGTCATTGCCGAAATCGCCGGGATTCTGTCCCGCCCCGCCGATCTGGGTGAAGGTGCCTTGCACGGCGACGCCGAAATCGGCCGTCGTCGAGCGCAGCGTGACGCTGTAGCCCGAGGCGGTGTTGTCGCGCGTCAGGTAGAGATCGCTGTTGTTGCCGATATTCAGCATCTGCGTCATGGCGAAGTCGCCCATGACGCCGAAGCCGCTGCCGGAAGCGGTGATGAGGCTATAGGTGCCGGCGACGGGGGCATTGCTCGGCGCGACGGTGAGGATACCGCCGAGCACCGCCGTATCGGCGGCGATGGTGTCGCTATCCGCGCCCTGGACATCCATGAAGAGCGTATTCCCCGCCGCGAAGATCATCGCGCCGCCGGTAACGTGCGCGATGCCGTTGGTGCCCGGCGCGTAATAGGTCGGATCGGTCGAGAACGGCGTTGCCAACGCGGCATCGTTTAGATTGGCGAGCGCATCGGTGTTGTTGCCGGGCGAGAGCGCGCCATCGAAGGTGACGACGCCGCCGTAATTGCCGACGCCCGCGACGATCCCGTTGATGGTGAGATTGTTGCCGCCGTTCACGTTGCCGTAGATGCCCGCGTTGACGCCGCTATGCGTCGGCCCGCTGCCGGGATTGGCATTGTTGATCACGAGGCCGCCCGAGAGAGCGTTCACGGTGCCCGAGCCGGTGAGCTGCCCGCCCTCGATGTCGGTCACATATTGGGTCCAGGTACCGTCGACATTGGTCGTGCCGGCGGTCTGCGTATAAATACCGAGGTTGTTGCCGGTGGCGACAATGCCGCCCTGCTCGACATTGACCGTGCCGCCATGATTGACGAAGCCGGCGACCTGCAGGCTTCGATTGTCGAGGGTGTAGCCGTTCGCCACATCGATCAGCGCGGTCGCGCCGGTATTGGTGAGGGTCGAAAGCGTGTTGTTCGTGTAGTTGCCGAGATAGATCGAGCCGCCATCGTTGGCGATGATGTTGGCTTGCGTCGGGGCCAGAAAGAGCGAGCCCATGATCGTGCCGCTATTGGTGACGAACGTGCCGCCATCCTGCGAATTGATCGCCGTGCCGCTGACGCCGGGCGCGTTGCTGCCGATGAAGCCTGCGTTGTCGATGACATGTGTGGCGCCGTCGGCGAGGAAGATGCCGGCCGCATCCGCGCCCGTCGCGGCGCCGATCGCCATGCCGCCGCTGTTGATGACGATATGGACGTGGCCGTCATCGGCGAAGCCGAGCGCATTATGGCCGATGCTTTGCGCGAAGATGCCGGCGCCGTTATCGCCTTCGGCATCGACGATGCCGCTGACATTGACCAGCACGTCGCCGCCTTGGCCGCTATAGGTGATGTTGTTCGTGTCGGTGCCGGCATAACCACCGGCGCTTTGCGCATAGATGCCGTCGGAATTGACGCCGTAGACGAAGATCGAGCCGCTCTGATCGACCCGGACATTGCCGGCCGAACCGAAGCCGCCGGCGCTGCCGGTCCATCCGAGGCTCTGGAAGAGCGCGCCGCTGGTGAGATTGAGATCGCCGGCGATGCCGCCGCCGCCGCCGACCGACTGCGCGAAGACGCCGTCGGAACCGTAGCCGGTCGTCGTGAAGGCGCCGTTCGCCGTCACCTGGACGGTGCCGCCATTGCCGCCGCTGCCGCCCGCTTGCGCAAAGGTGATGCCGAGGCCGATCGACGTGCCCGGCGCGACGCCCGGCAGCGATGAAACTTCCTTGGCAAGACCGCCATCGATATTGCCGGCCTGACCGCCGCCGCCGCCGACGCTCTGCGCGAAGACAGCGATCGAGCCGTTACCCGCCGTTGACACGTCACCGGTCTGCGAGACCGTGACATCGCCGCCATTGCCGGCCGCGCCGCCGCCGCCTGAGACGCCGATCTTTCCGGCCGCGCCAACCGCGCCATCGCCACCGATACCGCCGCCGGCGCCGACCGATTGCGCGATGATGCCGTCGGCCCCGTCGCCCATGGTCGAGATGCTGCCCGTATTGTTGACGGTGACCGTGCCGCCGTCGTTGCCGGTGCCGCCATCGCCGCCGATCGCGATGGTCAAGCTCTTCAGGATCTTCGAATGCGTGACGCCGAGGCCGGGCGGCAATGAAGCGCCGAGACCCAAATAGGCATTGCCGCCGAGACCGCCGCTGCCGCCGACCGATTGCGCCAGGATACCGGTCGCGGCGTTGCCGGTCGTGGCGATGGAGCCATTGTTGGTGACGGTCACGGCGCCGCCGACATTGCCCATGCCGCCGCCGCCGCCGATCGTAAGGTTGAGGGATTTGTTCGCGGCATCGCAATCGGTGCCCGGCGGACAGGGCGGACCGAGGACCTGCGTGCCCGAGCGCGCCGCGCCGCCATCGCCGCCGCCGCCGCCGACGCTCTGCGCCTTGATGCCGATGGCGCCGAGACCGCTTGTCGAAATGTCGCCGGTCTGGCTGACCATCACCGTACCGCCGGCGTTGCCGATGCCGCCGCTGCCGCCAACCGAAATGGCGACGCTGTTGTTCGGCCCTTTCTTGTTGGCGCCGAGCGTGATCGTCGCCGTCAGACTCGCGCCGCCATCGCCGCCGCCGCCGCCGATGCTGTCGGCTTCGATGCCATGCGCGTCATCGCCGCTCGTCGTGATCGAGCCGTCGTTGATGATGTTGACGAGGCCGCCGGTATTACCCATCCCGCCGCTGCCGCCGACCGCGACCGCGACCTGCAAACTCTGCGTCGATGGATCCTGTCCCGTTCCGCCGAACGACCCGGCGACGCTGAGACCGCCATTGCCGCCGCCGCCGCCGATGCTTTGCCCGAAGATGCCGATCGACGACGCGCCGGTCGTGACGATCGTGCCCGAGCTGTTGACGTCGACTTCACCGCCGGTGCCGCCGACGCCCCCATTGCCGCCGATCGCGATATTGCCCTGCACCGCATTCGTGCCCGAGATCGAGCCGGCAACCGACAATCCGCCATTGCCGCCGCCGCCGCCGATCGATTGCGCCAGGATGGCATACGAGTTGTCGCCGGTCGTGGTGATGTGGCCGCTGTTGTGGAGATCGACGAGGCCGCCGATATTGCCGTTGCCGCCGCCGCCGCCGACCGACACGCCGAGCTGCTTGGCATTCGCGTTGCCGCTGATATTGCCGGTGGCGCTGAACCCGCCGTTGCCGCCGCCGCCGCCGACCGATTGCGCGAAGATGCCGTTCGCATAGGCGCCCGAGGTGGTGAGAGTGTTGGAATTGTCGACCTTCACCTCAGCGCCGATGCCGCCGACGCCGCCCGAGCCGCCGACGCTCACCGCGAGATTGCCGGCATTCGCGGTCGAGGGCCCCGCGAGATTGACGGCGAGGCTGAAGCCGCCATTGCCGCCGCCGCCGCCGACGCTTTCCGCATGGATCGCATCGGCACTTCCGCCCAAGGTCGTGATCGTACCGCTATTGCCGACAATGACGTCGCCGGCATTGCCGCCGGTGCCGCCGGTGCCGCCGATCCCGATCGAGATGTTCGCGTTGTTGTTGAGACCCGCGGACAAGGATCCCGCAAAGCCGGCATCGCCACCGCCGCCGCCGATCGATTCCGCTTCGATGCCGTAAGACGAGGTGCCGGCCGTGGCGG
>Ga0335085_10016014_pt1 | contig 10854 bp, 8 predicted proteins | sample Lox_Sample_45_FD_206712 | JGI IMG/M metagenome (GOLD analysis project Ga0335085, IMG submission 206712) | Soil microbial communities from Loxahatchee National Wildlife Refuge, Florida, United States - Lox_Sample_4.5 | ecosystem: Environmental > Terrestrial > Soil > Wetlands | place: USA: Florida... | reverse complement strand
CGCCACGCCAGCGGGCTGGTCGCCGAGCGGGTTGACATGGGTGTTGACTTCGGCGGGTCGGGCCCGGTCTACGCCCTCGGCGACGGGGTCATCACGCATGCGACGGGAAGCTCCGCCGGGTGGCCCGGCGGGGGATGGGTCACCTACCGGCTGACCGATGGGCCGGACGCGGGACTAATGGTCTACGTGGCCGAGGACGTCAGGCCGACCGTTCAGGCCGGCCAGCGGGTCACGTCCTCCACCGTGATCGCCGGCATGTTCAACGGCGGCGACGGTATCGAGACCGGGTGGGCGATGCCCGATGGCGCCTCAGCGGAATCGGAGCTGCCGGCCGCGGGCGGCATCAGCGGAGGCGGCCCGTTCCCGACGATGATCGGGCTCAGTTTTGAGGGGCTCCTCCAGTCGCTGGGCGTGCCCGCCGGGAACAATCACGGCGAGGCCGGGTTCGGGATCCTGCCCCCGAGCTACCCAGCCGCCTAGGACCGCAGCGGGAGAATGTACCGCCATTTGGGCGCGGCCCTCGGCCGATCATTTGCGCATGTCAGAAGGGAGGCCGATGGCGGAGATCTGGTGCGGGACCGACTGGGCCGGTGATCATCTCATGATCCTGACGTGCTGACCGTGATCGACCAGTCGCATTGGCTGTTGACCGCCAGGTGGTATTCGCTGCCCGCGTTCTGCGGGTAGATGGTGATGGTATCCCCCCCGCCGGGGCTGAGCGCACGGGCGATCGACTGGTCATCGAAGTCGAGGCTATTCTGATTCGCGGTCTCGAAGTCGGCCGTGAAATTGCCAGGGCCACCGAAGGACGAGCAGTCGTATCTGTATTTGACTTGGAGCGCGGGCTGGGTCACCCGCACCGACCGGGAGCTCTCTTCCCCGTTGCCGCGCAAGGTGAGTATCACCACGGGAGGCCTGGGAAGGTATTGCGGGCACAGGTGCTTTTCGGCGGTCCCCACGAACTTCCTTGCGCTCATGGCGAATCTGCGCGGTGCCGAGGCCCACATGCTGACGAGCGTGGCCTGGGCGGCGCCGCCCTGGCGGGCCGAGCAGACTCGCGCTCCCACGCTGGCGAACTGTGCATCCGTGGAGCTGCTGCGGCGCCCCTTGGCCGCGAGGCTCGCCCTGATGACGCTGACGAACTTCACCTGCCCGCCGGCCGGACCCGCTGTGGGCGACGGCCCCTGCGACGTCGGTGATCCGCCCGGCGTCTGACCGCTGGCCGTGCCGGTCGTTTCCAGGTTGCCGACGATCGCGCTGGCGATGCCCAGGACCACGACCACGCCGATGACAGACAGGATGGCCGCCCAGACCTTACGGCGCGCGGGCCAGGGCGTGCGGAGCGGCGCCGGCTGATTCGCTTGCGGCCATTGCTGCGGGGGCTCTGGCGGGCCCGCGGGAGGATAGTTCGTGCTGCTCTGGAGCTTTCCGCTGCGATTCTGGTGATCCACCTGTCTGCCTGACTGCCGGTGAGGGTAGAAACGGTAGATTTCCCGGGGTATCCATCGTGGAAACGAAGCCCTGCGGCTGCCAGCACTCCGCTCCGGTCAATTTGGCCCCTGCTGCATCAGTGGGACGTTCTCCGGGGGCGCCAGGTTTACGCCACACCCCTGGTGCCTTCGTCGCGGCCCGCCGGGGGCACAACGGGGGCAGCCGGGGCACAACGGGCACCTGCGCCGCCCGGGGGCGCGGCGCTGACGGCGGAGATGCCGGGACGGGCCCGGGAACCCTGCAGGAGCTGGGCTTTTCGAGTTCGGGCCGCCTTTGGGGATCGGATCCGCAGTGCCTCAGCAGCCGGCCGCTCCCGCCGCCGGCCGGGCCGATCCACCGGCCACTTCATGCTGGCTCGGTCCAGATCCGCGTTGCCCGCCGCCCCTTCCGCAGGAGTCCTCCTTGCCCTATGTGTCCTGTGTCGCACCTTTCCTGCCGGGCCAGAAGATTATTCAGGACTCCGAAATGGCGGCTGACCTGGGCTAATCCGGACCCTGACGACGGCAATGGTTGTTGTTTCCTGCGGCTGGTGAACCCGCCATGCCGCCCATGCGTCCTGTAAACGGCCCCGCGGATCGGAGTTATCCCATGCCTATCCGCACCAAGCCTGTGCGCGCAGCACTCCCGGGCTTTGCCTTCGCCGCTGTCGTGCTGCTCGCAGGCTGTGGTGGGGCCAGCCAGCGGGCAGCAACCGCGCCGTTGACGCGGGCCAGCAGCCTGTGCGGCCCGGTGACCAGCAGCCGGTCGACCGGGGAAACGGGCTGGACACGGGCCAGCTCGTCCTCCGCGTCCGCTATCTGCCAGGTCAGCTCGGGCATCTCGGCGCAGGCGGCCCCCGCCCGGCCTCAGCCGCCCGCAGTTCGTCTTGCGCCCTCGCCAGGCCTGCCGGATCCTCCCCCGCGATCCGGTGGGGGAAGCGGGGTTGCTGCCTCCTCGCCGGGAGGCCACTTCGACGTGCGTCGGGCGCAGCGGGACGATCCGTCAAGGCGGACAGCAGACCGGTGCCACTGGAGAACAGCACGAGAGCGGTGTGCTAGCGGCGAATGGCCCGACGCAGGTCGACGGCGCTAGCGACATCAACGCCTCTCCCGGCCGGCGGCCAGGCCGAGACTGCACGGCGGCGAGAGGTGGTCATGCCGGGTCCGCGTTCTGGAGCAGCTGGCCGGCCAGCGCGCGCATCCCGCAGCGTTGTGCGGTCGCGAGAGCTTCCTCCTGCCAGGTCACATGGCGCGGATCGCCCAGCTGGCAGCCAAGGCGTGCCGCGTCCGTCGTCGCCCAGACGTGTGACCAGAGGTGCCCGCCGCGGGCCGGACGGCTGCGGTTGACGGCGTCGGCGAGGCAACGCAGCGCCGCGCCCGGATCACCGCTGGCGGCGGCGTGCAAGCCAAGACCGTGTGCCGCCCAGGTCTCCCAGCACGGGTCCCCGACCTGGCATGCGCGCGCGAGAGCCTCCTCGAGCAGGTCGCGTGCCGCGACAAGATCACCGATGGCTACCGCGACATGACCGAGCAGCGCGAGCGGGGCCGCCGTGACGCCGGCCCAGGAACGTGTCTGCGCGATCTGCAGCGCCTGGCCCAAATACCCGCGGGCCGCGGGGAGGTCACCAGCCAGTAGGCAGGCCCGCCCGGCGTGGCTCAGCATGATCGGGAGGAAGCCGTGCTCCCGGCCGGGATCGGCGTTGAGCCCGTGGCGGAAGACGGCGATCGCCGCGTCGATGTCGCCACGGTCGAGCAGGCTGACACCGCGAATCGCCGCCACCTCCACGGCTTCGCTGGCTTCGCCGCCCCCCAGCGCCTCGGCCTCGGCCAGCCTGCGGTCAGCGCGGGGGTAGATCCCGCGCAGCACATCGGATCCGGCCAGGTTGCGGTACGCGGCGGCAGCGGCCGCCCGGTGACCGGAATCCCGGGCGAGATTGATGGCGCGCTGGAGCGCGATCTCGCCCTCCTGGTGGCGCGCGGTACCGGCGCCGATGAGCGCCGAGCCGAGCGCCAGATGCGCGGTGGCGGCCAAGGCTGCGTCCCGGGCGGCGTCTGCCTGCTCGCACGCGGCCCGCAGCACCTGCACCGCCGCGTCCACCGCGCCGGCGGTGACTTGCGCCTGCCCTGCCTCGAGCAACGCCCGGATACGGGCCGGGGTGGACGGGCCGTCGGCCTTGGCCGGCACCGCTTCGGCGGCGAGGAACACCGAGGGCTGTGGGTCGCAGCCGAGTTCGCGGCGGAACAGCCGCACGGCCGACTCCAGCTGCCGGCGCGCGGCCGGCTGGTCACCGCTCATCGCGTACGCGCGGATGAGCAGCTCCTGGTGCGTGTCCGCCAGGGGGTTCAGCGTGACGAGGCGGTTCGCGTACCTCACGCCGTCGTCGAGGTGGCCGACGCTCAGCGCGTTGAGCGTCGCTTCCTGCAGCGCGGCCTCGGTCAGCGCGGCCAAGCGGCGCCGCTCACCCATCAGCCACGTCTCGAAGGCCGCGCAGCCGGGGAACTGCATGCCTTCGAGCAGTTCCCCGCCGAGCCCCTCCAGTTCGACCGCATCCTGCCAGCGCGCTGCCGCGAGCACGTCGACATCGAAGCACACAGGCCCGCCGCCGGGAAGGCTCAGCACCGGCCCGGACAGGGCGCCGGGCTGGCCGAGCAGGCGGCGCACCTGGCCGAGATTCCACCGCAGGGCGGCGGCGGGGTCCTGCGTGCTGTCGAACAACAAGGAGATGAGCCGTGCGCGCGGAACTGGGGCACCGGCCAGCGCGAGGTAGGCGGTGATCGCCCACGGCTTGTTTCCCCGCAACCGCACGCCGCCTGCCTGCGGGCGGCCCAGCAGCCGGATGCACGGGCGTGCGGACATGATTCAGTCTCTCATCGCGAAAGCGGCGTCCGAATCGATGAGCTGGCCGTCCATGGCGATCAGCGCCGGGCGGCGAAGCACATCCAGGTCAGCCCGCGGGTCCGCGTCGTACAGGACCAGGTCGGCGGGAGCGCCCGGCTCGAGACACGCCAGGCCGAGCCAGCGGCGTGCGGCCCACGAGCCGGCGCCGATGGCCGCGGTGGCAGGCAGGCCGGCCTCGGCCAGCATCGTGATCTGGTCGACGATGGCACCATGCGGCCCTTGGCCGGCGTCGGTGCCCGCCAGGACCGTCACGCCGGCCGCATGTGCCCGCGCCACCGTGGCAGGCTGTTCGTCGATGGCGGCGCGCATCCACTCGCGGGTATCCGTGCTGAACCCCATCGCCGCCGCGAACTCGCACGCCGCCTCCGAACCCCCCGGCATGAGCGTCGGAACCCAGGCCGTGTTGTGGGCACGCATGGCCGCGAAATGCTCGTCGGTCACCGCCCAGCCGTGCTCCACCGAGTCGACACCAGCGGCAACCGCGGCGTCCACCGCCGCCGGGCACACCGCGTGCACCGCCACCCGCCCACCGGCGGCGTGCACCTGCGCAACCGCCTCGGCCAGCACATCGGCTGGCCAGTTCGGGACGAACTCGCCAGCGCCCAGAAAGTCGCCGATGATCTTGGTCCATCGACCGCTGCGGGCTGCCTCCCCGACCGCTGCCCTGGCCAGCCCGGCAGCCGTCACTTCCCGCGCCAGGCCGGGGAAGTACCCGCCCGGCGGGGACAGGAACCGCCCGGCCGTAACCACCCGCGGCCACCCGGCCTCGCCGGCCAGCAGCACCGAGGCGTCATCCGGTGAACCAGGTTCCCGGATCGCGAGCACGCCCACGGCGAGCTCGACTGACGCGCTCGCCCGGACACGAACCGCGGGCTCCTCCTGATCACCCGCCGGGCTCGCCAGGCTCAGATGATTGTGGACGTCGGCCAGACCGGGCAGCACCCACCCGGCAACATCCGGCTCCCGTGAGGGCAGCGGGGATGCGTCGGCCACGACACCGTCAACGATCACCAGGTCGCGGATCTGGCCGTCCTCCACCATCGTGCCGCGCACGTACAACGATCGGTTCATCACGCCTCCTCTGCGTCGGGCAAGATGTACGGGCCAGCCGTGTGACCGGGCGTGTGACCGCGGCGGGAATACCTGCGGGCCAGCTAGCCAAGCGCCCTGCACCGACAGGACCGGCCGGTCATAGCGCCATACGGAAGAACGGATCTCGGGATGGCCGGGTCACGGCTGCCGGAACCGGACGTGGAACGCGTGCGCCGCCGGTGCCGCCAGCGCGCGCCTTCGTGGATCAAGACACGGCTCTCACAGTCCTGGACGTTCTGTGCGCCTCCGATGCGGACCAGAATCGGGACGGCAACATGATCTGGGTGATGCTGGATCTCCTGGCGTGAAACGATGTGCGCCGACTGGAACCTGCGAACTCTCGGGACTAACAGCGGACCGAAGGTCCCTGATGCCACAGGTGTTCATCCGGCACGCTGAATGCGGAAAGTAAGGCTGGTGGATCAGGATTCACCGTCGCCGCAATGGCGGGCATGGTGCTGACGATCTTCCTACCGGGAAGTCGGGCGCTCCAGGAGCGATGCACCGGATGGGCTGCCGCTGGGAGTCCGCATCAGGGCCACGGGAGGTTCCCGTGAGAAATCGTGGAACTCGCAGGTTGTGTGCGACTGGCGCGATGTCGTTGGTGATTGCGCTGGTCGGTGCGGGATGTGGCAGCGGGAGCAGCACGGGCACGGCACCGTCGGCGAGCGCGGTGGGCAAGGTCGGTTCGATCGCCGACCAGGTGCCGGCCGCGGTCAAGGCGAAGGGGACGCTCACCGTGGCTGCGGACGCCACATATGCCCCGAACGAGTTCATCGGGCCCGACGGCCACACCGTTGTCGGCATGGACGCGGACCTGGCGAAGGCGATCGGGCAGGTGCTCGGCCTTAAGATCAACGTGGTCAACGCGACGTTCGACACCATCATCCCGGGCCTCGCCTCAGGCAAGTACGACCTGGGTATATCGTCATTCACCGACACCGTGGAGCGGCAGCAGACGGTCGACTTCGTCACCTACTTCCTGGCTGGAACCTCCTTCTACGTCAAGGCCGGCGGGCCGGGTATCGCGTCCCTGGCTGGCCTGTGCGGGCACAAGGTCGCGGTGGAGAAAGGCACGACCCAGGCGGCCGACGCGCAGGCCCAGGCTCCCAAGTGCACGTCGGCGGGCAGCCCCGTGACGATCGAGATCTTCAACGACCAGAACGAGGTCAACCTGGCGCTGTCCTCGGGCCGCGCGGACGTGGCCATGGCCGACTCACCGGTGGCCGCCTACCAGGTCAAGCAATCCAACGGCACGTTCAAGCTGTCGGGTAAGGAGTACGGCACCGCGCCGTACGGGATCGCCATCCCCAAGAACAACGGGATGGCCAAGCCCATCCTGGCCGCCGTGGACCACCTCATGGCGGACGGCACGTATATGAAGATCCTGGACAAGTGGGGCATCCAGGGTGGTGCCATCTCCAACCCGAAGATCAACGGCGCGACCAGCTGACCGTCCGCGGCAGGCTGGCCCGGGCCCCCTATGAGCGGCAGTTGGAGCACAGAGTGACAACACAGCAGACAACCCAGGCCGCCGGATCGGCCGCGCCGCCGGAGGAAATCAAGGCGGTCCCGGTCCGCCACCCGGGGCGCTGGCTGTCCGCGGCCGTTGTGCTTGTGCTCGTCGCGATGTTCGTGCACACCCTGCTGACTAACCCGCGCTTCGAATGGGATGTCATCGGGAGCTACTTCTTTTCCAGCCGGGTGCTGGACGGGCTGGCGATCACCATCTTGCTCACCGTGGTCGCCATGGCGATCGGGATCGTGCTCGGTGTGATCCTCGCGGTGATGCGGCTATCGGCGAACCCGCTGCTGTCGGGGACGAGCTGGGTATACATCTGGTTCTTCCGCGGCACACCGATCCTGGTCCAGCTGCTGTTCTGGTTCAACCTCGCTTTCCTCTACCCGCGAATCTCGCTCGGCGTGCCATTCGGGCCCTCGTTCCTGCACGCCGACGCGAACAGCCTGATCACCCCGCTCGCTGCGGCGATACTCGGGCTCGGGCTCAATGAGGGCGCCTACATGGCAGAGATCGTGCGGGCCGGCATCCTATCCGTCGACCACGGCCAGGTTGATGCCGCGCAGGCGCTGGGCATGAGCAGGAGCCTGACATTGCGCCGGATCATCCTGCCTCAGGCGATGCGTGTGATCATCCCGCCAACGGGCAATGAGACCATCTCGATGCTCAAGACCTCGTCCCTGGCGAGCGTGATCACAGTCACCGAACTCCTGTACGCGGTCCAGCTCATTTACGCGGTGAACTTCAAGACGATTCCCCTGCTCATCACGGCCAGCATCTGGTACCTCATCATCACCTCGATCCTGACGACTGGCCAGTACTACGTCGAGCGCCACTACGCGCGTGGGGCCGCACGTGAGCTTCCGCCCACACCATGGCAGCGGATCCGGCGCATCCTGTTCACCGTTCACGCGCCACTGCCCGCATCACCCACACAGCACAAGGACCAATAATGAACGCCGCCGCGGAGATACCGCAGATCCCGGGCGTGAATGGCACCCCCATGGTGCTCGCCGAGGGCTTGTACAAGAGATTTGGCCGGCTCCAGGTGCTGCGCGGCATCGACCTTGAGGTGGCGCGCCAGGAGGTCGTGTGCATCATCGGCCCGTCTGGCTCGGGCAAGTCAACGCTTCTCCGCTGCATCAACCACCTGGAGAAGATCAATGCCGGACGCCTGTGGGTCGATGGCGAACTGGTCGGTTACCGGCAGCAAGGCGGCAAACTCTACGAGTTGCGTGAGCGGGAAATAAGTGCGAAACGGGCCGAGATCGGCATGGTCTTCCAGCAGTTCAACTTGTTCCCGCACATGACCGCGCTGGAGAACGTGACCGAGGCCCCGATCCGGGTAAAGGGCCTGCCCAAGGCCCAGGCTGCTGAGCTCGCAATGCGGCTGCTCGACCAGGCAGGCCTCAAGGACAAGGCGAGCGCCTACCCCAAGCAACTGTCCGGTGGGCAGCAGCAGCGGGTCGCCATCGCCCGCGCCCTCGCCATGCAGCCCAAGCTCATGCTCTTTGACGAGCCGACAAGTGCCCTTGACCCCGAGCTTGTCGGCGAGGTGCTCGGCGTGATGCGCGATCTCGCCACCAGCGGCATGACGATGATCGTGGTGACCCACGAGATGGGATTCGCGCGCGAAGTAGGTGACGTCCTGATCTTCATGGACGGCGGCGTTGTGGTCGAGGCAGGCCTGCCGCGCGAGGTGCTCAGCAACCCCCAGCACGAGCGGACCCGCTCCTTCCTATCGAAGGTGCTCTGAACAGAGCGGTGGCCGCCGTGGTGACCATGCGACAAAACCGGGAGCCGCATGATCGGGGCAATGGTTGAGACCCGGCGAAGGCGATCTGCTTTCCGGCCTCAGTGTCCACCCCCGGGTTGGCAGTGTTCTGGCTTGCCAGATGTCATCTGCCCTGGCCGGAGGGTTCCGGGGACGTTCGCCTCTGGCGCGATGGCCGGGGGGTGTGCAGTGTTGGCACAAGGACCGGTGGGAGGTGAGGCATCATGCCTGAGGGCATCACCGGCACCTTGCCGGGGCTGGCCCGGCGGCAGGGCATCAGCGACATGCTGCATCGCACTGCGGCACGTGTTCCCGGCAAGCCAGCCATCGTCTCTGGCGATACCCAGCTCACGTTTGCCGAGCTGGATGCGGCAGTGTCACAGACGGCAGCTGCCTTGGCGGCTGAGGGCCTGAACAAGGGCGACCGGCTGGCGCTGCTGTCCCACAATTGCTGGCAGTTTGCCGTCCTGTCGTTCGCCACCGCCCGGCTCGGCGTGATCTTGGTGCCGGTCAACTTCATGCTCGGCCCGGGGGAGATCGGCTACATTCTTGGCCACAGTCAAGCGGCGGCGTTCGTGGCCGAGGATGGGCTGGCCGCCATTGCCGGCCAGGCGATCACAGCGTCCGGGCTGGACATCCCGGTGCGCGCGGTGATCCGGCTGTCCGGCGGTGAGGTGCCAGCCGGGTGGGCCGACGTTCACCAGTGGATTGTCCGGCAGGGCACGCCGCCGGAGGTCGATGTCGCCGATGACGACTTGCTGCGGCTGATGTATACCTCCGGCACCGAGTCCCGGCCCAAGGGCGCGATGCTGTCGAGCCGCTCCCTGATGTGGCAGTACGTTTCCTGCGTCGTTGACGGCGGCATGGACGGCGATGACGTGGAGGTGCACGCCATGCCGCTGTATCACTGCGCGCAGCTGGATTGCTTCCTCGGGCCGGACATCTACCTCGGTGCCACCAGCATCGTGCTGCCGGCGCCCGACCCGTCCGCGATCTTGAAGACGATCGAGTCGGAGCGCGCGACGAAGCTGTTCTGCCCGCCCACGGTGTGGATCGCCCTGCTGCGGTCACCGGAGTTCGGCCAGGCTGACCTCAGCTCGCTGCGTAAGGGTTACTACGGCGCCTCGGCGATGCCGGTCGAGGTATTGCGGGAACTGCAGGAACGGCTGCCCGGCATCCGGCTGTGGAACTTCTACGGCCAGACGGAGATGGCTCCGCTCGCGACGATCCTGGGGCCGGACGAGCAGGTCAGCCGGGCCGGATCCGCTGGCCGGGCGGCGCTCAACGTGGAGACCAGATTGGTGGACGACAACGACATGCCCGTGCCGCCGGGCACAGTCGGCGAGATCGTCCACCGCAGCCCGCACGCCACGCTCGGCTACTACAAAGACGAAGCGATGACCGCGACGGCCTTCCGCAACGGATGGTTCCACTCCGGCGACCTGGGCGTCATGAGCCAGGACGGCTATCTCACCATCGTCGACCGCAAGAAAGACATGATCAAGACCGGCGGGGAGAACGTGGCCAGCCGCGAGGTCGAGGAAACCATCTACCAGATGGACGACGTGGCCGAAGTCGCCGTCTTCGGCGTTGCCCACCCGCGGTGGGTGGAGGCGGTCGTCGCCGTAGTCGTCCCCAAACCAGGCGCCTCGCTTACCGAAGAAGCGGTGATCAGGCACACCCGGGGGCAGCTGGCGGGATACAAGACGCCCAAACGCGTCGTCATCGCCGACGCCGTGCCCAAGAACCCCAGCGGCAAGATCCTCAAGCGGCAGCTCCGGGAAGAGCACAAAGACCTCGCCGGAGACGCGTAGGGCCGCTGCACCGCGGTCATCGCTGGCTGGGGGCGCGCAGACATGCCGCCGGATCCGGTCGGCAACCTCCACGCAAGCACCTACAACGTGCGGCTACGACGTCTATTACTGGCCGATCTCGCGGGGTAACCTCTGCCTTATCACTGCGGCTGGGCGTCGGCTCCGGTCCATGCGTGTCTTTCCTGGGCCGGTCTGGGCGCAGGTGGCCCACTGCACACCTGGGGAGCCGGTGGCTGGATCCGGGACCGCGCCCTTTGGGGGTGCCATCTTCAGTGTCGGCGGGGTGC
>Ga0335085_10016013_pt1 | contig 10855 bp, 8 predicted proteins | sample Lox_Sample_45_FD_206712 | JGI IMG/M metagenome (GOLD analysis project Ga0335085, IMG submission 206712) | Soil microbial communities from Loxahatchee National Wildlife Refuge, Florida, United States - Lox_Sample_4.5 | ecosystem: Environmental > Terrestrial > Soil > Wetlands | place: USA: Florida... | reverse complement strand
CGGCGCTGACCCGATCAACAGCCGAGACCCGTCCGGACTTGACAAGATCGATGATCCGGGATGCGCCGGTTGCGGAACGTACTTCATCGTCGCGAATCCTCCGGCAGACAGTGGCTCTGCGTGGCTCGCCCCCGGACACGCCGAGGCATTGCTCGACGTTGGGGTTAGGTCGCAAGGGGATACCTCTTATTTGGACCGGACTCTAGTCGCGGGCCGGGGTGTGGCGACCGGTGTCTTCACCTCACTATTTGCGGTTATTGCTGCGACTCCTGAACAGGAGATGTTCGAAAGGTTCGGCGCGGAGATCTACGATGATCCCGTGTTAGCGGGAGATTTTCAGAGCGGATTCAACACTGGATATGTCATTGGTATATTCGGCATGGTCGCGGGTGCGAGAACGGGTGGTGGAGGATCTGGTAGCGCCGTAACAGGGGTGGTGCGGGCTAGCGAATTGCTGCGGCCGGGTGGGCAGTTGATCGGTACGGCTGGCTCTCGCAATTCGATACGTGAACTTCAAGGTGGTGCGGCCCAGGCCGAGAAACTCTTCCAGCAGTTGAGTGCCGGCGGCCGCGTCGTCACACGTCCTGGTCATCCTCGCACACTCGTTGAGCTGCCCGGCGGCGGATTCGTTGGATACCGACCAGTCTCCGCGAGCGGACCACCGACGATCGACGTCAATATCCCCGGCTTTGCCGACATTACGAAGATCAAGTTTGTACCGTGAGGAAGGAACGAATGGTTACGGAAAAGGAAGACAACCCGGTGCGAGACGAACAAGGTCGGCTGAGCAGCGAGAGTCTCGCGGCCCTCGTGGTTGACGCGCTCATTGACGCGAACCTCGTGAAGCGGGAGGACGCGGACAGGGCGATCAAGATCGCGACGGATGAGATCGAGGTACGCAAGGGCCTCCACGACTACTGAAGCGCGACGGGGCCTGCCGCAAGGGGAGTCTGGTCACTCGGTCCAGTCACCCGTGGCATTGCGATTGAAAGAGCGCTTGGCGGCAACCTGCCGGGCAACTTTCCGGTCATTGACCGGTTCGCGAACGGTGTCACCACGAGCATCAAGAGCATCGGATTGTAGAAGCGTTCGATGTAGTCGAAGACGTCCGCTCTCGCCTCAGTGTGTGGGATTCCCCGTCTCTCGAAGACGCGCAGCTCAGTTGCGTGGACTTCCCACGCGATCTAGACAGGCGTTGCGCGCGCTCGATCATCGCGTCGAAATCCGCGTCGAACGCGAGCCGCACCGGCTCGCCGGTGGCGTGGCGGAAGTTCACGCTGTGTTGGAACTCGCCCGTCTTCGCAAAGCCCGCGTGTTCCAGCGCTTTCACAGCCTTCTCTCGCCCCGTCCCGAGGTGAGCCGCCATGTCCATGTGCGCGATCAGTTTTCGCTCGCGAGCGCTGAGCTTGGAGATCTCCGTGATCAATGCCGCGTGGGTGTTCATGCGAGTGAGCGTATCAGGATTCGTGGGGGGCCGCGGCGCTCGGGCGAGCCACGCCACCTTGCGCGTTTCGAGCCCGTTTTTGTTGTGGCGTTGCAGCTCGGGTTAATGCGTCGCGAGCTTCTCGCTCACGTACCCCGCGACGTCCCGGATCTGCGCCGGCGTGAGCGTCGCGCCGAACGCCGGCATCTCGCGCCGGCCCTCGCTCACGGTCTGGAGCACGACCGCCGAGCTCTTCATCGCCTTGAGCGTCGGGCCGCCGCCGTGGCCGCCTTCGCCCTGCTCGCCGTGACAGAACATGCACGCGGTGTTGAACACCGTCTTGCCGTTGTCGACGTTCGCGGGGCCCGTGGCGGCCGGCGCGAACGTCATCAGCGCACCGGCCGGCGGCACGGGCTCGAGCGTGCCGTCGAGGCCGAACAGCCAGAGGCTGTCGCCGCGCGCCGAGCCGCCGAACTGGTTACCGGCCGAGTAGGCGGCGACGTAAGGCTTGCCGTTGTGCTCGAACACCGTCGCGGGCGAGTTCATGCCGGCGCCCGTCTGGAACTCCCACAGCTTCTTGCCGTCGCTCGAGGAGAGCGCCGTGAGCCGCCCGTCGTTGCGGCCGACGAACACGAGCCCGCCCGCGGTCGCGACCGAGCCCGAGTAGCACGGCTCGGCCCAATGCTGCTGCCAGACGAGCTTGTTCGTGCGCATGTCGAGCGCGGCGAACACGCCGAGCGCGTGCAGGTGGAAGCCGCCGATGCCGCCCGCGATGTAGCCCGCGCCCTCGGGCGGCCGCTCGGCCGTGACCTCCTGCGAGAGATAGGACCAGATCCGGTCGGCCGCGCAGACGAACAGCGTGCCGGCCTTCGCGTCGTACGAGCTCGGCGGCCAGTTCACGCCGCCGGGCGGGCCCGGCTTCACGAGCGTCGGCGTAGTCCAGAACGGCGTGAAGATCTTGCCGCCGTTCACGAGCGTCGTGCCCTCGGGCGCGATCGGGATCGACTGCGGCACGAACGCGTCGCCGCGCGGGTACGGCTGCGTCGGCGCGGTGCCCTGGCGCGGCTCCTGGAGCACGGGCTTCTCGTCGATGCCGACGAGCGGCTGGCCGCTCACGCGATCGAGGATATAGACCCAGCCCGTCTTGCTCGCTTCCGCGATCGCTTTGCGCGTCGTGCCGCCGTAGTCGAGATCGAACAGCACGACGGGCGAGGCCGCGTCGTAGTCCCAGATGTCGTGATGCACCTGCTGGAAATGCCACCGGTATTTGCCCGTCTTCGCTTCGAGCGCCACGAGGGACGTCGAGAACAAGTTGTCGCCCTTGCGGATCGAGCCGTTGTAGTCGGGACCCGGATTGCCGGTCCCGAAGTAGATGAGGCCGAGCTCGGGGTCGACGGCCGGCGTGTTCCAGACCGGCGCGCCGCCGTCCTGCCAGATCTCGTTGTCCTGCGGCCAGGTGTCGTGACCGATCTCGCCGGGCCCCGGGATCGTGTAGAACGTCCAGACGAGCTTGCCGTCCTTCGCGCTGAACGCCTTGACGCGGCCGCGGATCCCGCGCTCGCCGCCGGCGAAGCCCGTGATCACGAGCCCGTCGTAGTAGAGGGGCGCGGCCGTGATCGTGTAGCCCTCCTGCCAGCGCTCGGCCTGCACGGACCACGCGACCTTGCCGCTGCGCTGATCGAGCGCGACGAGCTTGCCGTCGAGCTGGCCGACGAACACCTTGCCGTCGCCGAGCGCGACGCCGCGGTTCGTCCAGCCGCAGCAGACCGCGGTGTTCTTCGGCTCGAGGTTCGCGCTGTACTGCCAGAGGATCGCGCCCGAGTCGACGCCGACCGCGAACACGTCGTTCGCGCCGGTCGCGATGTAGATCACGCCGCGATAGACGAGCGGCTGCGCTTCGCCCGAGTACTGCGGCCCGAGGCCCGAGCCGTTCAGGTGCGTGCGCCAGACGCCCTTGAGCTGCGCGACGTTGTCGCGATTGACGCCCAAGCTCGGCGAGTAGCGGCGGTTGTACCAATCCCCGCCGTTCGTGGCCCACGCGTCCGCGCGCGGCGCGACGAGCTCAGTGCCCTTGAACGCGGGCGCCTTCTTGATCGACTGCGCGAGCGCGGGTCCCGCCGCGCACGCCGCGAGCAGCGCGCAGCCGAGCGTCGCGATCGCACAGGACCACCGGTCACGTCGATTCATGTGTTTCCCCTCGTCGTCACGGTCCGCGGCCACCCTCCGCGGCGCGCGCGACGGATGTTCGCATTCCTCGAGGGTTCCGGAACAGAGTCGGCGTCGATTCGCGCCGTAAGGTCCTGGCCCTCCGCGGAGGGGTTTCGCACCGAAATCGTGCCCACGCGCTTCCGCGGAAACATCGTGCGCTCAGGTGTGGGTCGTCGATGCGCGCGAGAAGCGCGTGCACGTCTATCGATCGCCGTCGAATGGCACGTACGAGAGCACGGAGACGGTGGCTCTCGGACGACTCGCGATCGCGCCGTTCGCCGGCGTCGAGATCGATCTGGCGCCGCAATCCTGACGGTCTCGCGTGTCTCGTCGCGTCTAACGCGCGGGCGCGACGGGCTCGAGCGTGCCGTCGAGCCCGAACAGCCAGACGCTGTCGCCCTTCGCCGAGCGCGCGAACACGCTGCCGCCCGAGTACGCGACGACGTACTGCTTGCCCTTGTGCTCGAAGACGCTCGCGGTCGAGTTCATGCCCGCGCCGGTTTGGAACTCCCAGAGCTTCTTGCCGTCGCGCGAGTCGAGCGCGGTCAGCCGCCCGTCGCTGCGGCCTACGAACACGAGCCCGCCTGCCGTCACGACCGAGCCGCTGTAGCAGGGCTCGGGCCACTGCTGCTGCCACTGGATCTGGTTCGTGTGCAGGTCGAGCGCGGTGAACGTGCCGAGGCCCGGGATCGTGTGCGCGCCGAAGTTGCCGCCGATGTACTCGGCGCCCTCGGCGGGCCGGTCGGCCGTGATCTCCCACGCGCGAAACACCGCCGCGCGATCCGCCGCGCACACATAGAAGTAGCCGCTCGCGGGGTCGTACGAGCTCGGCGGCCAGTTCGCGCCGCCCCCGATCCCCGGCTTCGCGACGACGTAGTCGGTCCAATACGGCGTGAACACGCGGCCGCCGTTCAGGAGCGTGAAGCCCTCGGGCGCGATCTCGATCGACTGCGGCACGAACGCGTCCCCGCGCGGGATCGGCTGCGTCGGCGACGTGAGCTGGCGCGGCTCCTGCGCGACCGGCTTCTCTTCGATGCCGAGCAGCGGCGTGCCGTTCGTGCGGTCGAGGACGTAGACCCACCCCGCCTTGTTCGCCTCCGCGATGCCCTTGCGCGCCTTGCCGTCGATCGCGAGGTCGAACAGCACGACCGGGTTGCCGCTGTCGTAGTCCCAGAGATCGTGATGCACTTGCTGGAAGTGCCAGCGATAGGCGCCCGTCTTCGCATCGAGCGCCATGATCGACGAGGTGAACAGGTTGTCGCCCGCGCGCACCGCGCCGTTGAAGTCCGGGCCCGGGTTCGACGTCGAGAAGAACACGAGGCCGAGCTCGGGATCGACGGCCGGCGTCTGCCAGACGGTGCCGCCGCCGTCCTGCCAGATGTCGTTCTTCGGCCAGGTCTCGCTGCCGCGCTCGCCGGGCGCGGGCACGACGTAGAACGTCCAGACGAGCTTGCCGGTCTTCGCGTCGAACGCCTTCACGCGGCCGCGCACGCCGCGCTCCGCTCCGGTGAAGCCGCTGATCAGGAGCCCGTCGTAGTAGAGCGGCGCGCTCGTGATCGTGAAGCCTTCCTGCCAACGCTCCGCTTGGATCGACCAGACGACGGCTCCCGTCTTCGCATCGAGCGCGACGAGCTTGCCGTCGAGCTGCCCCGCGAAGATCCTGCCGTCGCCGAACGCGACGCCGCGGTTCGTCCAGCTGCAGCAGACCGTCGTGACGTCGACGAGGTTCGCCTTGTAGCTCCAGAGCGTCTTGCCGGTGTCGACGTCGAGCGCGAACACGTCGTTCGCGCCGGTCGCGACGTAGACGACGCCGTCGACGACGAGCGGCTGCGCGGCGTTGGAGAACTTCGTGCCGACGCCGGAGCCGTCGAGGTGCGCGCGCCAGACGCCTTTGAGCCTGGCGACGTTGTCGCGGTTGATCGCGGTGAGCGGGGAATAGCGCTGGTTGTACCAACTGCCGCCGTTCGTGGGCCACGACGTGGTCGGCGGCGCGACGAGCGAGCGCGCCGGAGGCGCGGCGCGGGCCGCCGTGATCGCGAGCGCGCAGGCGAGCGCCGCGGCCAGCGCTCGCATCTCAGGTCGTCTCTTTGAAATGCTCGAGGCCCGGCCTGAACTTCTTGTCGTCGAGGAACGCCTTCATCGCGTTCGCGCGGTTCTTGCCGGAGCCGAAGTTCAGCGCCTCGCCCATCTTCGCGTAAAGATAGTCGGCCGAGACCTCCCAATCCATGTACTGCACGCGCTTCATCGCGATCTTGATGCCGCGCAGCACCGTCTGGTTCTTTTCGAGCAACGTTTGCGCGAGCTTGCGCGTGCGTGCCTCGAGCTTCTTGCGCGGCACGGACTCGTTCACGAGGCCCATCTCGGCGGCCTGCTTGCCGTCGAACGTCTCGCCCGTCATCGCGTAGTAGAGCGCCTTGCGGTAGCCGATCGTCTCGGCCGTGGCCTTCGTCACGTTGCCGGCCGGGATGATCCCCCAGTTGACCTCCGAGAGCGCGAACGTCGCCTCGTCGGCCGCGATCGCGAGGTCGCATGCGACGACGGGGGTGAATGCGCCGCCGAAGCACCAACCGTTGACCATCGCGATCGTGGCCTTCGGGTAGTCGCGCAGGCGCCGCCACTGCCACTCCTCGGCCGTCCGGCGCACGTTGAGTATCACGGTGTCGGCTTTGCCGTCGGTCTCGCGGAAGTACTCCTTCAGGTCCATGCCGGCCGCGAAGGAGTCGCCGGCGCCCGTGAGCACGAATACCTGGCAGCGCTCATCGGACGCGAGCGCCTCGACCGTGGCCCGCATCTCTTCGTTCAGGGCCGGGCTCATCGCGTTGCGCTTCTCCGGGCGGTTCAGCGTCACCCACGCGATCCCGTCCTCGAACTCGACAAGCACGAGCTTGCCCCAGGGGTCTTTCTTACGAGCCATTCAGCGTCTCCTCAAAGTCTGCTATAAAGTCCGGAGCACGGCCCGGCCGCGTCCGGGCCGCAGTCTATCAAAGGAGTCGCGCCGAGCCGCGCGGGTTTCGCGGCCGAAGCGACTTCGAGCAGCGCGCAGAGCGCAACGGAGGGTCCGACCATGGCCGACTACCAGTTGTTGGGTAAGAACTTCGTCCCGCCCGACGTCCACGGCAAAGTTACGGGCAAGGCCAAGTACGCGGAGGACTTCCGCGCTGCGGGCATGGTGTTCTGCCGGCTCATGTTGAGCCCGATGCCGCACGCGCGCGTCAAGAACATCGACGCGAAGGAGGCGCTCGCGATGCCGGGCGTGCTCGGCATCCTCACGGCCGCCGACGTGCCGGCTCAGCCGCCGCCCGGGGATCCGATCCTCACGAACGAGCCGATGTTCGTCGGCCAGCCGATCCTCGCGGTCGCGGCCGAGAGCGAGCAGCTCGCACAGGACGCGATCGACAGGATCAAGCTCGACCTCGAGGAGCTGCCGTTCACGGTCGACCCGCTCGCGAGCTTGTTCCCGGGCGGTCCCGATGCGCGACTCGACGGCAACGTGATCGACAACCGGTTGACCGGCCCGCCGCAGCTCAAGAAGGCGAAGTGGAGCGCCGCCGCGTTCGCGGGCGCGCAGGAAGGCCAGCTACCGACGGGCGACCCGGTCGTGGAGTGGTCGTACGGCGATGTCGACGCGGGCTTCAAGAAGGCCGCGGTCACGCTCGACGAGACGTTCGTCACGGCCGGCATGTCGCACCACTCGATGGAGCCGCGCTCCGCGATGTCGTACTGGGAGAACGGCAAGTGTTTCGTGTTCGGCTCGACGCAGAGCCAGAGCTTCATCGTGCCCGCGCTCGCGGGCCTGATCGGCGTCGATCCGTCGAACCTCGTCTATGTCGCCGAGACTTGCGGCGGCGGCTTCGGCTCGAAGGGCTCGGCGTACCCGATCATGTCGGTGCCGGCGCACATGTCGAAGAAGATCGGCAAACCCGTGATGCTGCGGATCAGCCGAGCGGAGGAGTACTTCCTCGGCTACGCGCGCACGGGCTTCCAGGGCCGGATCAAGCTCGGCTTCGACAAGACCGGCCGCGTGACGGCCGCGGACCTGTTCATCGTGCAGGAGAACGGGCCCACGACGGGCTTCCCGGACTGGCCGTCGGCCGGAGACACGGTGTCCATGCTCTACCAGCCGCCCGCGATGCGCTTCCGCGGGCTCGCGGTCATGACCAACACGCCGCCGCGCAGCGCACAGCGCGGCCCGGGCCACAACCAGACCGTCGCGGCGCTCGAGCCGCTGATGGACAAGGCCGCGAACATGCTCGGCATCGATCGTTACGAGATCCGCAAGATCAACGGGCCGCGGATGGACGCGAAGCTCGGCGAGAACCGGGGTCCCGTGACGAGCTGCTATCTGCACGATGCGCGCGAGAAGGGCGCCGCGCTCTTCAATTACGAGGAGAAGAAGAAGCTCAGCCGGCAGAAGAACGGAACGAAGGTCACGGGCATCGGTCTCGGCCAGGCGTTCCACCCGGCGGGCTTTGCCGGCTTCGACGGCATCGTGCGGATCACGCCGGACGGCAAGGTCCACCTGCACAGCGGGGTCGGCAATCTCGGCACGTACTCGCACACGGGTACCTCGCGGGTCGCGGCCGAGGCGCTCAAGGCGAACTGGGACGACTGCATCGTCGAGCGCGGGGATACACGCAAGAACCTGCCGTGGAACATCGGCCAGTTCGGCAGCAACACGTCGTTCACGATGTCGCGCTCGAGCTACGTCGCGGCGATGGACGCGGTCGCGAAGCTCAAGGAGATCGCGGCGAAGGATCTCGGCGGCGCGCCCGCGGACTACGACATTGGCGGCATGAAGGTCTTCAAGAAGTCCGATCCGAGCAAGAGTCTCACGTACGCGGCCGCGGCGCAGCGCGCGATCGAGCTCGGCGGCAAATACGACGGTCACGAGCCTCCGGCCGACGTGAACCCGATGACGGCCGCGTCCGTGAAGGCGCTGGCGGGCACGGGCCTCGTCGGCTCCGCGAAGGACAACCTGCCGCTCACGGCGCAGCCGGCCGCGTTCGTCGCGAGCTTCATTCAGATCGAGCTCGACACCGAGACCGGCAAGTTCGACATCGTCGATTACGTCGCGGTCGCGGACTGCGGCACCGTGATCCATCCGCAGAGCCTCGCGACGCAGATCAAGGGCGGCGCGACGATGGGCTTCGGCCTCGCGACGCTCGAGCGGCACATCTACGACCCGCAGAACGGTTTGCCGGGCACCGTGAGCCTCTATCAGGCGAAGCCGGCGAGCTATCTCGACGTGCCGCCGGTGTTCCACACGGACGCCGTCGACAAGCCGGATCCGCAGAGCCCGTTCGGCACGAAGGGCATCGGCGAGCCCGTGATGGGCGCGGGCGCGTCGGCGCTCGTCTGCGCGATCTCCGACGCGCTCGGCGGCTACTACTTCAACCGCGTGCCGATCGCGCGCGACCACATCGTGAACGCGCTCGCGGGCAGGCCGCAGTCGCACAAGCCGTTGCAAGTGAACACGGCCTGACGCGGACCGCTCGAACGAGCGCCTAGAACGGGCGGCCCGCTCCGCGTCGTGCGGAGCGGGCCGAGTTGTCTCGGACGGCGGGATTTGTTGGACGGTGAGACGAGCGCCCGCGATGTCGATCAAGATCAGCATCCTGTATCCGAACAAGCCCGGCGCGCGGTTCGACATGCGTTACTACGTCGAGACGCATATGCCGCGCTCGATCGAGCCCATCCAGATCAACGAAGTCCTGATTGCGAGATGACCAACGCGCTCCGAGGAGACCGCCGTGCCGCAGCCGCTCGCTAGTTGCTCCGCCGTCGATCCCGAAGTGCCGTCACCGCGCTTGAAGCGCCGCACGCTGCTTGCCGGGGCGCTCGGCGCGGCGGCGGTGGCGGTCGTGCCGGTTGGCGCACAACCGCCGGCTCAGAACGTCTCGCCGAACGCGACGCCGCGCGACTGGTCTGGCCGCGAGCCGGTTCACTATCCGGATCCCGACGTCGTTGCGCTCGACCCCCGGTTCCAGAAATACGTCGTGTTCAACGCCGCGATCGAGCGGCTCTATACGGGCTGCCGTTGGGCCGAGGGCCCGGCCTGGAACGCCGTCGGCCGGTACGTCGTTTGGAGCGACATCCCGAACAATCGCCAGCTGCGCTTCATCGAGGACGACGCGCGGGTCACGACCTTCCGCCAGCCATCCGGCAACTCGAACGGCAACACGTTCGACTTCGAGGGCCGACAGCTCTCGTGCGAGCACGGCGGCCGACGCGTCGCGCGCTACGAGCACGACGGCCGCGTCACCGCCGTCGCCGAGCGCTACAACGGCAAGCGCCTGAACTCGCCGAACGACATCGCCGTGCACGTGGACGGCAGCGTCTGGTTCACGGATCCGACGTACGGCATTCGCGGCGACTACGAGGGCGAGCGCGCCGAGTCCGAGACGAAGGAAGCCGTCTACCGCGTCGACTCGTCAGGACGCATCGCGCTCGTCACCGACGAGGTCGATCAGCCGAACGGGATCTGTTTCTCGCCCGACTACAAGAAGCTCTACGTCGCCGACACCGGCTCGCCGGGCGAGACGAAGGTGTGGGACGTCGCGGGCGCGCAGATCAAGAACGGCAAACGGTTCGTGAAGCTCGACATCCCGGGCACGGGCCAACCTTCGGCGGCGGACGGCATCCGCTGCGACGTGGATGGCAACCTCTGGTGCGGCGCGCGGCCCGGCGTGCAGATCGTCGCGCCGAACGGCGAGCGCATCGGGATGATCCGTCTGCCCGAGGTCTGCGCGAACATCTGTTTCGGCGGCGCGCGGCGCAATCGACTCTTCATGGCCGCGAGCCAGTCGCTGTACGCGGTGTACGTCGGCGTGCGCGGCGCCGGCGTCGCGTGACCGTCAGGTCGGCGCAGGCGGCTCGCCGATCACGATCCGCGTCGGGCTCGCGAAGCGGTGCGGCGGCACCGGCAGGTTGCGCGGCGCCGGGCCGCGTATCACTCGGCCGGCGTAGTCGTATCCCGATTGATGGCACGGGCAGATGAATCCGCCGGGCCACCATTCGCCGAGGATCTGCTTACCTTCCTCACCCTTGAGCTGCGGCACGCAGCCCAAGTGCGTGCAAACTCCGCGCACGACGAGGAACTCGGGATCGATCGCGCGATTCACGCGGTTGACGTACGACGGATCGGAGTAGTCGGGGTCGGGAGTCGTGTCGAGCTGGAGCTCGTCGGTGGCCGCGAGCGTCGCGAGCATCTCCTTCGTCCGTCGG
>Ga0335085_10016012_pt1 | contig 10855 bp, 6 predicted proteins | sample Lox_Sample_45_FD_206712 | JGI IMG/M metagenome (GOLD analysis project Ga0335085, IMG submission 206712) | Soil microbial communities from Loxahatchee National Wildlife Refuge, Florida, United States - Lox_Sample_4.5 | ecosystem: Environmental > Terrestrial > Soil > Wetlands | place: USA: Florida... | reverse complement strand
ATAGAACAATTCAAAACGCCATTTGTTACCAGCGGCTTTGAAAAGGTTGGCCCACATGCCCCAGCCAATCATTCCCACGATGAGCACGATCAGGGCTGCGGTGTAGGTGCCTGGAAGAATCATTACAGATCAGAATTAATTTACTACGTTACCTCACACTCGCGTCCGGCTGCGTATTTGTAATCGAGCAGTCGGGAAGCAGACCGCCCGCATAGTAGAACAGGCCGTAGTGGATGTTGCGGGTAGCCGCCACAGGCGTGCACCGCGGGTGGTCGCGAAGCCACATGGGCCGGGCAGACGCCTCGGCGTCGAAACGGGGAAAAGTGGCGAACTGAAACCAGAGAAAGGCAGCGGCAACAAAAATCGGCGCGAAACGGGGTGCGAGCCGGCCGAGCAGGACTGCGCCGACGACGGCGATTGCGATCCCCGCAAGCGCGCTGGAGATGCCGATCGCCGCCGCGAACGTTGCGTGCGGCGCCAGCATGCCGGGGGCGATGGTTCTGGCGGGGAGCAACAGGGCGAGGAGAAAAACCGAGAGCCCGAGCGGAAGCGCAGGGCGCGGGGAGCGCGCAAGGCCGAGGCCGAGAAGCACGAAGAGGGGCGGCAGCAGAGGGACAACGTATCCGGGGAGTTTATTCAGGGCGGCGGAGAAGAAGACGAGTCCGAACAGCACGACCGCGGCGAGAGCACGAACGCGCGGATCGCGGCGGACCGTTTTTTCGAAAACGATCGACGGAAAGGCGAGCAGAGGAATCCATGGATAGAGCAGCAGGAGCAGGATCGGAAGGTAGAACCAGAACGGCTGAACGTGCTGAAGCGCGCTCGATCCAAAGCGGCTGAACTGCTGTTCGACGAAAAACACGCGGAGGAATTCGCCCCCGTTGCGAACGGTGCAGAGGATGTACCAGGGCAGAGCGCAAATCGAAAAAGCGAGGAGGGGCGCGGGGCGGAGCCAGTCGCGCAGGCGCCGCCATCCGAGCGCAAAGATCGGAAGAAAGAGAACGAGAGGGACGAGGCCTTTGGCGAGCGCGGCGAGGCCGAGGCAGGCTGCGGCGGCAGGCAGAGTGCTGCTTTGGGCGCGGGCGAGCCACGGCAGCGAAAGCAGAACGGCGGCGGAAAAGAAGGCAGCGAGCGGAAGGTCGGTGACGGCAACATGGCTGTAGGCGAGCCAGCCGGCGCTGGTGGCGAGCATGGTTGAGGCAAACCAGGCGGTGCGCTCGTCCCATTCGAGTTTCACGCGCCACCATAAGAAGGCGATGAACAGGAGGCTCAGGAGTGCGACAGGCAGGCGGGGCGCCAGATCGGGGCCAAGTCCGAGCCTGAACGCGGCGCCGGTCATCCAGTAAAGCAGCGCGGGTTTTTCAAACCAGGGCTGGCCCCAGAGATGCGGAGTGATCCAGTCGCCGGAGCGCGCCATGGCGCGGCCGACATCGGCGTAGCGCGGCTCATCGGGACCGATCATGCCCATGCCGGTGAGATCGGCGAGATAGAGGGCAGCGAGAAAAAGCGCGGCTAGCGCACGCGACAGGACGCGGGTCAATAGACGATTATGAACCGCGCCATGCGGCCTTTCGCGCGGGGTAAAATCGAAATTGCTGCGCGCCTGTTTCGCCCTTGTTATTCTTCCCGCATTGCTCTTCGGCCAGGGCGCGCGGAAGCCTGCGCACAAGCTGGTGGTCGTTTCTATCGCAGGGCTGGATGCGCGGTTTCTCGCAGAACCTGTATCCCGGCTCAAGATTCCCAATATCCGAAAACTGATGCGACAGGGAACGGTGGCGAGCGGTGTGGTGGGCGTGGCGCCGTCGGAAACGTGGCAGTCGTCGATTGCGATGATGACGGGGATTCCGCCCGATCAGGAATCGGCGGCGATCACGCCGTTGTGGAGCGCGGCGTCGAAGAACGGAGTGCGGACGGCGGCCGTTTACTGGCCCGGGACTGAAAGCGGATCACTCGATTTCAGTTTTCCGGCGCCTCTGCAGCGCCGCCGGGGGGACAACGTCCTGTTCGAAGACGTGGCCCGGAAAGCGATGCCGGCCGGACTCGCCGATCGAGTCGAGAAAGCATCGCCTGGATTTCAAAAGACGCTCTGGACCGACGCTTCGGCCGAGAGTGCGGCGCTCTACCTGTTGCGGGCCGAGAAGCCCGACCTGCTGCTGATCGAGTTCACGGACGTGGAAACCGAAGAGCGCGAAACGCGCATGATCAGTGTTTACGCGCGGCAGATTCTGGAGGACGAAGACGACCGTGTCGGGCGGATCGCGGCGGCGATTTCAGCCGATACCGTGCTGGCACTGGTTTCGGGCCACGGATTTGAGAACGAAGATTACATCGTGCGGCCGCGCGTGCTGATGAAAGTTCCGGTGGAAGTGCAGGACGGGCTGATCGGCACGACCAGCAGAGCAGTCGCCGAGCGCGTACGAATGCTGATGAAAGACGGCCGCCAGCACGGCATTGCCCGCGAAGTGCCGATGACAGAGGTGGCGGCGAAAGCGCCTTCCTTAGCGAACTGGGTGGCTGCATTCGATACGCCGACGAATTTCGTTGCGAAAGCGGATGAGAAGGGTCCGGCGCTGGGACCGGGTTCGCACCTTGCGGTTGACGGGTTGTGGCCGGGACGGCCGGGGTACAGATCGGTATTCATTCTTGCGGGGCCCGACATTCCGGCGCGGCGGATCGGCGAAATCGATCTGCTGCAGATCGCGCCGACGATAGCGGGACTGGTGGGAGTGGAACTGCCGCAGGCAAGGGCGAGATCGCTGTGGCCGGTCAACTGATGGCGGGCGCATATATCTCGTGGCCGTTTTGCGCGCAGAAGTGCACTTACTGCAATTTCGCGTCGGGCGTGATGCCGCGCGAGCTGGAGCGCCGATACTTCACCGCTCTGCTGGCGGAAATCTCTTCGTGGCAGTGCGCGGCGGAGTCGGTTTATCTGGGTGGCGGAACGCCGAGCGGGATGGAGCCGGAGCAACTGGCCCAGTTGCTCGCGCGGCTGCGAGGTCCGTGGAAGGAAGCCACGATCGAAGCGGCGCCGGGATCCCTGACAGCGGAGAAGACCGAGGCGTGGCGGCGAGCCGGCATCGATCGAGTGAGCCTGGGTGTGCAGTCGTTCGACCGCGGGGAACTGGCACGAACGGGAAGGAAGCACAGCGCCGAGACGGTGGAGCGCGATGTGTCGATGCTCCGATCGCATGGCATTGACAACATCAATATTGATCTGATTGCGGGATTGCCTGGACAGACGGCATCGAGCTGGGAGGCGTCGATCGATGCGACGCTTCGGCTCAACGTGCCGCATGTTTCGGTTTACATGCTGGAAGTAGACGAAGACAGCCGGCTGGGCGCGGAGATTCTGCTGGGAGGCACGCGTTACGGAGCGAACCATGTGCCGGCGGAGGATCGGATCGCGGATTTTTATGAGTCAGCAGTCGACCGGCTGCGCGCGGAGGGAATTGAGCGATACGAGATTTCGAATTTCGCACGTCCAGGCGCGGAGTCCGCGCATAATCTCCGGTACTGGAGGCGCGAACCGTACGTGGGACTGGGGGCAGATGCGCATTCATTCGATGGGGCGTCGCGATGGCAGAATGTGGAATCGGCTCGGGAATATGCGGAACGGTCGGAGCGGGGCGAATCGCTGCGGTGCGGGGAGACGACGCCCGATGCCGGCGAAGAAAAATTTTTTGTCGGATTGCGGCTGGCCGAAGGCGTGCAGGCCGATGAATCGGACTGGCAGCGCTTCGGCGCGGCGTTCGAGCGATTGCTTTCCATCGGCATGCTCGAACGGGCCAACGGGAACCTGCGGCTGACACCGAGAGGCGTGATGGTGTCGAATGAAGTTTTTCAGGAGTTCGTGACTTGATCGATCTGAGAAGCGACACGGTCACCCGGCCGACCCCCGCCATGCGCAGGGCGATGTTCGAAGCCGAGGTGGGCGACGACGTTTACGCCGAAGATCCCACGGCAAACCGGCTCGAAGCCCGCGCGGCAGAGGTGATCGGCAAAGAAGCGGCGCTGTTCGTGCCGACCGGCACGATGGGGAATACGATCGCGATCAAACTGCTTACCGAACACGGCGAGGAAGTGATCTGCGACTCGCGGGCGCATCTGCTCGACTGGGAACTGGCGATGCTGGCGTGGTTTTCGGGCTGCCTGATTCGTCCGGTGACAGCGCCCGACGGGATTCTGACGTGGGACCGCATCCGCCCTGTGCTGAGGGCCGGGAGTCCGCACTCCGCGCGAACCGGGGTAATCGAAATCGAGAACACGCACAACATGGCGGGCGGGCGGGTTTATCCGCAGGAAGTCATCGATAACGTCTGCGACCGCGCGCATGAGGCGGGAGTGGCGGTCCATATGGACGGCGCGCGGATTTTCAATGCATCGGCGGCGACGGGGCGGCCGGTGAATGAGATTGCGGCGAAGGCCGACACGGTGATGTTCTGCCTTTCGAAAGCGCTGGGCGCGCCGGCGGGATCGATCGTGGCCGGACCGGCGAAGCTGATCGATAAAGGGCGGCTTCTGCGCAAGCGTCTGGGCGGAGGGATGCGTCAGGTCGGCGTGCTGGCCGCGGCGGGGCTGATCGCGCTCGAGGAATCGCCGAAGTGTCTGGGTGTCGATCACGCCAACGCGCGGCTGATGGCGGAACGGCTGGCGCGGATCGACGGCGTGCAGGTGCGTCCGGTGGAAACCAATATCGTGATCTTCGAGCTGCCTCAAGGGGTTTCGCCGAACGAGACATCGCAGGCGCTGAAGGCGCGGGGCGTCCTTCTGAATCCGGTTAACAACGAGTTTATGCGCGCGTTGACGCATTATGATGTGAGCCGGGAACAGTGCATCGCGGCGGTGGATGCGCTGGAGGAAGTGCTGAAGTAAGGCGCGGCCCATGCGATGGCAGCACTGCCGGCGCCACATGGCGCGCATGATACAAAAGACGTTTCGATGAAGCAGATCCAGATCTTTTCGCCCGACGGCCACAACCGGTTTGTGCCGCTGGATGCCGATCGAATTTCACTGGGCCGGGCGGCCACCGCCGAGCTTTCGTTCCCCGAGGATAACGGACTTTCCCGGCAGCATCTGGCGATCGAGCGTGATGGAGACGGATGGGCCGTCATCGATCTTGGAAGCAAGAACGGAACCAACGTAAACGGTGCGAAGCTTTCCGAGCGAAGGCGTCTGAACTCGGGCGACCGGATCACCGCGGGCCACCTGATTCTGGTGTACGACGGTTCGGCTTCGCAGCTGCAAAGCCCGGTGGTCGTATTCGATCAGCGGGCAGGCGCCGCGGACGATTTTTCGCCGACCGCGACGGTGATTACGAAGCTCGAGGGCGTCATCCGGCCCGAAGGCGGGGAAGCGCAGATCCCGGCGGCGCTGCAGGTTTCTGCGCTGGTGCGTGCCGGGAACGAACTGGCGGGCAGCCGGCCGCTGCCGGAGCTGTTCCGGTTCATCCTCGATCTGGCGATTCAGACAGTGAAGGCCGACCGCGGTGTGCTGATGACCACCGAGGGCGACAATCTGGTGGTGCAGGCGAACCGGGGAGACGGGTTTCGCATCTCGACGGCGGTGCGCGACCGCGTGCTCAACAGCGGCATGTCGGTGCTGGTGCGCGACACCGCGATGGACGAATCGTTCCGCAATCGTCAGAGCATTGTGGAACAGAACATCCGGACGCTGATGGCAGTGCCGCTGCAGACGCGGGAAAAGATCATCGGCATCATTTATGTGGATTCCCCTTCGCTTCTGCGCGAGTTCACGAAAGACGATCTGAATCTGCTGACCGTGATGGCGAACGTCGCCGCGAACCGAATCGAGGCCAAGCGCCTGGAGCAGGTGGAGCAGGCGCGGCAGCTTTTGGCGCGCGAACTGGACCAGGCGGCGGAGATTCAGCAGAGTTATCTGCCGGCGACAGCGCCCGCCGTGCGCGGACTGGATGTGGCGGGACACAATGCGCCATGCCGGACGGTCGGCGGCGACTATTACGATTTCTTCCCTTACGGAAACAGCCGCATCGCGATGGTGCTCGGAGATGTGTCGGGGAAGGGCATGCCGGCGTCGCTGCTGATGATGGGTCTGCAGGCGCGCGTGCAGGTGCTGATTGAAGAGCCGAAGAGCCTGGCCGATGCGATGACGCGGCTGAACCGGATCACGTCGGCGAACTGCCCGTCGGGCCGGTTTATTACATTGTTCTTCTGTATTCTTGACGGCGATACGGGAGAGTTGACGTACAGCAATGCCGGACATAATCCGCCGCTGATTATCCGAAGCGATGGCAGCTACGAACAGGTGAAAGGCGGCGGACCGGTGATCGGGATTCTGCCGACGTTTGAATATCAGGAATATCGCGCGCGTCTGAATGACGGAGACGCGCTGGTGATTTACAGCGACGGCGTGACCGAAGCGATCAATCCGGCGGGCGAGCAGTTCGAGGTTCCCGGCCTGGCGGGCGCGGTGATTCCGCTGCGGCATCAGTCGGCGGCCAGCATTATTGAGGCCATCAACAAGGCGGTAGCGGCTTACACGGCGGGCGCTCCGCCTTCGGACGATGTGACGCTGATCGTCGCGCGCAAAATCAGTAATAGGTAAAGAGTACTGTTACCCGCGCGTAACTCGTCTGTAAAACCTCTGTAAGTCTGCGCTGTTACTCTCCTTACTTACCTGAATCCGGGGGATCGAAAGAGAGACATGACTAAACGCATGCTTGGCCGAAGGTGTGTCTATACAGTTGCACTGTGTGCATTCGTATGGGGATCGACGCCCGCAGGATTGCTGGCGCAGTCCGGCGCGATATCCGGAACAATTCTGGATCAGGCAGGCAAGGCGGTTCCGACCGCCAGTGTGACGGTAAAGAGCGACAGCGGAGCGGCGAGCGGCAACGCGACTACAGACACGGAAGGAAAGTTTTCCGTCAACGGTCTGGCGGCGGGAACGTATTCGGTTGAAGCGACAGCGCCTGGATTCGCCGTCAGTACGCGCCGCGGTGTGGCGGCCGGAACGCAGGATATCTCCATCACGCTGAATGTGGACGCGATCTCGCAATCGGTTACGGTGCAGGAAACGGTACTGCTGGCGGTGGAGCAGGCGCCGATGGGGAATACCCTCGAGACGACGGCGGCCCGGACTGAAATCAGCAGCGCGGTAATTCAGAATTTCATGGCTCCGGTGGCGGATTTCGCCGAAGTAATCCAGCAGGCGCCGAACGCCTTCAGCCTCAATTCGAACGGGATCGGTCTGGGCCAGGGCAAGTCATACTTCCGTGGTTTTCAGGACGGGCAGTACACGATGACATTCGACGGCATACCGTTTGAAGACACGAACACGCCGACGCACCACTCCTGGGCAAGCTTCCCTTCGCAATGGATCAGTTCGACGGACTTCGATCGCAGCCCGGGCCAGCCGCACGATTTCGGTCCGACGAACTTCGGCGGGTCGATCAACATGAAGTCGCCGGAACTGCAGGCTGACCCGGATATCCGCGGCACGTTCGGGTATGGCTCCTGGAACACGAAGCTTTACTCGCTGGATTTTGAATCGGGTCTGTTCGGGCCGAAAAAAGCGGATGCAGTGCTGTTCAACGTCAACGCGATGACGTCGGACGGCTATCAGACTTACAACAACCAGCAACGCGATGCGGGATACGGCAAATATCAGCACCGGTTCTCACCAGGGACGACGCTCAGCCTGTACGGCGGCCTCGTCGATATATGGAACAACACGCCGGACACGACGAACGGGACGCGGCAGGACATCGCGGCGCACGGCGACAACTATCTGATGGACAACACGCCGCTCTGTGCGACTGCCACGGCTTACTGCACGGCAGGCGGTCCCGACCCCTACTATTACGGCTACGAACACTACCACGTGCAGACCGATTTCGAGTATGCGCACTTCAGCTCGGACCTCGGTAATGGATGGACGCTGGACGACAAGGCGTATACGACCCGCTACTGGAACAAGCAGTTTCTGGTGAAGAACTTCAACCAGCTCACCAGCCAGTTGAACCTGGGCACCAGCAAGCCAGGCGGAGTCGACAAGCTGAACGGGTATCGGCACGCGGGCGACACCATCATTGTGACCAGGGAATCGAAGTGGGGTATCTTCCGCGCCGGCGGATGGTACGACTGGGCATACACGGACCGCTACCAATATCCGTCGAATCCTGTATCGCAGCTGGATACGCCGCTGCCGAACTTCCATGAACACTTCATCACGCAGGCTTTCCAGCCGTTCGCCGAATTCGAATGGCGCGCGACGCGAAGACTGGTGATTCTGGCGGGCATCAAGGCGGCTGACTACAACATGGTGCTGGATCAGTATGCGGATAATGGCAATAAGATTGGCTGCCTGGGCGGTGTCAAGCCGGGGACGTACGGACCGGGTCCGTTTGCGGGCGCTGTATCGTGCCCCGGGAGCCCGGCATTCGTGAATCACAGAATCAACTACAACAATTGGCTGCCGACGCTGACGACGCGCTACCGGGTGTGGAAACAATGGTCACTCTATGCCGAGTTTGCCGAAGGCAGCGTGATTCCGCCGAGCGCGGTTTTCGATGTGCCCGGCGCCGTGGTGGCGACGCCGCCGAAGCCGACGGTGGCCAAGACCTATCAGGCCGGTTCGGTTCTGAAACTGAACCGGCTTACGCTGGACGTCGACGGTTACTACGTGCATTTCCAGAACGGCTTCGATTCCTACTACGATCCGGTGGCAGCCGACACTTTGTTCGTGGCCACGGGACCTTCAAACACCAAAGGTATTGAAGCGGAGAGCAATATCGCGCTGGGCCACGGATTCAGCATCTACGGTAACGTCTCCGCCGGGTCGGCCAAGTACCAGGAAGGCAGGAATTTTCCGAACGGCGGCCTGTGGGTGGCGCTGACGCCAACCGACCTGGAAGGCTTGAACCTCCTTTATCAGCACCGGAACTGGGACGTTGGCTTCGTATTTAAGCGCGTGGGTTCGTACTGGGAGGACAACGCGACGCTGAACTACCTGATCAACGGGGCGAGCGTTCCGTACCCGGTCGATCAGGCGGTGAGCATCCAGCCGTGGAACCTCGAGAATCTGTTCATCAATTACACGATCAAGAATTCCTCGCACTTTCGGGGGACAAAGATACGGCTGGCGATCAACAATCTGGCGGACAGCCACGCGCTGGTCGACATCAAACCGTCCAGCAAGCCGACGGCCGCCGTGCATTTCGCGCCGAGCGGCCTGGATCTGCTGAACCTGATGCCGGGCCGCAGCGTCAGCCTGACCATTACCGGCGGTTGGGCGCCGAAGCGTTAGTCACCGGCTGGCCTTTCCGCCAGCGCGGCAGCGTACAAAAGATAACCAAAGACAGGTACCATACCCCTCCAGGCGCATGAGTTAATTGTGGTTTAATCCACAACGCCGGGATTTGTAGGACAATGGAGGGGTAACCCCTATGCGATATCTGGCTTTCGCTCTGGCTGCGCTCTGTATGGTTTCGTGCAGCCGGGATCCAAACTATCTCAAACAGAAGTACCTGCAAAGCGGCATTAAATACTACGACGGTGGTCGCTTCAAAGAGGCGTCGATCATGTTCCGGAAATCGATCGAAGCCGATCGGAAATTCGGACCTGCATATTATCACTGGGCCCTGACGGACCTGAAACAGGGGCAGGTGGCAAGCGCTGTGCCGGCATTCCGCCGCGCGCAGGAACTGCTGAAACCCGGGACGCCCGAGGCCAACGATACCGACCTGAAGTTATCGGAGATCCTGATCATCGCGGCGCAGCAGCAGCAGAACAACGACGCGCTCATCAAAGAAGTTCAGCAGAACGCGGACGGTCTGCTGAAGCGGGATCCGAAGAGCTGGGAAGGGCACAAACTGAGCGGCGATCTCGCCATGGTCGAGACCGCCAAGTTATATCGCGCCGCCAAAGTGGAGGACGCGAAAAGGCAGCTGGGCACGGCGATCACGGAATACCGCCAGGCGCTGTCACAGAAACCGGGCGATGGAGTGATCACTCTCGCGCTGGGGCGCACGCTGGTGGTCGACGGCGAAACCAACGAAGCGATTGCACTGTTCAGGAGCCTGATCGACAAAGACAAAAAGAACCTGAACGGGTATTACGAGATCTACCGCGTGTACGGCAGCCAGAGAAATTTTCCGGAAGCGGAAAAGATTCTCAAAGAGGCGATCAAAAACAATCCGAAAGACACGGCGCTTCGTCTGCAGCTGGCGCAGTTCTACTACGGCACGGGGAAACGGAAGGAACTGGTTGCGCAGCTGGATCAGATGAAGTCCGATCTCAAGCAGTTTCCGAACGCTTACTTTCAGGCGGGCGATTTTTATCTGCGTGTGAACGCCGTTGACGATGCGATCAAAGAATACGAACTGGGAATCCAGAAGGACTCGTCGCGCAAAAATACGTATCTGAAGCACGAAATCGAGGCTTACGTGCGCTCGGGCCGTACGCAAATGGCGTATGACAAGAATGAGCAGATTCTGAAGAACGACTCTAAAGATCCGGAAGCGCGCGGTCTGCGGGCCACGTTCATGCTGGACCGGGGCGAAGTCAACACCGCGATGGGCGAGTTGCAGTCGGTTGTGACGGCGAAGCCGAACAACTGGGTGGCGCGGTTCAACCTGGGCCGGGCGCATTTCGCCCGCAGCGAATACGAACAGGCGCGCCAGGAATTCGACGCGGCTATTCAGCTCCGTCCCGACTACATGCCGGCGCGGCTGGCGCAGATACAGGTTTCGCTGCTGCGCGGCGATTCGGATGCCGCTTTGCGTCAGGCCGATGAGACGATGCGGATCGCGCCGAACAATATTGAAGCGCGGGTGATGAAAGCGGCCGCGCTGCAGCGGCTGGGACGCTTCGACGAT
>Ga0335085_10016011_pt1 | contig 10856 bp, 9 predicted proteins | sample Lox_Sample_45_FD_206712 | JGI IMG/M metagenome (GOLD analysis project Ga0335085, IMG submission 206712) | Soil microbial communities from Loxahatchee National Wildlife Refuge, Florida, United States - Lox_Sample_4.5 | ecosystem: Environmental > Terrestrial > Soil > Wetlands | place: USA: Florida... | reverse complement strand
TCTTCTCCGCGGAGGATCGGCTGGTGCTGCTGGCGGCGTCGGAGGGCCGGCCGGTGGGGTACCTGTCCGGCGTCAACCTGGGGCGGACCCTGGGGATCGAGGAGGTGGCGGTGCTGCCGGAGTTCCGGCGCATGGGGATCGGGCGGGCGTTGATCGCGCGGGCGCTGGAGAAGGCGCAGAGCGCCGTGCTCTCGGTGGGCGAGTCGAACACGCCGGGCCGCGCCCTCTACCGCTCGCTCGGGTTCCGGCAGACGGCCCGGCGGCTGGTGATGATCCGCCCGGTCTAGGGAAGCCGGCTCTTCACGGGCGCAGGGGGCGCGGTCTTGGAGCGGGCCACCCGCACCAGGCGCACCCGGCGGTCATCGCGCTGCTCCACTGTCAGCTCCAGACCGCCGATGAAGAAGCGATCTCCCGCCTGGGGAATGGCCCCGGCGGTGGAGTTGAGCAGCCCGCCCAGGGTCTCGAAGTCGCCCTGGTCCGGCAGCCGGGCGCCCAGGGACTGGTTCAGGTCCGTGAGCCGCGTTTCCCCCCGCACCAGCGCCGTGCCGTCCGGTCCGAAGGCCGGCGCCGGGCCCTCCTTGTCGTGCTCGTCGCGGATCTCGCCGACGATCTCCTCCAGGATGTCCTCCAGGGTGACGATCCCGGAGAACCCGCCGTATTCGTCCACCACCAGGGCGAGCAGCGAGCGCTTCTGCTGCATCTCCTTGAGCAGCTCGCCCACCGGCTTGGTCCAGGGGACGAAGAGGGCGGGCCGCACCAGGTCCTGCAGCACGATCAGCTCCGGGTGGGCGAGGAGCGGGATCACGTCCTTGGCGTGCAGCACGCCCTTGATGTGGTCGAGGTCGCCCTCGTAGACCGGCATCCGGGTGTGGCCTTCCTCGGCCAGCAGGTCGATCACCTCGTGCGGCGCGGCGTCGAGCGGCACCCCCACCACCCGGGTGCGGGGGACCATGATCTCCTTGGAGGTCCGCTCGGCGAACTGGAAGAGGCCGTGCACCAGCTCCGGCGAGGGCGCTCCCGCCCCTCCGCCCCGCGCCTCCTCGCTGAGGATCTTCTCGATCTCCTGCAGCGGCGGGGGCGGCGGCGTGTAGCGGGCGGTGGCCCCGCGGCGCAGCAGGAGCGCGTCGAAGAGCTTGAGGAGCAGGCGCACCGGGACGCGGAGGATGCGGCAGACCAGCCAGGCGGGGCCCGCCAGGGCGAAGCTCCAGGAGAGCGGCCGGGCGGAGGCGAGCGAGCGCGGGGCGAGGTCGATCGCCAGCGCCACCACGCCGGCCAGAAGGCCCGCCACCAGCTGCAGCGTGCTGCGCGAGTTGGAGTGGACGCCCGCCCGGAAGAGCACGTCGCCCACCACGATGGCGCAGGCCACCGCGGCGAAGGCCAGGAGCGCGGAGGAGAGGCCGCGCAGGGCCGCGGCGGTGGACTCGGGCTCGCGCTTCATCGCCAGGAGCCAGCGCGTGCGCACCGGCTGGAGCTCCTCGCGCGCCCGCACCTCGTCCTCTCCCACGGCGAGCAGCGCGGTGTCGGCGGCCTGGAGAAGAGCGCGGCCCGCCAGTGCGGCGCCGGCCGCGAGGAGCTCGAGCATTCCGGGCGATCGTAGCCCCGCCGATCGCAGCCGCCAACCCCAAAGCGCGCGGACTGTCGCGGCGCGGTGTGCTAGGGTGCGCGCCTCGGGGAGGCGTCAATGAAGGCGCGCGTCGTGGTCACCTTGAAGAAGTCGGTGCTCGATCCGCAGGGGCTGGCGGTGGGACGCGCCCTGGGGTCGCTCGGCTTCAGCGAGGTCAAGGACGTCCGGCTGGGCAAGATCATCGAGCTGGACCTGGAGGCGAAAGACCCCGGGGAAGCGAAGAAGCGCGTCCAGGACATGTGCGAGAAGCTCCTGGCCAACACGGTGATCGAGGAGTACCGGGTGGAGGAGATCCGCTGATGTTGTTTGCGGTGGTGGTCTTCCCCGGCAGCAACTGCGACCACGACGTCTACCACGTGGCCAAGCACGTGCTGGGCTGCGCCGCGCGCTACGTCTGGCACAAGGACCGGGACCTGCGCGGCGCCGACGTGGTGGTGTTGCCGGGGGGGTTCTCCTACGGCGACTACCTGCGCACCGGGGCCATCGCCCGCTTCTCTCCCATCATGGAGGAGATCCGGAAGTTCGCCCAGCGGGGCGGACACGTGATCGGGATCTGCAACGGGTTCCAGATCCTGCTCGAGGCGGGGCTCCTGCCCGGGGCCATGCGGCGCAACGATTCCCTCAAGTACGTCTGCCGCGACGTGCACCTCAAGGTGGAGAACGCCATGACGCCCTGGACGCGGAAGTACGCCAAGGGCGACGTGATCCGCATCCCCATCGGCCACGGCGACGGTAACTTCTACATCGACGGCGAGGGCTTGCGCCGCCTGGAGGGCGAAGGGCAGGTGACCTTCCGCTACGTCGACGCGGCCGGCAGCCGCGGCGCCCCCGGCTCGAACCCCAACGGCTCCTTGGCCGACATCGCCGGGATCACCAACGCCCGCGGCAACGTCCTGGGAATGATGCCGCACCCCGAGCGCCTCGCCGAGCCCGTCCTGGGCGGCGAGGACGGCCGGCGCCTGTTCGAGAGCATCGTGGAAGCAGTGGGCTGAAATGCGTTGCCGTGATCGTTGACGTCTCCCCAGATTTCTAACTGCGCGACTTGCGCTTGGCGTGCACGCGCGGGGCGATCCACTCCTTCCGCTCGTGCAGGCCCGCGGCCGATTCGGGCAGGGCGTTGATGGCGCGGCGCAGGCGGCCGTGGGCCATCACCACGTCGGTGTCCGATTGGAGGAGAGGGGCGTACTTCTCCCAGAAGGGGGAGCCGCCCGCCTGGGTGAGGCGATCGATCTCCTGGCGGACGCCGGCCACCGTCCCCAGGGGAAGGATCTCCTGAGCCAGCAGGGAGTCCAGGTCGACGATCAGCTCGCTCATGGGGTGCAGCCAGGCGAAGTAGGGATGCTCGGTGAGCAGGCGGAGCATCTGCCCCGGGCCGCCGGCCGGGCCCACCTCCCGCTCGTAGCCCGCCCGCACCGCCTGCACCAGCGCGCGGTGGACCTCGCGAAGGGCCGCCGCCGCCTCCAGCAGGGCCGGCTTGTGGGCGCTCTCCCGGGCCATGTCTCCATGTTACGCCGGGACGGGCACGGTGGCGGCAGGGGACAGGGCCGCCCGCGCCGATTCGACCACCCGCGGCCCCTTCCACCGCCTCAATTCCGCCTCCCCGTCCGCCACTACCACGTGGGGGAAGCCGTCGTTGGAGCGGCCGGGCGTCCAGGATCCGAGGTTGAAGTAGCGGGCGCCGTTCCCCAGGCTCTCGTCCACCGCCCGGTGGGTGTGGCCCATGACGATGTAGCGCACGTCGAAGACCTCGGCGACGCGCTCGGCCGCGGACTGGAGCATGGGATGCGCGTCGGTCCGCCGCTGGCTGCCCAGGAGCGCATTGAGGGCGGCGAAGACGATGCCCACGAGCGTCAGGGTCCCGGCCTTGGCCCACAGCCCGTGCGCCGCATGGGCGGCGCAGAACGCGGTCACCAGGCAGAGGACCGCGAGCAGCATCCGGTCCAGGTAGAAGAGCTGCATGGAGTCGAAGAGGCTCTGCTCGGCGGGGCGCGAGGCGATCTCCGCGAGTTGCTTCGCCTGCTTCTCCGTGCCCTGGAACTTGGCCAACAGCTGCCGCACGTGCGTGTCGCGATCGACCTTGCGCGCCAGCGCCTTGTCCGCCGCCCGGGCGAAGGCGCGCGAGATGCGCAGCGCCCGCCGCGCCACCGGGTAGAGCACGCGGAAGACCATCACGAAGTAGTCGGCGGCCACCCGCAGCGGGTTGCCGGCCTTGAGCACCCAGTCCAGGTACTCCTTCAGCCCCCAGGCGTCGACGTCGTCGGCGAAGTCCACCTGCTCGGTGTACCGGTTGACGAAATAGCGCATCATCTTGGAGCTGAGGGGCAGCTCGATCTCCTCGTCGTCCTTGTGGGCGGAGAAGAAGTCGCTCTGCACCGAGTAGTGATCGTGGGCGTGCCCGTGCTCGGCGTAGAAGAATCCCGGCTCCAGGTAGAACCACTCGTGGAACTGGACCAGCCGGTCGACCTTCCGCCTGGGGGCGCCGCTGCGCTCCGCCAGGATCCGGCGCAGCTCTTCCTGGACCGCGGGCCAGCGCCACTCGGAATCGTGGTTCCCCCGGATGATGTGAAGAGAATTGCCCTTGTGGACAAAACGGGCGAGCGCGTCAAAGACCGCCGGATGGCGCTCGGCGGTGCGCCGCAGCTTCCACACGCACTTCGGCTCGGTGGGGGCGAGGCCCAGGTCGCGCTCCTCGGCGGAGATGGGGAAGGGAACCGGCTCCTTGGGCAAGAGCGTGATGGCGACGAAGTCCACGATGTCGCCGTTGAGGATCAGGCGCCAGGGCTTGCCGGCCTGGCGGTGATCGGCGTGCCATTCCAGGAAGGAAGCCAGGGGTGCGTCGACGGGCCTCGGCTTGTCCAGCCGGTTTGCGGGCCTCAGATCGCAGCCCAGGTGCAGGTCGGAGATGGCGAGCAGGTTGTGCGGGCGCTCGGAGAGCGATCGAACCTTCCGCCACATCTTCCCCAGGCCCATCGCGACGCGCTCCCCCTCCCCCGAGGAAGGCAAGAGCAAGGCCCGTGCCGCAGGTCAGATGTTCTTTTCGTACACCCGGTAGGTCTTGTACCGGCGCGCCCCCATCCGCTCGATCCCGCGGTTGATCAGCGCGTTGTCCTCCAGGGTCCAGGAGAGCTCGCCGCCCACGTATCCGTGCGCCGCACCGCGCCGGGCCACCTCCACGTAGAGCACCGCGGCCAGCGTTCCGTAACGGTGTGACGCCCGGTACTCCTCCTTCACCCCGAGCAACAGCAGGCGAGCGTGCGAGGGCCGGCGGAAGCGGAGGCGGAAGAGCAGGCGGATGAGGTTCCAGGGCCTGCGGATCAGCTCGCCGTCGAAGTCCTTCACCATCTCGTTCACGTCTGGGATGGCGAAGCACATCGCCGCCGGCTTGCCGTCCACCTCCGCCACCAGGGCGATCTCGGTGTCGACGAACATCTTGTACTCGGTGGCGACGATCTCCAGCTCGGCCGCGGTGAAGGGGGTGAAGTTCCAGTTGTGCGACCAGGCGTCGTTGTAGATGTCCCGCACGATCTCCACCTCCCGGCGGAACTGCGAGAGGTCCATCGGCCGCACCCGGACGTTGGGGAGCTTGAGGGTGCGCTCGGCGACGCGCTGGGTGCGCTCGTCGATGTGCCCGGAGGTGTACCACCAGGCGTAGAAGTCCTTCGCCTTGGAGAGACCCGCCGACTCGATCAGCGGGCCCACGTAGGGCTTGTTGTGCCCCATGCCGATGCGGTTCGGGGTGTCGAACCCCTCGATCAGGACGCCCACCTCGCCCTTCGAGTCCAGGGTGAAGGGCCCGCGCAGCCGGGTCCGCCCCTTCTTCTTCGCCCAGCCCGCCGCGGCGTCGAAGAGGGCCTTGGCGACGGATGGATCGTCCTGGCTCTCGAAGAAGCCGAAGAACGCCACCCCCTTCTCCTCCGGCCACTGCTTGTCGAAGTCGGCGTCGGTCTGGGCGGAGATGCGCCCCACCGGCCGGCCATCCCGCAGGGCGAGGAAGGCCTGCGCCTCCCCGTGCTTGAGGAAGGGGCTCTTCTTCGGGTCGAGCAGGCGGCGGTAGTCGTCGAGGAGCGGGGGGACCCAGTTCGGATCGGACTTCATCCCCAGAGTCCAGGGAACGTGGAGGAACGTCTCCAGGTCGCGCTTCGACTCCAAGGGCCGGATTTCGAGCGCCATCGTGGGCGCGCAACCTACCATAGCGAAGCATTGCGGACGCGAGCCTCGCGTGGTACGCGAAGTCCCTTTCGTCTCAGGACCTTGAATGGATTATCGCCACACCGTCCACCTGCCGAAGACCGACTTTCCCATGCGCGCCGGGCTGAGCGACCGGGAACCCGCGCAGGTGAAGGCCTGGGAGGAGGGCGGGATCTACCGGAAGTTGCTGGAGAAGAACGCCGGCCGGGAGAAGTTCGTCTTCCACGACGGCCCGCCCTACGCCAACGGGCCCATCCACCAGGGCCACTTCCTCAACAAGATCCTCAAGGACCTGGTGGTGAAGTACCACCTGATGGCCGGCCGCCTCGCCGACTTCGTACCCGGCTGGGACTGCCACGGCCTCCCCATCGAGCGGCAGGTGGACAAGCTCCTGGGCGCGAAGAAGCGGGAGATGACCCCCGGGCAGATCCGCCGCGCCTGCCGCAAGTTCGCCGAGGAGCAGATCGATCTCCAGCGGAAGGACTTCAAGCGGCTGGGGATCTTCGCCCGCTGGGAGGATCCCTACGAGACGATGGACTTCCGCTACGAGGCGGACATCGTCCGCGAGCTGGCCCGCTTCGCCCGCCGCGGCGCCCTCTACCGGCGCAAGCGCCCCGTGCACTGGTGCTTCCACGACGTGACGGCGCTGGCGGAAGCGGAGGTGGAGTACGCCGACAAGACCAGCCCGTCGATCTACGTGCGCTTTCCCCTGGTCTCGGGAGGACCTGCGGGCTGGGGCCTGGCCATCTGGACCACCACGCCCTGGACCATCCCGGCCAACCTGGCGATCACCGCCAACCCCGACCTGGAGTACGTGGCCTACGATCTTCCCGGCCACGGCGTCACCCTGGTGGCCCGGGATCTCTTGCACGCCTTCCTCCGCGACTGCGCGCCCGACGAGCTGACGGAGCCGGGGCAGGCGCGCGGCGAGGACCTGGTCTCCGCGGCCCGCCGCACCGGCGCGACGCTGCGCCACCCGGAGCGGATCGTGAAGACGATCCAGGGCAGCGACCTTTCGGGCTGGAAGTACCGGCATCCCTTGATCGCGCGGGAGAGCCCGGTGGTGCTGGGGGCGCACGCCACGGCGGACGCCGGCACCGGCCTGGTGCACACCGCGCCGGGCCACGGCGAGGACGACTTCAACATGGGCGTGCAATACGGGCTGCCCATCTGGGCCCCGGTCGACAGCCACGGCCGTTTCACCGCCGAGGTGGCCATCGCCGGGCTGGAAGGCCTCAAGGTCTTCGACGCCAACCCCAAGGTGATCGAGCTGCTCGCCGCGGCTTCCGCCCTGCTCAACGCCGGCGGCAAGGCGGCGCAGATCCGCCACAGCTACCCGCACTGCTGGCGCTGCAAGAACCCGGTGATCTTCCGGGCCACCGACCAGTGGTGGATCGGCCTGGACCTGGAGGTGGATCTACCCGGGCTCGGCAAGACCACCATCCGCAAGGCCGCGCTCGCCGCCATCGACGAGATCGCCTCCCACGGCGGGTTCATCCCGTCCTGGGGGCGCGAGCGCATCTACAGCATGGTGGAGGGCCGCCCCGACTGGTGCGTCTCCCGCCAGCGCGCCTGGGGCGTGCCCATCCCCGTCTTCTACTGCAGGAAGGACCGCGAGCCGCTGGTTTCCGCCGAGGCGATGGAGCACGTGGCCTCCATCTTCGACAAGGAAGGCGCGGACGCCTGGTTCGATCGCCCGGTCGCCGAGCTCATGCCCCCGGGCGCGCGCTGCCCGAAGTGTTCCGGCGCCGAGTTCGAGAAGGAGAGCGACATCCTCGACGTCTGGTTCGACTCGGGATCGTCCTTCGCCGCGGTCCTGGGCAGCGGACGCTGGCCCGACCTGGGCTTTCCCGCCGATCTCTACCTGGAGGGATCGGATCAGCACCGCGGCTGGTTCATGTCCGCCCTGATGATCGGCATCGGCACCCGCGGCCAGGCGCCCTACAAGGCGGTTCTCACCCACGGCTTCCTCGTCGACGGCGAGGGCCGGAAGATGTCCAAGTCGCTGGGCAACGCGCCCGACCCGCAGGGCCTCTTGAAGAAGTACGGGGCCGAGCTGATGCGGCTGTGGGTGGCCGGCTCGGACTACCGCGACGACATCGGCTTCTCCAACTCCATCATCGAGACGCTCTCGGAGAGCTACCGGAAGATCCGCAACACCCTGCGCTACTGCCTCTCCCAGCTCCACGACTTCGACCCGGAGAGGGACTCCACCGGAGAGCTGCAGGCGATCGACCGCTGGGCGCTGAGCCGCTTCGAGCGCTACCGGGCGGCGGCCATCGAGGCGTACGAACGGTACGAGTACCACAAGGTCTACCGGGCCACCGTCGAGCTCTGCGCCGTCGATCTCTCCGCCTTCTACTTCGACGTGCTCAAGGACCGGACCTACTGCTCGGGCAAGCGCTGGCCTGCCCGGCGGGCGGCGCAGACGGTGCTCTACCGCATCGTGCGCGACCTCTGCCGGCTGCTCGCTCCCATCCTCTCCTTCACCGCGGAGGAGGCCTGGGGATACGTCCCCCGGCGCGAGCCGGATAGCGTCTTCCTCGCCGGATTCCCTTCCCCTGAGCCGGGAATGGCGTCGGACTCGCTGGAGGAGGAGTTCCGCCACCTCCAGTCCTTGCGCGAGGTGGTGAACCTGGCCCTGGAGCAGCGCCGGGCGGCCAAGGAGATCGGAAAGGCCACCGAGGCGGAGGTCACCCTCGTAGTCCCCCCCGGGATGGCAAGGGAGGTGGCCGAGCGTTACGAGAAGGATCTGGCGGATCTTTTCCTGGTGGCGAGCGTCCAGCTCAAGGCCGGGAACGCCGCGTCGGCGGAGGTGCGCAAGAGCGCGCACCGGCCGTGCGAGCGGTGCTGGAGGGCGCTCCCCGACGTGGGGGGGAACGGGCTGTGCGCGCGCTGTCAGCGCGCGGTGAGCGAGGGCTGATGCAGAACGGGCTGTCGAAATGGAAGCTGCTGGCGCTGATCGCGTGCGCCTGGCTGGTTGCCGACCAGGTGACCAAGTACCTGGCGGTCGAGCACCTCACCTCGGCGTTCGCCACCGCCCACGCCGAGACACTGCCCCAGCGGGTCCGCGCCTTCGTGACGGAGAAGAATCTGTTGGAGCGCGGCCTGGCCAGCTACACCCCCGTAACCGTCACCCCGTTCTGGCAGCATCGCTATACGCAGAACCGTGGCGCCGCCTGGGGCGTGCTCTCCGGGGCCGGCGAGCGCTTCCGCGTGCCCTTCTTCTACCTGGTGAGCGTGGCGGCCGTGATCTTCATCTTCTCCTACTACCGCAAGCTGCGCGCCGATCAGCGCTACCTGCAGGTGGCGCTGGCCCTGGTCCTGGGCGGGGCGGTGGGCAATGCCATCGACCGGGTGCTGCGCGGGTACGTGATCGATTTCATCGACTGGCATTGGTTCGATCCGCTCTGGAAGCACCCCTCGCTGCACTGGCCCACCTTCAACGTGGCGGACAGCGGGATTACCGTGGGCCTGCTGATGTTGTTCCTGGAGATGCTCTTCGCCCGTAAGGCCGCAAAGCAGTCCGTGGAGCCGGCCCCGAGGAAAGCCTGATGCTGCCCGTCCTCTTCACCGTCACCATTCCTCCCGCGCTGGGCCTGGTGGTCTGGCTGGCGCTCTCCGCCGCCTCCGGCGCCTGGCAGGTGCGCTCGGCGAAGGCGGCCGGGGAGAAGGCCCTGGGGAAGACGTTCGCCACCTGGACGGCGGGGACGGCGGTGGTGCTCTTCGTGGCCGTGCGCGTCCTGGGCGGGCAGAACATCATCCACCTGGAGCGGCCGCTGGCCATCCCCGTGCACACCTACGGCATCCTGGTGGCGGCGGGCTTTCTGGTGGCGATGTCCCTGGCCGCGCGCGGGGCCGCGCGCACCGGCCTGGACCGCGACAAGGTGCTGGACCTTTCCTTCGGCATCCTGGTGGCGGCGATGGTGGGCTCGCGCATCCTCTTCATCATCGTCAACTGGGGCGACTACGCCCACGACTTGCTGGGCATCTTCCAGTTCTGGAAGGGCGGCCTGGTGTTCTACGGCGGCTTCATCGGGGCGGTGGCCTTCTCCCTCTGGTACATGCGCCGCCACCAGATGGCTTTCCTGCCCTATGCCGACGTGATGGCGCCCACCGTGGCCATCGGGCAGGCGCTCGGGCGGCTGGGCTGCTTCTCCGCCGGCTGCTGCTGGGGGGCCGCCTGCGACGCCCACTGGCTCTTCGCCGCCCGCTTTCCCCCCGAGTCGCTCGCCTACCAGTCGCAGGTGAGCAGCCACCTGATCTCCTCGGGCTCCCCCACCACCGTGCCCATCCACCCGACGCAGCTCTACGAATCCCTGGGGTGCGCCCTTCTCTTCCTCTTCCTCACCTACTGGCGCAGCCGCAAGCGCTTCCACGGCGAGCTGCTCGCGCTCTACCTCATGCTCTACGCCCCGCTGCGCGCCCTGGTGGAAGGCTTCCGCGGGGACGAGGAGCGCGGCCGGGTGTTCAACTTCCTCGGCGGGTGGGCGAAGCACGCCTGGTGGAACCTCTCCACCAGCGAGCTGATCAGCATCGGGATTTTCGCCGCCGGCCTGGCCATCTGGCTCTCCCGCAGCCGCAGGGCAGCCACCTCTCCGGTGCCCGCGCCCGCGTGATAGAATCCGCCCGTGGCCGCGCCGATCGGGACCCAGCAGCTGCCGCAGGAAAAGTACGCGGAAGAGCTGAACGAGCTGGATGAGGGCATCCAGAACCTGCAGGTCCTCTACGAGAAGTACTTCATCGGCATCGACCGCAAGCCGCCCGAGCAGGAGCGCAAGCGGATCTCGGAGAAGGCGCGCGAGCTGCGCACCACCGCCGTCCGGAATACGGCCCTGAAATTCAAGATCAACACGCTCTTCGCCAAGCTGATCTCCTTCGAGCGCATGTGGGACCGGACGCTGCGGGAGATCGAGGACGGCACCTACAAGCGCGACGTCTACAAGGCCAAGATGCACCAGAAGGAGAGGGAGGACGTCCAGCCGGCGCAGGCGTCCCGCAAGGCCCCGGCCGCCCAGCCCGCCATCTCCGACGCCAACCTGCG
>Ga0335085_10016010_pt1 | contig 10856 bp, 1 predicted proteins | sample Lox_Sample_45_FD_206712 | JGI IMG/M metagenome (GOLD analysis project Ga0335085, IMG submission 206712) | Soil microbial communities from Loxahatchee National Wildlife Refuge, Florida, United States - Lox_Sample_4.5 | ecosystem: Environmental > Terrestrial > Soil > Wetlands | place: USA: Florida... | reverse complement strand
GACGCGGACAATCTGGGGAGCGCTGAGGTGTACGCAGACGAGTTGGCGATCTCGATGGTCTTGGAAGGGCCGCGAAATAGGATGACGGCGCCCGCCTAAAGAGCTGTCGCAATCAGCTCGTGTCTAGCGGCCCATCGATGTGATCGGAACGAAGCTTCGCGGCCCGCTTACCAGGCTTTGGCTCCGTGTCGCTGAACCAGAGCAACCCGGAGGTCTTCCGTTGAGCGCGTCCGAGTAGGCCTCGTCGGACCACCCGGATGTCATATCGGGATCGAAGGCGCACTGGGGAGCCGCTCCCGTGGGAGGCTAGCGGGAGTGTGGCGCTTGCCACTGCACCTCAGAAGGTCGGCCGTTCGGATCGAGCTGCGTGAGCCGACGCCGGCGTTGTCAACTGACGTCTGTGGACATCTACGTTCTCGCCTGGCGTGCACCGCGTGTCGTCCCGCGACACTAGGTTGGCGTAAATCTGCTTAGACGCTTCGATACCCGCTGGTCAGCGCGGCTTGTAGCCGGGGAGTGCAGCGAAATCCCGGAGCCCCCGGTCATCTTGCGTGCCTGACCGTTTGTCCGCGGTCGGGTATTTCGGGCAGATTCTTTGCATCTCTTGTGACGAGTCTGGACAAAGTTGGCTCAGGCGCGTTGGCGTGGAAGGTACGCGGCGGCCGGAGAACGTCAAAGGAAGCTAAACATGCGGATCGCGAAATATCTGTTAATCGCAATGGCATATGGGCTGAGCCTCAGCGCCAAGGCGGACCCGCTGGCCTGTTTGATCCAGCCGTATCAGGAAGCCGAGATCGGCAGCCAAGTGATTGGCGTGATCGATCACGTCTACGTGGAGCGCGGGGAGTTTGTATCCAAGGGACAGCCTCTGGTCCAGCTGAGCGCCAATGTCGAGCGCGCGGCGCTGGAGGCGGCCAAGCTTCGCGCCGAGGCAACCGCGGAGCTCAAGGCGGCAGCGTCCAATCATGAGTTTGCGCAGAAGAAGAAGATCCGCACCCAAGATCTGTACAAACAGAACTTCGTGTCCATGCAGGCGGCCGATCAGGCCGCCACGGAAGCGCAAGTAGCGGAGATGCGCCTGCGCCAGGCGCGCGAGGCACAGCGCCTGGCCCAGCAGGAGCTGGCGCAAGCGCAGGCGCAGCTTGCCCAGCGCACGATCAAAAGCCCATTGAGTGGCGTTGTGGTGGAGCGCTACCTCTCCGAGGGCGAGCGAGTGGAGGACAAGCCGCTGTTGAAGGTGGCAACGGTGGATCCGCTCAAAGTGGAGGTGATCGTGCCTGCCAGCTACTTCAGCCGCATCAAGCAGGGCATGACCGCCACGGTCAAGCCGGAGCTGGCCGATGTGGACTCGCGCAGTGCCAAGGTGATCGTGGTCGACCGCGTGATTGATCCGGCCAGCAACAGCTTTCGTGTGCGCCTGGAGCTGCCCAACCCGAACAACGCCGTGCCCCCCGGGCTGCGCTGCAAGCTCGCCTTCGATATGGGAGGGGGTACTACGCCAGAGACCACCGGAAAACAAGGAAGCGGACCCAAGGTCGCGACAGTGTCGTCGAAGTAACGGTGGTGTGTGTGTGGCAACCCGATGTGGAGTTGAGCCATGTCTAAGCCAGCGAAGCCGCGGCGGCTGAGGATCGAGGAGCTCGAGCCGCGCATTTTATACTCGGCGGACATCAGCCCGGGGCTGCTGCAGGCAGCCCCGGTGGCGTCTGTGGCGGAGCATCGCACGCTGGACGCCGGCGGGGAGTTCACTGCCACCGCGGCTGCCGCGCACAGCACCGCCGCCGCCCCCCAGGCTCAAGCGCACGAGGTGGTGTTTGTCGACACCGCGGTGCCCGAGTACCAGAAGCTCGTCGATGACATCAAGGCCAATGCGGCACACACCGGGCCGATCGATGTGGTGTTGATCGGAGAGGGCAGCGACGGTATCGCCAAGATCACCCAGACCCTGGCGGGGATGCACGATGTGAGCGCGGTGCACATCATCTCGCACGGTGCAGATGGTCTGGTGCAGCTGGGGGCGGACACGCTCGACTTCGACTCGCTGCTCAAGAACGCCTCTCAGATCAAAACCTGGGGCCAGGCCTTAGCTCCTGGGGCGGATCTGTTGCTGTACGGCTGCGATGTGGCCGAGTACGCCGATGGCAAGGCGCTGGTGGATGCGCTCTCGCGCCTGACCGGGGCGGATGTGGCGGCGAGTGAGAACCTGACCGGTGCGGCGGCCAAAGGAGGCGATTGGACCCTGGAGTATCACACCGGGGCGATCCAGACGGGCGTTGTGCTCTCGACCGCCGAGGAGAAGAGCTACAACGCGGTGCTGCAGTCGACCGCCGTGGGCAGCGAGACGCGGGCCAATACCACCACCAGCGGCACGCAGGAGAACAACACCAACTCGGCGCCGCGCACCGTGGCGATGGATGCCAACGGCAACTACGTGGTGGTGTGGGACGGCAACGGCTCCGGGGACTCACAAGGCATCTTCTTCCAGCGCTACAACGCAGCCGGAGTGGCGCAAGGCTCGGAGACGCGGGTCAACAGCACTACAACCGGTACTCAGGACGCGCCCGCCGTGGCGATGGACGCCAACGGCAACTTCGTGATCGCCTGGACCGATAGCGCAGGGAATGTCAATGCCCAGCTCTATAACTCCTCCGGCGTAGCGCAGGGCGCTAACTTCCGCGTCAACAGCTCCACCGCCCATGTCGCCGATGCTCCGGCGGTGGCGATGAGCACCGCGGGGTTTGTCATCGGCTTCGAAGAGGACACCAACGCAGACGGGAGCGGTGTGGGGGTGTATTTCCAGCGGTACAACTCCTCAGGCACGGCTCAGGGCAGCAATACGCTAGCCAACCAGACCACCGCGGGCGATCAGTGGATGGACAGCATCGCCATGGATGGCAGCGGCAATTTTGTCATCACGTGGAGCAATGGCGATCAAGGCTCAGGCGGCGCGGGACAGGATATCTACTTCCGGCGGTTTAACTCCTCAGGCACGGCACTGAGCGGTGAGACGCGGGTCAACACCGTCACCGCCGGCGACCAGGACTACTCCTCGGTGGCCATGAACGCCAGCGGTGCCTTCGTGATCACCTGGACCAGCCAGAACGGCCAGGATGGCAGCGGCCAAGGCGTCTACGCCCAGCGCTACGACTCAACTGGAACAGCACAGAATGGCAACTTCCTAGTCAACACAACCACCACAAACAACCAGGAGCTCGGCACCGCCGGCATCGACAGCGACGGCAACTTCGTCGTGGTGTGGCAGAGCTACAACCAGGACGGGCCCTCCAACACCTGGGGTGTGTACAAGCAGGAGTACAACGCCGATGGCACCACCAACGGCGGCCAGACACGCGTCAACACTTCCACCACCGGCGACCAAGCCTATCCCAGCATCGCCATGAACGGGTACGGCCAATTCGTGGTTTCGTGGAGCGGTAACGGGACCCAAACCGGCCAGTCCGACTCGAGTGGGGTGTTCGTGCAGCGCTACGCTTCGGCGCTGATCGTGACCACTACGGCCGATACTGTTAACGGGGACACGAGCAGCATCGCTAACCTGATCGCTAGCCCTGGCTCGGATGGCAAGATCTCCCTGCGCGAAGCCATCACGGCCGTCAACAACACCGCAAGCACTGGCAGCCCGATACGCATCTCCTTCAATATCGCCAGCAGTGGCGTGCAGACGATCAACCTGGGATCGGCGCTGCCGTCGATCTCCAATCCGGTAATCATCGATGGCACAACCGAATCCGGGTACGCGGGCACGCCGCTCATCGAGCTGAACGGCGCCTCGGCTGGAGGCTCAGCGAACGGGCTGACGCTGAACAGTGGTGCCTCCGGCAGCACCATAGCAGGTCTTGACATCCACAGCTTCGGAGCCGACGGGATCAACTTCAACTCATCGTCGAACAACGTGATCTCAGGTAACTATCTGGGCACGGACCCGACTGGCACTATCGCAAAAGCCAACTTGGTCGGCGTGTTCATCGGAGGCAGCTCGACGAACAACACGATCGGAGGGACCACTGCAGCTGCACGCAACCTCATCTCGGGTAATAGCGTCGACGGCATTCAACTGGCGGCTGCTGGCGTGACGAACAACGTCGTGGAGGGCAATTACATCGGTCTGGACGTGACCGGCACGGTCGCTGTGGGCAATACGAATCAGGGTGTGGCGATCTTCGGTAGCGCCAGCGACAACACCATCGGCGGCACGGCGGCGGGCGCCGGCAACGTGATCTCCGGGAATGGCAACGTCGGGATTCGGATCGACGATTCCGCCGAGACGGGCAACGCGATCTGGGGAAACTCCATCTACGGCAACGGCAGTTTGGGCATCGACCTCAACAAGAACGGAGTGACGGCGAACGACGCCGGCGATACCGACACTGGGGCCAACAACCTGCAAAATTTCCCGGTGCTCACCAGCGCAATCCCCAGTGGGACGCAGATCACGATCAGCGGCACGCTCAACAGCCATGCAAACCGCAGCTACCGAATCGAGTTCTTCGCGAGCAGCGCGGCGGACCCAACGGGCTACGGAGAAGGTCAGACCTATCTCGGGTTCACCACAGTCACTACCGATGGCAGCGGCAACGTCAGCTTCTCGCCGACGCTGACCGCGACCGTTGCAGGCGGCGCGAGCATCAGCGCGACGGCGACCGATCTCACCACCAACGACACCTCGGAGTTTGCCAAGGACATCAGCGTGAACAACGCTCCCGTGCTCTCGGGAGCTAACAACCTCACGGCGATCAACGAGGACCCGGCCTCCAACCCCGGCACGCTGGTGTCGGCGTTGATCAGCGGAAAGATTACCGATGCCGATTCGGGCGCGTTGAGCGGCATCGCGGTCACCGCGGTCGACAACACCAACGGCACCTGGCAGTACTCCACCAACGGGGGCAGCACTTGGACCGCCTTTGGGACCCCGAACGACAGCGCTGCGCGCCTGCTCGCGGCGAATGCCAACACCTATGTGCGCTTCGTGCCTAGCGCCAATTGGAATGGCACTGTCAGCGGGTTGACCTTCCGTGCCTGGGACCAGACGAGCGGCAGCGCAGGCGGCACGGCGGACACCACCACCAATGGTGGCTGCAGCGCTTTCTCGAGCGCCACGGCAACCGCCAGCATCACGGTGAACTCGGTCAACGACGCTCCGCAGGGCACCAACAATACGGTGACCACGCTGGAGGACACCGCCTACACCTTCGCCACCTCCGACTTCGGCTTCGGTGACCCCAACGACAGCCCGGCCAATAATCTATTGGCGGTGAAGATCACCACGCTGCCGGGGGCGGGCAGCCTCAAGGACAATGGGGTGGCGGTGACCGCCGGGCAGTTCGTGAGCGCCACCGACATCAGCAGTGGCAAGCTCGTGTTCACTCCCGCGGGCAATGCCAACGGCAACAGCTACGCCAGTTTCACCTTCCAGGTGCGAGACGACGGAGGTACGGCCAACGGTGGGGTGAACACCGATCCCACCGCGCGGACCATGACGGTGAACGTGACCTCGGTCGACGACGCCCCGCAGGGCGCCAACAAGACGGTGACCACCGCGGAGAATAGCGCCTACACTTTTGCCACTGCGGATTTCGGCTTCAGCGATCCCAACGACAGCCCAGCAAACAATCTGCTGGCGGTCAAGATTACCACTGTACCTTCTGCGGGCTCGCTCACCGACAACGCCGTGGCGGTGACCGCCGGCCAGGTTATTGCGGTAGCCGATATCACCGGCGGCAAGTTGAAGTTCACTCCAGGCACGAATGCCTGGGGGAACAGCTACGCGAGCTTCACCTTCCAGGTGCAAGACGACGGGGGTACCGCTAATGGTGGCGTGGACACGGATCCCACCGCGCGCACCATGACGGTGAACGTGAGCGAGGTCGACCACGCTCCGCAGGGCACCAACAACACGGTGAGCACTTCGGAGAACGGGGTGTACACCTTCGCTACCGCCGACTTTGGCTTCAGCGATCCCAACGACAGCCCCGCCAACAACCTGTTGGCGGTCAAGATCACCACGCTGCCAGGCGCGGGGTCGTTGACCGACAACGGGGTGGCGGTGAGCGCAGGCCAGTTCATCACGGTAGCGGACATCACCGGGGGCAAGCTCAAGTTCACTCCTGGAGCCAACGCCTGGGGTAACAACTACGCGAGCTTCACCTTCCAGGTGCAAGACGATGGCACGGGGGGAACCAACCTCGATCCCACCCCGCGCAGCATGACGGTGAACGTGAACGAGGTCGACCACGCTCCGCAGGGTGCGAACAACACGGTGAGCACTTCGGAGAACGGGGTGTACACCTTCGCTACCGCCGACTTTGGCTTCAGCGATCCCAACGACAGCCCGGCCAACAATCTGCTGGCGGTCAAGATCACCACGCTGCCAGGCGCGGGGTCGTTGACCGACAACGGGGTGGCGGTGAGCGCAGGCCAGTTCATCACGGTAGCGGACATCACCGGGGGCAAGCTCAAGTTCACTCCTGGGGCCAACGCCTGGGGTAACAACTACGCGAGCTTCACCTTCCAGGTGCAAGACGACGGCACGGGAGGCACGAACCTCGATCCCAGTGCGCGGACGATGACGGTCAACGTGAGCGAGGTCGACCACGCCCCGCAAGGTGCCAACAACACGGTGACCACTGCGGAGAACTCTGCGTATACGTTCGCCACGGCCGACTTTGGATTCAGCGATCCCAACGACAGCCCCGCGAACAACCTGCTGGCGGTCAAGATCACGACGCTCCCGGGTGCAGGGTCGTTGACCGACAACGGCGTGGCGGTCAGCGCGGGACAGTTCGTTGCCGTGGCCGACATCACCGGGGGCAAGTTGAAGTTTACCCCGGGGGCCAATGCCTGGGGCAACAACTACGCGAGCTTCAGCTTCCAGGTGCAAGACGACGGCACGGGGGGCACCAACCTCGATGCCACGCCGCGCAGCATGACGGTCAATGTGAGCGAGGTCGATCACGCTCCGCAGGGCACCAACAACACGGTGAGCACCGCGGAGAACAGCGCCTACACGTTCGCCAGCGCCGACTTTGGCTTCAGCGATCCCAACGACAGTCCGGCCAACAACCTGCTGGCGGTGAAGATCACCACGCTGCCGGGTGCAGGGTCGCTCACCGACAACGGGGTGGCGGTGACCGCCGGCCAGTTCGTTGCCGTGGCCGACATCACCGGGGGCAAGTTGAAGTTCACCCCGGGAGCCAACGCCTGGGGCAACAACTACGCCAGCTTCAGCTTCCAGGTGCAAGACGACGGCAGCGGGGGAACCAACCTCGATCCCACCGCGCGCAGCATGACGGTCAACGTGAACGAGGTCGACCACGCCCCGCAGGGTGCGAACAACACGGTGACCGCTGCGGAGAACGGCGCCTACACCTTCGGCAGCGCCGACTTTGGCTTCTCCGATCCCAACGACAGCCCGGCGAACAATCTACTGGCGGTCAAGATCACCACGGTACCTTCTGCGGGCAGCCTCACCGACAACGGCGTGGCGGTGAGTGCCGGGCAGTTTGTCTCGGCCGCCGACATCACCGGTGGCAAGCTCGTGTTCACCCCGGCAGCCAACGCCTGGGGCAACAACTACGCCGCCTTCGCCTTCCAGGTGCAAGACGACGGCAGCGGGGGAACGAACCTCGATCCCAGCGCACGCAGCATGAGCCTGAATGTCACGCACGTGAACGTGGCGCCCTCGGGCAGCAACAACACCATTGGCATGCTCGAGAATGACACCTATGTGCTGCAGGCGGGCGATTTTGGCTACAGCGACAACGAGACCCCCGCGGATAGCCTGCTGGCGGTGAAGATCACCACCCTGCCGGGTGCAGGCAGCTTAACCGACAACGGGGTGGCGGTGACCGCCGGGCAGTTCGTCAGCGCCGCCGACATCAGCGCGGGCAAGCTGGTGTTTACCCCGATGGCCTTCGCCACCGGCAGCCCCTACGCCAGCTTCAGCTTCCAGGTGCAAGACAGCGGGGGCACAGCCAACGGAGGCGTGGATCTCGATCCCACCCCGAATACGCTTAGCTTCAATGTCCTTGCCACCAACACCGCGCCTACGCTTAGCGGAGCCAACAACCTCGCCGCCATCAACGAGAACGCGAGCAGCAATGGCGGCACGCTGGTCTCAGCCCTCATTGCCGGGCAGGTGAGCGATCCCGACGCCGGGGCGTTGCAGGGCATTGCGGTGACCGCGGTGGACAACAGCAACGGCACCTGGCAATACAGCACCAACGGCGGGACGAGCTGGAATAACTTCGGGGCACCCAGCACAGCGAGCGCGCGGCTGCTGGCAGCTGACGCCAACACCTATGTGCGCTTCGTGCCCAATGCCGACTGGTTCGGCAGCGTGGCTGCGGGCATCACCTTGCGCGCCTGGGACCAGACCGCGGGCAGCGCGGGCAGCACGGCGGACACCACGCTCAACGGCGGCAGCACGGCATTCAGCGCCGCAACCGCCAGCGCAGGCATCACGGTCAACTATGTCAATCAAGCCCCGCAGGGCAGCAGCAACACGGTCACTGCGCAAGAGAACGTGGCCTACACCTTCGCCACCGCGGACTTTGGCTTCAGCGATCCCAACGACAGCCCGGCCAATAATCTGCTGGCGGTGAAGATCACTACGCTCCCGGGCGCAGGCAGCCTCACCGACAATGGCGTGGCGTTGAGCGCAGGGCAGTTCATCGCGGTGGCCGACATCACAGGTGGCAAGCTCGTGTTCACCCCGGGGGCCAACGCCTGGGGCAACAACTACGCGAGCTTCACTTTCCAGGTGCAAGACGACGGGGGCGTGGCCAACGGGGGTGTAGACACCGATCCCACCGCGCGCAGCATGACGGTGAACGTGAGCGAGGTCGACCATGCTCCGCAGGGTGCCAACAACACGGTCACGACTGCGGAGAACGGGGCGTACACCTTCGCCACCGCGGACTTCGGCTTCAGCGATCCCAACGACAACCCGGCCAACAATTTGTTGGCGGTGAAGATCACCACGCTGCCGGGTGCAGGCAGCCTCACCGACAACGGCGTGGCGGTGAGCGCGGGGCAGTTCGTGGCGGCCAGCGACATCAGCAGCGGCAAGCTGGTGTTTACTCCCGGGGCCAACAGCTGGGGCAACAACTACGCCGCCTTCAGCTTCCAGGTGCAAGACGACGGCAGCGGGGGCACCAACCTCGATCCCACCCCGCGCAGCATGTCGGTCAACGTGAACGAAGTCGACCATGCTCCGCAGGGTGCCAACAACACGGTGACCACCGCGGAGAACAGCGCGTATACATTCGCCACGGCCGATTTCGGCTTCTCCGATCCCAACGACAGCCCGGCCAACAACCTGCTGGCGGTGAAGATCACTACGCTCCCGGGCGCAGGCAGCTTGACCGACAACGGTGTGGCAGTGACTGCGGGCCAGTTCGTTGCAGTGGCCGACATCACTGGCGGCAAGCTGGTGTTCACCCCGGGGGCCAATGCCTGGGGCAGCAACTACTCCGCCTTCAGCTTCCAGGTGCAAGACGATGGTACGGGGGGCACCAACCTCGATGCCACCCCGCGCAGCATGACGGTCAACGTGAACGAGGTTGATCATGCTCCGCAGGGTGCCAACAACACCGTCACGACCACGGAGAACGGCGCCTATACGTTCGCCACGGCCGACTTCGGCTTCTCCGATCCCAACGACAGTCCCGCGAATAACCTGCTGGCGGTGAAGATCACCACGCTGCCGGGCGCAGGCAGCTTGACCGACAACGGTGTGGCGGTAACCGCGGGACAGTTCGTGAGTGCCACCGAGATCAGCAGCGGCAAGCTGGTGTTTACCCCTGGCGCCAACGGCTGGGGCAACAACTACGCCGCCTTCACCTTCCAGGTGCAAGACGACGGCAGCGGGGGCACCAACCTCGATGCCACCGCACGCAGCATGACGGTGAACGTGAACGAGGTCGATCATGCTCCGCAGGGTGTCAACAACACGGTCACCACCACGGAGAACGGCGCCTACACGTTTGCCACTGCGGACTTTGGATTCAGCGATCCCAACGACAGCCCGGCCAACAATCTGCTGGCGGTCAAGATCACCGCGCTACCGGGTGCAGGGTCGTTGACCGACAATGGGGTGGCGGTGACTGCCGGACAGTTCGTGTCGGCCACCGACATCAGCAGCGGCAAGCTGGTGTTTACTCCCGGGGCCAACGACTGGGGCAACAACTACGCCGCCTTCACCTTCCAGGTGCAAGACGACGGCAGCGGCGGTACGAACTTGGATGCTACCCCGCGCAGCATGACGGTCGATGTGAGCGAGGTCGATCATGCTCCGCAGGGCACCAACAACACGGTCACCACCACGGAGAACAGCGCCTACACTTTTGCCACTGCCGACTTTGGCTTCAGCGATCCCAACGACAACCCAGCCAACAATTTGTTGGCGGTCAAGATCACCACGCTGCCGGGTGCAGGGAGCCTCACCGACAACGGGGTGGCGGTCACCGCTGGGCAGTTCGTGTCGGCCAGCGACATCAGCAGCGGCAAGCTGCGGTTTACTCCGGGGGCCAACGACTGGGGTAACAACTACGCCGCCTTCAGCTTCCAGGTGCAAGACGACGGCAGCGGGGGCACCAATCTCGATGCCACGCCGCGCGGCATGACCGTCAATGTGAACGAGGTCAACCATGCCCCGCAAGGCGTGAGCAACACCGTGACCACGCTGGAGAACAGCGCCTACACCTTTGCCACTGCCGACTTTGGCTTCAACGATCCCAACGACAACCCAGCCAACAATTTGTTGGCGGTCAAGATCACCACGCTGCCGGGGGCAGGAAGCCTCACCGACAACGGCGTGGCGGTGAGCGCGGGGCAGA